>Ga0114932_10000322_pt1 | contig 56959 bp, 54 predicted proteins | sample 2SBtaG_2_FD_87286 | JGI IMG/M metagenome (GOLD analysis project Ga0114932, IMG submission 87286) | Deep subsurface microbial communities from Kolumbo volcano to uncover new lineages of life (NeLLi) - 2SBTROV12_ACTIVE470 metaG | ecosystem: Environmental > Aquatic > Marine > Volcanic ...
CTCAGAGCCGCAGTATGGACCCTCGCGGAGCAGCTCCGCATCGGAGATGAAAATCTCGCCATATGCGACTGCATCCTCCATGGCGACTGTGCCAGTTGCGACATCTATCGCTGTTTGGATCGGGTTCCCCGCGCGCCGCCTGCCCGTATCCCAGGTGTACACCATCGCGGTTGAGCCGCGGTCTGCGACCGCAGCGCCAAACGCGGCTGCTCCAGAAGCCATGTTTGCTAGGCGCTCGCCATCGTTCTTCAAGGCTTCAACCGTTGCCTCGAGGACAGCACCACCTGCATCGGTAACGAGATCAAGGCCTGCGTCGCCGACACCAACAACCGCATCCCCCGCGCGCTAGAGCCCATCACCAGCGAGATCACCGCCAGCAACTGTCACGTCGCGAATCTCATCCAGAGGACAAGGGCGGCCGAAGATGCAATGCCCCGTCGGATCTGCGTATCTGACCGGGTTGTTCTGTACGTATCCATAGCGATTGAGATCCTGACTGCTGCCTGGGTCGGGCACGAGAGTGTCGGTTTGTGTAAAGCGCCCGGTAGCCGGGTTGTAGTAGCGGGCGTTGTAGTGCATGAGCCCGGTGTTGTCGTCGGTTTGGCCGGTGTAGGTGCGGTCTGTGCCGAGTTCGTTGGCGCCGCTGGTTGTGCGGGGGACTCCGAAGGCTTGGTAGCGCTGGATGGTGGTGGCGCCGGTGTGGTCTCTTGTGATGGAGGCTGAGCCGAGGTGGTCGGATCCGACCGCAATGACGGTGTCGGCTTCGGTGTAGCCGAGGCGACCGGCGAGGGTGTGGTGGGTTCGGACGTCGATGTTGGTGGTGAGCTCGGTGAGGGACTCGATTTGTCCACCGCCGGCGCCGCGAATGACTCGCCCGGTGTAGCCGCCGGAGACTGAGCCGGTGTAGATGTCGGTGTCGGTGTCGCCGTCCCAGTCGCTTGTTCCGTAGATGACAAGGTCGCCGACTGCGGATGCGATGCCTTCGGCGTAGCCGAGTTGCCAGCCGCCGGCGCCGTTGCCTCGGATCATGTACAGGCTTGGGCCGTCGCGGACCACGAAGTCGGGATCGCCGTCGCCGTCCCAGTCTTGGGAGGCGTGGATGTCTTCGAAGACTTGCCATCCGGCCCCGATTTGGTAGGGGGACCCGGTAACGGCTCCGCTTCCGGTGGTGGGCCAGATGAAGTAGTCACCGATGCTGTTCATGACGGCGATGTCGATGGTGCCGTCTTGATCCCAGTCTGTGGTGGTGATGTGGAAGGCCCACCACCAGTCCGGGGGTCCGGCGGTCATGACTTGGGGTGTGGTGTTGAAGCCGCCGGTGCCGTTGCCGGAGAACCATTCGAGTTTCCAGGTTGTGGCGTTGCGACCAAGGAGGTCGATGTCGCCGTCGCCGTCCCAGTCTCCGACGGGGATCAGCATGTTCCAGTTCCCGAGGCCGGTGAGGGTGTGGTTGGTGCCGGTAGTTACGCCTCCTGCGACGTTGGGGTCGCGGTCGGTGACGTTGACTGTGGCGCCGGTGACGGAGATGACTTTGGTGCCGGCATCGGTGTCGATGGTGGAGACGCCGAGCGCGCCGGTGTAGCTGGTTGTTGTCGTCGGTCCGACTTCGATTTCGTAGAGGCCGTCGAGGTTGTAGGTGGTGGTTCCGTCGACGGTTCGTACGACTCGGTTGCGGTCGGCGTCGTAGGACATGTCTGCGGTGGTGGCGCCGGTGATGGTTTGGAGTTGGTTGCGGGCGTCGTAGCTGTAGGTGGTTGACCCGGCGTTGGTCATGTTGCCGGCGCCGTCGTAGCTGTAGGTGATACCGCCCGCTGAGGTGAGGGCGTGGGGTCCTGCGGTACCGGCGCCGTAGGTGAGGGTGCCGTTGACGGTTCCGTATCCGGTGGCGTTGGTGATGTTGCCTGATGGGTTGTAGGTCCAGGTGTTCGATACCGGGTTCGGTCCGGTGGCGTCAGCGGAGATGCAGGTGTTGGATGTGGTGTAGGCGACGGTGAGCCGGTTGAGGTCGTTGCCCACCCCCACCATCGAGACACTTCTCAACGCCTTCTTGTAACCACTAGTCCAGACGCCAACCCTCAGCCCGAGCGAACCCCGGCATGACCGGGCGGGTCCGGCTTCACGCGTCGGGTCTGGCCGTGCGCATTGCTGGGCTGGCCGGTCGCTATGTGAGATTGCGTAGTCGCAGCCCACCAATGGATTCGAAGTCGGTCCGGTTTCGAGTGGCCAGGTTGAGACCGTGTTCCAGAGCTGTTGCGGCGATCAGTGCATCGGGCAGACGGACCTGTGTCTCTCGCCGGATTCGGCCGGCTCGCTCGGCGACTGGGCGGTCGATTTGGACCTCGCGGAACGGGGCTAGCAACAGGTTGGCGAGGTTGGTAGCTGAATTGCCGGCGAAGAGCTCGGCCCGGGTGATCACCGAGTAATGCAATCGGTGACGACCGGCCCTCAGCTCGTGCGCGCCGCGCAGGTGGTCGATGAACACGTCGGTGTCGACCAGAACGTCAGCCACGGTCCCACTCGTCTCGGTCGGGTTTGGTGGCGTCGGGTGCAGCTCCGAAGGTGGATGCCAGCGCCTCGGCGGGGTCGGGTTGGGCTTGGGCGAGGTAGTCGTCGAGCGCCCGGCGGATGATCTCGGCCATGCTCAGCCCTTGGACGCCCGCCAGCGCGTCGATCCGCTGTCGTTGCTCGTCGGTGAGGTACACCTGGGTGCGGGTCGAGGACATACAGCACACTATACAGCACTAGGTTCCTTGAGCATTCACAGACTCCGGTGCATCCGAACCCGGGGAACCATCGTCACCCGTCCCATCACGCTCACCAACCAAAGCTCGAAACCCCCGAGCTCAACGTGCCGTTGTGCGATGCCACCGGCGGCCCGAAGGGGTGCGCGAGAACCCTCATTATGCCGGTAACGCCCTCCCAACTCAGACTGCACTTGCATCCGAATCGGCGGGAGTCGCGGTGCTACTGCCGGGCGATGTCTGCCGACAGTTGAGCCCACTCGATGACGGCATCGTCGTCATCCCACACGTCCTGGGGGACCTCCCGGTAGGGCATCTTGCCGTGTTTGGCGGCACCGACTTCGAGGTACCGATCCTGGTTCGTCGAGTCGCACTTGAAGTACACGGCACCGGACGAGTCGATCAGGGCGAACATCTTGGCGTCGATGAAAACGCCGTACCCGCCGAACATCTTCTTGGCCGACACGTCACCCAACTCGTCCAACCGATCGATCGCCTCCTCGGCGGCGTCCGTTCCCGTCTCCGTTGCTTCGCCCGTCAGCCGCGCGCCGCGGCATCCACCCTCAGCCATGAGAACCAGTATCCGCGATCCGGGACTCGACCGCGGCCAGCCGTCCGGTCCGACTCGCCGGACTGATGTCGAAGCGCAGAACAACGAGCCGCTCCACCACTGCGGGTTGACGGTCGGGATCCACTTCGCGACCGTCTGGGCATGGACGTTGCCACGCTCATCTTCAATCGTTCGCTCGACTCATCGAATCGGCGGGAGTTCGAGACACGGCTGCGTCGCCTCGAAGAACTCGGCTTCGCCGGGATCGCGATGCCAGACAGTCAGTCGCTGATCCCTGAACTCAACGTCCAACTGGCGGTGGCGGCCATGGCAACAGACCAGGTCACCCTGTGGCCCGCGACCGCCAACGCGTTGACACGTCACCCGGCGGTGGCCGCGAGCGCCATCTCGGCCATCGACCAGCTGGCGGGAGACGGCGCCGACGGAGCGGGGCGAGTGTGGTTCAACCTCGGGAGCGGCGACAGCGCGGTCTACAACCTCGGGCTGCGCGGTGCGCGGCTCGCGGAGATGCGCGAGTACATCGTGGCGATCAAGGATCTGTACAGCAGCGGCGAGGCCACCTGGCGGGGCGACACCATTCGGCTCACCTGGCCGACTCGCCCCATCCCCGTGTATCTGACCGCTGAAGGTCCCAAGACGCTGCAGCTGGCGGGCGAGCTCGCCGACGGCGTCCTCGTCGGCAATGGCTTGCAGCCAGAAATCGTCGCCGATGCGTTGGAGAACATCGCCATCGGGGCGCGGAAGGCCGGCCGCGACCCAGCCGACGTCGATGTGTGGTGGTTCGTCAAGTGGAACATGGACGACGACCGGCAACGGGCCATTCACGAGGCACGGATGACGCTGACCGCGTCGGCCAACCATGCATTCCGTTTCACCCTCGAGGGCAAGCACATTCCAGAGGAGTACAAGGACGCAATCGGCGAGCTTCACCGCCGGTACGTGTTCTCCGAGCACGAGAAGACAGGGTCGGAGTTGAGCAACGCCACGATCGTCGAGGAGCTGGGGCTGACCGACTACCTGGCTGAGCGGTTCATGATCTGCGGTCCGCCGCAGGACTTCGTCGACAAGCTCACGACGCTGAACGACCTCGGTGTGTCGAAGATTCTGATGGCGTTCTTCGGTGAGACCGACTTCGATGGCAAGCACGAACGGTTCGGTACCGAAGTGTTGCCCCTCCTCCCGAACTGAACCTCCCGTCGCCGAACGGCCCGAACCGGCACGCGCCATGGGAGTCGACCCACTCGCAGTCGAAACGGTGCGGCCCATAGGCTGACGTCATGCTGATCCTGGCGCTCGTGCTCTCGCTCGTCATCGGGTTCGTCGTCGCCGCTGGTGCGATCGGGCGTGAGGCCCGGCGGCTCGGTTCGCAGCGCCGCGAGCCGGTGTGGCGGCTCGAGGAGGCGGCGCTGTTCGTGGAGGACGCCCTTCCCGGCGACACGGCCGCTGCGCTCGATCGCGACAGCTTGCGATCGCTTCTGCGGTGGCACCTCAACCAACTCCAGTTCGAGCGTCGTGAGGGAACCCAGCCCGACATCAGCGACGACCGCGCCAACACCAGCCAGCTCTATCGGCATGCACGCGGTGAGGGCATGGAGGTCACCCGGCCGGTGGTCGACGATGTCGTCGTGGCCCATCTGAGCTACCTGGAGCGCATCGGTGCGCTCGGAGTGGCCGACGCCGGCTGACGCAGTCGCCGCCGGTCCGATGGTGCAGACTGGGACGATGGAGCCCCCCAAGGAACTCGAGGGTCACCGTTTCGTCGGTGACAAACGGAGCCAGGTCGTCTACGACCTCGAGAACTGCGACACGCCCGAGCTGATCGAGGACATCGTGGCCGCCAAGGCCTATGCGACCTTCGGTCCCGACGAACTGCGCGAGGCTCGCAACCGCGGCTATCGGCCCAGCAAACGCACCAGCGCCTGAGCGTGCCGGCCACCGTCACAGAAACGCGCATCGACGGCTCGCCAGAACTCGACGCGTATCTCGTACGCCCGGAGCGGTCGGCCTCGAGCTTGCCGGGAATGGTGCTCTGCCACGGATTTCCGTCCGCGCAGCGTCCGGGTATCCCCAATCGTTCGTATCAGCTCTTCGCCGAGCGGGTCGCGGCGGAGCAGGGGTGGACCGTTCTCGCGATCAGCTTGCGAGGTTGTGGCGAATCAGAGGGATCGTTCTCCCTTGACGGGTGGGTGACCGACGTTGGCCGCGGCGTTGAGCGCCTGCGTGAAGAGGGCTGCCGGGGCGTGTGGCTTGTGGGCTCGTCGACCGGTGGGTCGCTGTCGATCCTCGCGGCCGCTCGGGATCCGCTCATCAAGGGTGTTGCGGTGATGGCTCCGCGAGCCGATTTCGACGATTGGGCGTCGGACCCGCGCCGATTTCTCCAGCACTGCAGGGCTGTCGGCGTGATCGACGACGAGCCCCCGTCGCTCAGCGTCTGGGCCCGTCAGCTCAAGGACAACCGGCCCATCGACGCCGTGCCGCGCCTGTCCAACCGACCCCTGCTCATCCTGCACGGCCTCGCCGACCTCCAGGTCCCCGCCGACGATGCGCGAGCCCTGGCAGCGCAGCACGAACGGGCCGAGCTCCGCTTGATCCCCGGCGCCAACCACCGCATCCGCCACGACCCGCGGGCTGTCGCGGTGCTCCTCGGTTGGTTGGAGCACCAAGCCGTCGACCTCAGCTCGATTCACGGGTCGACCCGAGCCGTCGACTGAAGAGCCGCGCGCCGCAGGAGCTGCGCCGCGCCCGTCAGGCCTTCTTGCGTGCTGCCGTGAGCGCTGCCCGGTGCTCACGGAGGGCAGCCACGGCCTCGGGACCGTCGAGGTCGGCGACGGAGTTGAAGCCCTCTTCGGCGAGGCGGCCGGCTTCGTCAGCCCAGCCGTCCGGTGTGACACCGAAACGCTTGGCCAAGAGCGCGATGAAGATGCGGGTCTTGTCCTTGCCGTACCCAGGGACGGCCATCAAGCGGCGGCGGAGAGCGCCGGCGTCTTCGGCTTCGAGCCAGACGCGAGCGGGATCGCCGTCGTGGTGCTCGACGATGTGCTCCGCCATGGCTTTGGCCCGGCGAGCCATGACCGCGGGGTATCGGTGAAGCGCCGGCTTCTCGACGAAGAGCGCCACGACGTCGTCCTCGCTCATCGCGGCGAGCGTCTCCGCGTCGAGCGACAGGCCGCGCTCGGCGAGACGACTCTGCAGCTTCAAGGGCCCGGCGAACGCCCACTCGATCGCGACTTGCTGGTCGAGCAGCATCCCGGTCATGAGCGCCAGCGGGTTGGTCTGGAGCAGCTCGTCGGCAGCGTCGTCGCCGGTGGGACGCAGCGGTGTGGGCGTGGATGGCATGGACCTCATCAGGGGCTCAGTGGGCCCGCGAACTCCACGGGTCGGGAAGGTCGGTCTCCAGGCCGTACTCCTTGATCGCCTCGGCCACGGTGCGCTGATCGACATCGCCGGCCTCGGCCAGCCGCCACAGCACGGCGACCACGATGTGTTCGGCCGTGGTCTCGAAATGCTCTCGCAGGCGTTCGCGGGTGTCGCTTCGACCAAAGCCATCCGTCCCGAGCGACGAGTAGTCGCGGGGCACCCAGCGCGACACCTGGTCGGGAACAGCCCGCATGAAGTCGGTGACCGCGACGATGGGGCCCGCGCTGTCGGCGAGCTTCTGGGTCACGTAGGGCACGCGGCTCGGACCCTCGGGGTGGAGCTGGTTGTACCGATCGGCCGACATCGCCTCGTCGCGCAGGCGTTTGTACGACGTCGCGCTCCACAGCTCGGCGGCAACGTCGTGTTCGTCCGCGAGCAGGCGAGCGGCGTCGCGCACCGCTCCCTGGGCGCTCCCGGAAAAGAGAAGGGTCGCCGCATGTTTCCGGCCGGGAGGTGCTTCCTCGAAGCGGTAGATGCCCTGGAGGAGGCCGTCGGTGTCGAGATCGGGCGGCGCCGCCGGCTGCTCGTAGTTCTCGTTGTAAATGGCGAGGTAATAGAAGATGTCCTCGTTGTCGACGTACATTCGCTGGATGCCGTCGGCGATGATCGCGCCGAGCTCGTACGCGAAAGCAGGGTCGTAGGCCTGGCAGGGCGGCACCGTCGACGCATGCACGAGCGCATGGCCGTCCTGATGCTGGAGGCCCTCGCCCATCAGGGTGGTGCGGCCCGAGGTGGCGCCCATCAGAAAGCCTCTGCCGCGCATGTCCGCGAGTGCCCAGATGGCATCGCCGACCCTCTGGAATCCGAACATCGAATAGAAGGTGTAGAACGGCACCATCGGCACGCCGCGGGCCGCGTAGCTCGTGGCCGCGGCAGAGAAGCTGGCGAGCGCCCCGGCTTCGGTGATGCCTTCCTCCAGGATCTGGCCGTCCTTCTGCTCGGTGTAGGAGAGCAGGAGGTTGTGGTCGACCGGTTCGTAGAGCTGGCCCTGGCTCGCGTAGATCCCGATCTCGCGGAACAGCGAGTCCATGCCGAAGGTCCGAGCTTCATCGGGAATGATCGGCACCACGCGCTCGCCGAATCCCTCCTCGCGGGACAGCGCCCGAAGCAGTCGGGTGAAGGCCATCGTGGTGCTGACCGCCATCGCCCCCGAGCCGGCGGCCATCTCGGTGAACGGAGTCTCCGAAGGGAGCGGGAGAGGGCGGCGCCGCCAGTTGGCGTCGCGGCTGGGAAGCGGGCCGTTGAGATGCCGGCGCCGGTCCATCAGGTACCGGTGCTCGTCCGAGCCGTGCTCCGGGCGGTAGTAGGGCGGGTGGTCCTCGTCGAAGTCCTCGGGGATTTCCTCTTCGAGGTGGAGCCGGGTCCGGATGATCTCGAGCTGTTCGCGGGTGAGCTTCTTGATCTGGTGGGTCGCGTTTCGAGCCTCGAGATCGGGACCGAGGGTCCACCCCTTCACGGTCTTGGTGAGGATCACGGTGGGGGAGCCCTCGTGTTCGACCGCTGCCTTGTAGGCCGCGTAGACCTTCTTGTAGTCGTGGCCACCGCGCGGCAGCTGTTCGAGCTCTTCGTCGCTGAGATGCTCCACGATCTTGCGCAGCCGCGGATCCGGGCCGAAGAAGTGCTCGCGGATGTATGCGCCGCTCTCGACCGAGTAGCGCTGGTACTCGCCGTCGACGGTCTGCATCATCTTGTTGAGCAACACTCCGTCGCGGTCGCGGGCCAGCAGTTCGTCCCACTTCGAGCCCCAGATGACCTTGACGACGTTCCAGCCCGCTCCCCGGAAGTTGGCCTCGAGCTCCTGGATGATCTTGCCGTTGCCACGCACCGGCCCATCGAGGCGTTGGAGGTTGCAGTTGACGACGAAGATCAGGTTGTCGAGCTTCTCCCTCGCAGCGAGGTGGAGCGCCCCGAGCGTCTCGGGCTCGTCGGACTCGCCGTCACCGACGAAGCACCACACCGTCGATTCGGACGTGTCGTCGATGCGGCGGTTGTGGAGGTAGCGGTTGAAGCGCGCTTGGTAGATCGCGGTGATCGGCCCGAGGCCCATCGACACCGTCGGGTACTCCCAGAAGTCGGGCATGAGCCGCGGGTGCGGGTATGACGACAGGCCGGTACGGCCGATTTCGCGGCGGAAGTGATCCAGGTCCTCATCCTCGAAACGCCCCTCGAGGAACGCCCGCGCGTAGATGCCAGGGGCGGCGTGGCCCTGGATGTACACGTGGTCGCCGGGGTGTCCGTCCTCCTTGCCGCGGAAGAAGTGGTTGAAACCGACGTCGTAGAGGGCAGCCGAGCTGGCGAAGGTGCTCAGGTGACCGCCGATGCCGTCGGCCCACTTGTTGGCGTGGGTCACCATGGCGACCGCGTTCCACCGGATGTAGGCCCGCAGCCGCCGTTCGATGTACTCGTCACCCGGAAACCAGGGCTCGTCTTCCGGCGGGATCGTGTTGATGTACGGCGAGCTCACCGTGGCGGGGAAGTCCACCTGCAGCTGCTGCGCAGCGTTCATGAGCCGGCGGATCAGAAAGCGGGCCCGCGTCTTGCCGTGCTGTTCGACAACACCTGCGAACGACTGCAGCCACTCGTCCGTCTCTTCGGGATCGATATCAGGCAGCTGATCGTGGAAACCGTCGAACATCATGGGACCATGATCCCATCCCGTCGGTGCCTTGGTGGCTGACCGTCGCGGGGGAGGAGTTGGTGTGACGAATCCGCGGATGACCGAGGTATTCACCGATGGGGCCTGTCTCGGTAACCCGGGGCCCGGCGGGTGGGCGTTCGTGGTGGACGACGGTCCGTGGGCGTCTGGGGCCGAAGCACACTCCACCAACCAGCGGATGGAGCTCACCGCCGCGAGCGCGGCCGTCCAGGCCATCGAGGGGCCACTGCGGGTCGTGAGCGACTCGACCTACGTCGTGAACTGCTTTCGTCAGGAGTGGTGGAAGGGGTGGCAGGCGCGAGGCTGGAAGAACAGCCAGAAGAAGCCCGTGGCCAACCGAGACCTGTGGGAACCGTTCATCGAGCTCGTCAACGCCAGGGGAAACGTGGAGTTCGAGTGGGTGAAGGGTCACGCGGGCCATCGGCTCAACGACGCCGCCGATCGGTTGGCCACCACCGCCGCGGCCGAACAGTTCGGCCGGACCGGAGACAGCTTTTCCGATGCGATCGTCGATGGCCTCGACGCCGACGAACCCGGTGCTCCCACGACCGCGCGACAGCCCGAGCCGGCGAGTCAGGCCCCGCGCAAGGTCGGCGATCCCTTGGCCGGCCACCTCATCGCCGTTGTGGGTCACCGACCGCCCGAGTTGGGCGGCTACCAGGAGAACAAGATCAGCCTCGGCGTTCGGCGCCAGCTCATCGACATCCTGCGGGCGAAGAAGGAACTGACGCCCGATCTCGTGGTCCTCAGCGGTCTGGGTCTCGGGGCCGAGATGCTCGGAGCCGAGGCGGCGCAGGCCGCGGCGGTGCCGTTTGTCGCTGTCCTCGCATTCGAGGGCATCGATGGCAAGTGGCCTCAGGCGACGCGCCGACGGTTTGCCGAGCTGCGTGCAGATGCGGCTGCCGTCGTCACGATCGTCGACTCGCCGCCCGAGACCGGTGCCGAATTCGGAAAGGCAATGGGCCGCCGCGACGACTGGCTCGCTCGCCACGCATCAGAGGCGATCGTCGTGCGTCGGTCGGACGACCGCACGCTCGGCGACCTTCAGCGCAAGCTCGAGCGGTCTCTCGACGCCGATGTGTGGGTGCTCGAACCCGAGTAGCTCGCCCGGAGTGGAAAGTCAGGCGCCGGCGCGGCTCAGGCCGCCGCGGATCAGGCTTCCGTCGGGCGACAGCCCAACGCAGATCACCGAACGATCGTCCGCCCATGAGATGTGGGTGGGTGCGTACGCGGTGAGCTCGGTCACGGCAGCGTCATAGGCGTAGCCGGTGGCGGCCTCGAATCGGTCGAGGCATCCCTCGCGTGCGGCCGTCTGCACAGCGTTGGCTCCCGGCCATGCGGCGTCAGGGAGGTCGAACACGGCCAGGACCTCGCTGTCGTGCTCGTCGACGCACGGCACAGCCGAGACGGCTTCGATCTCGTCAGCACCCGCAACGAAGCAATCGCCGGGTTGCAGCCGAAGCACGCCGACCCGTCCGGGTTCGACGATGCGTCCGAACTCATCGCGCGTGCTGTCGTCCTGGAGCGCCGGGCGCGACGAGTCGGAACACGAAGCGAGGATCACCATCAGCCCCAGCGCGCCACCGATCACTCGAGCGAAGCGCACTGCCACGGGCCGAGTTTCGCGCACGACCGCGGCAGCTCCCCAAACCATCGGGCGGTGACCAGACTCCGGTCAGGCGACCGCTGGCTCGACGATGCCTGCGATGCGATCGAGGGTTGCCGACATCGCGGACGGGTGTCGCTGCGGATAGCGCGCCGCGCGGATCACCCATGGCATCCGAGCCGTCGACCAGTCGAAAATCTCACGGACGAGCGTGCCGCCCTCGACGGGTTCGAGCTCGTACCTCCAGCGATGGCCGAAGAAGTGGCACCACGCGATCAGCCGATTCTCCTCGAACTCCATCACCCGGCTCTTCATGCGATACGGAACACCCAGGCGCATGTTCATGCCGAACGTGCTGCCGAGACCGAGGCGCGTCTGCTCGCCTCGGTGGCCTCTGACCGTGCCGGACCCATCGATCTCGGAGTGCCGGGAAGGGTCGGCGAGGAGATCGAAGATGCGCTCGGGCGGAGCTGCGATGACGCGCTCGACGCTCACCTGCTTGGGCGACATGGCCGCACGTTAGAACCTCGGCCGCCCGCCGGGTAATCCGTACTTCCCGACCCGCGCCGACCTGCCGCTAGTCTCGGGCACCGCGACTGCGGGGGGTTCTGATGACACACGAATTCGATCCCGTCGAGGGAGAGGCCGGCGGGCTCAGCACCCGTCAGAAGCTGACCCTTGCCGCCGGAGCGGTCCTGGTGGCCGCCTTCGTGACCTTCGTCGTGCAGAACCTCGACTCGACCGAGATCGAGTTCCTCGGATGGAACGGCGAGATGCCCAGGTGGCTCCTCATCGTGCTGTCCGCCGCGATGGGCAGCATCTTGACGATGATCGCCCTGTTCTTCCGTCGCCGCCGGAGCTGACTCTGCGCCGCAGGCGAGCTGCGGATGTGCTTTCGCCGCAGGCGAGCTGCGGATGTGCTTTCGCCGCAGGCGAGCTGCGGATCAGGCGCCGGCGGCTTCTGCGATCACGCTGTCGCTGATCGCTCCGAAGCCGATCTCGGTTGAGCCATCGGCGCGAACAAGAACCCACGCGGGCTGGCTACGCACCCCGTAGGAGAGCCAGAGGTCGAAGTTGTCGTTGTCGGGAATCTGGGGGATGCCCGTGAGCTCGTGACGTGACACGAACTTGGTCATCTCCTCGTGGCTGTCCCGCCCGGGAATGCCGAGGAGTACGAGATCATCGCCGTAGGTGGCCTTCGCCTCTGCGACCGCAGGGGCTTCACGGTTGCACGTGCTTCACCACGGCGCCCAGAACCACAGCAGCACGTCGCGTCCCGCAACGGTGTCCGGGTCGAAGTCGATGCCGTCGAGCTGGGTACCCGCCAAACGCAGGATCTCATCGCGCGTTTCGGCCGCGGCGCTCGGCTCGGGGCCGGGGGCGTCTGTGCCCTCGGACGGTTGCCCCTCGACTGCGTCGGCAGCGGAGACGTCGTCTGAGCCGGTGTCCGCCGTGGAGGCTTGGTCGGTCGCTGCCGCGGGCTGATCGGTTGCCACCTCGTCCGAGGTGCTCGAGCTGCCGCCGCACGCGCTGAGAAGCATCGCGGATGTCGCGATCGCTGCGAGCCCGCGTCGAATGTGTGTGACCACGGACCAGAGGGTAGCGCCGAGCGCGACGCTACAGTCGGTCGCCGTGAGCACTCGCGCACTGATCGTCACCGCGCTCGCCACGGGAATGGTGATCCTGGTGGCGTTCGCGGTCCAGGTCGCCATCGCGCTGTAGAGGTCCCACGCCGCGCTGACACGGGTGCCGGGCTTCGGTACCCTGCCGCGGCGGGCGGAGGTCTGGGGTCGGAGTTCGGTCGACCAGTGCACCTCCAGGAGACATCGATCCAGGAGACCTCGATTCAGGAAACATCGAGGCGGCTGCCGCGCGCAGCAGGCCGTGGCGCGTCCGCGACCGTGCTCAGCGTCGTGCTGTCCGTCGCGCTCGCGACATCGGCAGTTGCCCAGTCCATCGGCGACCAGAGGCGAGAGCTCGAAGAGACCCGTGGCGAGAAGGAGGCGCTCGGCGAGGAGATCACCGATCTCGAACAGAGTGCCGAACAGCTCGACGGCCTGATCGCCGGGCTCGAAGTGCAGCTCGTGGAGGTGGCCTTCGATCTCGCCGATGCCGAGATGGAGCTCGCATGGAGCCGGCGCAAGGTGGTGGAGGCCCGCCTCGCCGTCAGCCAGGCCCTTCTCCGTGAGGGTCAGGCAGCCAAGGACGTGGACGACGGCTTTCGACGGGCGTACGTGCAGCCGCCCGGCGATGCGACCGGCTCCTACCTGCTGGCGGCCGATGCCGATGATGCGGGCCGCAGGATGACCCTCATCGGGTCCGTGGTCGATGCGAGGAGAGACGAGCTGCGCCAGGCGCAGGAGCTGCGCGAGAGGTCGATCGCCGCTGATCGAGCGGCCGAAGATGTTGTCGCGTTGGCCGAGAGGCACCGACGATCCGTCGACGAGATTCGGCGTCACCTCGCCGATCTGCGGGCGACCCACAGCGCTGCTCGCGCCGAACTCGACCAGCGGCTCGAGGAGCTCCGCGACGAGGCGATCGCGCTCGCCGCCGAGGAAGAGGCACTCGTCGGACTCATCCGCAGCCTCGAGATCGAAGCCGCCCGTGCCGCCGGCACCGCGCCGAGCTCGCTGATCTGGCCGGCCTCTGGTTGGGTGTCGTCCGAGTTCGGCATCCGGTGGGGTCGGAACCACAACGGCATCGACATCGCAGCGCCGACCGGAACCCAGGTGCGCTCAGCAGCACGTGGAACCGTGCGCCATGCCGGCCCGATGGGCAGCTTCGGCAACCTCGTGATCATCGACCATGGAGGGGGCGTCGCGACGCTGTACGCCCATCTCCACTCGGTCGGCGTGCGGGAGGGTCAGCGGGTCGATGTCAACGAGCCCATCGCAACGGTTGGGAGCACCGGTCGCAGCACCGGACCGCACCTCCACTTCGAGGTCCGGCGGTCGGGGAAGGCCGTCAATCCGAGGACGCTGCTGCGCTGATGTGACCCCTGGCGGGTCCGACCCTGCCGTGCCGAGCTGTCGGTACGATCTACCCGCAACCCCAGTGGACGGAGTTCGAGGACCATGAGCGACACTCACTTCGATCTGGTCGTCATCGGTGGCGGACCCGCGGGATACGCAGCCGCCCTCTACGCCGGTGGTGCCGAGCTGTCCGTGGCCCTCGTCGAGCGCGACAAGATCGGCGGAACCTGCCTCCACCGCGGGTGCATCCCCGCCAAGGAGCTTCTCGAGACCGCTGCGGTGCATCGAACCGTCGCCGAGGCCGGCGAATTCGGCGTTCTCACCTCGCCGCCTGGCCTCGACTTCTCGGTGACTCAAGCCCGCAAGCAGCGCGTGATCGACGGTCTCGCGTCGGGGGTCCAAGGTCTGCTGAAACGGAGAAAGGCCGCCATCTTCGAGGGGACCGGCCGCCTGGGACCCAACCGAGCGGTCACCGTCACCGCCGCGGATGGCAGGGAGCAGACCATCACCGGTGAGCGTGTTCTTCTCGCCGCCGGCTCGGTCCCTCGGTCGATCTCCGGCTTCGACGTGGACGGCACCATCGTGCTCACCAGCGACGAGGTCCTCGAACTCGGAGCCGTTCCTGCGTCAGCGGCCGTGATCGGTGGCGGTGCGATCGGCTGCGAGTTCGCCTCGATGATGGCGGACCTCGGAGCCGAGGTGACGATCCTCGAGTACGCCCCGCAGATCGTTCCGGGCGTGGACCCCGACATCGGCAAAGCGCTGGCGCGTGCGTTCTCCAAGCGCAACATCGACGTCAAGACCGGTGTCCGGGTCGCCGGGCACACGCCCCTGCCCTCCGGCGGGACGGCGGTGCACATCGAAGGCCAGGACGATCTCGAAGTGGACGTGGTGATCGTGTCCGTCGGGCGCCGCCCTTTCGGCGACCATCTCGGGCTCGAGGGCAGCGGCGTCGAGACCGACGACCGCGGCTTCGTCATCGTCGATGAGTACTGCCGCACCGGCGAGCCGGGCGTCTACGCACTCGGGGACTTGATCGACACCGCCCAACTCGCTCACGTGGGCTTTGCCGAGGCGATCATGGTCGTGAAGGACATCCTCGACGAGGATCCGATGCCGATCGACTACGCGAATGTTCCGTGGGCGATCTATTGCCATCCCGAGGTCGCCTTCGCCGGCCTCACCGAGGAGCAGGCGGCAGCTGCGGGCCACGACGTCGTGGTTTCCAAGCACCGCTTCACCGGAAACTCGCGGGCGATGATCGTCAACCAGACCGACGGGATGGTCAAGATCATCGCGGCGCGGGGACCCGATGGCCGGGCGGGCAGGATTCTCGGCGTGCACATGATGGGTCCGTGGGTGACCGAGCAGCTCGGTCAGGGGTACCTCGCGGTCAACTGGGAGGCGACGGTCGACGAGGTCGCCAGCTTCATCCAGCCCCACCCCACCCTGTCCGAATTGTTCGGCGAGACGGTGCTCGACCTCACGGGTCGAGGGCTGCACGGCTGAGGAGAACCGAATGGCAGAGATTCCGCTTCCACAGCTCGGCGAGACCGTGACCGAGGGCACGATCACCCGCTGGTTCAAGCAGGTGGGCGACACCATCGCCGTGGACGAGCTGCTCTTCGAGGTCTCGACCGACAAGGTCGACAGCGAGGTGCCGAGTCCCGTCGCGGGCGTGATCACCGAGATCCTCGTTCCCGAGGGTGAGACGGTCGATGTCGGGACGGTGCTTGCCGTGGTGGGAGACGGCGTGGCAGCGCCCGCAGCGCCCGCAACCCCCGCGGCCGAACCGCCCCCTGCGCCGGCTGCGGCACCTCAACCGGCGCCGGCCCCCGTACCCGCCGCGGCACCGCCCGCGCCCGCCGCTGCTCCCGTGGGGGCGGAGGAGGCCGATGGGAGGCTGCTGTCGCCTGTCGTGCGGCGTCTGATCCGCGAACACGATTTGGACCCCGACTTGATCGCCGGATCCGGGATCGGTGGGCGGATCACCCGCAAGGACGTTCTCGATGCGATCGACGAACGCCAGCGCGGTGGCGCCCCCGCGGCCCCCGCACCCGCGACCGCCCCGGAGGCGGCGCCTGCGCCTGGCGTGGCGGCTGCCGCTCCCGCCGATCCCGCACCGGCCGATCCCGCACCGGCCGCCAGCCCACCTGCACCCGTTGCTGCGGCCGCGCCACCTGCGGTCGAGGATCGGTCGGAGTTCGTGCCGTTCAACAACATCCGGCGCCGGACCGGCGAGCACATGGTGCACTCGGTCACGGTCGCGCCGCACGCCCTCACGGTGATGGAGGTCGACTACGAGAACGTCGAGCGGGTCCGCCAGAAGCACAAGACGGCGTGGAAGGCCGAGGAGGGGTCGAGCCTCACCTACTTGCCGTTCATCCTCCGCGCCGTCGTCGACGCGCTCGCGGACTGGCCGCACCTCAACGCATCCGTCGAAGGAGACGGGCTGCGCGTCCATCGCGACCGCAACCTCGGCGTCGCCGTGGACCTGGACCTGCAGGGACTCATCGTTCCGGTGGTCCATCAGGCGGACGGCCTTCGGTTGCGGGCCCTGGCCCGGGCGGTCAACGACCTGGCCGACCGAGCCCGCAACCGCAAGCTCGGTGCAGACGACATCTCTGGCGGGACTTTCACGATCTCCAACAACGGGTCGTTCGGTACCTACACCACCGCCGCCATCATCAATCAGCCCCAGGTCGCCGTGTTGTCCACAGACGGAGTGGCCAGGCGACCGGTCGTGGCCACCGACACCTTCGGCAACGAGAGCATCGTGATCCACTCGATGGGGCACCTCGCGATGGCCTGGGACCACCGAGCCTTCGACGGCAGCTACGCGGCTGGGTTCCTGCGGCAGGTGAAGTCGATTCTCGAATCGCGCGATTGGGAGTCGGAGCTCTAGGTGCTCAACGTTCGCTGGCTGGGTCGCGTCGCCTACCGCGAAGCCCTCGACCTGCAGCGGCGCCTTCACGGCGGTCCCACCGACCACCTCCTTCTGCTCGAGCACCACCACGTGTTCACGGGCGGGCCCAACACAGATCCGGCCAACCTGCTCGTCGACCCGGTCGCCGAAGGCGCCACCTACGACCGTGTCGACCGTGGCGGGGACATCACTTACCACGGCCCTGGTCAGCTGACCGGCTATCCGGTGCTGTCCGTTGCGGGCCGCCGGGGCGGTGGGCTGGCGGACACGGTGGCCTATGTGAATCAGGTCGAGCAGGTGATCATCGACGCTCTCGCCGATCTCGGGCTCCCGGGGGCTGGGCGGTTGGCCGGGTACCCGGGTGTCTGGCTCGACACCGATCGGTCGCCACGCAAGATCGCGGCCATCGGCGTCCGGCTGTCGCGAGGCCGGTCGATGCACGGCTTCGCCCTCAACGTGTCAACGGATCTGGGATGGTTCGACAAGATCGTGCCCTGCGGCCTTGCCGGCTACGGCGTGACGAGCCTGGCCGCCGAAGGGCTTGACGTCGAGATGCGCCAAGCCGTCGACGCGATCGTCGCCGCTGCCGAGAGGGCCTGGGGCGCCGAGGGGGTCGATCGCCGCGACGTCGTCTGGCGTCACACCGATCGCGACCTCAGTCCGTTCAGCCGCGGCTTGGGTCCCGGCGAACCAGACGCCTCTCCGCGTGCGTCGGTGGTGGAGGGCCTCCAGATCTCACGCCGTAGATCAGACGAGGACACCACTGCCCGGCGGCGGGGGCGGCTCGGCGAAGCGGGCGTGGGATCGGGACTCGCCATCACATCGCGCAAGCCGAGCTGGATCAAAGCGCGGATCGACCTCAACGACGGATACCGGGCGCTCAAGCGCACCATGCGCGAGCTCGAGCTCGTGACGGTGTGCGAGGAGGCCGGTTGCCCCAACATCTACGAGTGTTGGGGCGCCGGGACGGCGACGTTCATGATCAACGGCGAGCGGTGCACTCGCGCCTGTGGTTTCTGCCTGGTGGACACACGCCACCCAGAGGCCCTCGATCCCGAGGAGCCGGCCAGGGTCGCCGAAGCCGTGGGCCGGCTCGGCCTCGGGCATGCCGTGGTGACCGCTGTCGCGCGAGACGACCTTCGCGATGGAGGCGCAGAGGCGTTCGCCGCGACGATTCGGGCCATCGGCGAGCGGTCTCCTGCCACGACGGTCGAGGTCCTGATCCCCGACTTCAAGGGTGACCCTGACGCGCTGGAGCTGGTGCTCGACGCAGGGCCGGCGGTGCTCAACCACAACATCGAGACCGTGGCCCGCCTGCAACGGGCGGTCAGACCGTCTGCCGGCTACGCCCGCAGTTTGACTGTGCTGGCACGAAGCGCCGCCGCCGGAACGCCGACCAAGTCGGGAATCATCGTCGGTATGGGCGAGAGCGACGACGAGGTCGACGCGACGCTCACCGATCTGGCGGCGGTTGGCTGCTCGATCGTGACCATCGGCCAGTACCTCAGGCCCACGACTCATCACGTTCCGGTCGATCGCTGGGTGGAGCCCGAGGTCTTCGATCGGTGGGCCGAGCTCGGGCGAGACTTGGGCATTGGCCACGTGGAGTCGAGCCCGCTCACCCGATCGAGCTATCACGCAGAACGAGCGGTCGCCCCGACGTCGATCTGACAACCACATAGAGTGATGATGACTTCGATCAACGCTCACCTTGCGTGAGATCGTCATTCGACTAGGATTCCTCCGTCCGTAGTGGTGGAGGTATCCGCAGATGACGAAGCGAACTGGCTGGGGCCGCGTGTGGTCCGCGCTGGTCGCCACGACGGTCGCCATGGGCTCTGTCGTGGTGGTCGCGAGCCCTGCTGGGGCGGCAGGCACCGTCACTGTCACGGCCGATCAGACAGACATCGTGGAGGGGACGTCAGGCACCTTCACCGTCACACGCAGCGACACCACGGAGGCGGATGACATCCCGTTCACGGTGACTGCCAGCGATTCGCCCGCCGACATCGCGAGTGTCACCGACGACGACATCAGTCCCAATGACTCGAGTCTGCGCTTCGAAGTGGGCGAAACCACCCGAGTGATCACGGTGACCGCATTCGACGACGCCGACGGGGAGCTCGGTGAAACCGTGACGGTCGACCTCCAAGCCGGCGCCAACACGGCGGTCGGCGCTCCGGGTTCTGCGAACTCCAACCTGATCGACGACGTAACCGGCGACCAGGGAACCGTTAGCTTCACCTCCTCGGGCACTGGGGTTACGGAGACCGACACGGACTTCGGTGTACCTGCGACGCTTCAGCGCGTCGGAGGTTCTGAAGGAACCGTCGCCGTCACGCCTGCTGGTTCCAACGCCGACATCACGGTGCCGGGAGCGCTCATCACGTGGCTTCCTGGCGACGACCTGGACAAGTCCTTCAACGTCACCGTCGTGGGCGAGGACCTGGCAGAAGGGCCGACTCCGGAGCCCCACATCGTCACGCTCACCCCATCGGCGGGGACCACGACCTCGGCTCCGAACACGTTCACCGTGACCATCACCGACGAGGTGCCAGTCGGCGGACCCGACACCTACGGCGTGCCCGAGGATGGGGCGCTCAACACGGCCATCACCGCCGACCCGAGCGTTCTGGCGAACGACACCCCAGGCGAAGGAGCGGCCTTGACCGCCGTGCTGCCGAGCGTGCCGGCAAACGGGTCAGTCGCTCTGCTGCCCAACGGAAACTTCACCTACACCCCGGATCCGAACTTCTCCGGTCCCGATTCGTTCACGTACACCGCACGCGATGGAGCGGGATCAGACTCCGCGCCCATCACGGTCACGATCACCGTCAATGGTGTGAACGACCCGCCGACGGCCGTCAACAATGCCTATCCGGTCAACGAAGATTCCGTTCTCACGGTCAACGTTGCCAACGGTGTCCGGAACTCAAACGACTCCGACGTCGAGGACGCAGTCGGCGCCTTGAGCGTCGCCGTCAACACCCCACCGGCGCAGGGTGACCTGGTCTTCAACTCCAACGGTTCGTTCACCTACACCCCGGATGCGAACTTCTCGGGCGTCGACTCGTTCACCTACGTCCTCACCGACAGCGGCGGGCTCACCGACAACGCGACCGTCACCATCACCGTGAACGACTTCAACGCCGACCCGGTCGCCGTCGACGACACGTTCTTCGACGTCCCCGCAGGGGTGACCAGCGCGTACTCGGTCCTCTTCGTGGGAACCCCCGACTCGGACCAGGACGGCGACTCGATCACCATCACGGCCTGGGACGCCACCTCCACGGCAGGAGGAACGGTGAGCTGCCTCGGGGGGACCATCTGCAGCTACAACCCGGCAGCGGGCTTCCTCGGCATCGATACGTTCACCTACACGATCTCTGACGGCAACGGCGGCACCGACGTAGGTCTGGTCACACTGTTCGTGGGCATGCCTCGAGATTGCGACCCCTTCCCGCGGATCGGTGGGACCATCACGGGCACCGAGGGCGACGATGTGATCTGCGGAACCAACGCCGCTGACACGATCGTCGGCGGCGGCGGCGACGACGTCATCTTGGGCCTCGGCGGAAACGACACCCTCGACGGGGGCGCCGGTTCGGACGCCCTCAATGGCGGTGCGGGAACCGACACGGTGGTGCACAACGGGACCACCGGAACCGATGTGATCACGGCGTCCGCCGGTTCGGCGGGCAACGACACGCACGGTGACGTCGAGCGCGTGGTGGTGAACGCTCTCGGGGGCGGAGACACCGTCGTCGTGACGCCATCCGCCTCAGTGGCCCTCGAGGTCCACGGCGGAACCGGGTTCGATCGGCTCGAGTATCAAAAGGCGGGCCTCACCAACGTCGTCGACAGCGGTTCGCGCATCACCGCCGACGGAGTGTTGGACGTCGACTACACGAGCTTCGAGACGGTGCTCACCGAGGGCACCGGCTTCTTCGGCGGGGAGGGCCCCGATAGCCCGGCGCTCGGAACCGCGCCGATCTTCATCAACTCACCTGCCGGCGGGCTCCACATCGATCTCCTGGGCGGCAGCGACCAGGTCGAGATCGAGTTCGGCGCTCTGGCCGGCGTCGTCGAGGTCGTCGACACCGGCGCGGACGGCGACGACACGCTCAAGGTCTATGGCCAGACCGGCCTCGGCGATGTGATCGAGGTGGGCGACACCTCGGTGACCTCGGCGGGCCAGACGATCAACTACGAGGACATGGAGCGACTGATCGTCGACGGGCGAGGCGGCGACGACACGATCAACGTGAACCTCGGCACCGAAGTGGCCGCGGCGGCCTTCCCGTTGCCCGGGTTCGTCCTGTTGCAGGGCGGTGGCGGTACCGACCTCGCGGTCCTCACCTACCCGCAGAGCTGCACCATCGACCAGACGGCGAGTCCCGTCACGATCTCGCTGTCCGACGGAACCGTGGTGACTCTCGATCCGACCCTCGAAGGCGCCGACGTGACGTGCGGTGGGGTGCGAAACGTCGTCTCCTCCGCCTCGGGCTATTGGATGGCTCGGGCATCGGGCGGCATCTTCGCCTTCGGGCAGGTGCAGACCTACGGCAGTGCACCGTCGGGGGCGCCGCTGTCCGCGTTGGACAACCATCCGGCCAACATCGGGCACTGGGCGGTCGAGGAAGACGGAACCGTGCACGCGTTCGGTCTGGCCCAGCATCACGGCGACGCCGACGAGTTCGTTCTCAACGGCGCGATAGTCTCGCTGGCCAGCAGTCGGACCGGCGACGGCTACTACCTCCTCGGAACCGACGGCGGCGTGTTCAGCTATGGCGACGCGGCGTTCCACGGCTCGACGGGCAACATCGTGCTCAACCAGCCGGTGGTGTCGATGGCCGCCAACCCCGCCGGTGAGGGCTACTGGTTCGTCGCGACCGATGGCGGCATCTTCACCTTCGGGCCCGAAACCTCTTTCCACGGTTCGGTGCCGCTCGCCCTGGGACCGGGCGTCCCGCTCGCCCAGCCGATCGTGGGTATGACCCCGACCGCAACGGGCAATGGCTACTGGCTCGTCGCGGCCGACGGCGGGATCTTCGCCTTCGGAGACGCCCAGTACTACGGCTCGGTGCCAGAGGCCCTGGGCCCCGGCGTGCTTCCGAACCAGCCGATCGTCGGCATCGTCGCATCACCCACCGGAAACGGCTACTGGATCGTCGCGGCCGACGGCGGCGTGTTCGCCTTCGGCGATGCGTTCTTCTGGGGCTCGCTGGGCGCCGGCAGCACGATCACCGATCTGGTGGCCTTCGCCGGCTGAGACTCCCCCTTCTGCCAGCTTGGGTGGTGACCCCGTTGACCGGGGAAGCTGGCAGTTGGAGTCGGCCTTGGTTCTGCCAGCTTGGGTGGTGACCCCGTTGACCGGGGAAGCTGGCAGTTGGAATCGGCCTTGGTTCTGCCAGCTTGGGTGGTGACCCCGTTGACCGGGGAAGCTGGCAGTTGGAGTCGGCCTTGGTTCTGCCAGCTTGGGTGGTGACCCCGTTGACCGGGGAAGCTGGCAGTTGGAGTCGGCCCGGTTGGGGCCGGGTCTGGTTGGGGAGGCCCGGGATCAGGCGGTGGCGTCGCGGCGGCTCGGTCGGCGGACGATGCCCTGGTAGGCGGCGGCCGCCAGAACCAACACGTTGAGCCCCATGATCAGGATCCAGAAGCTCGTTCGGGGCCCACCGCCCTCCGCGACCTGCGTGGTCGCCGAACCGACCGACGAGCTTCCGTCGGCACTCTGGTTTCCCGGGGCGGCCAGCTGAATCTGAGTCGTGGTGTCGGTGACCGTCGTGCTCGTCTGGCCCGGAATGATCAGCGTTGCCTGGGTGGTGCTTGGGCCCTGGGTCGTGGGGGCGTCCGTGGTCGGGGTCGTAGCCGGCGCCGTGGTGGCGGGTGCTTCGCTCGTGGAGGTCGTCGGCTCCTCGGTCGTCGAGGTGGTCGAGGTGGTGGAGGTGGTCGAGGTGGCTTCGGTCGTGGTCGTGGATGTCGTCGAGGGCGGGGGAGGGGGAGGGGGCGCCGTCGTGGTGGTTGTCGTTGTTGTTGTTGTCGTGGTGGTCGGCGGGACCGTGGTAGTCGTCGTGGTGGTCGGCGGCGCCGTCGTGGTCGTCGTCTCGTGTGGACAGGGCACGAACGCACCCTCGACCGCATCGAAGCACTGCTGGTGGTCCGCGCCGACGGGGTTGGACCACAGCACGACCATCGCGACCAGCGCGATGGTGAGAATGCGGACACCGTTGGTCATCGAACGAGAGCTCCCAGGGTGATCGACCCGAATCGGCCCGCCATCTTAGGTCTCGGACGTCCGGTGGGCCACGCGGCAGGTGCCACGCAGAGTAGCAATCACCGAGAATGCTGTCACACTGGGTGATGCAGCCTGGAAGCGCTGAGCGGGCGCGGCTCGACCCGGTGAGATGCGGTGCACCCACAACCCACGCCGTACGCTGGCCGCCATGACGGCCGGCCCGGAGCTCGACGCCGCAACCGTGCTGCTCCAGTGGGCGGTGGGAGGGTTGTTCTTCCTCTGGGTCACGACCCGCCGCCGCGAAGTCGGCCTGGGGTACGGCTGGCTCATGCGCGGCACCTACCTGGTGATCGCCGTTCTCGCCCTCGTGACCGGTGTGGTCTGGGCGCCCCTCGCCGGACGGGATCTCGCTTCGGCCGCCGTGGTCCTGGGATGCGGCGCCGCCCTGTGGTCGTCGATCGCCCGGCGGCGTGCTGGTGTGTCGGGGCGTCGCGAGGTCCACGACCAGCGCTCCGAACGAGTGGCGGCGATGACCGGAATCGAGCGAAACGTCGCTGAGCGGACGGCCGAGGGACCCGAGTTCGAACCGAAGTGGGACCTGGTCGCACCGGCCGTCGGCGTGATCGGGCTGGTCGCGGCGGGCCTCACCGGCGGTGGGAACGAAGCGCTGCACACAGCGAGGCTCCTCGCCGGAGCGGCGTTTCTCGGCGTCGTGAGTGATGCGATGCTCCTCGGCCACTGGTACCTCGTGCAGCCCGGCCTCCGGCGTGAGCCGCTGCTCGAGCTCGTGGCGTGGCTCGGGCGGATCTGGCCGATCGAGGTCGGTCTCCTCCTCGTCCCGACCGGCATGTTGTCGGTGCTCTCAGGCACCATCGACGACAGCTACGGCGGCGTGCTGGGATGGTTCTGGGCGGCGTGTGCCGCGACGACCCTGGCCCTGGTGATCGTCACGCGGGCCGCCCTCAAGGAGCGGTACTACTCGGCGGTCATGGCGGCCACCGGGTTGCTGTACCTGGCGATCCTCACTGCGTTCGGCACCGATCTCGTGGCGCGCCTCGTCCTGGACGTCTAGGTCCGTGTCCGATCTGCGCCCCATGCTGGCCACCTCGGCGGACCACCCACCCGAGGGCGAGGGGTGGCAGTACGAGTTCAAGTGGGACGGAGTTCGGCTGATCGTGGTCGTCGATCCAGACGGCATCAGGTGCCTGTCACGAAACCTCAACGACCTCACGACCTCCTGGCCGGAGCTGACCGGGCTCCCAGGCGCTGTCGGTGGTCGGGCTGCCACGTTCGACGCCGAGATCGTCGTGATGGGCGAACGCGGTGCACCCGACTTCGGTCTGTTGCAGAGGCGCCTCCACGTGTCGGATCCCTCGACCGCCGCGAAGCTCGCGCAGGAGCTGCCGGCCACGCTGATGGTGTTCGACCTCCTCGACTTCGATGGGTTGGACCTTCGCAACCTTCCGCTGGCCGATCGGCGGCGTCTGCTCGAGGGGCTGGAGCTCGACGGTCCGGCATGGAAGGTCCCGCCGGTGTTCGAGGGCGACGGCGCCGCGACGCTCCACGCGGCGCGCAGCCTTCACCTCGAGGGCATCGTCGCCAAGCGCCTCGAGAGCATCTACACGCCCGGTCGCCGGGCCGACGCCTGGCGCAAGATCAAGCTGCTCCAACGAGACGAATTCGCGGTGCTTGGCTACACGCCCGGCGCAGGTCGACGCTCCGGGGCCTTCGGGTCGCTGACCATCGGCGTCGTCGACCTGGACGCCTGGCGGTGTGTCGGCTCCGTCGGCACCGGGTTCGATGATCGAACGCTCACCGACCTCGGCACTCGCCTCGCCGCTCGCCGGGTCGAGTCGCCGACCTGGACCGCTGGGCCGGTGAGGCGTGAGGTCGTGCCTGTCGAGCCCGAGCTCGTCGTGGAGGTCGCGTACTCGGGGTGGACGCGCGACGGGGTACTGCGGCACCCTGCTTATGTCGGTTTGCGCACCGACCGACTTCCCGAAGAGATCGTTGCGCCACCAAGCGCGCCGTTCTCCTGACAGCGACGCGAGGAGAGAGCTGTGCCCAGAGCAGTGTGGAATGGATCCATCAGCTTCGGCCTCGTCACGATCCCCGTGAAGCTGTTCACCGCAGTGTCGAAGAAGACCGTGCGCTTCAACCAGCTCGACGAGCGCACCGGCTCGCGTATCAAGCTCAAGAAGGTGTCGGCCGCCGACGGCGAAGAGGTCACGCAGAACAACATCGTGCGCGGCTACGAGTACGCCAAAGGTCAGTACGTGCTCGTCGACGACGAGGAGCTCCAGGCGCTGATGCCCAAGGCGTCGCGCACCATCGACATCGAAGCATTCGTCGAGCAATCCGACATCGACCCGGTGTTCTACGACTCCGCATACCACGTCGCCCCGGCCGAGGGCTTCGAGAAGCCCTACAAGCTTCTCGTCGAGGCAATGGGCGAGGGCGGAAAGGTTGCCGTCGCACGCTTCGTCCGGCAGAACAAGCAGTACCTCGCCGCAATCCGGCCCAAGGCGGGCGTGATGCAGCTGTCGACGATGGTGTACAGCGACGAGCTGAACCGGGTCGGCGACATCGAGGAGTTCGACGCCCTCGCCGAGGTCGAGATCTCCGAGGCGGAGCTCGACATGGCGCGTCAGCTCATCGGCTCGCTCGAGGCCGACTTCGACCCCGAATCGTTCCATGACACGCACCGCGAACAGCTGATGGATCTTCTGCAGCGCAAGGCGGCCGGCGAAGAGGTCGTCACCGAGGTGGTGGCTGCCGAGGACGACAAGGTCGTCGATCTGCTCGCTGCGCTCGAGGCCAGCGTTGCTGCGGCCAAGGCCAACCGTGGCGATGGCGAGGCGCCGCCCAAGAAGGCGAAGAAGCGCGCAGCTCGCAAGCGGGCTGCCGTCAAGAGGCAGCCGACGGCCAAGGCGGCAGCCAAGCGCAAGACGGCCTGATGGCCGGAGCCGATGCGGCATCCGTCGACGTCGACGGCCGTGTCGTCCGCCTGACCAACCTCAGCAAGATTCTCTACCCCGGCACCGGCTTCACCAAGGCCGAGGTGATCTCCTACTACGCCGCGGTCGCCGACGTGATGGTGCCGCACCTCGCGGGACGACCGCTTACTTTCAAGCGCTACCCCAACGGCGTGGAGGGCGACTCGTTCTTCGAGAAGAACTGTCCCGGCCATCGACCCGACTGGATGGGGGTCCTGCCCGGGCCAGGCGACGTATCGAGCTGCCACATCGATCATCCTGCGGGGCTCGTGTGGGCCGGGAACCAGGCGGCGTTGGAGATCCATGTGCCGATGGCCCGGGCGGACCATCCCGAGCGCCCGACCACCCTCGCCTTCGATCTCGACCCAGGCGCGCCCGCCGACGCGGTCGACTGTGCCGATGTCGCCCTGCTCGTCCGCGAGGTGCTCGACTCGGTGGGCCTCGTCGGCTTCCCCAAGACCTCAGGCTCCAAGGGTCTGCAGGTCTATGTGCCCCTCAACACCCCGGTGGCGACCCACGAGCACGCGTCGTCGTTCGCGCTGGCGGTGGGGCAGCTGCTCGAGCGCCAGCATCCGAAGCGGGTGCTGGTGGACATGGCCAAGGCCAAGCGACCAGGCAAGGTCTTCGTGGACTGGAGCCAGAACAACTGGGCCAAGACCACGATCGGCGCCTATTCGTTGAGGGCTCGCGAGCGCCCCACCGTGTCGACGCCGTTGACATGGGGCGAGGTGGAGGTCGCGGCCGCAAGTCGCGACCTCGATTCGCTGGTGTTCGAGGTCTCGGACGTGATCGAGCGGATCGCCGAGCACGGGGACCTGTACGCGGATGTGCCGACGCTCGAGCAGGAGCTCCCGGGCCCGGCGGCCTGAGCCTCCAGCCGAGCTGCTCCAGCCGAACTGCTCCAGCCGAACTGCTCCGTCTACTGGCGCTATTCGAGGAATGTCCAGGCGTCACTCAGCGAGTTGTACGCAGCGGCGGCTGCGGTCGGGTGTGCTCCCTCGAACCCACACGACGGGCTCCCGCCGACCACCACCAGAAAACGACCGGTCCAACTGATCGCTGCTCCACATGCGCCGGCGAGGGGTGGTTGGGGGAGCAGCGTCCATTGGCCCGAGGACGGTTCCCACACCGCTCCCACCGACGTCACGCCACCGTCGTGGCCCGATGCGGTGGCGGTGCGGGCGTACCCGCCCCAGATCACCAGCCGCTCGTCCCATACGCCGTACGCGACCTCCTCGTTTGCCGGCGATGGCCAGGCACCGGCGTCGCTCCATCCGGCCGCGAGGTCGAGCACCTGCACGTGACGGGCGAACGGTCCGATCGCCACGTCGGCGCCCGGCACCGACACGATCGTTGTGCCAACGGCCAACAGGCGATGCTGACCTGTACCGCGGAGCGGCTCGCCTTCCAGCACGATCCATTCGTCGATCTTGGGTTGGTAGCGGATCCCCGGGTTGGCGACGCCCCGGCCGACGAAGAGGGCGTCGTTCTGCACGCGCACGCCCCGGGCTCCGTGGAGCGATTGCACCGGTGGGGGCGTCACCACCCTCCACTGGGTCGCCAGAGCCAGGTCGATTCCCCACATCCCCGGCGGCTCGTCGACGCCGCCGACGAGCACGAAGAGATCACCCCCGGTCCACACGATGTCGTGGAGTACCGCGGTCGGCTGCGGAAAGTCGGGCAGGATGCGCCAGGTGTCGCCTCGCGGTTCGTAGGCCTGCATCGCGATGCCGGATCCGTCGGGGTTCTGGCCGGCGATCACCAGCTCCCGCCCCGTCCACACCCACCGGAGTTCGGGGTCTCCCTCGAGCGCGAGCGGCGCTCGGGTTCGTTGGCTCCAGGTGTTGGTGCTGGGTTCGTAGCCGCTCGTGTCGGTGCGATGCAGCGTTGCTTCCCAGGTGTCTGAACCGCCGTGGATCACCAGCACCTCGCCGGTCCACAGCGCGATGTGGTGCATCCGCGGGTGGCGACCGCCAGCGCAGTCGTCGACGCACTCTGGCGCATCGCTGTGGCTGTCGTTGGGAAGGGCCTGCTCGACCGCAGCGGTCGAGACGGGATCATCTGAATCCGAGCACGCGGCCAGCACGACAGCGACCGCCAGGCCGGCGCCGACCAGCATGAGACGGGTGCGCATCGTCGGGTTCAGCGACCCTTCCATTCGGGTGGGCGTTTCTCGCGGAAAGCTGCGCCGCCCTCCTTGGCGTCGTCGCTTCCGCCGACGATCCGACGGATGCTCTCGCCCATGCGCACCGCCTCGCTCCAACCCATGCGAGGGCTCCTAGTCGCCACCTCTTTGACCGCTCGCACCGCGAGAGGCGCCCCTTGGCACAGGCGCTCGGCGAGCGTGCGAGCTTCGTCCATGAGCGTGTCGTGCGGAACGGTCTTCCACGCCAGGCCGATCTCTTCGGCCTTCTGCGCATCGAAGTTGTCGCCGGTGAGCAGCAGCTCCATCGCGTTGGCCCAGCCGACCTTGGGCGGGATTCGGATCGATCCCACGATCGTCGGCACGCCGATCTTGACCTCGGGCATGCCGAAGATCGCCCGGTCCGACGCGATGAGAAAGTCGGCGGCGATGGCGCCCGTCAGGCCGTAGCCGATGCATGCGCCGTTGACGGCTGCGATGGTGGGCTTCCAGAGCTCGAGTCCGCTCTCGAAGCTGTTGATCGTGGGGATCTCGAAGTAGGTCCCCGGCCAGGTGCCTGCCGGGTTGCCCTCGCCGCGCAGGTCGGCGCCTGCGCAGAACGCCCGGCCTGCGCCCGTCATGATGGCGACCCACGCATCGGGGTCGTTGTAGAACTCCAGCCACGCGGCGTTAAGGCACTCGCGCATCTCGCCGTTGATCGCGTTGAGCGATTCGGGCCTGTTGTAGGTGATCGTGGCGATGTGCCCGTCGAGTTCGTAGGTGGCGGCGTCCGACATGGACACGTTCTACTCCACTGGTCCAGCGCTCGACCGCGACGCCGGTGGGAGCTCGGCCACGAAGCCGCCGCTCCAGAGCGGAATCACTCGCTCGACCAGACGGACGGTGCCCTCGGCGATCCCTCCGATCACGCGGCGGAGCTTCGATCCGGTGCGGAACTCGGCGTATGAGGTGTGGTAGGGCCGAACGACCGCGTCCGTGGCGCCGGCCCGGCTCAGTGTCGTCTGCAGCGACGTGAACGACATCACGAAGAGGTGGTCGGGGTGCATCGACTCGCGGCGGAGGGGCGCCAACCAGACGTTGGTGATCGCCGTTGTGTTGGGGGTGGTGAGGATGACCTCGGCGTCGGGAAAACTCGTCCGCAGAGCGGTGACGAATGCGACCGGGTCCGGAACGTGCTCGATCAGCTCGCCGGCGACGATGACCTCCGGGTCACCGCACACCTCCGGGTCGAGCCGATACGCGTCGCCGCGGTGGATGACGCTGAACCCCGTGTCGATGCCCGCGTCTGGGATACTGCTCGACGCGTCGACGCCAACCAGGCTCGCCGCCGTCTTGCCCAGCTCCTCGTGGAGCCACGAGCCGGTTCCCTTCTTGACGAGCGCTGTCTCGTCATAGCACCCGAGGTCGAGAACCCGACGGCCTGCGACCCGGTCGCTGAGGTGAGCGAGTCGTCGGACGGGACGTGACAGCGACAGCCGCTCGGCTGCGGGGTGCGGCTCGGGTGCGCTCGTCTCTTCTGTCGCTGCGGTGGTCATGGTCTCCTCATCAGCCGCTCCGGCCCGTGCGAATGTCGTACACGAACAGAGTCGTCGGGCCGTGGAGAACCGACTCGACCGGTCGGACGCACCAGTGGACCAGCTCGAACCCCTGGGTCACGATGAAGCCTGCGCCCAGCTCGGCGATCGCGGGATCGCATGGATCGACGGCGATCGCGAGGTTGTCCGGTCCGAGGAGACTGAAGGCGGGTGGGGTTCCCGGCTCACCGAGGTTGAACGAGACGGTCCCGTACCGATTCCACACATCCTCGGCGGCGCCCGTGGGATCCAGGGTTCGGTATGCGTCCGCATCGGGGTACGGGCTGACCATCGACAGGTTCTGTACCCCCGACGCGGTGACGATTCCCTTGACGTAGGCGTCGACGGACAGCAGCAGCCAACCGTCCTGGTGATCGTCTCCCGGCTCGCTGTCGAGGCGGTCGACCACTGCCCGTAGATCGTGGTCGAGGATCGGATCGAGTCCGTGTTGGACGGGGTTGACGAGGCTCGCCTGCCACAGACCGAACAGCGCCAGGACACTGAAGCCGATGATCCGACGCGAGGTGAAGCACAGCGCGACGCCGATCGTCAGCACCGCTGCGATGACGAGGGGCCCTTTGGTCGGAATGGGCTGACCCTCGACGCGGTATTGGCCCGCAGCCCAGGCGACGCTGAGCCCGAGTCCTGCCGCGGAACCCCAGAGCGCTGAGCGTGGGAGGCGAGATCGCAGGCCTGCGATGGTGGACGAGGCGACGACCAGAGCGAGAACGCCGGCAAGAGTGAGGCCGGGGAGTAGCCGTTCTGCGGGGACCCGGTTGAGGAGGAGAACCTTTCCGACGAGCGAGGGAAGCGGCAGCTGCATCCACGCGAGCATCACGAAGACGGGCACCAGTGCGGCGCCGAGACCGACTGCGGCCCTGCGATCGGAGAGGGAGCCGCGTGCGAGAAGGCCGAACGCGACGAGCACGGCGGGAATGAAGTACGCGATGCCAGACGAGTTCTCGGACTGGTTCAATCCGTTGGCGAGGGCGAACTGCGGCTCGGCGGCGTACGAATCGAGTGCGCCACCGAGCATGACTACCGGTGGAACGGTTCCGGCTTCGGCCGCGGCCCTCTCGCCTGGATAGACGGTGCCCGCGATCGCGCGCACCTCGTCCGTCTTGTCGGCGAGGAAGCCGCCGACGAGCACGCCGCCGATCAGCCCGGCGACCAGCGCAGTCGTGACGAACCGTCGTAGAGCGTCCTTGCGCTTGGTGCGGTCGAGGATGTCGGGGAGAACGGCGCCGACGACAACGGGTGCGACGACGAGCACCGTCGAGATCTGCCAGGGCACGTAGGTGGCGACGCCGAAGGCACCCAGTGCCCAACCCGCGGCGGCGGTGAGACTCCAGCGCGATCGAGAGGTCTGCGCGCGTACTGCCCACAGCAGCAGCGCCCCGGCAAGGCAGCCGTAGCCGACGGTGGTGTAGGTGCCGGGTCCCGTCCACCACTGGGTCGTCGGGGCAAGGACCACGAGCGAGGCCCCCAGGGCCGAGATGCCGATCCGCCTCGTGAGGGCGAGGAGAAGGGCGTACACACCCAGAACCTGGATGGCGTGATACAGCCACCACTCCGTCGCGTACGCAGTCTCAGTGGGCAGGACGCGGTAGGGCAACCCCTGGGGGCGGATGACGACGTCCCACGATGAGGTCGGCAAGTCGCCGAGCATGCGAGCGTCGTGGGTCCCGACCGAACTCTCCACCTGATTCGCGAAGCCGTTCTCGGTCTGGCGAAGAACCCACGGGGTACGAATGCCCCACTCGTCGGATCGGATGGGGCGAAGAGGCCCTGTGAGCGCGCCGACCTCGTCCTCGGTCTGACCGATTCCCTGGCCGTACACGCCGACGCTCGACCCGTGAAGCCGAAACACGCCGAGCAACGCAACCAGGAGCACCACGATGACGGGAAGCCGCCACGCTGGGGGCAACCGACGCGCTACTGGCGATGAGGGTCTCGTGTCGTCGAGTTGCTCCTCGGAGGCGGCACGCAAGAAGACCGACGGTACCAAAGCACCGTCGATCTTCGGTCCCGGTGTCCCGGGGCCGCTCGGGTGCGACCGGTAACGTGGCGCCGACGCGCATCGGAGGTTGCCGTGAAGATTCTGGTCCTCGGCGCCCAGGGGATGATGGGCCACATGGTCTGTCGAGTTCTCGGCGAGCGCCATGAGTTGGTCGGCACGCTGCGCGGACCCTTCGACACCGGGGATCCGATCGCAGCCCATCTCGACGAAGGGCGATGCATCGGCGGTCTCGACGTCACCGACGAAGCCGCGCTGCGCGCGGTGATCGAGCGCGTTGGGCCAGACGCCGTCATCAACTGTGTCGGGATCGTGAAGCAACTCGCGGCAGCGCACGACGCCCTGCTGAGCATTCGCTGCAACTCGCTGTTGCCGCATCAGCTGGCTGCGATCTGCGCCGATGGAGATGCCAGGCTCGTCCATCTCAGCACCGACTGCGTGTTCTCCGGTCGGCGGGGTCGCTACACCGAGACCGACCTTCCCGACCCCGTGGACCTCTACGGGAGGAGCAAGCTCCTCGGAGAGACCTCCGAGGCCGAGGCCCTCACGATCAGGACCTCCATCGTGGGCCGTCAGATCGCTGGACACACGAGCCTGTTCGAGTGGGTCCTCGGCCAGGCGGGGAGCGCAGTGAAGGGCTTCACCAAGGCGATCTACACCGGCTTGACCACCTACGCCCTCACTCAGGTGATCGAGGAGATCCTTCTCGACCATCCCGACCTGAGCGGTGTCTGGCAGATCGCCTCTGACCCGATCTCGAAGTTCGATCTCATTGTCGAGCTCGACAGGCGTCTGGATCTCGGCCTCGAGATCACGGCCGACTCTGATTTCGAGTGTGACCGCAGCCTCGACGGGTCGCGATTCGCCGCTGCCACCGGGATCGTCGTTCCGAGTTGGGACGCCATGCTGGATCAGTTCGCCGCTGATCAGCCGACCTACACCGCCGTTGGGGGCGCGCTCGCATGAAGGTGATGACGATCGTCGGGACGCGACCCGAGGTGATCAAGCTCAGCGAGGTCGTGCGGCGGCTGGACGAGCACGTCGAGCACGTCTTCGTGCATACCGGCCAGAACTACGACTACGAACTCAACGAGATCTTCTTCGAGGGTCTCGGACTCCGTCAGCCCGACCGATACCTCGACGTCGCTGGCGGCACACTCGCGGAGACGTTCGCAGCCGTGATCACCCGCTCGGACGAGGTCATCGCCGAGGAAAAGCCCGATGCGATCCTGGTTCTCGGCGACACCAACAGCGCCCTGTCGGTTCTGAGCGCCAAACGTCGCCAGGTCCCCATCTTCCACATGGAGGCCGGCAACCGCTGCTTCGACCAGCGGGTGCCCGAGGAGATCAACCGCAAAATCGTCGATCACATCAGCGACATCAACCTGACCTACACCGAGCATGCGCGGCGGTATCTGTTGGCCGAGGGCCTGCCCCCCGACCGGGTGATCAAGACCGGATCCCCTCAGTACGAGGTGCTGCAGCGCCAGGCGGCGTCGATCGATGCGTCCGACGTCCTCGATCGGCTCGGGCTCCAGGCCGGCGGCTTCTTCACCGCGAGCCTGCATCGAGAAGAAAACGTCGACGACCCAGATCGGCTCGCGCTGTTGGTGGATGCCCTCAACAGCATTGCCTCCGAACACGACTCGCCGGTCGTGTTGTCGACCCATCCGAGGGCGAGAGCGCGCCTCGACGCCGCTGGACTGTCGTTCGACGAACGGGTCCGAGATCTCGCGCCCCTCGGACTCGCCGACTACGTGGCGCTGATGCGTTCGGCGACGTGCACCCTCTCCGACAGTGGAACCATCACGGAGGAGTCCGCGATGGTCGGATTCCCCGCTGTCACCCTGCGCGAGGCCCACGAACGTCCCGAGGGCATGGACCACGGGGTACTTGTGATGAGTGGAATCGACTCGGGCAGCGTTCTCGCGTCGATCGACGCCGCCGTGGCCCATTTCGGCAGCACCGGACCGCCGAGCCTTCCCGCGGACTATGCCGTTGCGGATGTCTCGTGGCGGATTCTGAAGCTGATTCTCAGCTACACCGACTTCGTCAACCGGGTCGTCTGGCATCGCTGAGCGAATGCGCATCCTCTTCGTCCACGAGGTGAACTACGCGACCAAGGTCGTGTTCGAGATGCACGACTTCCCCGAGCTGCTGTCACAGCGTGGGCACGATGTCGTGTTCGTCGACTTCCCAGAGGACGAAGACCGAAAGGGCCTCAAGCGGCTCGTGGACCTCACGACCCGGGTTGTGAATGGCACGGCCAGAGCCCACGACGGACCGGGCGTGGAGGTTCGGACGCCCGGGCGGGTCCTTCCACCGCCGTTCGATCGGCTCGTTGCCAGCGTGACCCACGTGCCAGAGATCCGCCGCCTGCTACGTCGAGGCGACGTCGACGTCGTGGTGCTCTACGGGGTCCCCACGAACGGATGGCAGACGGTGCGCCTCGCGGCGCGATACGGCGTTCCGGTCGTGTTCCGCTCGATCGACGTGTCGCACCAGTTGCGCAGCACGCCGTTCACCCGGCTCATCGAGCTCGCCGAACGATCCGTCGTGCGACGAGCGAGCTGGGTGAGCACGCACAACGTCGCACTGCGGAACTATCTCGTGGAGCTCGGAGCGGATCCCGATCGCAGCAGTGTCGAATACCCCGGTCTCGATCTCGAGCGCTTCGAACCCGGACCGCGGCCTGCCGCGCTCGCCGCCCGTCATGGCATCGAACCCGAGCATCGGGTGGCGCTGTTCATGGGCACCTTGTACCGGTTCGCGGGGCTTGACTGGTTCATCGAGGAATTCGCCCAGGTCCTGGCCGAGGATCAGCAGCTTCGGCTCGTGTTGGTCGGCGGTGGAGAGTTCGAGAGCGAGCTCCGTGCCACTGCGAAATCGGTGGGAGCGGAGGATTCGGTGATCTTCACCGGATTCGCCGACTACCAGAACCTGGCCGACCATCTCCGCCTTGGCGACGTCGCCATCAACCCCTTCCCGCCCCAACTGGTCACCAACTGTGCGCTGCCGGGCAAGGTGCTCCAATACCTGGGTTGCGGTCTTCCCACCGTCTGCACCCCGTTGCTCGGCCTGCAGGGCATGCTCGAGGAGGGCGAAGGAGTTCTGTACCGGGAGCCTGGCGCGGCATTCGTCGACGCCGTTGTCGAACTGCTGCACGACACGGGTCGGGCCGATGAGGTTGGAGCGAGTGGTCGCGCATCGATGGAGCGGTTGGCTCGTTGGGACACTTGCCTCGACCTGTTCGAGGCGCGGTTGCGCGAGGTCGCATCACAGGGTCATTCGACGGAGTGACGACGGGCCTCGCGGGCCAGGACCGACAGCATCACCGCGCTCGAGGCAGCGAGTGCGATCACCATCGCCATGCCGGATCGGGTGATCGCCTCACCCGGCAGGAGCATCGCGATGGGGTAGATGACCACGCCTGCCATCCAGCCCGTCGCTGCCGCGGCGCCCCTCTGGGTGGCGATGAGCGCGAGCGACAGGCTGAGCGCCGCCATGGCGATGCCGTTGGCGAGCGTGAACAGCGCCATCTGTCGAGCGGTGACCTCATCGTCGAAGAGAAGCTCCACGATGAAGGGCCCGAGGAGCGAGAAGGCGGCGACCGAGCTCACCGTGATGGCCGCCACGACCAACATCAGTCGCAGGACCGCTGACCGGAAGCCGGCGATGTCTCCAGTTGCGACATGGGTCGTCAGGGCTGGGAGAAGCGATCCCTTGACCGCGCTGAAGAGGAACTGCGGGATTCGCGCGACCACGAGTGCGTTGAGCGCGACCCCGGCGATGGCGGTGTCGGAGGAGATGACATCGACTGCGATCGGCGGGATGTTGAGGAGGAATGCTTCGCCGAGCGCCGCGACCCACAGCGCCGGAATTGCCCGGTACAGAGTGCGTGTCACGGCCGGTGGACCGGGGGTCGCGAAAGGCCGGGCTGTCATGGCGCCGCTCGCGGCTCCGATCCAAAAACCGAGCGCCGCGACGAGCGCCGCCCAGCCGACCGTTGCGGTTCCCGCGACGAGAAGCAAGCCGAGCCCGACCAGCCTGCTCAGCCCCTCCACTGACTGATACGTCGCATAGGCGACGAAGCGCGAGCTCCCTGCTGTCGTGCCGCGGACGATGGAGGACCATCCGTACCCGGTGAGTCCGAGGGCGAACATCGCGGCGACGACGAGCCGGTCGTCGAAGCGTTGGTCGAGATCGACGGGCCACCACAGTGCTGTCACCGTGAGAGCCGCGGTGAGCGCCGCAGCGGCCGCTCGACTCGCCGCGATCACGACCGGTCGGGCACCCGCTCCCTCGGCGGTCCGGTGCGCCACGAGTCGGGTGAGTTCCTGCTCGATCGCCTGGAAGACCCCCGGCCCGGCGATCAACAGCAGGCCCCACATCACGGCCAAGGTGGCGTAATCGTCGCTGCCGAGCTCCCGGCGGGCGAGGATCAGGAAGGCCGAGGTGGTGACGCCGTTGACGAAGAGCCCGGTCGCCACCGCGATCATTCCGGGTGGGAGGGGGTTGCGACCGGACGGGAGCGGCAGCCGAGGTTTCAACGTTCGGAAAGCGTAGGGCCTCGGTGTCGGCGGGCGGCGCCATCCCAGCGTGCCTCGGTCCTACACTCCAAGCCATGTCGTCGGGAGCGAGCCAGGCACTGCTGATCGCCTCGGGCGGGCTTCTCTACGCGCTCGTTGTGGTGCTGTTGTCTCGGCGCCGCCTCATCAGCCTCCGGTACACGATCGGGTGGCTCGGGATCGCCGGCCTCGGCATTCTGGGCGCGCTTCTCACACCGCTGATTCAACCGTTCGCCGAGACGTTCGGGATGTCGCCCACGGGCGTCCTGCTCGCGGTCGCGACGGTGCTGCTGCTGACGATCACTCTGCAGCTGTCGATCTCGGTGTCGGGCCTGCAAGCGGCTCTCCGCGACGTCGCGGAAGCCCACGCCCTCTTGCGCCGTGATGTCGACGAACAGCTGGACAACCTGGCTTCATGAGCGACCGGACATTGCGGGCCGACACGCTCGTCGTGGTTCCCGCGTGGAACGAGGAACTCTCTGTCGGTGCTGTGGTTCGGGGGGTGGTCCAGCGGGGCTACGCAGTGGCGGTTGTCGACGACGGGTCGCGCGATGACACAGCTCGGGAGGCAGCCGAGGCCGGTGCCCGGGTGCTGTCGCTACCGATCAACCTGGGGGTCGGCGCCGCCCTTCGCTGTGGAATGCGCTACGCGGTGTCCCGTGGCTACCGGGCAATCGTGCAGATCGACGCAGACGGCCAGCATCCGGTGTCCGCGATCGATGAGCTCCTCGAGGCCGCCGACCGGTCGGGGGCGCACATGGTGGTGGGGTCGCGCTTCGCCGGAGGAGACCCAGGGATGGAGGTGGGTCGAGTTCGGCGTTTGCCGATGCGCTTCCTCGCACGCTCGGCGTCCAAGGCCTGCGGTACCGAGATCAGCGACGCCACGTCGGGTCTGCGCGTCATCCGGTCACCGCTGCTCGAGCAGTTCGCCGAGCATTTTCCAGCGCACTACCTCGGTGACACCTACGAGGCTCTTGTGAGTGCCGGTCGGTCGGGGTACCTCGTCCAGGAGATGCAGGCGACAATGTCCGAGCGCGAGCACGGAACCTCCTCCGCCGGCGCTCTTTCTGCAGTGCGTCTCATCGCTCGGGCCGTGATCGTCGTGGTGTCGCGGTTGCACATCAAGATCCAACCGCTCGCCAACCGCGAGACCATCGATCTTCGGCGAGACGAAGCTCCGCAGCCCGCCGCGGCACCGCCACGACCCGGCTCTGCAGAATGAACCTCAGCTCGGGTCGCGCTCGCGGCCCGGGCGGATGTTGAGACGGCGCTGCGCGAAGTTGCGCACGGTGTTGTCCAGGCGGCTCAACACCTGGCGCGCCCGGGACCCGGGGCGGGCCGCGAACTCGGTGACGTGGTCGTACTCCTCGCCGTCCGGCGAGGCAACGCTGAAGTAATAGTTGCTCACACAGCACCGTGGACGATCGGCGACGACCGTGTTGACCGAGTGGTACGACGACCGGTTGGTCTCCATCACGACGAGCCGATTCGCCTGGGACACAATCGTCTTCGGTGTCGTGCGATCGGCACTCCAGAGCTCGAAGTTGCCTCCGGCCTCTTCCGACCAATCAGGGCTCGTGTAGAAGAGAAGGTTGAGGCGCCGATACCGGTCGTGGTTGGCGTCGTGGCTGTTGTCGAGGTGCGGATTGAGAAAGTCTCCGGTGAACATCATCGACAGGCCGCCCGCATAGAGCCCCGGATCCGGCTCGAGGCCCGGCATCTCGACGAGCTGGGCAACCGCGTCGATGATCCGCTGGTCCTGGATCGCGTGGGTCACATCGGACAGGAGTGGGTCGTGGTCCGAGAGCTCGGCGCTGGTGCGCTTGCTCTCCCGGAACGACTTCATCTGGGCGAAGCCGTCGGCGTCTGCCGGAAAGGCCGCATGGATCTGGGCGGCCCACGCCGCGGGAAGAACATCGTCGACGACGAAGTGACGCGTCGGTGTTCCGGAGGGTGCCGCCCACTGGGCGCGGATCGCGCCGGCGTACCTGCCGAGGGTCTCGAGGATCGCCCCGACGAGATCTTCACGTGTCGGAGGCGGCTCGTTCACCTCAGCAGCTCCCCGTCCTCTTGCGCGTCGTCCACCATGAGCCGGTTGCGTGTCAGGACCTCGACGGTTCCGTCGTAGTCCATGGTGAAACGGTCGGAACTGAACTCGCCCTCGAGTTCGGCCGGGGTGCCCGCCACCTCGTCGATCTCGCTGAGCATCGGACGGATCGCGTAGTACTCGCCGCGATCGAGGGTGCGGTTCGCTTCCTCGGCTGAGATCAGGGACTCGTGGATCTTCTCACCCGGCCGGATCCCTGTGACTTTGGTCTCGATGTCTCTGTCGCCGATGAGAGCGCGGGCGATGTCGGTGACCTGCGCAGCCGGCACTCGTGGAATGTAGGTCTCCCCGGGTCGTCCTTCTCGGGCGACGGCGAAGATCGTGTCCACCGCCTGATCGAGGGTCAGCAGGAAGCGTGTCATGTCGGTGGTGGTGATCGTGACAGGCCCACCGGAGCGGATCTGGTCGTGGAAGAGCGGGATCACCGACCCGCGCGATGCGAGCACGTTGCCGTATCGCGCGCAGACGAAGCGGGTGTTGTCCGAGCGGAGGTTGGCAGACGTGAACACCCGCTCCTGGATGGCCTTCGTCATGCCCATCACGTTGACGGGCTTGCACGCCTTGTCGGTGCTCACCCCGATCACCGTTTCGACGGGCAGCTTGAGGTCCCGGATCGCCCTCACGATGTTCTCGGGACCCTCGATGTTGGTTCGGACCGCCTCGAACGGGAAGTACTCGCACGAGGGCACCTGCTTGAGAGCGGCCGCGTTGAAGATGATGTCGGCCTGGGCGCACACGCCTGCGACCGAGGCGGGGTCGCGAACGTCGCCGATCACGAATTCCAGGCTGCGGTTGAAGTTCTCGAAGATGATCTCGTCGGTGGCGACGCGCCGCTGGAGATACGACATGCGCATGTCGTGTTGTTTGGCCTCGTCGCGGCTGAAGATGATCAGTCGTTCTGGGGTGCCCTGTTCACCGGAGAGGATGCGGCGGGTCAGCGTCTTGCCGAGCGACCCGGTGCCACCGGTGATCAGCACGCGCTTGCCTTCGAAGAGATCGGTCATGGGAATCCCGGCGGGGTCGTCCGGCAGGTGCCGGGTGGGGGTGTCGACAAATGGTCAGGCTATGCGAGCTGCGCGCAGAGCTGAGTGAGGGTGCCACCCGGGCACGACCCCGGTGTTCAGTCGGTGAGCAGCGATTCGCAGTAGGCGCGATACGGAGACGACGGCATGGCTTGGAGCGTCGTCCGCAGCCTGTCGTTCGTCACGAAGCCCTTCTCGAGCGCGACTTCTTCGAGGCACGCGATCTTGAGGCCCTGGCGCTTCTCGACGGTTGCGATGAAGTTGGCGCTGTCGAGCATGCTCTCGTGTGTTCCAGAATCGAGCCAGGCGATACCGCGGCTCAGGGCGATCGCGCGCAGCTGGCCGTCGGCCATGTACGACAGGTTGAGGTCGGTGATCTCCAGCTCGCCGCGTGCCGAGGGCGACATGGCCTTGGCCCGCTCGACCACCGTCGTGTCGTAGACGTACAGGCCGGGCACGGCCAGGTTGGTGCGCGGGACGGCGGGCTTCTCTTCGAGCGAACGCACCTTGCCGTCATCGTCGAGCTCGACGATGCCGTAGCGCTCAGGGTCCTGGACGGCGTAACCCCAGATCACCGCGCCGCCCCAGAAGTCCTGGACCACCAGGTCGAGGCCGAGTCGGCCGTAGAAGATGTTGTCGCCGAGGATCAGCGTCACGGGGTCGTCGCCGATGAATTCCTCCCCGATGAGGAAGGCCTGGGCGATCCCTGCGGGTGTGTCCTGAACGGCATAGGAGAGCGACACGCCCCACTGGGATCCATCGCCGAGCAGGTTCTCGAACCGCGGGACGTCGTCGGGCGTCGATATGAGGAGGATGTCGCGGATGCCCGCGAGCATCAGCGTGCTCAGCGGGTAGTAGATCATCGGTTTGTCGTAGACGGGCTGGAGCTGCTTGCTGACCACCTCGGTCAGCGGGTGCAGGCGGGTTCCAGCGCCACCGGCGAGGACGATTCCTCTCATCGGTGGCGAAGGGTACCGGGCTATTCGATCACCACGACGATGTCGCCGGCACCGACGGTGTCGCCCGGGCCGACCTTGATCTCGGAGATGGTTCCCGCCTTGTCCGCGGCGATGTTGTTCTCCATCTTCATCGCCTCGAGCACGACCACGGCTTCGCCGATTGCGACTTCCTGGCCGACTTCCACGAGAACCTTCACGATCGTGCCCTGCATGGGGACGGCAACCTGGCCAGAGCCTGCCGCGCCTGCGCCACTTGCGCTGGCAGATCGCTTGGGCTTCTTGGGCGCCGGGCCTGCTGCGACCCCGGCGGTCTCTGGCACCCAGGCGGCCACATCGAAGCGCTTGCCGTTGACCTCGACGAGCACGTTCCGCTTGACGCGCGGCTCGTCGTCTTCTGCGCCGGGCTCGGGATCAGCTGCCGGCTTCCCTGACACGTCGCTGAGATCCAGGGTCTCCTCGACCCACTTGGTGCTGTGGTCTCCGGCCTGGAATTCGGGTGCTGCGAGGATCGCCTCGTGGGCGGCGGCCGTGGTGGCGATGCCGCCGACCTCGAGCTCGCCCAGCGCGCGCTGCATCCGGGAGATCGCCGTGGCCCGATCCGAGCCCCAGACGATGAGCTTGCCGACGAGGTTGTCGTAGAACTGGCTCACCGTGTCACCAGCCTCGTAGCCCCCGTCCCAGCGGACGCCGAACCCGTGAGGGAGCTGCAGCGAGGTCATCGTCCCAGGCGAAGGAAGAAAGCGTCCGCCCGCCGGGTCCTCCGCGTTGATGCGGACCTCGATGGCGTGTCCGTTGCGCTGCACTTCGTCCTGGGTGAACGAGAGCTCTTCGCCCGCGGCGACTCTGATCTGTTCGCGCACGAGGTCGAGCCCCGAGACGAGCTCGCTCACCGGGTGCTCGACCTGGAGGCGGGTGTTCATCTCGAGATAGAAGAACTCGCCGTCCTGGTACAGGAACTCGACGGTGCCTGCGTTGGTGTAGTCGCAGCCTTCTGCGACCTTGACCGCCGCCTCACCCATGGCCTGGCGGACCTCGTCGGGGAAGTTGGGCGCCGGGCTCTCTTCGACCAGCTTCTGGTGTCGCCGCTGGGCCGAGCAGTCGCGCTCGCCGACCCACACGGTGTTGCCGTGGGCGTCCGCGATGATCTGCATCTCGATGTGACGGGGCCATGTCAGGTAGCGCTCCATGTAGCACTCGCTGCGACCGAAGAAGCTCTCGGCCTCGCGCTGCGCCGATTCCAGCGCGGCGTCGACCTCGTCAGCCGACCTGACCACCTTCATGCCGCGGCCCCCGCCGCCATATGCCGCCTTGATCGCGACGGGGTACCCGTGCTCGCTGCCGAATGCGCGCACCTCGTCGGGGTGCTGGATGATGTCGGTGGTTCCCGGGACCCCCTCCACTCCCACCTTCTCGGCTGCAAGCCGGGCAGAGATCTTGTCGCCCATGACTTCGATGGCTGCGGGCGGCGGTCCGATGAACGTCACGCCGCGATCGGTGATCGCGCGGGCAAAGTCGGCGTTCTCGCTGTAGAAGCCGTATCCGGGGTGGACTGCCTCGGCGCCGCTCTGGGCGATCGCATCGAGGATCGCATCGGTGTTGAGGTAGGAGTCCGCCGCCGTCTCGCCGCCGAGTGCGTACGCCTCGTCGGCGAGCCGCACGTGGAGGGCGTCGCGGTCGAGCTCTGAGTACACCGCCACGCTGGTGATCCCCAGCTCCTGGCAGGCGCGAATCACTCGTACGGCGATCTCTCCGCGGTTGGCGATCAGTATCTTGCTGAACACGATCTGGGCCCTCTCGGTGGCGACACAGCGTCAGACATGCTGCCACACGGCGGGCTCGGCCAAAGAGCCGCAGCACGGCCGGAGGAGGCGATCCCATCATGGAGAGCGACTGGTTCGACGACGTCGCTGGGACGCGATTCGACACGATCGAGTGGGTCGCGGAGATCGGCTCGACCAACACCGAGCTCCTCGAGAGGGCCAAGGCCGGTGCCGGGGAGGGGTTGGTGAAGATCGCCGATCTCCAGACCGCAGGCCGCGGGCGGCGCGGGCGGAGTTGGACGGCGCCGCCAGGCACCGCCCTGATGATGTCTGTGCTCTTGCGCCCGCCGCCCGGTTCGATCCAGCCGAGCCAGGCCTCCTTCGTGACCACAGCGTGGGCCCTGTCGGCGATCGAGGCGGTCGAATCCGCATGCGGGCTCGCCCTAGGGCTCAAGTGGCCGAACGACCTCGTCGTTCCCTCACCTGTCGCCCCAGACGATCGCGGTCCCGGCGATCCCGGCTATCGGAAGGTCGCAGGCATCTTGACCGAGAGTGTGCTGGCGGGTGCCGAGATCGAGGCGCTGGTGGTGGGCATGGGTCTCAACACCGGCTGGCCGGAAGTACCGCCAGAGCTCGCCCAGGTCGCGGCCAGCATCAACCTGATCGCCGGGCGGACGCTCGATCGGCCGGCCCTCGCGTCGTCGATTCTCACCCACTTCGAAGTCCGGTACTCCCGGCTGGTGAGCGAGGGCCCACGCTCGCTCCTCCCCGAGCTGCGATCGCGGTCCGAGACCCTCGGCCAGGTCGTTCGTGTCGAGCTCGGAAATGGCGACACGGTCACCGGCACGGCACGCGACGTGGATCTCGATGGCCGCCTCGTCGTGGAGGACGACCGCGGCACCCACCACCTGGTCGCCGTGGGAGATCTGGTCCATCTGCGCCCGCGCGTCACCTGAGCGGGGAGTCCACCTCGTACGCTGTCCGCCGTATGGCACAAGTGGATGCGTGCGAGACCATCGACGGCGTCTTCATCGTCACACCCCGCGTGTTCGGGGACGAGCGCGGCTTCTTCGTGGAGACCTACCGGCGTGAGTGGATCCCCAGCGCGAGCCGGGAGATGATCCAGGCCAACAGGGGAGACAGGCAGGCCGGCTGCATCGTCGGACTTCACTATCACCTGCATCAGAGCGACTACTGGTACGTGCCGTTCGGCACGATGCGGGTGGTGCTGCACGACCTGCGCGAGGGTTCGCCGACCGACGGCAACACCTATGTCCACGACCTCGGCGGTGACGAGCACCAGGGGATCTACATCCCGCCGGGCGTCGCCCACGGTTTCGCCTCGCTCACTGATGCCACCATCACCTACCTGGTCGACGGGTACTACAACCCGACCGACGAGCTCGGCGTGGCGTGGAACGATCTTGCGGTTGGGGCGGACTGGGGCATCGAGGATCCGATCCTCTCGGCGCGCGACCAGGCCAACCCGCGGCGCGACGAGATCGAGGCACAGTGGCGTCCGCACTTCGGCCTGCGCAACTGAGGTCGACGGGAGACTCATGAAGCTGTTTGTCACCGGTGGCGCCGGGTTCATCGGATCGAACTACGTCAGGCACGTCCTGGAAACGAGCGATGACGAGGTGACCGTGTACGACGCGCTCACCTACGCCGGGTCGAAGGACACGATGACCGACCTCGAGGTGAGCTCGCGGTTTCGCTTCGTCCACGGCGACATCTGCGACCGCGACGCCGTGGCGACCGCTCTCGACGGCCACGACGCCGTGGTTCATTTCGCAGCCGAGAGCCACGTGGACCGCTCCATCAGCGGCCCAGATGCGTTCGTGCTCACCAACTGCCTCGGCACCAACGTGATGTGCGACGCGGCGCGCTCGGTCGGGGTCGATCGATTCCTCCACGTCTCGACCGATGAGACCTATGGCAGCACGGTCAGCGGATCCTTCGTCGAGGGCGACGTGCTCGAGCCCTCGAGTCCGTACTCGGCATCCAAGGCCGGATCCGATCTGATCGCGCTCGGCTATCGCACCACGTTCGGCCTTCCCGTCGTGGTCACTCGGTCCTCCAACAACTACGGGCCATTCCAGTTTCCCGAGAAGGTCATCCCCCTGTTCATCACCAACCTGATCGACGGACACCAGGTGCCCGTCTACGGCGACGGCATGAACGTCCGCGACTGGATCTACGTGATGGACAACTGCGAGGGCGTCGACACCGTTCTCCGCAAAGGTGACGACGGCGAGATCTACAACATCGGCGGGGGAAACGAGCTCCCCAACCTGGAGCTGACGCGGATGCTCATCGAGCTCTGCGGGCGTGACGAATCGGCCATCACCTACGTCGAGGACCGCCTCGGCCACGACTTCCGCTACTCGGTCGACTGCTCCAAGGCCAGGGCTCTGGGCTGGAACCCCGCGACGTCGGTGGAGGACGGCCTCGAGAAGACGGTGGCCTGGTATCGCGACAACGAAGCGTGGTGGCGCCCGAAGAAGGTTTGAGTGGGCGCTGCGATGTCGGTCGTTCGAGGTCTCGAGAAGTACGCACCGCTGGTGTGGAACTTCGCGCGCCGCGAGCTCCGCGCCCGCTACCGCCGGAGCGTCCTGGGCTGGACGTGGTCGCTGCTGAACCCTCTGGCAACCATCGCTGTCTACAGCTTTGTCTTCTCGGTGTTCTTCCGCGTCGAGCCACCCGAGATGGGAAACGGCGAGCGGTTGTTCGCGCTCTTCCTCTTCTGCGGGTTGGTGGTGTGGCTGCTCTTCTCGGGAATGATCGTCGGATCGATGGGATGGCTGGCCGGCGTCGGTGACCTCCGGCGCAAGGTGTACTTCCCCCCCGAGGCGGCGATCTTCGGCAGCGCGATCGCCCTGGGTGTGCAGTCGCTCATCGAGGGGACTGTGCTCATCGTCGCCATGATCGTGATCGGCAACGCGGGTCCCACGATGATCCTGTTGCCGTTGGTCCTTCTGTTCGCCGGCCTGTTCGGGCTGGGAATCGGGCTGTTCGTCTGCGTTGCAAACGCCCGCTTCAGCGACGTTCAGTACCTCGTCGGCATCATCGTCAACGTCCTCTTCTTCCTGATCCCGATCGTCTACACGATCGATCTCATCCCCGAGCGTCGATGGGGTCTCCCCATCCGAAAGCTGGTGGAGCTCAACCCCGTGAATCAGTTCGTCGGAGCGTCGCGCGATGTGGTGTACCTGCTCGAGTGGCCGTCGCTCGGAAGGATCGCAGCCCTGGTCGGCTACTCGTCGGTGACCTTCGTCCTCGGTTGGCGATTCTTCTCGCGCCGCTCGATGGACCTCAGCGAGGACATATGACGGCCGCCATTTCCGCGCGTGGGCTCTCGAAGCAGTACCGCTTGGCCCGCGATCGCGCTCACTCGCTCAAGGAGGCGGTCGTTCGCCGGACCCGCGATCGCGGGTTCGCCGAGTTCTGGGCTCTCCGCGACGTGGACCTCGATGTCGAGCGCGGCGCCTTCGTCGGCCTCATCGGGCACAACGGGTCGGGGAAATCCACGCTCCTCAAGCTGCTCGCGGGCATCCATCGCCCCACGGCGGGCGATCTTGTCGTGGACGGACGGGTCTCGGCCTTGCTCGAGCTGGGGTCGGGATTTCATCCTGAGCTCAGCGGCCGCGAGAACGTGTACCTCAACGGCGCGATCCTCGGTCTGACCAGGCGAGAGATGGACGCCGCGGTCGACGAGATCATCGACTTCAGCGGGATCGGCGACTTCATCGATGCGCCTGTGAAGGTGCTGTCGTCTGGCATGTACGTGCGGCTGGGTTTCGCAGTCTCGGTCCATGTGGAGCCGGAGATCTTGCTTGTCGATGAGGTGATCGCGGTCGGGGACGAGGAGTTCCAGCGTCGCTGTCTCGACCACATGTACGAGCTTCGGCGGCGCGGTGTCACCATCGTTCTGGTCTCGCACTCGATCCCCTTGGTCGAGGGCCTCTGCGACGAGGTGGTGTGGCTCGATCACGGGCGGGTCGAGCAGATCGGTGAGTCCTCGGAGGTGTGCAACGCCTACCTCAAGTCGGTCAACGTCATCGAGGCGGATCGTCTCTCGGACGAAGGCACCACCGCCGAGCTGCCCGCTGACCAGGTCGCCGAGATCGAACTGCGGCGTGGTACAGGGGAGGTGCGGGCGTTCCACGTGGACTACCTCTTTCTCGACCACACGCCGCGCCCTGTCGCCACGTCGGGCGATCCACTACTGATTCGGCTCTGGTACGAGGCGACCGAAGAGGTGGAGGATCCCGTCTTCGGGCTACGCATCCACACCGCGGCGGGGACCCACGTCGGGTCGCCGAGCTCGGCCCTCCACGGTGTCGCGATGGGAGTCGTCGGCGCGGGGCGGGGCTATGTCGATTTCATCCTCGACCGGCTCCTGCTCCTGCCAGGCGAGTACATCATCTCGACCTCGATCACCGACAACACCCGATTGAGGACCTACGACGCATGGGAACGCTCCTATCACCTCAAGGTCCAGCCGGGCTCGTCATTGGAGCGCGAAGGGATCGTTGAGATCGGCGGACGATGGCAACCCGCCGTTCCCCATCAGCTCGGAGAACCCGGTCATCCAGACCGATGAGCCGACGGCGCCGAGGTGGTGCGCTACAAAAGGAAGCACGAGAGCGATGACTCGTTCGGTGGACGGAGACGGAGAGACCGTGAAGCAAGAGGTGACGGCCCTCGATTCGGCACGTGTCGAGCCGCGTCGCTCGCCGCCCCGCGAGACCGACGGTGTGACCTCGGCCTTCGCCGTCGTCTTCGACACATCGACCCCGCGGCTCGAGGAGTGGATGGCAGCGAGGGTCCTCGCTGCCGAGCTCGGCGAACGGCTGGGACGCGGGGTTGAGTTGGTGGCTCTGGGTCCGCCTGCGGCCACGATCGGGTGGGTCGCCCAGGCCGAACCGGCGGCCTACGCGTCGGCAGAGGCCCTCGCCGCCTGGCCCGCGGTTCTGGGCGTCGGCCCTGTCGTGGGTCCCCACGAGTGGATTCGGCTCCCCTGGCAGCGCGGCGCGTCGAGCGCGTCGCTCGTGGACATCGACGGCCTGTCGAGCCTGGCGACTCGTCGCATCACTCACACCGAAGCGGCCGTCGCGAACCCCCTCCGCGATGCGGCGCCCTACCTCGCAGTCGTGGTCGAGTCGTCGACCGGCTTCAGCGATGTCGAGGTGTCCGAGATCGCCCGTCTCGCTACCTCCCGCCAGCTCGACGTCCAGCTCATCGCCGGTGGGTGGCATGAGTCGGGCTCCCGATCAGCGGAGCTGCGTTCGAGTCTTAGCGACGTCGGCGCGGACTCTCACCTTGTGACTGCGCTGGGCGCTGAGCAGTTCCTCGGCGCGGTTCGCGGGGCGCGGGCCGTGGTCGCGCGAGACGAGGCACTGGCGCCTCTGCTGCGGGCATTCAACCCGCGCACCGCGACGCTTGGGGTCGACTCCGGCTCGTCGGAGGCGGTTCAACGCACCCTCGGCGCAGCCGTCGATTCAGTGGACGACCCGCTGGCGACGGTGGGTGTGGCTCGAGCGCTCGATGAGCTCGCCGGCGATCTCGGTGCGTTCTTGGACGCCGATGATGGAGCGTCCGGCGGTGAGGTGCAGCTGCGCGTGTTGCGCCACCGGCTCGATGGCGCCCACGAGGTCGAACGAGCCCTGGTGGCCCGGCTGGTGGCCGAACGAGAGCGATCCGGTGCCGCCCATGCCGCGCTGCGCCGCGAGCTCGATCATGCGCTCGCCGCCCGTGAAGCCGCTGAGGATGACCGCGATGAAGCCGAGCATGTGGTGCGGCGGTCGTCGGAGCACATCAACGCGCTCGAGACTCGGCTCGCCAACTTGGACCAGGGCACCGTTCCCGTGCCCGAGCGTGCTCTGTGGCGTCGGGTCGTGCGCCTGGTCGACCGCTGGTTGTTCGCCGCTTTTGAGCGCTTCAGGCGCCGGGTGCTTCGGGTGTGAACGCGCCGACCTCTGTCGAGACGGCTGTTGTCTTCATCGATTCGATCCCGCACGGCGGTGCCGACCCGCACGCGTGGCGTATTGAGCAGCACGTCGCGGCGTTGCGCTCGTGTTCGGTCGACGTCCGGGTCCTCGTCGTCGGGCCGCTCGACGACGCGACGGACGTCTTCGGCGCCCCCGTGACCTATACGGGGCTCGACCTTCGGGCGTTCTTCGCATCGAACAGCGCGCTGTACGGCATCGCCGTGTTCGTCGGTGGCGGAACCGCGCACCGCGCGGCCTCCGCGCTCCGCGCCGAGCAGCCGCACTGTTCTGTGGTGGTGGACAGTTCGGCACTTCTCAGCATCGAGCGACCGCGACTCCCCGACGACGAGGTCCGGCACGACGAACGCGGCGGACGAGAGCGCATCGCCGATCTACGCCGCCAGCGCGATGCCGAACTCATTCACCAAGCGGCCCACGTCTGGGTGAAGAGTCGGCGGGAGGCGGATCACGTCCGCACCTTGGGCATCGGGCCCCGCCCCATCGTGGTCCCGCCGATTGTCGTGCCCGTCGGTGTCCGCCGGGGTGATCGCATCCTGGCGCTGGCATCCCCACATCGGGAGTTCGGCGAACCCGACCTGGATGCGGTTGCGGCGCTCCGTGCTTCGGTGTTGCCCGTAGTGACCGGTGAGTTCGAGACGGCGGTCGTCACTGAGCGAGCGGTCGCGGGATGGACAACGAGCGAACATTCGCTCTCCTTCGTGGTGCGCCAGCGCGCCCTCGTGGATCACCTCGAGGGCGCAGGAGTCGTGGTGATCGCCCGCCCTCATGGACCCACGGCATGGGCCCAGATCGTCGCGGGACGTGCGGTTGGGCTCCCGGTGGTCGCCACACCCGAGGCGGTGCGCGGGGTCGACGATCCGGCCGCCTGGGGAATCCAGGTGGCCGCGAAAGCGCACCTCGCTCACGAGGTCGGCAGCGCCATGCGACGCCCGGTCCCCGATCCTTCGCTCGCTCCGACCGAGCGGGTGATCGAGCATCTCGTCGCCCTGGGCTTGCGGCCGGACGTCCTCACCGAGCCCGTCGAGTGGCTGTGTGGCGCTCGGCCCTCACGAGGTCGCGATGTGGCTCGCCAGAGCTATCTGCGTCACCCCGATGACGTCTCGGATGACCCTGTCGTCAACCTCGGTTCGGATCTGACGAGACGGCCACTCATCTCGGTTCTCACGCCCGTCTACAACACGCCGGCCGACGTGCTCGACGAGACGATCACCTCGGTGCTGCACCAGTCGTACGAGAACTGGGAACTGATCCTGGTCGACGATGCCTCGCCCGACCCTGCAGCGGCGGAGCGCTGTCGAGCGGCAGCCGACCGCGAGGATCGCATCACGTTCGTGGAGCGCGACTCCAACGGCGGTATCGCCGCCGCGTCGAACACGGCGCTCGACGCGGCTCACGGCGAGTTCGTCGCGCTCCTCGACCACGACGACCTGCTGCGCCAGGACGCGTTGATCGAGCTCGTCCGCGCGATCAACCGCTTTCCTGACGTCGACGTGCTGTACAGCGACGAGGACAAGCTCTTCGAATCGGGGGACTTCGACCACACCTATGCCAAGGGCGGCTGGTCGCCCGACCTCCACCTGTCGTACAACTACACCTGTCACTTCGCCTGCTATCGCCGCGATCTTCTGGTCGACGTCGGCGGGTGGCGACTCGGATTCGACGGCGCACAGGACTACGACCTCGCACTTCGAGTCAGCGAGCGCACCCAGCGCATCGTGCACATTCCCCGCACCCTGTACCACTGGCGTGTCATCGCGGGGTCCACCTCGGCAGGCGTCGAGGCGAAGGACGGGGCGTGGGAGGCGGGCCAGACGGCGCTGAGCGAAGCTCTGGAACGCCGCGGCCTCGAAGGCAACGTGACGGAGGGCATCAGCGCTGGCACCTATCACGTCTTCTACCCGTCGACCGGCCGGCCAACCGTTGGTGTCCTCATCCCCACGCGCGATCGGGTGAAGATGCTCTCGACCGTCGTCGACGATCTCCATGATCGCACCTCGTGGCGCGACCTCGAGGTCCTCGTGGTCGACAACGAGAGCAGCGAGCCCGAAACGCATGAGTGGATGGCCGAACACGACGGCCCGATCATCGAGTACGCGCACCAGTTCAGCTACGCCAGGATGATGAACCTCGCTGCGGAGCAGGTCGACGCCGACCTGCTCCTCTTCCTCAACAACGACGTCGAGGTCGTCGATGCGGACTGGCTCACGACCATGGTCGGACACGCGCAGCAGCGTCGGGTGGGCGGTGTCGGGGCCCGACTTCTGTTTCCCGATGGCCGGGTTCAGCACGAAGGTGTCGTGTTGGGTGTTGGTGGCGTTGCCGGCAACGTCGACTCCCGGGGCTACTTCAGTCTCGGATCGATCGAGCGGAACTGCCTGGCGCTCACGGGCGCCTGCCTCATGATGCGGCCAGACGTGTTCTGGGAGGTCGGCGGCTTCGAGGAGCGCCTTCGGGTTGCTTTCAACGACGTCGACCTGGCGATGCGCGTGCACCAGCTGGGCTACGACCTCGTGTACACGCCCCACGCCGAGCTTCTCCACCAGGAGTCGGCCTCGCGCGGGTCCCTCCACCCCGAGGAGGACGAAGCCTTCTTCCTGGACCGCTGGGGTCCATGGACCTCCTACATGGACCCGTACTACAACCCGCGTCTGTCGATCGGTGTGCAGTACATGTTCGCCGACGAGGTGAAGCAGATCTGGGTCCCCAAAGACCATCTCGTCTGACGGCGTCGGCTGCCTCAGCCCGCGGCGCAGACCCTCTGGCCCAGGCCGACCAGCGAGCCGCGGTGAATTGCGGACCCGAAGGCCAGTACCGCTCCGCGAGCATCGACGACCACGTACCCGTCGTTGTCTGCGAGAACGGCGATTGCCTCGATCGAACTCAGCTCGGTCGGGGAGCCGTGATAGTCGGAGTCGCCGATCGCGAACACCCCGCCGATCCCTTCGAGAACCCAGAAGCCAGGGGCGCCCGGGTCGGGGGCGAAGTCGACGATTCGGACCCGTCGGGTGTCGATGTGCTCGCCCAGCCCAAGGGAGCTCTCGGCTCGACCGAACCCGTACAGCGCACCCCATCGGTCGATGATCCAGTAGCCGCCCCGTGGGTTTCCGCGGAGAGCGATCGCCTCGCCGGCGTCGTTGGTGACTTGCGGGAGCCCTCCGACCCACGGCGCGCCGCCGAATGCATACACGCTTCCAGCCCGATCGAGGACCCAGTAGCCGGGACCGGTCGGTGGGCATGAGATCTGAATGCCGTCGACGTCGTGGTCGAGGATCGTCAGGTCACCGGCATGGCGGGCTGTTCCGGCGACGTGGACGCGACCACTCGAGTCGAGGGCGTAGCAACCCATCCCATCCGCTGTGCCGCTCAAGGAGATGATGCGCTCGTCGGCGACCAGGGGTTGGGCCGTGTGTTCGACGCCGAAGCGATGGAGCTCGCCGTCCTCGGTCGCCAGCCAGTAGGCCTTGAGTGCCACGGGCTCCGAATGTAGGTGTCGCGGCCGGGTGACGCTGGTCATCATCTCGATCGACCTGGCCATTGGCGAGGGCCATCGACCGGTATTGTGCGCCTCCTGATGGACCTCCGCCCCGTCGAGCTGAACGTGTCGGGCGTCGATGTAACCGTGTGGGGCGATTCCGCCGACCTTTATCACTCTTCGCTGCCGGCGGGCGGTGCCGTGTTCGAGGCGGCCGTCGCCCTCGTGTCGCGCATCGACGACCCCGACCTGGTCATGATCGACGTCGGGGCCTCGATCGGTGTGGTGTCTCTTGCAGCGTCGCAGTTGCTCACTTCGGGACGTGTGGTGTCGGCCGAGCCAGAGCCCAGGGCAGCTGAGTGCCTGCGAGCCGGCGTCCGCGACCGGCCGAACGTCACGATCGTGGAGACGGCCGTTGGCGCGCGGGAGGGGTCCACAGGATTCCGCCAGAATCCTGCGGGGACCGCCTGGGGCACGATGACCGACGATGATCCGTCGATCGAGGTGCCGGTGACGACGCTGGATCGCCTGATGGCCGAATCCGCCCTCCAGCGGGTCGACGTCGTCAAGGTCGACGTCGAGGGATTCGAGCTCGACGTGCTGAGTGGGGCCGAAGAGCTGCTGTCGCAACACGCGCCCGTGCTGATCGTCGAGCTCAACCCATACTGCCTCTGGCGCCACGGCAGGTGTTTTCCGCAGGATCTGCTCGACCACGTTGTCGGGCTCGCGCCCGTCGTTGCCGCAATCGGGCCGGACGGGGTCGCCACCGACATGACGATCGCCGACAACCGCGAGGGGATGCTGCACCACCTCGCAACAACCGGGACCATCGTCGACCTCGTCACGGTGCCAGCGGGGCGAGACGTCGACCTGGATCTGCGGGAGTTCGTGCCTGCCCCGGAGGTGACGCATGCGCCGGAGGAGACTCCGCCGCCCCCGCCGTCGATCGTGGTTCCGTCGGGAAGGATGGCCGGGGTCGCACGGTCCGCCGCCCGAGCGCTGGAGAGACGAGTCCGCCGCCGCTGAGGCAGAAGGCCGCCCCTGAGCGTGGCCGCGGCCCGGGATGGCTAGCGTTTCGTGGCGATGAAGATCTACACCGAGACCGGCGACGACGGCACGACGGGTCTCTTCTACGGCGGCAGAGTCGGGAAGGACTCGGTGCAGCCCCGCGCGTATGGTGCCGTCGACGAGGCCCAGGCGGCGCTCGGCGTTGCCCGGGCCGCGACCGGCGACTCCGAGCTCGACGAGATCCTCGTCGGTCTGTGCCGCGACCTGTACGTCGCCATGGCCGAGCTGGCGACCCTTCCAGACAACCGTTCCAAGCTGACCGACGGTGTCACGCTCGTGACCAGCAGCATGGTCGATGCGCTGGCGACCCTGATCGACGACGTGACCGAGCGGTTCGAAGCGCCGACCGAGTTCGTGATCCCGGGACAGAACGAAGTTGCCGCCCGTCTCGACTGGGCGCGCGTGGTCGTACGGCGGGCCGAGCGCGAGGCCCTTCCGGCGCATGTCGAGGGCTCGCACGTGCTTCGCTATCTCAATCGACTGTCCGACCTTGTGTGGACGCTCGCTCGCTGGCAAGAGGGAGAGGCCCTCGCCAGCAAGGCCGCGTCCGAGAACGACTGAGGAGCCCCTGTGCCCATCACCCTGAAGCTCGACGCGATCAGCGTGGTCACCGACCCCGCTGCGCCAGACACCGCTTCGATGGATCGTCCCGTGCGGGCCGACGACCTCGAGATGCTCGGGACGGACGAGGCGTACCTGACGGCCGCGGGGTTCGATGGCAAGCTCGGGACCACGGCGCTGCTGCCGCAGTCGGGGGCCGTGGCTGTCGCCGTCGGCCTGGGCAGCGACCCCCTCACCGCCACCGCTGTCCGCAAGGCCGCCGCGACGCTGTGGTCCGCAGCGTCCAAGTCTGCGTCCTTGAGCAGCACGCTTCCCCTGGTCGGCGCCGACGACCTGGGTGCAGATGTCGCACTCCAGGCGACGGTCGAGGGGATGCTGCTGGCCTCCTACCGGTTCGACGAGCTGAAGGGCGAGCCGGCCGAGCCGGCAGCCCTGACCGAGGTCGTGCTCGTGGCGCCGGACGGCGTCGCGGTGGAAGACGTGCTGGCTCGGGCGTCCGCTGTTGCCGAAGGGGTCGCCCTCGCCCGCGATCTGGTGAACCGGCCGGGCGGCAGCCTGACCGCTACCGGCCTCGCCGATGCGGCTGCGGCCGCAGCCGAGGCCACCGGTCTCGACGTCGAGGTGTGGGGCCCCGACCGCCTCGCCGAGGAGCGCTGCGGTGGGTTGCTGGGCGTCAACGCCGGCTCCACCGAAGAGCCGCGGCTGGTCCGCATGACGTACACGCCCGAGGGTGAGTCACGAGCGACGATCCACTTGGTGGGCAAGGGGATCACCTTCGATACCGGCGGACTCAACCTCAAGCCTTTCGAGGGCATGCAGTCGATGAAGATCGACATGGGTGGAGCTGCTGCGGTGGTGGGCGCCATGCGTGCCGTCGCAGCTCTCGCGCCCGATGTGACGATCGTCGGAACCTGCTGCTGCACGGACAACCAGCCCGGTCCCACCGCGACGATGCCGGGCGATGTTCTGCACATCCGCAACGGCAAGACGGTCGAAGTGCTCAACACGGACGCGGAGGGGCGCCTCGTTCTGGCCGACGGGCTGTCGCTCGCCGCCGAGGCGGAACCCGATCTGATCGTCGATCTGGCGACTCTCACGGGTGCGTGCCTGGTCGCACTCGGCGCGGAGTACGCCGGTTTGATGGGCAACGACGACGCGGCCATCGCCCGGGTGGAGTCGGCGGCCGGCGGTGCCGGCGAGAACGTGTGGCACCTGCCGCTCCCCGATGAGTACCGCAAGCAGCTCGACTCCGAGGTCGCTGATCTCCGCAACATCGGCGCGGGTCGCTACGGAGGCACCCTGACCGCTGGTCTCTTCCTCGAGAATTTCGTGGCGGACACTCCATGGGTGCATCTGGACATCGCCGGCCCTGTCACCACCGACTCGGCGGGTGGCGAGTTCCAAAAAGGCGCCACCGGCTTCGGCGTCCGAACCCTCTTGGAGCTCGTCAGCTCGTGGTGACCTGAGGGTCGTCCGCGGGATCCGATGCGATCGACCAGGCCCACGCAGTGGCGCGCCTGGCGAGCTCGGGATCGACCCCACACGCGACCAGGCGCTCGCACGCCTCGTGGAGCCCGAACCCGAGCTCGAGGAATGAGGACGCGGTGCGTCGCACGCAGGTCTCCCTGCCGATGTGACGCGGGGACACGGCCGTCGCGGACCATTGCCTGAGCTCGTCGCGCAGCAGCCGCGGCAAGCGGCTCTGGAGGGCATGGGGGACGGGTGGAAGCAGCGTTCGCACGGCGAGCACCCCTGGTCGGTCGGTTCGCGCCATGCCGAAGGTCGTGCACCGCTCGATCGTGCGCATCATCGGGCTGTGGCGGCCTCCCTGGTGCCCGATCCCGATCTGGCGCGCCGCCGCGCCGAGGTCGACCACCGCCGGTGTCGTCTCGGTGGAGGCGTCCAGCTCGCGTCGAGCAAGGCGGAGAAACCACACCGCGCTGGGGCCCAACACCCCCAGCCAGAAGCGCTCGACGTACATCGACCTCGGGTCGTGTACACACGCACCGCTGGCAGGCAGCTGCAGGAGCTCGAGGTGGGTGAGTGGACCGGTGGCGGGCGGCAGGGCCGAACTCGAGGGACTGGAGGGACTGGAGGGGGTGGAGGGGGTGGGGACGGACATGGTTCCTCTGAAACGTGCGGACGAGCACAGAGGCCCGCCGATGTCGGAGGAAGTCGTTTCAGTATATGTCAATACTTTTGGAACTCAACTCGCGATGGTGGACGCGATGGTGGACGCGATGGTGGACGCGATGGTGGACGCGATGGTGGACGCGATGGTCGATGGCGCCGTGGGCCACACTGGCTCGATGAGCGACACACCCGCGACGCCATCTGGCGACGACGTGCGACTGGCCGCCGAGTGGATCGACGAGGCCGAGCGCATCACGGTCCTCACAGGTGCCGGTATCTCCACCGATTCCGGCATCCCCGATTTCCGCGGACCTCAGGGGGTCTGGACGAAGAACCCTGCGGCGGAGAAGGCCTCCACGATCCAGAACTATATGGCCGATCCCGCGGTTCGTCAGGCCGCGTGGCGCCACCGTCTCGACAGCCGAGCGTGGGCTGCGGACCCCAACGAGGGACATCGCTCGCTCGTGCGCCTCGAGAAGCGCAGGAAGTTGGTGGCCCTGCTCACCCAGAACGTCGACGGCCTGCATCACGCGGCCGGGTCCAACCCCGACAAGGTCGTGGAGGTGCACGGCACCATTCGCGAGGTCGGGTGCCTGGAGTGCGACTACAGGGACGACATGTCCGTCGCCCTCGACCGGGTGCGCTTGGGTGAGGACGATCCGCCCTGTCCCGAGTGCGGTGGGCTTCTGAAGAGCGCCACCATTTCGTTCGGGCAGTCGCTGATCCAGCAGGACCTCCTGCGGGCCGAGGTCGCGGCGCAGAACTGCGACCTCATGCTCGCGGTCGGCACCACTCTCGCCGTCTATCCCATCGCAGCGGTGGTGCCGTCGGCGAAGAGGGTGGGTGCCAAGGTCGTCATCCTCAATGCCGAACCCACCGAGATGGACGACATCGCCGATCTGGTGCTGCGCGGATCGATCAGCGAGGTTCTCCCAGCGATCGTCGGTGGGGCAGCCAACCTCACTTGAAGGGTCGGGATCGGATCAGCGCAGCGCTGCGGCGATCACGCTTCGGAGGGGATCTGCGTCGCCTGCGAGGCCGTCGGTGCCCCCGCCGAATGCGAGCGCGAGGCCCTCGTCGTCGAACACCCAGTAGAGAGAATCCTCCGCCGCGGGAGCGACCTCGCTGGAGTCTGCGGCGATGGCGATGGCTTCGACCTCGAGGTTGAGGCCAGGTGCGGCCCCTTCGTACGAAGCGTCGCCGAACGTGAAGATCCCACCGTCTCGGCCAACGAGCCAGTAGCCGGCTCCACTGGGTGTGGTGGCCATCCCGACGATGGGTTCGTTGAGGATGATCCCACCCGTCGATCCGTAGAACCCCGCGTCGCCGAAGGCGAAGATTCCGCCGTCGGTTGCGACGAGCCAGTAGCCGTTGCCTGAAGGTGTGGTGGCCATGCCGACGATGGGTTGGTTGAGGGGGATGTTGCCGGTGGAGCCGTGGA
>Ga0114932_10000323_pt1 | contig 56943 bp, 50 predicted proteins | sample 2SBtaG_2_FD_87286 | JGI IMG/M metagenome (GOLD analysis project Ga0114932, IMG submission 87286) | Deep subsurface microbial communities from Kolumbo volcano to uncover new lineages of life (NeLLi) - 2SBTROV12_ACTIVE470 metaG | ecosystem: Environmental > Aquatic > Marine > Volcanic ...
ATCCGGTGAAATGCAAAATGTTGTCTGACCTTTTATTGGAAAATTTTGGTATTTACGTGCAACCAATTAATTTCCCAACGGTGCCCAGGGGCACCGAACGACTGCGATTTACACCCTCCCCCGTCCACACGCCCCAATTGATGGACGAATTGGTCAGGGCGATGGATTCGCTGTGGAGCCAGTGTGAGCTGAATCGCGCCGAAATGAGCGCCTAGGCGCAAAGTCCCGTGCAAGTATAATGGCAATGTGTTAAAACACGACCCCAAGAGGCCTTGAACGCGAATCAAGGCTCGGTAAGGGAACGACCGATACGCAAATTGGGGCAGTTTGCATGGGCGAGAGCGCTGAAATTTCTGGCGAACGTGGGTACGATTCATACACCGTGACACTGGGTGACCTGATGCGCGGTGAACGCGCTACTTTGGGTAAATCTCTGTTGGACGTGGAGCGGGATCTGCGCATCAAAGCCGCCTATATTTCCGCCATTGAAAACAGCGATCCGACTGTGTTCCAGACCGCCGGATTTATCGCCGGTCACGTGCGGTCCTATGCGCGATATCTTGGCCTTGATCCCGATCGGGCGTTTACGCAATTTTGCGAAGAGGCCGGCTTTGCCGGTGTCAACGAAACCGCACGATCGCAGAAGAACCCCAAACGCGTGTCCATGCGCGAAATCCGTGTCAACGCAGCGCCGGGTCTGTCGATTGATCCTTTGTCGGATCGTCACGCGCCTTTTGCGCGGGCAGGCGTCGGGGTGATCGGCCATATGTCAGTTGGTGCTTTGGGTTCAGTGCTGGTTCTGCTGATTCTGATACTGGGAATCGGATATGGGTTCTGGGCAGTGCTGCAGGATATCCAGCGGGTCGATTTCGAAACCACCGATGGCGCAGCCTCTGAAATTGCGGCGTTGCCTGCGGACACAATCAGTGACGAACCTTTTTCGGAAATGCCGGACTCGGTTGCCGAGGCACCGGTCGATAATCTGTACCGGTTGCAGGCGCTCGACGTGCCGGTTCTGACCCCGCGCGACGGGCCTATTTCCATGCTTGACCCTGACACCGTTGGTGCGCTGGCGCCCCGTCTGGGGGGCGACGGTGAAGGGGACACCGACCGCGAGACCGGGTCGCCCGCTGTTAGTAAACCCGGGACTCCGGTGGTGCGCATTTTCGCCAGCAACCCGGCGTGGGTGCGGGTGTCGCAAGGCGACGGGTCGGTGCTGTTTGAAAAAATTCTGGACAAGGGCGAGGTCTATGTTCTCCCCGCTGGCACAGAGGCACCAATTTTGCGCGCTGGTAATGCCGGATCGGTATTCCTGTCGGTTGGCGGCACAATCTTTGGACCGGTTGGGACAAATACGGCCGTGGTCAAGAACGTCGATCTGGCGGCAACGTCTATTGCCGACGTTTTTGCCCGGATCGATGACACGGATCAGTTGCGCGAAATAGGCAGTCCAAAAATTGTCACCGAGAATCTGGACTGAACCAAACCGGCGTGCCGTTGCTTTGACGCGCTGGTTACGCTATCGCCAGTTATCCACCTTTGATCACCGGTAAAGCCCGCATCATGTCTCTGCATTCCCTGCGCCCGTGGCGCGAAATCACCCGGCGAAAATCACGCCAGATATTTGTGGGCGGCGTACCGATTGGTGGCGACGCGCCGATTACCGTGCAAACGATGACCAATACGCTGACGTCGGACGCCGCTGCGACAATCAACCAGATCAAGTCCTGCGCCGCGGCGGGTGCCGACATCGTGCGTGTGTCTTGCCCAGATGTGGGTTCAACCAAAGCCCTGACCGAAATTGTGCGCGAAAGCCCTGTGCCGCTGGTGGCTGATATTCATTTTCATTACAAACGGGCGATCGAGGCAGCGCAGGCCGGTGCCGCCTGCCTGCGCATCAACCCCGGCAATATCGGTTCGCCCGAGCGTGTCCGCGAGGTGATCAGGGCCGCCAAAGACCACGGCTGTTCAATACGTATTGGCGTGAACGCCGGATCACTGGAAAAAAATCTGTTGGAAAAATACGGCGAACCCTGTCCCGACGCTATGGTGGAAAGCGGGCTTAATCACATTCGGATTTTGCAGGACAACGATTTTCATAACTTCAAGATCAGCGCCAAAGCTTCGGACGTGTTTATGTCGGCGGCAGCCTATCAACAGCTGGCTGATGTGACCGATGCGCCCATCCATCTGGGCGTGACCGAAGCAGGCGGCCTGACGTCGGGCACCGTGAAAACCGCGATTGGTCTGGGCAATCTTCTGTGGATGGGTATTGGCGACACGCTCCGCGTCAGCCTGTCCGCCGATCCGGTGGAAGAGGTCAAAGCCGGGTTTGAAATCCTCAAATCGCTTGGTTTGCGCCACCGCGGCGTGAATATCATATCCTGCCCGTCCTGTGCGCGTCAGGGCTTTGACGTGATCAAAACCGTCGCGGTTTTGGAGGAAAAGCTGGCCCATATCCATACACCTTTGACGCTGTCGATCATTGGTTGCGTTGTGAACGGCCCGGGAGAGGCGCAGATGACCGACATCGGTTTTACCGGTGGCGGGGCCGGTTCGGGCATGGTCTATCTGGCAGGTCTGCAGGATCACAAACTGAAAAACGATAAACTCGTCGGGCATATTGTTGAATTGGTTGAACAAAAGGCAGCTGAGATCGAATCTGAAAGGGCAGCGGTGCAAGACGTCGCCTCGTGAGAATTGTCAAAAGAATGCTACAAATTGTAATATTGATCCTTTTTGCGACATTTGTCGCGGCCGCACTGTTCGTGCGATTTGCACCCGTGAGCGTGGCGCGCTGGCACGTCGATCCCGTGACAACACCGGTGCCGAACACGCCAAATTTCGCGCGGCTACTGCCAGACAGCGCCTCGCGACCTTCGCCGGTTTACGGCCTCGATATTGGCAAGCTGATCCACGAATTTGACCGGGCGATCACATCTATGTCGCGCGTCAGACGGCTGACCGACAGCGAAAATGGCCGGTTGGTAAGTTATGAAATCCGATCAAAAATAATGCGTTATCCTGACTATCTTTCGGTACGGTTTATTGAACTGGATCAGGATCGGTCGACTTTCGCAGTTCTGTCGCGGTCGCGCTTTGGTTATGGCGACGGGGGCGTAAACCGGCGAAGGCTGCGCGATCTTGTGCGGGCGCTAAAAGATTTTGAATTGGCGACGGCCACCGCACCGACGTCGCCTTGACCACGCGGTTGCGTTAGGGCACTCCACGAACATGGTACCCGTCGAAAAGCTTGAGCAAATCAAAGGTCGTTTCCAGTTTCTGGAGGCGACGCTGATGGCGGGTGGCCCGGGCGAAGATATCGCCCGGATATCAAAGGAATACGCCGATTTGAAACCGGTCGTCGCGCAGGTGAAAGCCTATCAAAATCTGCTTCAGGAATTTACAGACGCGACCGAAATGCTGGGCGACCCTGAAATGCGCGCACTGGCCGAGGAAGAATTGCAACGGGTGCGCGCCGCGCTTCCGGGTGCTGAACATGCCTTGAAACTGACGTTGCTGCCCAAAGACGCCGCTGACGACCGCCCGGCCATTGTGGAAATCCGCGCCGGCACCGGTGGCGACGAAGCGGCACTGTTTGTTGGGGATCTCTTGCGCATGTACCAGCGGTTGTCCGAGAATTCCGGCTGGAAATTCAATATCATATCCGCCACACCGACCGAACTTGGCGGCTATAAAGAGGTCATCGCTGACGTGCAGGGCAATCGGGTTTTTGCGCGGCTCAAGTTTGAAAGCGGCGTGCACCGTGTGCAGCGTGTGCCGGCCACAGAATCGGGCGGGCGCGTGCACACCTCGGCGGCAACGGTGGCGGTGCTGCCCGAAGCTGAAGATGTCGATCTGGTCATTCCCGCCACCGATCTGCGCATCGACACCATGCGCGCCAGCGGCGCGGGCGGGCAGCACGTCAACACAACCGACAGCGCCGTGCGCATCACGCATCTGCCCACCGGAATAATGGTGGTCAGCGCCGAAAAATCGCAACACCGTAATCGTGAAATCGCCATGCAGGTCTTGCGCACGCGGCTTTATGATCTGGAACGTCAGCGGGTCGATGACGAACGTTCGGCTGCGCGCAAGGGTCAGGTCGGGTCGGGCGACCGTTCCGAGCGCATCCGCACCTATAATTTTCCACAGGGCCGCGTCACCGACCACCGGATCAACCTGACGCTTTACAAACTCGATCAGGCCCTGCAGGGCGAAATCGACGAAGTCATCGACGCGCTGATCGCCGACGATCAGGCCACGAGACTGGCGGAAATGGAACCATGAGCGAAACCGGCCACCAATTGATTCGTGCCGCAGTGGACGAATTGCGCGACGTGGGGGTGAATGACGCCACAGGGGACGCGCGGCGTCTTTTGGCTTTTGCGATGGGGTGCGACGCGGCGGCTCTGTCTGCGCGCCTTGTTGACGCCGTGGATCCCGAGCATCGCACGGCTTTTTTTGACGCAGTAGAGCAACGCGTGACCCGCAAGCCGGTGTCTCAAATCATCGGGTCCCGGCAATTTTGGGACATCGAGCTGTGCATCACTCAGGACGTGCTTGACCCGCGCCCCGAAACCGAAATTCTGGTTGAGACCGCGTTGCGACAGCCCTTTGACCGTGTTCTGGACTTGGGTGTCGGATCGGGTTGCATTTTAATCAGCCTGCTGAAATCCAATGCTTCTGCCACCGGTCTTGGGGTCGACAACAGCGCCGAAGCGCTGGAAATTGCGTTCAAGAATGCACAGAATAACGACGTTGTTGATCGGACCGAGCTGCTTGAATCCGAATGGTTCGCCACGGTCGAGGGTTCCTTTGATCTGATCGTCGCCAATCCGCCCTATATCGCCATGGCCGAAATGGAACAGCTGTCACCCGAGGTGCGGATGTGGGAACCGATCTGGGCCCTGACACCCGGGCCAAGCGGGCTTGAATCCTACGAGCAGATCGCCGCAGGTATCTATGAACACCTGACGCCGGGTGGTCGCTTGTTGTTGGAAACCGGCCCGACTCAGGCCGGGGACGTAAAGAACCTGTTTATTGCTGCCGGTTTGTCGTTTGATTATGTTGTGGCCGATCTGGATGGACGCGACCGCGTCGTTCAGCTGCACCGTGCACCTTGAATCTGGGTAATTTTGTCAAAATGTGGCAAAAAGTTACAGAATATTAGGTTTCCGGCTTGTTTTATTGCCCGCGCGATGTATACGCTGAACCCACGGATGATAGAGCCGAAAACGGATCTCAGACCGCTCGCAGTTCTCGTATAGACAACTAGGGACTTTCAGCACATAGGCGCGCTGACCAATTTCAAAACCACCCAAAACGCCCCCAGGGGGCAGAAAATCGATCATCATGAGGCCCAGCAATAAATCGCGTTCGCGAAGCAAAAACCACAACCGCCGTCCGTCCGGAGGTGGCAACGTTATCAACCGTGTATTTGACAGCTCCGGCCCCGAGGGCAAAGTGCGCGGAACTCCACAACAGATTATTGATAAATATCAGGGATTGGCCCGCGACGCCCAATTGTCCGGCGACCGTGTCGGTGCCGAAGCGTTTTTGCAGCATTCCGAACATTACTCGCGCATCCTGGGCGAGGCTATGCGCGAACAGACTGAAAAACGCGAAGCCCACGAAGCACAGCAGGCCCAGCACGCCCAAAGACGCCAAAATCAGAATACGGCGGCGTCCAACGCCCACGAAGAGGCACAGCCCGACCTTCGCGCTCCGGCACCGGAGAAACAGGATAGCGGGCTTGTTGAAACCCCTGAAAACACGGCGGCCAAACGAAGCGCCAAGAAATCTGACGAGCCCGAAGCCAGCGCCGCAGAATAACGCGGCGTCGTCAGATAAGGCGCGACAAGCGGCAAAAATCTTCGATCGACAAAACTTCGGCGCGGGCGGTCGGGTCGATTTTGGCCCGTACCAAGATATTTTCGATATCGCCGTTCAGGCCCCGCAGACTGGCGCGCAACATTTTGCGTCGTTGTCCAAATGCGGTCGCCACCAGACGTTGCAATGTATTGGCGTCCGCTGCAAATAACGGGCTGTCGCGGCGGGTAATCTGCACGACCGCCGACGTCACTTTGGGCGGCGGCGTAAAGGCTGCGGCCGGAATTTCCATGACAATACGCGCTTTCGCACGCCACTGGGTCAGGATCGACAGGCGCCCGTAGCTTTTGCTGCCCGGCGTGGCCACGATGCGCTGCGCGACTTCTTTTTGAAACATCAGTGTCAGACTGTCCCAAAACGGTGGCCAGTCTGCGGGCGTCAGCCAGTCAACCAACAGCGCTGTGCCAATATTGTAGGGCAGATTGGCGATGACGCGTATAGGCGGGCTAAGCTGTGCCGCCACATCAAATTTGAGCGCGTCGCCGTTGATAATGCTCAGGCGTCCGGGATAATGTTCCGATATCCGGTCAAGCACGGGCAGGCATCGGCTATCTTTTTCCACCACCACCACCCGCCGGGCCCCGTTGGCCAAAATGGCGCGGGTCAACCCGCCCGGTCCGGGACCGATTTCCAACACGTCGCAGGCAGACAGGTCACCGGCCTGCCTGGCGATTTTACCGGTCAGGTTCAGATCAAGCAGAAAATTCTGTCCCAGCGACTTGCGCGCCGACAATCCGTGCGCTGCGATCACTTCGCGCAGGGGCGGAAGGCCGTCACCGGTCGCGGTCACCGTGCGCGCACCCGGGCCATGTCGGCGGCCATCCTAATGGCAGCCACGACGCTGCCGGGGTCCGCGATTCCCCGCCCTGCGATATCAAAAGCAGTGCCGTGATCGGGCGACGTGCGCACGATCGGCAGGCCCAGCGTCACATTGGTACCGTTGGAAAACGCCAGCGTTTTCAACGGGATCAACGCCTGATCGTGATACATGCAAACGGCTACGTCATAGGTTTCGCGCGCCTTGGCGTGAAACATCGTATCGGCCGACAAAGGCCCGGCAATCGACATGCCTTTCAGACGCAGCCGCGCCAGTACCGGTGCGATTATTTCCGCGTCCTCGGTGCCCATCATGCCGCCCTCTCCCGCGTGCGGATTAAGCCCGGCCACGGCGATGCGCGGGGCACTCAGGTCAAAATCGCTCTGCAAAGCCGCGTGGGTGATCAAAAGCGTTTCTTCCAGCAGCGCAGGGCTAAGCACCGTGGGAACGTCGCGCAGCGCTATATGGATCGTCACCGGCACCACGCGCAGGCCCGGTGCCGCCAGCATCATTACGCTGCGCGGTGATCCAAGCAAACTGGCCAGATACTCGGTGTGGCCGGCAAATTCGAAGCCGGCACCTACCTGCAGCAATTTCTTGTTGATGGGCAGGGTGCACAGCGCCGCCGCGCGCCCCGATTGTGCCAGCTCAACGCCCCGAGCAATCACGTCGATCACGGTTTGCGCGTTTTGCGGCGCGCCCACGCCGGGCGTCGCCGGTGCCGGAAATCCGTGATGCAGCAACGGCAATCCCGCTTGCATTGCGTCGTGGGTTTGTGCCAGATCGGTGATCTCGACCACGGGCGTGTCGCTCTTTTGCGCCGCTATGTGATTTCGGTCGGCAATAAGCACAATTGGCAGATCGGCCCCCAGTCGTGCGCGGGCCTTTAGCGCCAGTTCAAGCCCGACCCCCGCCGGGTCACCACAGCTTAAAACAACGGGCCGCGTCATTTTCTGATGATAATGGCGTCGCCTTTGAGTTCCTGCAAAAACCCCTGACCAAAAGCTTCGATACGCTGGTTGAACAGCGCAAGACGAACCTCTTCGCGCGCGCCCTCGGCCAATTCGGTCGTACGACCGCACAGCATCAGAAATACCAGAAATTCACTGTTCTCACCGGACACCAGCGCCGAAGACGTTTCGTTGGCGTCAAGTTGCGCCAGTTCACGCGCGACATCCGAGGGAATCGCGCGCACCGGAAGGATATTGCGGCTGAATTGTGCAGCTCCCTCTTCGGTGACAAGCGCCTGAAAGTCGTTGCAGGTATCGATTAAACCGGCGAGATGGCGCGCCTGACCCAAGGTGACGTCGGTACGCCCTCCGGGGATCAGAAATTGGATATAATCGATTGAAACGGTCTTGGCCTTGATGCTGCGCCCCGCGCGCAGTCCACGCAACTGGAAAAGCGCGATCGCGTTGGGCAGCTGAATCGGTTGGGTGACTTCGCCGATGTTAAGTGCCAGCAATTTCGTACTGATCTGCGGTGGCAGATTGGCCAGCGGTGCCCAGTCAAGCTTGCCGCCCTGTTGTGCTGTCGCCGCTGCCGAATAGGTGCGTGCCGCCTGCTCGAACGCCGCAAATCCGCGAATTTGCCGTGACAGGTTCTGCGCCAGCTGCATGTTCTGCGCGTCCTGTGCCGTACCAAGCGGCAGGATCAGTTCCGACAACAATGCGCTTTCGCCCACAGCTGTGTTTCCAAGCGCCATCGCCGCGTCGAGATCGCTTTCCGAAACCAGGGCCTTGGACTGGAATTTGACCTGAATCACTTTGCGCCACAAAAGCCCCGAAGCGACAAAATCGCGAAACGTTTCCGGTTCCACGCCGCCTTTGGCGATTTCGGTGATAAATTGCTCGGTGGTCAGGTTGGCGCGCTGGGCAAATTCGGCCATGCCGGCTTCGACTTCTTCCTGGCTTACGGTCATGCCGAGATCTTTGGCGGCCAGCGATTGCAGGCGGTCATCGATCAAATGGCCGATGGCCTGTTTGCGCAAATCCCCGATCGTGCCAAGAACCTGCAGCATCAATTCGCGCTGGTCGATTTCGTAATAGCTGATGGCGAATTCGTTAATTTTGATAGCCGGTGCAAAGCGGCTGGATTGTGCGCGGGTTTCGGCTGGTATCAGCGCGACCAGTACCAAGGCGCACAACAGGAATATTTTCGTCACGGCGTTCATATGTTTTTGCACCTTCAATAGGCCCTACATCTGCGTTTGCCGACCGAACTGTCTGAATTGCCGCCAAATCCGGTCAAAGCGACGCGAAATCCGGCGCTGGTCGATGCGCCTATTGTAGTCGAGGAAGTAAAGCGGCGCGAGAGCGAAAAATCAATTTTTATACATTCGTTGCCATAAGTTAAGCCAAGTCCCGCCGCGCTGGGGGTGCGCGTGACAATGTCATAACTAAGCGTGGCGCTGGTTTTCCAATTTCGCTTTAGCGTGATACGGGCATCAATTCCCAACTCGGATCGCGCCGCAAGCGTGTTTGCGGCGACGTCTTTGTCCAGCCAGACGTGGCTGCCGGTGACGTCGAAACGATCGGCGCGATAGCGCATGCGGGTCTCGGTTTTGCGCACACGTAAGCCCTGATCAAACAGCGTGTGGCTGCTGAGCGAAAACCGCTCGGGCAAATAAAACGCCATGGCGGTCACAAAATCCGACGTCGTCCCGGACAGACCCGATGCCGCTGCGAATTGCCCTTGATCACTTTGGCGCAGAACTTGTCCAACCGCGGCGGCGATGTTCCAGCCGTCTGCCGCGATACGCCGGTAGGTGACACCGATATTGGCACGCAACCCGCGCTCGAAACGGTCGTCGCCGCTAAAACGGTTCAGTGACAACAGATTGCTGGTGTCAAATTCAACCAGGGTGCTGTCTTCATTGGGTACGACCGGCGGGCTGCTTTGGCTCCAAACCAGCTGGGCGACCGGTTCAAGCGTTTGCACAGAATTTGACGTGGTTTTCGACAACGGCCATCGCAATTTCAAAGCCGCAACCGGAATCAGTCGCGTTACACTTTGGGCAAAGGCCGTATCGTCGTAAACGCGCGTGGCGTCGCCGCGCAGTTCGGCACGCGTTTCAACGATAACTCCGTTGCCCAAAAGCCGGTCGTGCCGCCAGTCCAGCACCGCAGAGAGGCGCCCGCGATCACGCCCTGCTGCGCCGTCGGTTTTTGAGCGGCGCACAAATCCATCACTGCTCAGGCCAATCCCCCATTGCCCGCCCAGTGGGGTCGGCCGCCATTGTTTGCGATAAGCGATCCCGCCCAGAAGATACGGATTGGTGTAGTTGGATACCCCGGCGCGCAACGCGTGTATCCCTTTGATTTCAGCGATAAAATACTGGTCTTTCATTACCTTGGTCAGCCCGATACTGCTATCCAGGCGGTCAAGACCGGATTCGCCATATTGCGACAGATAGGTTTTGTCCGACGCCAGCTTGATGTCAAACCGCCCCACCATACCGCCTGCAAACCGCGCCGTACCGCTGGCAAAGACAAACCCCCTGACCGACTGGGACGTGAGACTGTCACGGGTGATCGCACCACGCACATCCAAACGCCCGCGCGCGAATTGACGACGAAATGCGGCACCAAGCGACACAGTGCCTCCACTGGTCAGAAACGGTGTCAGCGTGATATCGGCATAGTCGCCCAACGTGATGAAATAGGGCATTTTCAGGCCCACACCCAGCGTGCTTGACGAGGAAATATCGGGCACCAGAAACCCGTTGGCGCGTTTGACCGATGGGTCCGGCAGGCTGAGGCGTGGAAAGTAGGCGACCGGCACATTTCCCAGACGGAATTGCGCGCGTTCGAAATACAGCCGCCGTGTTTGCGCGTCGTGGATGACCCGGCGGGCCCTGATTTGCCAGATCGGCGTGGGTCGCTCAGCACAGATCTGGCAGCTGGATGCGACGGTTTTGTAAAATTGCGTGTACCGTCCGTCGATCCGGTTGATCTCGACCGCCGACAATTGCAATTGCTGGTACATCACCATGCGCGCGCCGCGCAAAATGCCGTTCCTGAGATCACCCGAAAGTTCGGCATAGTCGGCCACAAGCGTAAATATTTCGCCATCAACCAGATAAAGCGGACCTTCGACGGTGACGCGGTTGTGCCGCTTGTCGTAGCTTATCTTTTTAGCCACAAGCCTTTGATCGCGATAAAAAATTTCCACGTTTCCCGTGGCGACAAGCAGGTTTTTATTGTCGGAAAATCTGATGTGGTCGGCGACCAGTATGGCAGGACCATCGCTTTGCGCCGCCGATTGTGGCGGGGATGCCAACAGTCCAAAACCGACGAACATCAGCAGAATAAAACGGCCCACTCAGCCGTCCTCCAGATGCAACAGCAGACTGACCGCCAGCATCCCCGCCACAATCGGTGGCGCCCATGCTGCAGCTACGATGGGAATATCGCCGTTGGCGCCCAGAATCTGGGCGAATTTCCGCAGCGCAAAAAAACCAAATGCCGATATCATCGACATTAATACCATGGTGCCCGTGCGTCCAAACCGCGTGTGGCGCATGGTAAATCCCGCGCCGATTAAAACCATCGCCATCATCGTCAGCGGCAGCGCCAGTTCCATCTGGAAAAACACACGATGGGTGTTGGCCGAAAACCCCGATTTTTCAAGCCGCGCCACAAAGGAACGCATGTCCCAGAACGACACGAGCTTCGGGTCGCCAAAGCTATCAAGTATTTCCGCGCTGGTCATATCCGACGCCAGCGAAAGCTGCGTGAATTCGCGTGCGCTCTGTTCGGGATTGGCCTCGGGTTGGTCGATATTCCAAACCTTGCCGTCGTGCAGCTCCCACGCCCCCGACGACAAATCCGCAAAAGCCGATTGATAACGTCGCAGAGGCTGGCCCTGACTTGAAAATTCAAAAAAAGCGACATCAAACAAACGCGTGGCCCCGGCGTTGGCGCGCCGCGCATGAATGACCGTTTGTTTGGCATCGCTGCCCTGACGCAGCCAGAGCCCTTCCGGACCGACGGAAAATGTGCTGATGCCGCCGTTTTGATATTTTTCGATATCGCGCAAAAATTGTTTTTGCGTCGCGGCGACAATAGGGTTGAACACGCTGACGGCAAGAATACCCAAAAAAAATGCGACCGCCAGCGGTGCGGTGAGCGTACGAAAAGCTGACCGGCCCGCTGCCCGCGCGATTACAAGTTCATTCGAGCGCGCCAATCCGATAAAAAGCGCCAGCGACGCAATCACCGCAATGAGAGGCAGGATTTCATAGACCGGCGCTGGTGCCCTGATCAACCCAAGCCCCAATGCCTCGACAAATCCGACGCCAAAGCCCGAATACCGAATAAGCATCCCGCGCGATTCGTTCATGATGGTCAGGATAAGAAATACCGCGAGAACCAGCACAAACCGCCACAGAAATTTTCGTGCAAGATAAAAATGCAGGGTCACGACGTCGCTCCGGCATTTGGTCGTCGTCGCTGCCATCCACCGGCGCGGTTGATCCAAACAAGGATCAGAGCAACCGCGACAAACCCCACCAAAGCCGGCGCATAAAGCAGCGGCCAGCTTTCCGGAGCCTTCAGGACCGCGTTTTTGACCGGCCCCGTCATAAGAAAAATCGCTATAATTGCGGTCGACGCGAAAAAAATGTGTCGCATCGTCCCAATGCGGGAAAAACCACCAACCATCAGGACCGACATGCCCAATATCGGGAACACTATCGCGAACAATGGATTGATCATGCGTTCTTGCGTCTCAAGAAAGAATTTCTGACGCGTGGCTCCGGAATCCCGCAGCATGGCCGGGGTGGGTGAAATCGTGCTGAAGGTGGAATAGTCGGAAACCCATGGCCGCGCTATGCCCTTGAGTTCCACAAGCGCGCTTAGATCGACGCTCAGGTTTTTGAATTGCACTTTTGACAGGCGACCGTTGTTTTTCGACAGAACCTGAATCAGGCCGTCAAACATAATGAGCTTGGCCTTTCCGTCGTCCTTGATCAAGGCCGCGCGTTGGGCCGAATAGGTTGAGACACGTTCCTCAAGCCTTTGATCGTGGATGAAAATGTCGAACAATGCGCCACTATCGTCGATGCTGCGCACAAAAAATGTGATGCCCGGTGCCGGGTGAAGAAATGTGCCGTCGATGACGATACGTGCGCCAAGGTCATTTTCCAGTTCAGCTGAAAGTTCCTTCATCTGAGCGCGGCTGGCCGGCACCAGAACGTGGCTCAATAAAGCAGCAAGCAGCGCCACCAGAATGCTGTAATAAAAAAACGGTCGCAGCAGGCGCACCGGGCCAAGTCCCGAAGCCTGCATAACCACAAGTTCGCTGTCACCCATCAGGCGGTTGCCCACGTATATCGCTGCGGCGAATGACACCACCGGTAGCGAAAGTTCCACCACCTGCGGGATAAGCAGCACACCGAATTTCAGAAACACGGACATGGCGTGACCGTCGCCAATCAGGCGCTCAAAGAAAACCAAAGCGCGATTCAGCCAATAAATACCGACAAGCACCAGCGCAAAGAACCCAAACGGTCCCATGAGCTGCGACAGGATATATCTGTCAAGCCTCGTCACTGATGTGCCCACCATGTCACTGTGAATTTTGCCCGTATTGCTCGGGCATAAAATAGCGCAAAAGCGCGCGGGACAACAGTGTTATCTGGTCATTGTGCATCGCCTTGACTAGGAAGGGGTAACGCTTGGATCAATTCACAAGGACAAAGATAAATGCGCGCACCTGTTGAAATCGGCTTTCACGAAACCGACCTGTCGCTTGTCAAAGAAACGTCGGGCAAACTGGTGATTTTTGTGGACCCGGGTGGCGCCATGAATGCGTTGGCGCGCAAGGTCAACAGCCTGACCAAGGGCGCCGTGCAACGGTTGGCCAAAAGCGGTAAATTCGCTGACCTCGGCGTCGGTAAGGGCTGTGTTCTGGCGTTTCCAAGCGGGCTGCGCGCCGAGGAAATTCTCGTGATCAAGCTCAAAGCCCGGCCCGGGCGCGTCGAAGCACGCAAAGCGGGTGCCGCCATGGCGGTGTTCATGGGAACCGATGCGCTGACTGTGCTGAGCGGACCCAACAGCCGTTCGGCGGATATGTCTTTCGGACTGGCGCTGCGTGCCTATCGTTTTGGGCGGCACAAGACCGATGACGAAAGTCGCAAAGACTTTGGCAGCGTCCGGTTTTACGTGTCGAACCCCGAAGACATCGCGGCGCAGGCGCAGCCGCTGGCGGCAATCGCGGAAGGCGTGTTTTTCACCCGTGATCTGGTCAATGAACCGGCCAACGTTCTGACCACCACCGATTTCGCCGCCCGGTTGGGCGCGATGCAGGAATTGGGCCTTGAGGTTGAAATTCTGGAAGAGGACGCGCTGGAAAAGCTGGGGATGAACGCGCTGCTGGGCGTGGGCATGGGGTCGCGCAGCCCGTCGAAAGTCGTGGTCATGAGCTGGAACGGCGGCGGCGACGAAGCCCCGTTTGCGCTGGTCGGAAAGGGCGTTGTCTTTGATACCGGTGGCATTTCGATCAAACCGGCGGCGGGCATGGAAGATATGACCATGGATATGGGCGGTGCGGGTGTCGTCTCCGGTGTCATGCGTGCACTGGCGTTGCGGCGCGCCAAAGCCAACGTCGTGGGTGTCGTCGGCCTGGTCGAAAACATGCCGGACGGCGCTGCACAACGTCCCGGAGACGTGGTGAAATCCATGAAGGGTGACACGATCGAAGTAATCAACACGGACGCCGAAGGGCGTTTGGTGCTGGCAGATATCCTGTGGTACACGCAGGAACGTTTCAGCCCTACGGGCATGATCAATCTGGCCACCCTGACCGGCGCGATCATTGTCGGGCTGGGACACGAAAACGCCGGCGTATTTTCCAACGACGACGGCCTGTGCAACGCATTCCTGAAAGCTGCGCAAGACGAATCCGAAGGCGCGTGGCGCATGCCGCTTGGCCGGGCTTATGATAAAATGCTCAAGAGCCGGGTGGCGGATATGCGCAATTCCTGTGGACGCGCGGCGGGTTCGATCACGGCAGCGCAGTTTCTGGCCCGTTTTGTGCGGCCCGAATTACCGTGGATCCATCTGGACATCGCCGGTGTCGCGCTGCTCAAAGAGTCCAGCGATTTTGCCCCCAGGGGTGCAACCGGTTGGGGTGTGCGCGCGCTTGACCGGCTGATCGCGGACAGGTTCGAACATTAATGGGCGACGTCTATTTTTACCACCAGACGCGATCCACGCTGGAGCAGACACTACCGGAAATACTTGGCAAATGTCGTGGACGTGGGTGGCCTGTGGTTGTTCAGGCCGCCGATCGGGAGCGCCTCAATCGGCTGGACCGGCAGTTGTGGACACAATCGGTTGACGATTTCCTGCCCCACGGCGTGGCCGGGCAGAAATACGACGCCGATCAGCCGGTTTTGCTATCCACTCATACCGATGCGCCGAACAGGGCCAAGGTGTTGGTTGTGCTTGATGATCTGGAAATTGACCCTGAGACCGCCGCACGTTTCACGCGCGTGTGCCTGATTTTTGACGGCAATGCCGGGACGTCGTTGACCGCGGCCCGGCAACAATGGGCGCGATTGGCCAAGGCAGGCGTACCCGCGCGATACTGGTCCCAGGAATCGGGGTCGTGGCAGGATAAAACACCAACGGTACCGGCCTAAAAATAGGCACCACCGCGCATGAATACCCCGTCACTGCTTGGTGGCATCAAAGTGCTGGAGGCATTTCAGGACCACGCCATCAAGCGCGGATTTTTGATGGTGGGGTAGCGGCGTACCTGCTTACAGGGTTTTCAAAAACGCAAGCAGTGCAGCCCTTTGTTTGAAAGACAGTTTTACAGGTTGAATTTCCGATTTGCCGGTAAAGGTAAACGGGGCGTTGTTATAATGCTCGATGACCTGTTCAAGCGTGTCGATCTGACCCGCGTGCATATAGGGCGGACGGTCGGCAACACCGCGCAGACCCGGAGATTTGAAGGCCCCGGTCAAAACAAACTTGTCGCGCAGCATGAATTTCAATTTGGCGCATTCGTTTGTTGCGGCGTCGCTATAGAGTCCCAGGCAACCAAACGGGTCGCTTTGGATGGTGTCGATCACGCTGACGCGGCCCCGATCAGCCGGTACACCGGCGCGTTCGGGCACGCCGGTGTTGTGAAAAAAACCGTCCGACAAAAGCGGACCGTTGTGGCATTCAATGCATCGTCCCTGGCCGGTAAAAACCCTGAAGCCCGACAATTCCTGTCTGTTCAAAGCCGAGCGTCCATCAGGTTTTCTGCCGTTCAATAGCGCATCGATATACCGGTCAAACCGGTTTTCCACCGGCAACAAAGTGCGTTCAAAAGCTGCGATCGACTTGGCGGCGTTGGTGAATACACGGTTGATATCTTGGCGTTTTTCTTTTGGCATGCGTTCCCACGCCGTCTGTTGGATGGCGTCGCCCAAAGGGCCGGCTGGCGGAATTCCCGTTAAATCGGGCAAGGAACCGAACAGGGCGGTGTATTTTGCGCGGTAATTTTGTGCGATATACGCTGCAACTTCGCTGCGGGAAAAACCGTGTTCGGCGGGGTTTTCAATCGGTGCCATCGCCTGCGCCCACAGCGAATCTTTGCGTCCGTCCCAAAAAAACCATGTCGCGTGCGCCACACCGTTCAGCGGCATGGTGCGCCGTTCGGTTGTGCCGATACCTTGCCCCAGCGCACGATCGTCCTGAAACTGGCGATCTTCGATGTGGCAGGTGGCGCAGGAAATCCGGTTATTTGCCGACAGGCCGGTGTCATGGAACAATTCTTTCCCAAAGGCCGCCGCCTGCGGGTTGTCCGCGACTGCGTTGCCGGCATCAGGGGGAACAGGTGGCAGACTTGCCAAACTCAGGCCGCGGGCGATCGATAGTTCGCGTTCGCTCAGACGACCGGCGTTCCAGAACAAAAATACGCCAATCAGGATACCTGCCACAACCGCGCCGGACACGACGGCACGCATAAAGGGCCGGGCCTTCAAAACGACAGGTTGAAGGTGACTGTTTCGCTGGCGTCACCGGCTGTTACTGTCAGTTTCAGCTCCCATTTTCCGGCCATATTGAACTGAACGCCGTCGATTCTGTACCGCCCGTCGCCAAAGTTTTCAGTCACTTGTGGCGCGGTGGGCAGACCGTGCCCATGTGCGGGCATACCGCCCGAAATGGTCATGGTCGCGTTTTTCACCGGCGCGCCGTCTTTCGTCGAAATACTGGCAATCCATGCATGCAGGGTATTGCGCAGAAAATCGGGATTTTCCGGTGCGATGCGTGCGGTGAAAAAACGACCTTCTACCGTGTGTGCGTATTGCGAATTCACTGCGCCATCGCCGGTTTTCAAATAGGCGTATGCCAGAAAAACAATGACCGCCCCGCCAATGACTCCAAACGCCAAGATTATTTTTTTCATTGTGTCACTTTTGTTTGTGTTGCCAGCTTAGCGAATTGTCGATCTGTCTATTAAAGCGTTGCGCGCAATGCAGGCAACCGTTTTTGTGCGGACACGGGTGCGCGGCCACCGGGCGCAAAACCCAAAATCACACGCGTCATATCGGACATTCACACGGGGCAAAACCGCTAATCGCCGCCGTGGTCATCGCGTCAGAAACATCGTATCGCCAGCGATCTCGATGCTGGAAAACCGTGACAAATAGCTCATTCCCAAAAGCGACGTGTGAAGCTGGCCATCGTTGACCCATGCGGTGATGTTTTTATCCAAAACATCGCCAAAACGCACGTTTTTTAGTTTCACGCTGGCGGTGCGTACTTCGCCGTTGGCGGTGCTGGCGACTCCAAGGTAGAGCAGGTTGTCGGGATCAAATCCGGCGCGGCGGGCATCCTGCTGCGACAGCACCACGCCCGTGGCGCCGGTGTCGATGACAAAGTCGATATTGGTGCCGTTTACGTCCAGCGTCAGATAAAAATGCCGGTCGGGCGCGCGGTACAGCGCAAAGCGTTCGCCGTCAAACACCGCCTGATGGGTTGGGAAAATTGCGCGCTGCAGGTCATCCTTGAACCCGTAAAGCACAACCACCCCCAGAAATAATACGACCCACAGCAGCGCCTGTTGCAGCACCGTGCTGATTTTCTGGCGATTCTGTCCCACGAACCACACCAGCAAAACCCCGCCAAGCAGGGCCAGATATATCAGTCGGGCGTTACCGTCAGGTGCCATGGGCTTTTTTTTCGCTTTCAAGCTTTTGTGCCGCGACTTCCCACAATTTTTCGGCCTTTTTCATCGCGGATTTCAATTCAACGTGTTTGCGCTGCAGCTTGGCAGCGCGGTTTTTATGTGCCGCGGTATAAAGATCCGGGTCGGCCAACTGTGCATCCAGTTTGGTTTTCATTACCTCCAACTTGGTGATCAATGCCTCACATTTTAAGACCTCGGTCTCTAAAGACGGCGTGAGCGGGTGCGCGGTCTTGACTTTGGGCTTTGATTTGGCGACGGGTTTGCGGCGCGTCTTGACGTCTGCACCGCCCCCGCCACGTTCGCTAAGCAACAGTTTGCGGTAGGCGGCCAGATCGTCCGCAAAGACCGTCACGCGCCCGTCCTTGACCAGCCAAAGCCGTTCGGCGGTCAGCGCGATCAAATGTGGGTCGTGACTGACCAGTACAATCGCCCCGGTATAATCGTTCAGCGCCATGACCAGGGCTTCTCGGCTTTGAATATCAAGATGGTTGGTGGGCTCGTCCAATATCAGGATATGCGGTGCATCAAGCGTGGCGAGTAGCAGCGACAAGCGCGATTTCTGTCCGCCCGACAGTTTTTTCACCACTGTATCGGCCTGATCGGACCCCAACCCGCCACCGGCCAGACGGGCGCGCAGCCGCGCCGGCGTTTCCAGCGGGCGCTGCGCACGCAGGTGCTGAAGCGGCGTTTCGTCCAGATGCAATTCGTCCACCTGATGTTGGGCAAAATAACCAACCCGCAGTTTGGATGCGCTGTGCAGCTTTCCCGCCAGCGGCGCAAGCCGTTCTGCCAGCAGTTTGGACAAGGTGGATTTGCCTTGCCCGTTGGCCCCAAGCAGCGCGATGCGGTCGTCCTGATCGATACGCAGGTTCAGTTTGTGCAAAACCGGCGTGCCATCGTACCCCACGTCGATATCGTCAAGCTTGATAATCGGTGGCGACAGGGTCTCGGGCGAAGGAAAGTTGAACCCGACCTGCGCGGCTTCGCTGTCATCGGCAATCGGAGCCATACGTGCGATCATCTTGATGCGCGATTGCGCCTGTTTGGCCTTGGTGGCCTGCGCACGAAACCGGTCGACGTATTTTTGCAGATGCGCGCGCCGCGCGTCCTGTTTCTTGCGCTGCGCGGCCTGTTGCGCCAGTTTTTCGCGCCGCGCGGCGTCAAACTGATCGTAGCCGCCGCTCCACAGCGTCAGCTTGCGCGACTCCAGATGCAGGATCGCATTGACCGAGCGGTTCAGCAGGGCACGGTCGTGCGAAATGACCAGCACCGTGTGGGGATATTTGGCGAGATAATTTTCCAGCCAGATCGTGCCTTCCAGATCCAGGTAATTGGTCGGCTCATCCAACAGCAGGATATCGGGCTGGGAAAACAGCACTGCAGCCAATGCGACGCGCATACGCCACCCACCGGAAAAATCCGCGCAAGGGCGTGCCTGCGCCGCCCGGTCAAAGCCAAGCCCGGCCAAAATCGTCGCGGCGCGGCTCTCGGCGCTATAGGCATCGATATCGCCCAGTCGGGTATAGATTTCGGCGATGCGCTCTGCCGGCGGATTGTCATTGGCCTCGTGTAGCAGGTTCAGCCGCTCGGTATCCGCTGCCAGAACCGTATCCAGCAGTGACATATCGCTGGCCGGTGCTTCCTGCGCCACGCCGCCGACGCGGGCACCACGCGGCACCGAAATCGCGCCACCTTCCAGTGCAAGCTCACCGGTGATCAGCTTGAACAGCGTGGTTTTCCCGCTGCCGTTACGCCCGACAAAGCCGACCTTGTGCCCCGTAGGGATCAATGCGCCGGTAGTTTCAAACAGCGGAACGCCGGCGATAGAAAAACTGATGTCGGTAATGCGCAGCATGCGCGCGGGAATGCAACAGTCGCGGCGCGCTGTCAATCGGCGACAACGCTGCTTATCACGACGTCAAACTATGACTTTTCAACGCCGCATACGCGTGATAGCTGGGCCGCGAAATCAGAATTGGGTGCGTGGTTGCCGCGTACCACGACAACCCCGAAAGAGGACATTCCATGGCGATTCAACGCACTTTTTCCATCATCAAGCCCGACGCTACCAAGCGAAATCTGACGGGGGCAATCATCGCCAAGTTTGAAGCGGCAGGCCTGCGGGTCGTGGCCTCCAAGCGCATTCACCTGACGTTGGCGCAGGCGCAGACGTTTTACGGTGTGCACGCAGAACGCCCGTTTTTTGACGAGCTGTGCACGTTCATGATTTCCGAACCGATCGTCGTGCAGGTGCTGGAAGGCGAAGACGCCATCGCCAGAAACCGCGAAGTGATGGGTGCGACTAACCCGGCGGAGGCAGATGCAGGCACAATCCGCAAGGAATTTGCGCTGAGCATGGGTGAAAATTCCGTGCACGGCTCGGACGCGCCGGAAACAGCTGCCGAGGAAATCGCGTTTTTCTTTTCCGGGCTCGAACTGGTGGGATAACAAGATTGCCCGGTCCGCGTGATCGGTGCGGGATTTTGAGCATTTAGGGCAAAATGAATATTAGTTGCGTTTGATGACGCCGAGCGCATCGAGCGCTGCCTCCATTTTTGCGCGCTCGTTCGAGGCCGGGCTGACTGCGGTTTTCAAGGCGTCAAAACGTGCGCGAAGTGTCTTTTTCTCTTGCCCGGTGCAGTCGTTCCACGGGCGGCCCTGCAGACCCATGACCAGCGCATAATAACCGATGAAATGCGGACGCGTGCCGTTGGCGAGCACACGACGATAGGCTTCGTCGGCGCCCAGTTCGATCAGCTGTTCGGCGGTTTCTATTCCGGCGTTCAAAAATATGCGCTCGGTGGCCGGACCAAGGTTTCGAAGTGTGGAAATCGATGTCACGACAGCGTAAGCAGAGAGGTGTCGCCACAGGAAAAACGTTTAAGAACAGCTGGGTAAAGAACATGTTCCAACTTTTGCACGCGCGAGGCCAGTGAATGGGGTGTGTCGTCAGGCGCAACGTCCAGCGTCGATTGGCCCAAAATCGGTCCGCTGTCCAGCGCCGCCGTGACCGCGTGAACGCTGCAACCGTGTTGGCTGTCACCCGCGTCGAGTGCGCGCTTGTGCGTGTGCAGGCCCCTGTACTTCGGCAACAGTGACGGGTGAATATTAAGCATTTTTCCAGCCCAGTTCATCACGAATTCCGGCGAAAGAATACGCATAAAACCGGCCAGGCAAACGATGTCGACGCGCGCCTCGTTCAACGCCGTGTCGAGCGCAGAGTCGAATTTTTCGCACCCTTCGATAAAATGCGTTGGGATGGAAAGTTCTTCGGCCCTGCCAAGCCCCGGCGCATTCGCCACGTCAGAAATAACCAAAACCGCGCGGCCCCGGTGATCGCCGGTCATGCTTTGCACCAGTTTCACCATATTACTGCCGCTGCCCGAAATCAGAATTGCGACCCGCAGACGGGTCACCGCAACGTGCCGCTGGTGCGGAATCCAGGAGTTGCCGATATGGTGCCGATAGCCATGACCTGTTCGCCGTGGCGCTGCAACGTCTGGGTTAAACCGTCGGCGTGAACCGGATCGACCACCGCCACCATCCCGATGCCGTTATTGAAAGTTTTCAGCATCTCAACTGTGGCAATGCCACCCTGCGCCATCAGCCATTCAAACACCGGCGGCAGCGCCCAGCTGTTCAGATCGATGTCGACTCCAAGGTGGTCGGGCAGTACGCGCGGCAGGTTTTCGCTCAGACCGCCGCCTGTGATATGGGCCAGCGCGCGCAGACCCTTGGCGCGGTGCGCCGCCAGCGTTGATTTCACGTAAATGCGTGTCGGCGCAAGCAACGCCTGACCCAGCGTGCCGTCGCCAAAAGGGCAGGGCGCATCCCATCCCAGCCCGCTGCGCGCCACCACCGTGCGCACCAGCGAATAGCCGTTGGAATGCACACCGTTTGAAGCCAGCCCCAACACGATGTCACCGCTTTGAACGCCGCGCGGCAAGCTGTTGCCACGCTCCATCGCTCCGACCGAAAAACCCGCCAGATCAAAATCATCACCGCTGTACAGCCCCGGCATTTCGGCTGTTTCGCCCCCGATTAGCGCGGTGTTGGCTTGTGTGCACCCGGCGGCGATGCCTTGGATAACGTGCTGTGCCCGCGTGACGTCCAGCGATGCCGTTGCGAAATAATCCAGAAAAAACAAAGGCTCGGCACCCTGACACACCAGGTCGTTGACGCACATGGCCACCAGATCGGTCCCGATTGTATCCAGTATTCCGGTGTCGATCGCGATTTTGAGCTTGGTCCCCACACCGTCGGTCGCGGCCACAAGCACCGGATCGCGAAAACCTGCTGCTTTCAGGTCAAACAGCGCGCCAAACCCGCCAAGAGCCTCCATGACGCCGGGTCGTGCGGTGGCGGCAGCGACGGGCTTGATTTTGTCAACCAGCGCGTTGCCGGCGTCGATATCAACCCCGGCATCTTTGTAGCTTAGTCCGCCCGTGTGGTCTGCCAACAGATACGCCCCCCAAACCGTCGCATGTTGCCGCCGACCTAGAGCAAATTCCGCGTAAAGAAAACCCACGTTGCGCACCTATTGCAGGGGTCTTGACCACCCGATGGTGCCCATTTAGTCAGGACCACAGGCGGGCCTGTAGCTCAGTTGGTTAGAGCAGAGCGCTCATAACGCTTTGGTCGCAGGTTCGAGTCCTGCCGGGCCTACCAACCGCCACAGGGTCCATACCGGACACATGGGTCACAGTTTATTCCTGACACTTAGGTAAATCATTTTGATCGAAGGGGTCAGGGATTGGTTCGATTTTTTTGGACTGCAGATTTGTATCGGCCCGTTTACTTAGCACAGCAAAGAAATCCCGGCACTTCTGGCCGATCTGGAGGGAAGTGATTTTCAGTTCGGGTGGGTGTTGGTTTCGTTGATGTGATTGACGCCAATTGCAATCAATTTACATAACCGGCAAAAAGGGCAGGGCGCAAAGCCCCGCCCCTTTTTTTACGTTTTCGGGTCGGTCTACTGGCGGCTAAGCAATTTCCATTTACCGCCTTCGACCACGGAAATCACCACGTCGTCGGCGCCCCGGTGATCGTCGGCACCATAGCTGACGTCGGCGTCGGACAGTTCGTCCCGATAGTTCAGAGATTCCATCCCCGCCAGAAAGCTATCCTGTGTCAGATCGGAACCCGCCGCTTCCAGTGCACGCACAAAAGTGTCAGCGGCCGCATAGCCCAGCATGGCAAATCCGCTGGCCGGCTGGTCGTATTTGGCGGCGTAATCCGCGATGAACTTGGCTGGAGCGGCGTCACCTGCGCGCGATGCAAGATCGACCCAGCCGGATGACGCGTAAAGCCCTTCGGTCACGCCACCGGGCACAGCGGCGACCACACCCAGAAAGCCGGCAGACGTATTCATGAACTTGACATCGGTCCAGCCGAGTTTTTTGGCCGTGCCGACAACGGTGATGCCCTGACGTACACCCAGCCCCATGGTGATGATGTCGCAACCCGCCGCTTTGAGCTTGCTGAGTGAGCCAACAAAATCAAGCTCGTCGGGCTTGTGGGTGGTCTCGCCTGCAAAGGTCAGTCCAAGACTTGCAGCCACGTCTTTGCTGCTGTCGCCGATTTCGACGCCAAATCCGGACGGAATGTACATCGAGCATATTTCCTGTGCGCCAAATTCACCGGCCAGATAGGTCACGCCGGCCTGCACCTGATCCCAATAGCTGGAAAATCCGGTAAATTTATTGGCCATCGGGTCCTGTAACATGTCCTGTGACGCCGAAAGCGGTCCCACATTCGGGATGCCTTTGGGATCCAACAGTTTGAATCCTGCCAGGTTCATCGGTGTGCCAAGCGACAGCAACATCGCGAAGACTTTGTCTTTGTTCAACAGTTTGTTATAGCCCTGCATGGCGCGCGGGATTTGATATCCGTTGTCTTCGACCACAAAACGAATTTGACGGCCGTGCACGCCACCGGCGGCGTTGACTTCGTCAAACTTCATATTGGCGCCGTTAACGGCAGGTACTCCGACAGCGGCAAAAATACCGCTCAGGTCATTGACCGAACCGACGATGACCTCGCTGTCCGATACACCCTGAGTCTGCGCCGATGCGCCGACACCGATTGACAGCGCCAAGGCGGTGCTCGCCAGCAGTGATTTTACGTTTTTCATTGTGTTCTCCCTTTGGTTGGTTGCACGGGCCGCGTGGCCCGCAATTAATACATATCGTCAATAAGCGCTTTGTGTTTCTTCTCCACAAAGCTGCGCTTAAGCTTCATGGTTGCGGTTAATTCTTCGTCCTCGGCTGTCAGCAGCACGTTGATCAAGCGAAAATCCTTGATCTGTTCAACCCGTGCAAAATTCGCGTTCGCGTTTTCAACCTCGGCGCGGATCAGCGCAACAATATCTTCGGCCGCGCAAAGCGATGCAAAATCGCTAAAGGCTATTTTGCGGTCTTGTGCAAATTTTTCAACGTTTTCCTGATCGATCATGATCAGGCAGCTTAGAAATTTTCGCCTGTCACCAATCACCACTGCGTCGGAAATATAATGGCTGAACTTAAGCTGGCTTTCGATTTCGGAGGGCGCAATGTTTTTGCCACCGGCGGTGATGATGATATCTTTCATACGCCCGGTGATCGTCAGATATCCGCCGTCATCAATCCGCCCGATGTCGCCGGTCTTAAGCCAGCCGTCCTTGGTGAACGTCTCGGCGGTTTTCTCGTTGTTGCGCCAATAACCCTGAAAATTGTTAAGCCCGCTGGTCTGGATTTCGCCCGCTTCCGAAACCCGAATTCCGATACCCGGCACCGGGCGGCCCACTGTGCCGATACAATTGTCTTCGGGGGTGTTGATGGTTGTCAGTCCGGCGTTTTCGGTCATGCCATAGCCTTCGACCAGCGGCACGCCGATCGACCAGTACCATTTCAGCAATTCCGGGGAAATCGGCGCCGCACCGGTGCCGCCACGGCGCATCCTGTCCATGCCCAACATGCGACGCAGGTTTCTGAGCACCAGAAAATTCCATATGGCATAGTTAATGCCAACCAACGTCGGCACCGGCTTGCCTGCGATCCGGTAAGCGGCGCGCTTGCTTCCTGCAGCCAGGGCGAATTTGAACGCCAGACGTCCGGTCGGAGTCGCTTCCTGCACCAGTATCAGCACCCGCGAGTATATCTTTTCCCAGACCCGAGGCACCGCGGTGAATGTAGAGGGCGAGACCTCTTGCAGATTATCAAAAACGGTTTCCGGACTTTCAGCGAAATTGACCGTGGATTTGCAAGCCATCGGAAAATAGATCGACACGTCGCGTTCCAGAATATGGCACAGGGGTAGGAAACAAAGCTGTTCATCTGTGGCCATGACCGGCAAACCGTGTACGCCGGCAACCATGGCTCCAACGATATTTTCCTGCGAAAGCATGGCACCTTTTGGCGCGCCTGTGGTGCCGGATGTGTAAATCAACAGACCTGTGTCGCCGGGTTTGGCCAGTTCAATTGCTGACTGAAAATGATCGGGATTGGCTGCATCAAATTCGCGGCCCAGATCGTAGAGCGCGTCCAAAAATATGCATAGATCGTTTTGCAGGTCGTAAAGACCCTCGCGTTCCAGAATAACGACTTTGATCAGCCCCTCGACGCGATCGGCAATTTCAAGATATTTGTCCAGTTGTTCGTCGTTTTCGACAATCAAGAACCGGCTGTCACTGTCGTTCAGCAGATACTCCAGCTGCGCAGCGCTATCTGTTGTATAGACCCCCGAAGCGATACCTCCGGCGCATTGAATGCCCATGTCTGCATAAGCCCACTCGCGGCGGTCCTCGGACAGAATCGAAACCACCTCGCCACGTTTCAACCCCAGTGCGCACAGGCCCAGACCCAGCCATTTGGCGTGATCCCAGTACGCCTGCCACGAATAAGACTCCCAGATGCCGAACTCTTTTTCGCGGTGCGCAGTTTTGGCGCCCAGTTCCGCGCAGCGTTTGGCAAACAGTTTGACCGTCGTGTCGCACCCGTCCACCAGCGCCGGGCGTTGTGCCGGATTGGCGCTGACCAAAACGTCGTTGATCCGGATCTGGCTAACGGTCTGCAGGTTCACAGGCTCATCTCCAGGTCTTCTTGCGTTTCCAACGGCGTTCCGCGCGTTGAGCATTTTCCTGATGGCCCAGATAGAACGCCTTTATGTCTTCGTTTGCCATCAGCCGGTCGGCGGTTCCGTCCATCACAATGCGGCCAAGTTCCATGACATAGCCCATGTCGGCCAAATTCAGCGCCACACCGGCGTTTTGCTCCACAAGAACCATTGTAACGTGTTCATCTTTGTTCAATCGCCGTAAAATCGCAAATATTTCCTGCACAAGTATCGGTGACAGCCCCAGCGACGGCTCGTCGAGCAGCATCAATTTGGGCTGCAACATTAACCCGCGACCAATTGCCAGCATTTGCTGTTGACCGCCCGATAGCGTGCCTGCGTATTGGTCACGCCGGTCTGCCAGAATTGGGAAGTATTCATAAACAAGTCGGCGCTGTTGCTCGACTTTGGTTTTGTCGGACCGGGTATAAGCCCCCATGCTGAGATTTTCCCCGACAGTCAGCAGCGGGAATACTTCGCGGCCCTCGGGTACGTGAACGATGCCTTGGCGCACAATGGCGTGGGGTTCCAGACCCTGAATCGGTGAACCTTGAAATACGATTTCGCCCTTTTCCGGCTCTACGATACCCGAAATGGTTTTCAGCAGGGTCGATTTGCCCGCACCGTTCGCCCCAAGCACAGTCACGACCTGACCCTGTTCAACGTGCAGGCTGGCACCGCGAATGGCCATGACCGGGCCGTAAAAGCTTTCAAGGTTGTTGATGGCAAGCAGGCTTTTCCCCATCACGTAACCCCGCTGCCGAGATAAGCCTCGATCACCGCGGGGTGGGATTGCACATCCGAGGGCGTGCCCTCGGCCAGTTTGGCCCCGTCTGCCAGTGCCAGCACCCGGTCGGACACGCCGGACACCAATCCCATGTCGTGTTCGACCATCAAAACCGTTATGCCCTTTTGTTTACGGATGTCATCGATCCACCAGCGCATTTCCTGCGTTTCTTCCACCGACAGTCCCGACGCCGGTTCATCAAGTAGCAACAGACGCGGGCCCGAGGCCAGGGCACGTCCCAGTTCAACGATCTTGCGGATTCCGTAAGGCAGCCCGGCGATCAGCTTGTTGCGATAGGGCTGCAAGTCAAGAAAATCGATCACCTCTTCAACGGCCAGACGGTGTTCGTGTTCGTCGCGCCGCACGCGTGGCAGAAAAAGCATCTCTTCCAACAGGTTGGTTTTACGGTGCCTGTGCCGCCCGACCAGCAGGTTTTGCAAGACCGATGCATTTTCAAACAGCTCGATATTCTGAAATGTCCGGGCAATGCCTCTGTTGGCAACCTGATGCGGCTGGCACTTCAGCAAGTCCCGACCTTCAAAGCTGATCTGACCGGCAAAGGGTTCATAAATCCGCGAAATCAAATTGAACACCGTCGATTTCCCGGCCCCGTTTGGCCCGACGATTGCATAAACTTCACCTTCATCAACGCTGAAACTCAGGTCGTTGACGGCCACGACACCACCAAATTTCAAAGTTGCGTTTGTGATCGTCAGCAGGCTCATCGCAGGCGCTCGGTTTTGAGATATGATTTTTGCCGCTTGAACATATCCTTGCGGGCAAACGGAAACAGCTCGAACCAGATGCGGATTTTGACCCAGCGTCCATAGATACCCATAGGTTCAAACAGGATGAACAGGATCAGGATCAGCCCGAATACGCCGGTTTCCAGCCCTGGTATGGCGACGCTCCCTCCGCCGACGCTGTCTTTGAGGATCGATAAACCCTGTGGCAGAAACGCGATCACAAAGGCGCCGAAAAAGGCACCGTGGATCGACCCCAAGCCGCCGATCACGATCATCATCAGCAAGGTGATCGAAATCACCAACGAAAATGTTTCGTTGTTAAACGTGCCCGCGTAAAACCCCATCAAGGCCCCGGCCAATCCGGTGATTGCACAGGACACCCCGAACGAAACTGCCTTTGTGCGCGCAATATGCACGCCCATGGCTGTGGCCGACACCTCGGAATCGCGCACAGCGGCAAAGGCGCGACCCAAAGGCGAGCGCAGCAGGTTTCGGTAAAATATTGTGCAGATAATCGCGACAGACAACACAAGATAATAAAACCGCCCCGGAGTGGTCCAACGTTCGATCTGAAAGCCAAAAATGTCGATGACCGGCGCGAATTTGCCGTTCACGCCGTCGGTCCACGGGTCCAGAAGAACAATGATGTCGTCGGCCAGAATGGACAGCGCAATCGTGGCAATCGCCAGATAGATTCCGTGCATGCGCACTACGGGGATCGCGACGACAGTGCCAACAATACCGGTGATGATCCCGGCCAGCGGGAAGGCCACGATAAACGGTAACCCCTGCTCCATCAGGATGACGCAGGCATAGCAGCCAACCGCTAAAAACGCGGCGTGGCCGAGGCTGGCCTGTCCGGTTTGTCCGGTCAAAAGCATCAGCCCCAGACCGGCAATTGCCCAGATCAGAACATTTGTCGCCTCGCCGATGTAGAAATCATCAAAAATATAGGGCAGCGAAAAAGCCAGCACCAGCAAAGCGCCATAAACCAGCGCCGTCCACAGGTCGGGAAACAACCGGATGTCTTGTTCGTATGAGGTTTTGAACAGAATGCGCATAGCTTAGACTTTTTTTGCCCCAATTTGTGAAAACAGCCCGTGAGGTCGGAAAATCAATACCAGCAACAGCAGGGTATAAGGGGCAATCTGCGAATATCCGGCAGCCATATAACGCGAGGCAAACGGCTCGATAATGCCGACGATCAGACCGCCCGCCAAGGCACCGGGCAAAGACCCAAAACCGCCGATAACCGCCGCCGCAAAGGCTTTGATTCCCAGCAGGCCGATATTGGGGTCGATCGCGCCTTGCGACGCAAACAGAATCCCGGCAACACCGGCCACAGCACCGGCCAGCCCCCAGATCAGCCCGTGAACGCGCCGAACGGGAATACCCATGTAATATGCCGCCATCTGGTTTTGGGAAGACGCCTGCATCGCCAAACCCAGTTTGGTACGCTGAAAAAACTGGTACAGAAATAAGGTCAGCAAAAAGGTGACGATGATGACGGCGACGTCTGCAACCCCCAGCACAACACCCCCCAATCTCACGTCGCCAATCGCCAGAGGGCTTTGCATGGTTTGCGGTTCGTGTCCCCATATGGCACCGGCGACAAAGCGCAGAACAAAGCCCAGCGCAATCGTCAGGATGACGACCGCCGTTTGGCTTTGGCCAAACAGATGCCGAAGCACCAAAAAGTTTAGCAGATAGCCGAACACTGCCATGATCAGAATGCCAAGCGGCGCGGCCAGCCAAAAGGGCAGGCCCATGTATTCCGCGTTGGTCAGACCAAGCGTGACAAAGGCCCCGAGCATCATGAAATCACCCTGAGCGAAATTGACGGCTTCGGTTGCTTTATAGATCAACACAAAGCCCAACGCGATCAGGCCGTACACACAGCCGTTCGCCAGTCCGCTGATCAGCAGTTGAAGAACTTCCAAATATATCTCCCCGCCAAAATTCCGGTGCGCTAAAGGGTTTCAAAAACCTCAGGCTACGCGGCTTTGGCTATATTTGCAGGACACCATGAACAATAAGACCGTTTGCATCAAGTCGCTTGCTCTATGGCGGGACCGTTACGTCGGGTCAGCCAGCGGTATGTGATCGTTAGATTGCCCGCTCGTGAAGAGGCCGCGACGTTTTTGGCAATGACGCCCTTAGAACCGCCGACATTCAAACTCTGGTCGGCGATGAATACGCCGATTGTCTTTTAGCCGGTGATATTGGATTTGTAGTGTGAAAATCACGGGCCTTAAAAACTGCGGCGATGTTCAGCAATAACAAGGCTGCACAATTTACAGTCAGCGAAAGGATCGCTTGTCAGGTCTGCGCCTTCGCCCTAGAAATCTCCAATGCCGATGAACAGCACAGAAAACACGTTCGACGTTGCTATCGTGGGCGCGGGCATCGTTGGTTGCGCCATGGCGCGCCGGTTCACACTTGACGGTGCGAAAGTCGTGGTTTTGGAAAAAGCCCCCGACGTTCTGGATGGTGCGTCCAAAGCCAACAGCGCAATACTGCATACCGGCTTTGACGCTCCGCCCGGCTCAGTGGAGCAATCGTGCATCGCCAAAGGATACCGTGAATACCTTGAGATAAGGGACAGTCTGGGCCTGCCGCTGCTGGAATCGGGTGCGATGGTTCTGGCGTGGAACAATGAACAACTGGCGGGCCTTGAAGCATTGATCGCCAAAGCCCATGAAAACGGCGTGACCGGCGCAGCCATGCGCAGCCGTAACCAAATATTGGCGCAGGAACCGGGATTGTCGCCAAAGCTGCGCGGCGGGTTTGTTGTGCCGGGTGAATTTCTGATTGATCCATGGGCCTCTGCACATGCCTATATCGTTCAGGCCATGGCCAACGGGGCAGAATTGCGCCGCAGTTGTGAGGTTGTGAAAGGCGATTTCGACGGCACCCTCTGGAACATCCAAACGTCAACCGGTAACCTGAAGGCCACGCAGGTCATCAATTGCGCCGGTCTGTACGGTGATCAGGTCGACCAAAGACTGTTAAACCGCGCGTCCTTTACGATCAGGCCGCGCAAGGGCCAGTTCGTGGTGTTCGACAAACCGGCCTCAAAGCTGGTCAACGCGATTATTCTTCCTGTACCCAGTAAAATCACCAAAGGTGTTGTGATCTTCCGGACGATATTTGGCAATCTCGCCATCGGGCCCACGGCGGAAGAACAGCAAAGCCGGACAGAGGCCGCAACCGACGCCGAAACTTTGCACGACCTGCGCGCGCAGGGTATCGCCATGGTGCCGGGTCTGGCCGATTTTGAAGTCACCACAGCTTATGCGGGATTGCGACCGGCAACTGAATATCAGGACTACCAAATCCTAAGTGATGTCGCGAAAAACTACGTCACCGTCGGCGGCATCCGCTCGACCGGGCTCAGCGCTGCACTGGGCATTGCCCGCCATGTTGCCGCGCTGAATTCAGGCGGCAGATTTGGCGGCACACCCGTTGACAATCCGATCTGCCCGACGCCCGACCGCCTGTCCGAATACCACCCACGCGACTGGCAATCCGCTGGACACGACGGCATCGTCTGTCACTGCGAACTGGTCACCAGACGCGAGATTGAGGCGGTGCTTAACGGCCCGATGCCGCCCGCGACGCTGCAAGGGTTGAAGCGGCGCACGCGGGTGATGATGGGACGTTGCCAGGGATTCTACTGTGCAGGATTGCTATCGGAAATCACCGGGGGACGCCTAAGTCCGCCCATCGGAGTGCGTAATGAGTGACGCTATTTTGCAGTGTCGGGTCGCTGTCGTCGGGGGCGGTCCCGCGGGTTTGGCTGTGGCCACCGAATTGCGTCGCCTCGGTATAGACAGCGTGGTTGTGCTGGAACGCGAGCCCGAAGCCGGAGGCGTACCGCGCCATTGCGGACACTACCCGTTTGGTCTGCGCGAATTCAAACGCCTGATGAAAGGCCCGGATTATGCCCATGCGCTGGTCAAACGTGCCACCAAAGCCGGTGTTGATATCCGCCGTGACACCACTGTAACGGCGCTGCTTCCCGGTGCCCGGCTCTGCCTTACAACACCCGGCGGCTTGACCGACTTACAGGCCGAACGCGTGGTGCTGTGTACGGGTGTGCGCGAATCCAGCCGCGCCCAAAGTTTCATTGGCGGTACACGGCCTATGGGCGTTGTTACCACCGGCGCGCTGCAATCCATGGTGTATTTGCACAGGACGCGCCCGTTTCGCCGCCCGGTCATTCTGGGCACCGAACTGGTGTCGTTTTCGGCAATCATGACCTGCCGCCACCTGGGCATGCGACCCGTCGCGATGCTTGAGGAAAACCCGCGGATTACGGTGCGCAACTTCATGCGGCCGTATCCGTTCATAATGGGCGTTCCGGTGAAATTCGGTATTTCCGATCTTCGGATACAGGGCAAAAAAACCGTCGAGTCGGTGTCTTTTCGCGACGCCAAAGGCGCAACTCAGGTCATCGAGACCGATGGCGTCATCGTCTCGGGGCGTTTCCGACCGGAATCTGCGCTGATCGCAGCAGGTCACCTGATGATTGACCCTGCGACCGGTGGGCCGGAGATCGACCAATATGGCCGCGCCTCTGACCCCAGCTATTTCTGCACAGGCAATTTGCTGCGGCCTGTTGAAACTTCGTCGTGGTGCTGGCACGAGGCGGTGAAGACCGCTCAGCGCGTCGTCCGGGATCTGGCGCAACCCATCGGCGCAAGTCGCACAGTTCGGTTGATCCCGGACGATCCCGCCATTCGATATGTCGTGCCGCAAAGATTGGCAATGTGTGACGCACAGGGCGCCATGACCCATATGCAGATACGCGTGGCCCATCCGGTAGCCGGGCGCATATCGGTCAATTCCGGTGACGTATGTCATTGGTCGGGGTCGATCAAATCCCGCCCCGAGCGCCGCGTACTGGCACCTTTGGCCCCGCTACTGAACCGCGACCTGAAGGGGCCGGTGGGGCTGCGCATTCGGCCGCGCTGATCCGGGATATTGGTCAATTTAGTATCGGAACGAACCTGCGCTAGATGATCTCTTGCGCAGCAGTCCGCAAACGCGATCCGTCGGATTGCATCAGGTCGGGGATTTGTGCGGCCCGCGCCACGGCGAGTGCACGATGCACGTCACGGCAGTGTAATTTTGGGGCTTTGGGGTGGAAAGAATACCAAGGCCAACAAGAGGTATTCACACCATATATTCGAGACTCGCCGACCAGACAGATCATTGTGGGTTTCTCTGTCAGTTGAAGGCGTTGTTACAGGGTGACGTGGCAGAGTCGCGCTGATGAGTGCGCGCGGGCTGCGTGCGCCAAACCTTAAAATTTTAGACGAAAATTCCGATACGCCAATCCCGGGGTCCACGCGATTTTAATCACTGGCCAGCATCTTGCCTGCACATTTTGTAAGGACAAGTGACATGCCAAAATATGCGGTAAATTCTTACCTGTGGGCCAACACGGGCGCAACCGGTGCGCCGCTCGACGTAACCATAAACGACGACGACGACACGCTGGATTGGTTCAACAAAGACGAGGGTGATAAGGAAACTGCCGAAATCGACGGCACAACATACCAGATCGGCGGCAGCGGCACCTACAAGCTGACTTTCACCACCGCCGACGGCGAAGAAGTAACCGAGGAATTTGTCATCTCGAGCGTCAACGGTCTGGGATACACGCTGACCCCGATCAGCGAGGACAGCCAATTTGGCGAAGGCGCAAAGATCACCCACTACCACGGCTGGCAAAGTCAGGGCATATCGCACGCCGACTTGAAAGATTTTGCGCAGTCCGAAAGCGACAACGACGAGGGTGACGACGATGACGATGGCGATGGCGACAACGGCAGCGGTGGCGGCAGCGGCGGCGGTAGCGGAAGCGGTGGTGGCAGCGGTAGCGGTGACGACGACGATGATGACGCCGTTTGTTTCGTCACCGGAACTGAAATCGACACGCCCGACGGACCGCGACCGGTCGAGGATCTGCTCCCCGGCGATTTCGTCAACACGCTTGCGCGCGGCCCACAACCCGTCTTGTGGGTCGGTTCAAGCCAGATCATAGGCCGGGGCCGAACACTACATCCGATTGAAATTCCGGCGCATACATTTGGCCCCGGAAAGCCCGCACAGCGGCTTTGCGTTTCGCCGCAGCACCGCATCCTGATGACGGGCGGTTTACCGCATCTGCTGTTTGGAACGCCACGTGCATTTGCACCCGCCAAAGCTTTGGTTGGATTTAGGGGTATACACCAGGGCCGGGCAAAACGCGGCGCGCGTTATCACCATTTGCTTTTGCCGCAGCACGAGATTTTGCACAGCAACGGTCTTTATAGCGAAAGCCTGTTTCCCGGCGCGATGGCCGTCAGAGCCATGGGGGAGTCGGCCCGGCGCGCGCTTTATACGTCGTTCCCCGGTCTGGCAGCCGACCCCGGCAGCTATGGGCCCACGGCGTGCCAGTGCCTGACTTTCTTTGAGGTGCAGGTATTGCGGGAATTCGCAAATGCGCAACGCGACAAAGGCCGCGCGACCGACGCCAAACCGGTGGTGCGCGCCCATCACGCGGGTGGGTCACCAACGCCCTAGCACACGCCGTCCGGCGGTATACATTTCGGCCTGTCAATTGTGACGATTCCGCCTAATGCGCTGTTAGTGCGACCAGCCCGTGAATCCGTACAAAAATCATATTGAACCGACCGCACGGCGGGGCCGACATTACCGGCGGTCTTCACCGCGAGCTTTTACCCTCGCGCCGCTTGCACGCAGAACAAAAAGGGATCACTCTGACGGTCCACAGGGGAATCGGGCAATGCACAACATGGCACTGGACGGCGACGCGGGTAAGGTAATAACCCGCGAGAAACTCGAAGGCGGCAGGCGCTTTGTTTTGCACACGCCTTTTGAATCGGCGGGCGATCAACCCACCGCCATTGCCGAACTTGTCAGCGGCATCAACGACGGCGAACAGGATCAGGTGTTACTGGGGGCGACCGGCACCGGCAAGACCTTCACCATGGCCAAAGTGATCGAAGCCACCCAGCGCCCTGCCATCATCATGGCCCCCAATAAAACGCTGGCGGCCCAGCTTTATGGTGAGTTCAGGAATTTCTTTCCCGAAAACGCGGTCGAATACTTCGTGTCGTTCTACGATTACTACCAGCCAGAGGCTTACGTGCCGCGTTCCGACACATTTATTGAAAAAGAAAGCCAGATCAACGAACAAATCGACCGGATGCGCCACGCCGCCACCCGGGCGCTGCTCGAGCGCGACGACGTTATCATCGTAGCGTCTGTGTCGTGTATCTACGGCATCGGGTCGGTGGAAACTTACGGCGCGATGACGCTCGATCTGAAAACCGGCGAGGCGTACGACCAGCGCGGCGTCATGGCCGACCTGATTGCCCAGCAATACAAGCGCAACGATGCGGGCTTTGTGCGTGGATCGTTTCGGGTGCGCGGCGACAGTCTGGAAATCTGGCCCGCCCACCTTGAAGACCGTGGCTGGCGGCTGTCGTTTTTTGGCGAAGATTTGGAAAGCATCACCGAATTTGACACGCTGACAGGCGCTAAAACCAACGTGCTGGATCAGGTGCGTGTCTATGCCAATTCGCATTACGTGACGCCAAAACCCACGCTGACGCAGGCGCTCAAGGAAATTAAAAAAGAACTGACCCTGCGCCTTGCGGCGTTTGAAAAAGACGGCAAACTGCTTGAAGCGCAGCGGCTGGAGCAGCGTACGAAATTTGATCTGGAAATGCTTGAGGCCGCCGGGTTTTGCAACGGCATCGAGAATTATTCGCGTTACCTGACGGGCCGCCAACCCGGCGAGCCGCCGCCAACACTGTTTGAATATATCCCCGACAACGCCATCGTTTTTGCCGACGAAAGCCACGTGTCCGTGCCCCAGATCGGCGGCATGTACAAAGGCGACTACCGGCGCAAATTCACGCTGTCAGAACACGGGTTCCGGCTACCCAGTTGCATGGACAACCGCCCGCTGAAATTCGAGGAATGGAACGCCATGCGCCCGCAATCGGTGTTTGTGTCGGCCACACCGCAGAAATGGGAGCTGGAACAATCGGGCGGCGTATTTGCCGAACAGATCATCCGCCCGACCGGGCTGCTTGACCCCGTGATCGAAATCCGCCCTGTGGACACACAGGTCGACGATCTGCTGCACGAGGCCCATCTGATGGCCAAGGCGGGCCTGCGCATTCTGGTGACCACACTGACTAAACGCATGGCTGAAGACCTGACCGAATACATGTTTGAGCAAGGCATCCGCGTACGCTATATGCACAGCGACATCGACACGCTGGAACGCATCGAAATCCTGCGCGATCTGCGCCTTGGCGCCTTTGACGTTTTGGTCGGCATCAACCTGTTGCGCGAAGGGCTGGATATTCCCGAGTGCGGGCTGGTGGCGATACTGGACGCCGACAAGGAGGGGTTCCTGCGCTCCGAAACTTCGCTGATTCAGACCACGGGCCGTGCGGCGCGCAACGTGGACGGGCGGGTGATCATGTACGCCGACCGGATCACCGGATCGATGGACCGCGCGATTGGCGAAACCAACCGGCGGCGCGAAAAGCAGGCGGCCTATAACGAAACGCACGGGATTACACCGGAGACGGTGAAAAAGAACGTCGATGACGTTCTGTCTGGGTTGTATCAGGGCGACACGGACGAAAGCCGGATTACGGCGACAGTTGAAAATCCGCTGGTGGGGGCCAATCTGGCTGCGCATCTGGAGGCACTGCGCGGTGACATGCTGAAGGCGGCTGAGAATCTGGAGTTTGAAGAAGCCGCGCGTATTCGCGACGAGGTCCGGCGCCTTGAAGCGGTAGAACTGACCGTGGCCGACGACCCGCTGGCGCGGCAATCGGCGGTGGACGCCGCGGTGGAGAAAGCGTTGGAGGCAGGCGGGCGGTCAAGCGCAGGCAAGGCAGGCACGCGGACGTTCAGGGGGAAGGCGAAGCGGAAAGGGCGGTTTTGAGGGCAGCAACCGTAGGGTGGGTGGTTCCACCCACCGTCTGCCGTCACCACAGACGTCCAATGGTGGGAAAAATTACCCTCCCTCCCGCCAAAGGCGCTGGCGTGGGTTGGCGCATTTGATTGGATAGGTCAGGTAAAACCCGCCGTCCGGCCTGTCGGGTGCGCCAAAGCACCCCGCGAAATACCCTTTTGGATCAATCGTTTGCGCCACATCGCCGTCCACATGCGGGTCGCCGTCGCGGGTTAGTTCGAAATGCACGTGGGTCATGCCGCGCGGCGATATGCCGGTCGATCCTACCGTCCCGATCACGTCACCGCGTTTCAGCCGTGCCCCGATTTTCAAATCAGCCACGGACTCCAGATGGCAATAGCTGCTGAACAACCCGTTGGCGTGGCGCAGCGTCAGCCCGTTGCCGCAACCGTAATTGTTGAACGCGCTGTAAAACCGCGTCACCCGCCCATCAGCCGCGGCAATCGCGGTGGCGTGCCGCCGCCCGTTGAAATCCATCCCCGCGTGGGGGGCGTCGCGCGGGTAGCGCCCAAAACAGCATTTCATGTCCAGATACCGCGCGCTAAGGCGCAGATCGGCGGCGCGGACGTCGGGCACCGCACCAAAATAGCGCGACGAAAACACCGGCGGTCGCCGGTCATAGCGCCGCGGTGTCGGCGACAGTTGTGCGACCCATCCGCCCCGAACGGATGTGGCGCGCAAACCGGCCGGTGACCGCTTTTCCAGCCGGATCCGCAGTTTTGGCCCCGTGACCACCAGCGCCGTACCGTCGCGCGTCGAGCCGCTGATCGCAACGTCCTTGCCATCCCAGATATAGGCGGTCACCGCGTCGTTGGTGATGGTCATCGCCACCGCGACCGCCGCCCGCCCCTGATGCCGCCACAGACCCGCCCAGTCACCGTCGAACGCCCCTGCGTGTGCATTCAACGGCATGTAGATCAGGGCCAGAAAGGCAAGGCGGTTCAGGATTAAGCTCATGGGTTATCTCTGTTGTGCGAGGTGCAACATTTGGCAACGCTACAGGATTTTTCCGGCCCGTGACATGGGCAAAGGCGCGGGGGGATTCAAATGTCTGAAATGGCTGCGCGTATCAGCGACGTGGACCTGCGATATGTGAAGCGGATAATCCAGGTTTGCAAGTTAAAGGATTTCACATTTTTCAAGCGCAACGCTTGGGGGCGAGGTTTACCCAACAAAGTAATTTTATTTCCGATTTAGAAGTACTTGTTCCCGAGTTTTACCGCAATATCGGGCAGGAACTTGTTGTGTGGCGAAAGCGTGCGCCAAAGATCAAGGAAGAAATTCGATCTGAAATAATAGATTCACAGGAAGGCATCAACAAAGAGGATAATTAAAAATGATACTTTTCTGTGCGAGCAATCTCGGTCCCTGAATCAGTCGCAATAGCAACCCGGCGCTCCGCGCGTAAATTGCGGAAACGCTCCCCCGGAGCGTTTCAGTTTCGCAACCCGGCGCTCCGCGCGTAAACGCCACAAATGATCCCCCGGATCATTTGCCCGGTTTCACCGGGACAGGCGTTTACCCCACAAATCATAGTCCCCGGCCTCATCAACCACAACCTGCAGGATATCCCCTGCCTGCACCCCCTCAAACCCCGCGTCGATAAACAGGTTCCCGTCGATTTCCGGCGCATCCGCTTGCGTTCGGCAGGTGGCACCTTCGCTGTCCACCTCATCCACGATCACCGTAACCGTGCTGCCAACCTTCGCCGCCAGTTTGGCCTCTGATATGGCTTGGGCACGCTCCATAAACCGGTTCCAGCGGTCCTGTTTGATTTCATCCGCCACATGATCCGGCAGGGCGTTAGACCGCGCCCCCGCCACATCTTCGTACTGAAAACAGCCCACGCGGTCCAACTGCGCCGCGTCCAGCCAATCCAGCAGATGGGTAAACTCGGCCTCGGTTTCGCCCGGAAAGCCGACAATAAACGTGCTGCGCAGGGTGATGTCGGGACAAATTTCACGCCATTTGCCGATCTCGGCCAGCGTTTTGGCGGAGGCGGCGGGGCGGGCCATGCGGCGCAACACATCGGGGTGTGAATGCTGAAACGGCACGTCAAGGTAGGGCAATACGCCGGATGCGGGGTCGGCCATCAGCGGGATCAGGTCGCGCACAAACGGGTAGGGGTAAACGTAATGCAGGCGCACCCAGACGCCAAGGCTGCCCAGATCGCGGGCCAGATCAACGATATGGGCGCGGTGGCCATTGGCGGTTTCGTGGCGCAGGTCAAGCCCATAGGCGCTGGTGTCCTGAGAGATCACCAGCAGTTCCTTCACGCCCGCCGCCACCAACCGCCCGGCCTCGCGCATCACCCCGTGGGCGGGGCGCGACTGCAGGCGGCCGCGCATATCCGGGATGATGCAGAACCTGCACTTGTGATTGCAGCCCTCTGAAATTTTCAGATAACTGTAGTGGCGCGGCGTCAGGGTGACGTTCGCGGCCGGCAGAAGGTCTATAAAAGGATCGGGATCGGGCGGCACGGCGGTGTGAACCGCATCCAGCACGTCCTCATACTGGTGCGGGCCGGTAACCGCCAGAACGCTTGGATGCGCGCCGCGAATGTAATCTTCCTCTGCCCCCAGACAGCCGGTGACGATAACGCGGCCGTTTTCCTTTAAGGCCTCGGCAATCGCCGCAAGGCTTTCGGCCTTGGCGCTGTCCAGAAACCCGCAGGTGTTGACGATGACGGCTTGTGCTCCGGTGTAGTCGGGCGAAATCGCGTAACCCTCGGCGCGCAGCCGCGTAAGAATACGCTCGCTGTCCACCAGCGCCTTGGGGCAGCCAAGGCTGACCATGCCAATCGTCGGCTGGTCTGGTCTGGATACATCGTTGAGCCGCGCTTTGGGCGCAAGATCAGGGCGCAGGTTTGGCGGGTTCGTGCTCATGGCGCGGGTATAGGGGAGGTTTACGGCGGGGTGAACCCCGCCTTTTGAGCGGGTTTTGCGGGTTCTCAGCCCCGCACCATCCGCCAGACGCGCCCATCAATCGCGGCCAGCCCGCCGCCGATCAGGGCCATGCCTGCCAGATGTTGGGGCAGCAGAATTTCACCCAGGAAAGAAACCCCCAGCAAAATCGCGGAAACCGGGATCAGAAATGTGACCAGCAACAGGTTGGTGGCCCCTGCTGTGGCCAGAATGCGGAAATACAGAAAATAGGCAAACGCGGTAGAAATCGCGGCGATGCCAAGCAGGGACAACAGGACTGGCCCGGATGGCATGGGCAGGGTCCACGGCTGGTCAACCACCAGCATCACCGGCAGCAACAACGCCGAAGAGGCCGTGACCTGACCCGTGGCGGTGGCCAGAGGCGGCACGCCAAGCGCGGCAAACCGGCGGCCGTATATGCCCGCAACCCCGTAAACCAGCGCACCCGCCAGCACGGCGAAAATGGCCAGCGTTTTGGTGTTTTCTGCGGCCATGCCATCCAGCCCGATCAGAGTGATCACGCCCACGAACCCGAGGATCACACCAAGGACACGGCCCTTTGTCAGGCGCTCGTCCGAGGTGGCCATATGCGCCACCAGAACGGTAAAAAGCGGTGTCGTGGCGTTCAGGATTGCGGCAAGGCCAGAGGCGATGTGGATCTGGCTCCAGACGATCAGGGTGAACGGAATGGCGTTGTTGATCAGCCCCATGACCAGAAACGCCCACCAGATGCGTGGCTCTTTTGGCATTTTGATCCCCACAACCGGCAAGACAGCCAACAGGATGAGGGCTGCCAAAAATACCCGCGCGAATACCACCGTGAAAGGCGGCAGAGCGGCCACAGCCACCGCGTTGAAAAAGAACGACCCGCCCCAGACCAACGCCAGCAGGATCAGCAGTGCCCATTCGGTGGGTTTCATGGTTGTGTCGATTTGTGCGGCCATCTGACGTCCAGTTCGAATTGGTATCAAACTGACCGAATTTGCCCGGTCACAAAACCCGTTTCTTGCGCATTGGTGTTGCGCGCCGCAGAAACGAGTATTTTTGCAAAGATGAAATTGCACGCCGATGATTGAACGCGATTTCAGCGATCAACATCATCGACCCTTCCATCACGCAGGTGAAAAGAATGTCGCTGTTATGCTGTGTGGTCGGTGGTGCGCCGCGTGTCAGTGCGTGGGAAAATTCAGGTAAAAACCGGCGGGCGTTTGGCCATATTGGCCATCACCGCCTCGACCTGATTGGGGCTGGCGATCAGGTCGGCCTGCAGGCGGGCCTCCAGCGTCAAACCGGTTTTGGCCGCTGCGTTCCAGCTATCCTCGATCAGGCGCTTGCTGCCTTGCACCGATTGTGGCGAACGCGCCGCCAAACCGGTTGCGTAGTTTTGCGCAAATGCCAGGGGATCATCGTCGATCCACGTCACCAGACCCAACGCAAAAGCCGCGTCGCCGTCCAGAATGCGCGCGGTCATCATCAGGTCCTTGGCCTGATCGGCGCGCAACAGTTTGGGCAGGTTTTGCGTCAGCCCCATGTCGGGGATCAGGCCCCATTTGCTTTCCATGATCGACAGCCGCATATCAGGCCGGCAAACGCGAAAATCCGCTGCCAGCGCCAGTTGCGCGCCCGCGCCAAACACCGCGCCGTGCAGCGCCGCAATGACGGGCACGTCGATCTCCTGCCATACATAGCACATTTTTTGAAAGCGGTTGGCGATCTCGCCGAGGGGCGGGTTCAGCATTTCCTTTTTAATGGCATCGATGTTCTGGATCATGTCGCCAAAGCTGTTGGTGTCGATCCCGGCGCAGAAATTATCGCCGGCACCGCAAAGCACGACCGCACGCAGATTACTGTCGCGACGCAGCGCTTCGCCCGCTTCGGCAATGGCTGCAAACATCGCTGGATCCAGTGCGTTCATTTTGTCGGCACGGGTCAATGTGACCAAGGCCACGTGATTTTCGATGGTGACGGTGACGCGCCCGGTCATGCGGTTCTCCTTGTTCGGTTAGTCGGTTTCGCACCGTTACTCAGGACTTTTTCCACACGATAATCAAGATCATCACGGCAAAACGTCAAAACGACCGGCTGGCCTTCAGGAAAACCCCGCTGGCGGAATAATTCTGAAGCGAAAGCCCGTCGTTGAAATACGTGGCGTTCACGTTCCAGCCATTGGTGAAACGCGCCGATATACCCATATCAAGACGCCCACGGATGCCGGTCGTCAAAGCCGAAACCCCTGTGCCACTGTTGAAACTGCGCCGCGCCGCCAGCGCCAGACTGGGGCTGAACACTGTGCCGCCTTTGCCGATGATAGTGTCGCTAAGTTCAACCCCAACGTCGGCGTCACTGAACGTGTAGGTTGTTGCGGGGATGAAGGCGCTGAGACTGTCGATATAGGCGCTTTGGGTTTCGCGCAGCACGTTTACTCCGGCATGCGGCTTGACCGTCAGGCCGCGAACGTCCTGCGTGCCGGTAATTTTGCCGGTAACCAGCAGTCTGCGGGTCGAAAAACTGTCACTATAGGTACCAAACGGCGAGATCGAATTCCCGGATCGTCCCATCAGAATACGTGCATCGTAAAACAGCGAGGTGTTGCTGATGCGCCCGGCCACGTAGGGGCCGATCAGCCAGCCGTGCCCGGTGGCACTGCGCCCGCTGACGCTGTCCGCGCTTGCGGTTTGGTCAAATTGTAACAGCGCACCTACTATTGTGTGTTCACCCAGAAATTGGTGCGCGCCGATGCTGCCCAGCCACGAGGTGCCGGTTGCATTCAGGTCACGTGAGCGCGCGCCGTGCAGCTCGGCCCAGATATTGAGACCCGTGAGCCGCGCCAATGCCTTGCCCGAAGCCATTGCCACTTCGCCGTTGGCATCGTCGATCGACAGATAGAACCCCCCGCGATCACGGCTGGTCCGCACATCGTCGCTCAGAAACTTCAACACATCGGGTTGCGACTGGATAATCAGATTGGCACGATCAGCCAAAACACGTGCGATTGCCTGATGGGTTTGGTCGACGGTGGTGTTGTTGACCACCATTTGCGCAGCTGCCAGATTGCCGTTGCCATCGCCGTCGGCGGCCACGCCCGCAGGTATGTCGATAGTAATCTGGTCGCCGTTGGCCGGTGTTATCACCGCGTGATACATTTGACGTTCGCCCGCCAGTTCCGCCTGAAAACTGCCGATTGTGCCGTTGTTGACGATCACATCCGATGACGAGAACCCCGACAACGGCTCGCTGGCGACAAAGCGCACCGCAAAAGCGCCCATCGTATTTTTTCTGGCCTTGATTTTGATGGTCGGTTTTTTGTCAAAAGTGCCGCCGTTCAGGCGGAAAAATATTTTGTCGCTGCTGCCACGGTGGCTGGTGCTGACTGCAACGGTGGAGCCGTTGTGATCAGATAGGTAAAGCTGACGTTGCATTCACCGCCGGTCGTGACCCTTGAGCAGATCACGGTATTGGCGCTTAGCGCGCCGCACCCTGACCCGCTGCAGCTGGGGCGAATATTGATCTGAGTCCCGTTGACGGCCACTTGCAGCGTGATGGTCTGGCCACCGCTTGGCATGTCGGAGGTGCCGCGAAATCCGTTGGCGGGCATGGTGCCGTTGAATTTTTCGCAACTGCCCGAGTCGCCGTTGAAGGCTTGATTTTGACCACACCACACCTGCGCGTGAACGGGTGCAGCCAACGCCGTCAGACTCAATAAAATTATTCCCGCAACAGCAAACTGGGCGCGGCGATTCCATTTGGGGCCGCCCGTCGCACAGCAGAAAAATTGCGTAAAACGCAAAAACTGAAACACTAACAAAAACCTGCTCAATATCTGGACGGCATTCTGAGGCCGATTGAGGGTATTCTACTGTGTGGCGAATCCAAGTAAAGTGTCGGCAATATGAAGCCGTATTTTTGTCACATTTTTGCCAGAATAAAACGGGGCGGCGAAATTTGTGTCCAGCGAAACGAGGGCGTATGAAAACCGGCGGATTTAACGATAAAGCGGAAAAACCGTCCTATGACGTCGTGATCATTGGCGGGGCCATGATGGGGTCGTCGGTGGCGTGGCATCTGTCGGACAACGCTGATTTCAACGGTTCGGTTCTGGTTGTCGAGCGCGACCCAAGCTATCTGCACAGTTCAACCGCGCACACCAATTCGTGCATTCGACAGCAGTTCAGCACCACTCTGAACGTGCAAATTTCTCAATTCGCGGCCCAGACGATCAATAATTTTCGCGCGCGACTTGGGGGAGATGCGCGTATTCCGGATTTGAAAATCCAAAATTTTGGCTATCTCTATTTGGCCGATAACGAGTATTTTGCCGACACGCTCCGGCGCAACCAGAAAATTCAGATAGCCGCGGGTACTGCAACCCGGTTGCTCGACCCCGCAGAGCTTGCCGCCGCTTATCCCTATTTCAAGCTTGATGATATTGTACTGGGCAGCATTAACCGGCGCAACGAAGGCTATTGGGAGGGTGGCACAGTGTTCGACTGGTGGCGTCGTCAGGCCATGGCGCGCGGCGTGGAATACGTGGCGGGCGAGGTCGTGGCCGTAACCTGCGGTGGTAGCCGCGACAGGGTGGAGTCGGTCACGCTTGACTCTGGCGCGGTCATCACTTGCGGTCACGTGGTCAACGCCAGTGGTCCGCGCGCGGCAAAAACTGCGGCGCTGGCGGGGATCGATATACCTGTGGAGCCGCGCAAAAGATTCAGCTGGGTGTTCAAGGCGGCAAAGCCCATTCCTGGCGTCATGCCGCTGACTATTGCACCGTCAGGTGTACACTTTCGCGGCGACGGTCCTGATACCTATCTCGTTGGCGGTCAACCGCCCGACGACGTCGCAGTGGATTTTGATGATTTTTCCATGGATGACGCATTGTGGCAGGACCGCGTCTGGCCGGCTTTGGCCGCCCGCGTGCCGCAGTTTGAAGCGATAAAGCTGATCAACCAGTGGGCCGGACATTACGCCTACAATGTCTTTGATCAGAACGCGATTGTCGGCCCGCACCCTGAGTTGGGCAATTTCCTGTTCGTCAACGGGTTTTCGGGCCACGGATTGCAACAGTCACCTGCCATGGGGCGCGGGATCGCCGAATGGATTTCCTATGGCCGCTATCAATCTCTGGATTTACATCCCTTTGGATTTGAGCGCATCCTGAGGGACATGCGCTTTACTGAAGGCGCGATTATTTGACCACCGGCAGGAGGGGCATGTGACAAAATTAACGAAAATTGTCTTAACCGGGGCAGCGGGGCGGCTAGGGTCTTTTCTGCGCGCTCCCCTTGGTCTTTTGGCCGATCAGCTGCTGTCCACGGATATTGCGGATGGCCCCGCAAAATTGCTGTCCAATGAGGTTTATCAGCAGGCCGATCTGGCCGATTACAGCGCTGTCCACGATCTGATGGCCGGGGCGGAAATGGTGGTGCATTTTGGTGCTATTGCCGACGAAGCACCGTTTGAAAAAATTCTTGGCCCCAATATCATCGGTGCCTACAACGTGTGGGAGGCCGCGTATCAGCATCGGTTGCGCCGGGTTATTTACGCCAGTTCGATCCACGCGGTCGGCATGTACCCCAAAAATCAGCGCATCACCGTGGATACTCCGCACCGGCCCGACACGTTTTACGGGCTGGCCAAATGCTTTGCCGAGGATCTGGGCCGGATGTATTGGGAAAAACGCGGACTCGAATCCGTATGCCTGCGCATTCTGTCCTGCGCGCCGGTCACCGGCACCCGCGCGCTTGGCAGTTGGCTGAGTGATGACGATCTGGTGCGGTTGGTGAACGCCTCAATCGACACACCGAGCGTCGAATTCAGCGTTGCCTACGGCGTGTCTGACAACGATCGCAATCCCGTAGACAACACGGGCGCCGGTTTTTTGGGGTATCGACCGCACGACAATGCCGAAAAGTTTGCCAAGGACATTTTGACCAACGCCCCTGCTGCCAACCCCGCAGATCCCGGCCAAACCCGCCACGGTGGTCCGTTTGCTGCGTTGTCTCTGGGGGAAAGCGCGGCATCGGCGATGGCGGCGGCAAAAGTTCGGCGATAAAACTTAACCGAAATCCCGTTTCGTTCGACTTAACCAAGCGACTGTTGTTTAAGTATCGGACATCCAAATGAGCGCACGGATCGGACCATGATTGGAATGAGCACCTACGATTTCCCAAATGGTCTTCGATTGCTGGAACGTTGGCAGGCAGGCGACGCGACAGCAAAACAGGAAATGACCGACGTCTTTGACGCCGCCATCAGTGGCGAATATGATGCAGATTTTGCCGTCCCGGCCTCCCCTGATCACGTCCATGCGACCGCGTCGGTCCATATGCTGGCGCTGGCCGTTATGCACGATCTCTACGGCGTTGAGTCGAGAGAATTTTATAACTCTGACCCCCACCGTTACGTGCGGGCCAACCTGGCAGTAAGCCGTCTGCTGGGCGTACAAAAATATTACAATACCTGGGCGCTTTATGCGTTCACATGCGAACCTTTGGGCCAGAAAATGATGTATCCTGACAGGTTTCCACCGGGTGCTGATCCCGATTTTACATTGATTGACCGCGATAACTGGCATCTTCTGGAAACACCGGACTTTGACGCGGGCATTCCCCGGATCATCGACAACATTCTGCGCGTGGCGCAGGATCTGACCAAAATGCCACCGCTGCTGCAGATTTCCGCTCCCTATAGTCTTGCGGCGGATATCTACGGGCAGGAGCCGCTGCTGGCGGACGTTGTGAATGACCCCGACAACGTCAACGCGCTGCTCAATCATCTCGGGGACACGGTGCTGGGGCCGTGGATGGACCACCATTTCCGGACCTTTCCAGACGGCTGGGTTGAATTGTCGGATGCGTCGGGTTCGCCGTTCTTTATCGGGCCGGACAATTGCAAATCCATGTCGATCCGTTCGATCCGGCACATGCTGCGCGGTAAAACCTATACCGACCGGGTTTTTGACAATAATTACCGCGGTGATTTTGTTGCCGCAGTAAAAAAGAAGGCCCGCACCTCACGCCGCAAAGCGACCCCAAATGTACATGACAAGGCGGACAGCGGTCAAAATGGTCTGCTGGCGCTGACCGACGCCAAGGTCAGCGTCAATCCCGTCTTCGTTATGCGTCTCGAAGCCGACAAAGTGGATATCGCGTTTTACGAAGAACAGGCCATCGCACGCAATTTGCCGTTAACGGTTGGCATAGGTTCGCCACAGATTGATCGCAACAGTATAGATGACCTGGACGCCGCCAAAACGGTGTTCGCCAAAGACGCGCGATCCTTTGTTGACGCCATCAGGAACGTCTGCGGCGTGATTGATCTGCCCGGCGACAATCATGTCGGGGCCCCGTGGCCCAGCCATATCTATTTTGAAGACGTAAACGGGCAATCACAATTTGAACTGGTGGAAATCGTCCTGAACGAAATCTACAAAAGCCCGCCTATTGCAAGGCGGACGTGAGATTTATTTACACATTGCGTTGACCTGGACCGAAGGTGCTATCGCTTAACCTGCGCACAGCGGGTCCGCCATGACGAATGGGTGGTGCCATTTACCAGCTCGTTGCACCCCCACATGCGCCGCCCGCTCAACACTGACGGATCAACCTGTGCAGATGAATAATCGCCCCAGCGGCACGACCCGCGCGACATGCTGTTGCACCCCTTAAATTGCTTGGACGATACCTGTATGATGTTGGTCGTCCAGCCGGTGGTTTTCGTCCGCGGCCCCTGCCAGACCCAAAACGCAGCCTTTGTATTGGGTGATGTTTCCGACAGCGTGATGAATGCAGAGAACTTGTTTGAAGTGGCAAACGACGGGTTAAAGACGCAACCGTCGGTGTGCGAGGACACAAAGTTTTTTTGGATTTTCACCGTCGCACCCGCATTGGTCTTTAGGCGGTACCATCTGATCCGTGAGGGCGTGCTTGTCCCCCTGATCGTGTGGGCGTTCCATATGTGGGCACCATGTTGAATCGAAGCGCTTTGAAAACGGCCGTCGAGGGAATCAAGTTTTTGACCATTTGGCTGCCTGCAGTCGGGAGGTGCGGTCCACGCCGCCACCGAATAGGCTGCCGGTGTGGAAAAAGTGTCCGCTGCGGCAGTCGTGTCAAGTTGGTAGCGGATGATCGAACCGTTGCGCGCCGCAAGAAATGTCGCAACCGGATTTTGATCCCAGACAATCGGCGGAGCAATATTAAAGGCCAGGTTACGTCGGCAAAAACCGGTCACTTTGGCGTTGCCCGAAAGTGAGGGCAATTTCCTGACGGACAGAATTGTGCCGTAAGCACCGCCGGAGTTTGGGAAATTATTGGAGGTCACAAACCATTTGTGTTTGTTCACACCGGTGTTGGGGTAATCATAGAAATCCGACGCCGCGTTTTTGCAAAATACCGTTCCCGTTGAGGCGCGGCTCAGGACAAACCGCCAGCGTTTCCATTTGGTGGCCAATTGATTGGTCGATACAGCGAAATACAGGAACTGATTGCCGTTTGACGCGTTGTTGGATTCCGCGATCACCAGAAATCGCTGGCTGTCAGGATCCCAGATTACCCGTGGATCGAAAAGCGTTTCCGCCCCGGGAATCGCAAAGCCGCCAAAAAACGACTTCAAAGAGGTAAAGCTGACGGCGGTGCAATCCGATTTCTTGTAAACGCCGATATCGACATTCGTGACGACCACCAGCCGCCTTTTTGAAACCGCGCCGTGGATGTCCGGTGGCGCAAAGCCCGACGGCCCGTTGGTGTTGCATTCTCTTTGTATCAACAGCGGGTCAGGGGCGTTGGTTTTGGACAATTCCGGTGCCGTGTCGGCAATCGCTTCGGCGGGAGCGCCCGATGTTTGTCGCTTGATCTTTGCCAGCTCCGCCTCGCCAATGGGAATGCCCGGGCGGGGAAGGACAGTGTCGGCTTCAGCCCCGACGCGATCAGCGGTGCTTTGGTTGCCCATATCGGGCATCTTGTAGACACCGGCGGTTTCCGCGTCCTGCGTTTGTACGGCCTGCGCCGTAGCAGAGGAAACGCAGACGAGGCTGGTTAAAAAAATGGCGCTCATCAGCGCGTTCAGTATTGAATTTCCCGACGTCATCACATTTCTCCATTTATCCGCCGCTCCGAGTCTAGGGTGATTTTTAGCTTAACGGAAGAAGAAATCAAAGTTTTGCCCAGATCAGAGCCTCTGAAAGGCCAGGCAATATTAAAGCGCAATCCGAAAAGTGGGCACCGGTTTTCGGAATAAATTGCGCGCAAGATCAAAAGGATAGAGCCGCTCCGCTGATTCAGATAAAAAGGACGCGGCTCTAGCGATCTCGTTCAGTTTAAGGAAATGTTCGGGCGTAAAACCGCCGCGAATCCGTCCGGGCGGCCCGGCGCCGGGGACGAAAGTTCCAGTTTACCATTAATGCCCTTGGCAATCGTATCGACAATAGCAAGTCCAAGACCGCTGCCTTTGCTACTTTTGTCGCCACGCGCAAAGCGTTTGGTCAGGCTGTTGATCTCTTCCAGGGAAACAACGGGTCCCGCATTCACGACCAGCAAAGTGCCGTCCTTTTGCAGCGTGACGTCAACCGGCGTTGCCGGGTCGCCGTGGCGCAGGGCGTTTTCCAGCAGGTTTCGCGCCGCGATCGCATAAGCATCAGGATCGATTTTTGACATGACCGGCGTATTGGGCAGTTTGATGTCCAACCGTTTGGCGCTGTCTGTGTGGGCCAGATCGTCCGCGACCATCTTCAGCACGATCGCCAGGTCCTTTGGTGTGTCTGTTACCAGATTGGCGCCTTCAGCCCGCGCCATCTGCATCAGTTTTTCCGCAATTCGGTGCAGGCGTTTGAGCGACGTTTCAATATCAATGGCCCGTTTGTGCGGACCGTTTTCGGCAGTTTCCACTATCAAACGCTGGGTTTGCGCAAGCGCCGCCGCAACCGGTGTGCGCAGTTCATGTGCGGCATTGGAGGCAAAGCTTCGTTCGGCTTCGAGCGTGCGCTGCAAACGCTTCATCAGATCGTTCACCGCCTGTGCAACCGGTTTGATTTCGTCGGGCAACCCGCCGGTATCAACGGGTGCAAGATCGTTGCCGTCGCGGCTGGCAACACCGGCCCGAAAGCCGGTTAACGGGCGCAGCATCAAACGCACGAGATACCAGATTCCCCCAAGCGCCAGCGGCAACAGAATAATCAGCGGCAAGCTCAGGGCCCTCAGGGTCTCTGATGCGACTTCTTTGCGGTGCGCCAGATTTTCCGAGACAGCAATATTGAAATCCCCGCCTACGGCCGAGTCGTAATACATCCGGTAAGTCGATGTTTGCACGAACCCGGTTTGTTTATACGCGGGAAAGTCGCGGATATCAGCATCGTGCGAACGCAGCAGCACGCGTCCTGTCCGATCGCGCACCACATATTTCGGGAATTCTTCGGTGTCGCGCATATTGGCAATCAACTGTTCGGTGCCGTCGTCTTCGCGGTCCAACACATCCTGAATGGCGAGCGGCAGGATGCTTTGCGCGGTTGCCTTCAGCGTGGCGTCGAATACTTCGTCAATCTCGCTGCGAATAATAGAGGCGGTAATCAACGAGGTCGCAATCCAAAGTACTGCCAAACCCAGACCAATGGCCAGCGCCAGTCGTACCTGAAGCGATCCGGGTAGTTTCACGGGGCGACGCCCAGACGATATCCCATGCCACGCACCGTTTCGATCGTGCCCTTGTCCAGTTTTTTTCGTAACCGGCTGATGTGGACTTCGATGGTGTTGCTTTCCACCTCGGCGCCAAAGGCGTACAGGCGCTCATCAAGCTGCGGCTTGGACAAAATCTGGCCCGGGCGCTGAACGAAACCTTCGAACAAGACCCATTCGCGGGCGGTCAACGGCACCAATTTGCCCGCGCGACGAACCGACTTGGCGGCCAGATCAATTTCAAGGTTCCCAATTGTCACCAGCGGGTTGGGGTTGCCCGCATAGCGTCGCGCCACGGCTGCCAGCCGCGCCGAGAGTTCGCTCAGGTCAAACGGTTTGACCAGGTAATCATCGGCCCCGGCGTTCAGACCTTCGATCCGGTCGCTGATCTGGTCAAGCGCGGTCAGAATGATCACTGGCGTTGCGTCACCGCGCTTGCGTAATGCCCGCAGGAACGTCAAACCAAGCCCGTCGGGCAACATAAGGTCCAGCAACAGCAAGTCGTATGACGCGCTGGCAAGATAATCACCCGCCTCGTCCAGTCGCGTGACCCAGTCCACCGAATGGCTTTCTGCCTCGATCTGGTCGCGCACACCGCCGCCGAGCACTGTGTCGTCTTCGATCAGTAATACCCGCATCTGTCTATCCTGAAATAAGTCTTCACCAACATCTTTCTCGCACGAAACTGACAGCCACCTGAAGCAGAAACCGCCATTGAGTTCAGGCTGGTGTCAGAAACCGCCCGCATATTGGCGGCAGAATAATCCAGATCGGAAGGCGCTGAAATGAAAATAGTTCTGTTTTTTGCCTCTGCCCTGTCGTCCCTTTTGGCAGGCACTATCGCCTTTGCCGATGACGATGACTGTTATGCACCGCTGTCGCAATGGCAGTCGCGCGACGTCGTGATCGGCATCACGCAATCGCAGGGTTGGGACGTGCACCGAATTAAGATTGATGATGGATGCTATAAGATTCTGGCCTACGATCAGTCGGGTCGCGAAATCGAAATGAAGATCGACCCGTCGACTCTGGCCATTGTCGAATTTGAATACGAAAACGATGGCGAAGAAGAAGATGAACACGACGAACACAGCGAATACAAAACCCACATGATCCTGCGTTTCAAGCTGCCTGCCGAGCTGACCACGCCGGTCACGCCGCCCGACAACGGTCTGTTTTCGACTAACGAGTAGATCAGCCAATCAGACCGGAACAAACACGTTGCCATCGGCAAGGGTACGTTGCGCGACGATATTTGCGCTGGTCCGCACAGTTTTCGCCTGCATCGAAATATGAGCACCAACAAAGCCCCGCAAAGCTGACAGCAACCTGAAGCACTTTTTTTCAAAGTGTCAGGACGGGGTCAGGCAAGGGCGTCAAAACGACAACAATGAAACACAAAACCGGAGAACCAAACGATGAAATCCTTTCTTACCTCTTTCGCCCTGGCAACCGCACTGGTCCTGCCCGGCGCTGTCGCCGCAAAAAACGTCACGTTGACGGCAACGCTTAAAAATTACCGTGGGCCGGGCGCTTACCTCGTGCTTTACGTTACCGATGCCAAAGGGGCGTATAAGGGCACGCTCTGGATGGCGGGGGGCAAGACAAAATATTACAGACACCTTCCCAGTTGGTTTCGCGGCACGCGTGGAAACCTGCGCGAAGTTGCAGGCATAACCGGCGCCAGCGTCGGGGCTGGTCGCCAACTGCAGTTGAGCTTCAACCTTTCCGACGCGCTGTTTGACGCCGGTTATAAACTGCACATCGACAGCGCGGTTGAGAATGGCCGCGAAGTGGCGAATGACGTGGTTGTAGACCTGAAGAACGCCAATGCCGGTAAAGTGACGCGCGGCAAGCGTTACGTAAAAAGCTTTACTTTCAAATAGTCCCCCGGGAAGTCTAAAAAAGGATACCCGCCATGTTGCGTGTACTGCATAAATATGCCGGTCTGTCTGCCACTGTTCTGGTCCTTGTTCTGGCCCTGAGCGGCGTCGCGCTTTCGGTGTTGCCCGCGTGGCAAAAGTATCAGGCCCCGGCCATGACCGGGACCAACGTGACGGTGGCCGATCTGGCGGCGCGGGTATCCTCAAACTATCCGGGCGTCGAGCAGATCAAGCGCGCCCCATCCGGGCGCATCACCGCCTACTACTTTACAGGCGATGTTGCGGGTGCGGTCGTGATTGATCCGGCCACCGGACAGGGTGTGACCAATTACGAACCTTCGCTTGCCGTGCAGTGGCTGAAGAACCTGCACCGCGCGCTTTTGCTGGGCGACGGCGGGCGTGTGGCCGCAGCGGCCGGAGCGTTGGGCATGTTCATTTTGTCGGTGTCCGGTTTGTTTCTGGTGGCGCGGCGCATGGGGGGATGGCGACAGTTTTTTGCCCGCACCCGCGGCCCGCTTGCCGGTCGTCTGCATGTGGAAATAGGCCGTTTTTCGGTGGCGGGTCTGATTCTTGCTTCGGCCACGTCGCTGTTCATGACGCTAAATACGTTTGAAATATTGCCGCAGGAAAACAGCACGCCCGTATTTCCCGCAACGGTCAGCGGCGACATGGGGTTGAACCCTTCCGTCATGCCCGCGCTTTCCGCCATTCCTGTAACGCAACTGCGCGAATTGACATTTCCCTATGCTGGCGACCCCACCGACGTCTTCACCATAAATACCGATCACGGTGAAGGCTATGTGGATCAGGGCACCGGGCGGATGCTCGTTTGGCAGAATCCCGGCAAATGGCAACAGGTATCCGAGTTTATATACATGCTGCACACGGGGCAGGGCGCGTGGGCGCTGGGGCTGCTGCTTGGTCTCATGGTTCTTGGGGTGCCTGTGATGGCTGCAACCGGCGTGACCATGTGGTGGGTCGCGCGTCTCGCCCGCCCGAAAATGCCCCGAAACGTCGCTGCCAACAAGGCCGATACCGTTGTGCTTGTCGGCTCGGAAAGCGGCAGCACCTGGGGCTTTGCCGCGACCCTTTTAAAGGAATTGACGTCACAGGGGCATGCTGTTCACGCCGCGCCGATGTCGCGCTTTAACCCAGACAAATATAGCCATGCCAAACAGATTATCCTGCTGGCTGCCACCTATGGTGACGGAACCGCACCCGCGTCAGCCAAGGGTTTTCTTGACAAGTTGATCGCTGTAAAAGCCGCCCCCGACGCCAAACTGGCCGTGCTGGGCTTTGGTGATCGCCAGTTCCCCGCTTATTGCGCCTTTGCCGAGCAGGTCAAGAAACAGGCGGTCGATCAAGGTTGGCAACAGCTGATCCCGATGGACACGGTTGACCAACAGTCGCCACAGGATTTTGCCCGCTGGGGTGTGGCGCTTGGTGACGCGCTTGGTCACAAATTGGAACTGGCGCACGAACCGGTGCGGCCGCGAACCCGTCAGCTGACCCTGATTTCGCGCCGTGATTACGGGCAGGAAGTTCAGGCGCCGACCGCCATTCTGCGATTTGCTATACCCCGCACCGCTCTGCTGAACCGATTGCGCGGTCGCGGTTGGAAACGCTTTGAGGCCGGCGATCTGCTTGGGGCTCTGCCAGCGGATGCAGACATGGCGCGGCTTTATTCGCTGGCCAGCGGCAGCCGCGACGGATTTGTCGAGATTTGCGTCAGGAAACACGCGCGGGGCTTGTGCTCGGGTCAACTTCTGGATTTGCAAATCGGCGATCGCATCACGGCATTCATCCGTCCAAACCCCGATTTCCGTCCGGCAAAATCCAAAAAGCCGGTGATCCTGATCGGGGCCGGCACCGGCATCGGCCCTTTGGCCGGGTTTGCCCGCGCCAATGTCAAGCAACGCCCGATGCATCTGTATTTCGGTATCCGCCACGCGGCGTCCGATCTGTTTTACGACAAGGAATTGAATACCTGGCAGGCTTCGGGAAATCTGACGAGCGTCAACATTTCCTGTTCGCGCACCTCAGAGCGCGCCTACGTCCAGGATATCCTGCGTCGTGATAGTGTAAAAATCGCCTCGATGATTGAGGATGGCGCACAGATTCTTGTCTGTGGCGGGCGTGAAATGGCCACGGGCGTTACCCGGACTTTGCAAGATGTGCTTATGCCGCTTGGACTTTGTCCGATCGAGCTGAAGGCGCAGGGAAGGTATGCCGAAGATGTCTATTAATTTAACCCACATCAGGATGGAAGGCCCGGTCATGGGAACACGCTGGAGCGCCGATCTGGGACTGCCCACGGGGACCGATCCCCGCCCGATCAAAACTGCTTTGGCCGCCAGCGTGACACAGGTGGACGCACAAATGTCGACCTGGAAACCGGGCAGCGACTTGTCACTTCTGAACGCGGCACCGGTTGGGCAATGGCTGGATATCCCTCAGGCGATGATGCGGGTGCTGGAGCGCGGGCTTGAGATAGGCCGCGCATCAGGCGGTGCCTTTGATATCGGGCTGGGGGATCTGGTTTCTGCGTGGGGATTTGGCGCTCAAAGCCCTGATGAAAGAACAATTCGTGCCAAACTGGGTCAGGAACGTCGACCAGCCCATGAGGTTCTGAAGCTGGATACAGCCAAACAACGCGCCTGCAAACTGGTGCCTTTGGCGCTTGATCTGTGCGCGATCGCCAAGGGTTTTGCTGTCGATCAAATGATGGCGGTTTGTGACGATTTTGGCGTTACCTCCGCGCTTTTGACTCTGGATGGAGAGCTTCGCACCAGAGGTTTGCAGGTTGACGCCAAACCGTGGTCCGTCGCAATAGAAAAGCCTGTTTATGGTGATCGGCAACGGTTTGCGACGCTGGAACTGGGCGACGTAGCTGTCGCCACATCGGGTGACTACCGCCAGTGGGTTGACGTGGGGTCGGCGCGGTTTTCGCATAGCATGGACCTGCGAAGGGGTGGTCCCGTGCAGCCGGGAATTGCCGGTGTGACCGTGTTTGCCGACGACTGTATGACCGCCGACGCCATGGCCACGGCCATTCTGGTTTTGGGTGCCGAAGCGGGCCGTGCATTTGCCCGTGCACAGGAGTTGGAGTGTTTGATACTGGAACGCACCGACAGTGGCGGGATCAAGGCCTGCGGAACGGGCGGCCTGTCACAATTGGATATGGGCGAGCCCGGACAAGTGGCCCGCAGGTAACAACCAACAGAAAAACAATATTGGCGCGTCCGGATAAGCCGAGGCGCGCTTTGGTGATCACCCAGGCAAGAACTGTGCATCAGAATAACCGTGCCATCATACCCAACGTCATGCGCAGCGACATCGACAGTGAGGCAGGAATATCAAAAACGAATTGAAAGCCGTCTTTGCAGCTTCCCACGTGGTCCGCAATGCCATTGATAATTGGAGGCGAGTACCGGAATCGAACCGGTGTACACGGGTTTGCAATCCGATAGATTGCGCTGATTTCATTGAGCTTTTTTGTAAAATGAACGGTGGAGTGTTCGCGGAATATCAGTGGGTTGTTGGTTGAAAATAAAACGCATCTGGCCTTACGCGCCGAGTGTGGCGCGTACATCGTTCACGCTGATATAGACACGATCAACGTTGTCCGGATCGTTCATTGGTTGAAACCCTAGCCCCTCATAGAACGCAGAACGGTGTTCAAAGGTTTCATCTCGCAAGACGTCCAGAACAATGGCCATAGATCCGACTTTCTTGGAAATCTCCATCGCTTGTTGTAGAGCGTGAATCACTAGGGCTGTTCCTATTCCTTTACCTTGCCGGTTTTCATGCATTGCGACAGCTTTAATATACGTTGCAGGGATGGTCGGCGGTGGTCGCAGCCGTTTTGGTGTTTCGATGTGGTCGGGGCTAACTGAAAACGCATTCAGGGTGTAGAAGCCGACTACCTCTTTCCGTCCTTCCTCTGTCACCACGAACGCGGTGAGGTATCCAGTTTTGATGTGATCGTTAAGTGCTTCTTTGAGAAACCTGTCTATTGGCGCGAAGCCGCATGAAAAAGCGCTGCGGTCATGCAGCGCTTTGTCAAATTGTGAGATAGTCAGTTCTGCCACATCAGCTTGTGTTTCAGGCATCCTTCAGGATGCCCTCCGCTTGAGCGGCAGCATTGGCCAAACCCGGAATAACTTTGCCCGGCTTAGAAACGGCGCTCCTGAATGCTTCGAAAGCCTCTGAAGGTAAAACCGACATCGTTGAACGGCGTTCCACTTCGCCTACCTGTTGAAGAGCAGCCTGCCGAATGAAGTCAGCTTCGTTCAGGCCGACGGTTGCGGCTGCAGCTTTTATCCGGGCTTCGTCGCTTGGCCGCATACGGACTTCCTTGCGCGCAGTCATGCGTTCGCCAGTATCGACGGGCTTAATCATCGCAAACATCGGCTGGTTCTTTCATTCTCGAATGGGTATGTGCGTCTTTCCGCCGTACAAATCAAGATGATCGTGATGACCATCGATATCGCAAATAAATGTTTTCTATCAGAAACTTAACGAGAATGGTCATCAGGCGTATCAGTTGCGAAGGCCTTTGAATTTCGGTCATGGTGCGGGATCAGCCGCACCCTGTCGGTCTGAACGACTCCACATCGCAATTCTCAGTTCTGCCAGAACATCGGACTTTCGCTTCCTTAGGCGAATGACCCGTAAGTTGAATAATGTTCTGATCACCGGTTGACAAATCGAACGGTGCAAGATACCTAACAATCGTTAGATTTTAACAAACAAACGAAAGATAGATAAAATGAAACTCTCCACACACGCAATCACCGTAAAGGCTTCGGCCGCCCATGCCTGGAAAATCATTGGCGAAGACTTTGTTCACGTTGACCGCTGGATGGCTGCCAACCCAACTGCCGACACGATTTCTGGTGCGGCCCTTCCCGGTGCCCCGGCAAAAGGCCGCAATTCC
>Ga0114932_10000328_pt1 | contig 56174 bp, 53 predicted proteins | sample 2SBtaG_2_FD_87286 | JGI IMG/M metagenome (GOLD analysis project Ga0114932, IMG submission 87286) | Deep subsurface microbial communities from Kolumbo volcano to uncover new lineages of life (NeLLi) - 2SBTROV12_ACTIVE470 metaG | ecosystem: Environmental > Aquatic > Marine > Volcanic ...
ACAGAAGATAATATGGAGTCGGATAATACTGAATACCCGTCAGTTGTTACTGCCACGTTGTCTTCTATCCTGATACCGATGCCTTTTAGATTTTCAGGGGATTCTGTAGCCTGATTTCCAAAATATAGTCCGGGCTCTACAGTGAACACCATACCCTGTTCTAAACTAATTGAATGGTCTTCGTTTCTGTAAGGTCCTGCGTCATGCACGTCTAGTCCTAACCAATGGGATGTGCCATGCATGTAATACGGTAGGTAGGCTCGAGATTCTATGAGGCCATCAATGTCACCCTCTAATGCACCTAAATCTATCAGGCCTTGCACCAATACTCTAAGAGAGGCTATGTGGACTTCGTTAAATTCGATTCCAGGTAATATGGCCTTTATCCCAGCGGATTGTGAGGCTAACACGATTTCGTATACTTCTTTCTGAGCTGGTGTGAATTTTCCGTTTACTGGCCAGGTTCTTGTTATATCTGCAGTGTAGTAATCGTATTCGGCTCCCGCATCTATCAGGAGAAGGTCCCCGTCTTTTAACTGTTCACGGTTGTTTATGTAATGCAGGATGCACGAATTGGTTCCAGACGCTACTATCGAGGGATATCCGTTTCTGACTGAACCTAATTTTCTGAAATGCGATTCCATCTCTGCTTGGACCTGATATTCAAAAGCGCCAGGTTTTGTAGCTCTCATGGCATTTTCAAAGCCAACTTTGGTAACATCTATCGCAGATTGAACTAACTCTATCTCAGGTTTAGATTTAATGAGACGCATTCGGTCGATAGCAGGCTTCGGATCTTCTATGCGGAGCAAGTGTACGCCACCTCGCTGGGATAACCCCCTGCGGTTTTGGACTAAGTTCATCATTAGGTCGTCTAATTTGGAGTCGCTCCCAATTGAATAATGTACCGTTTCAATGTCCTCAAGTAGGCGAGGCAACTGATCGTTAAGTTCTGATATAGGGTACGCGCCATCAATGTCTAGATTTTCAGGAGCTGCGTCGACACCAAGACGAGCTCCTACCCAGATCTCAAATTGTGGGTCATACGGATTAACAAAAATAACGCATTGATCTTCGTGATGTGGTCTCAGAACTAGTACGGCATCAGGCTCATCGAATCCAGTGAGATACCAGAATGTAGAATTCTGTCTGAATTCATAGTCTACATCGTTGTTTCTAGGTGAATTATGAGATGCACCAATTATGATGGCTCCCTCTGGTATCTGGCTCATCAGTGAAGTGCGTCTAGATTTAAATTGTTGTTTCTTGATGTATTCCATGTTCTACGCTCTGACTTAGGATTTTACGAACTGCTGACACCCATCTGCTGCTGTACATCTTCGATGACTTGATCTCTACTACGGGTTTGCCAGCGTCTTCGGGCACCGATCGGCTCATTTTCTATATGAGGGAAGACTTTCATAGCTACAAATACCGGACCCGGTTGACTGAGGATTTCCTCTATATTGTTAGAGAAATCTTCTAGGTTATCGAATGCGTAAGTCCTAGTGTATCCAGCCCCCTTAGCTATGACGTCGTATGCTACGTTCTGTGCGTTCGGTACTGGCTGGCCGCCTGTTGTTGCATAGCATTCGTTGTCCAGCATGAAATGATAAAAATTCTCTGGAGCTTTTTCCGCGATTGTTACTAGGGCTCCTAAATTCATCAAGACATCGCCTTCAGAGTCGAACAATACTACTTTCTGGTCTGGTTGAGCTAATGCTAAACCCATTCCAAATGAGGCGTGGCCACCCATTGCTGGGTCGCCGAGGGGAATGTCACGTTTTTCATTAGTGCTAATATCAATCCAATGTCGGCCTCCTCTACCCGGTATTACGACCGCATCGCCTCGATATTTCTGAAATATATTTAGCATGTCTGCTGTTTGAAACATATTTGCTCCTGTTTTCAATTGTTAGCTTAGTATTTCTAATGGAAACCGTGGTATTCGTCACCAACTAATATAGCGACTGGCCTTTTGGTTGCTTGAGCTTCTTCAAAAGCAACTGATATTCTTTCCGCGTCTGAGTCATTCTCGACGAGATAATACTGTATGCCAAAGGCGTTCAAGAATCTTTCTGTATATGTGGCTGCTGTATCTGAATTGACACCATGCCGGGTGTAACCTCTATATCCCACCATCATGACCACCGGTATGTTCATGCCTAGGCACCAACCCCGTAATGAATCTCCGGACTCCATCATTCCTGTGTTTTGAATCAGTATGATAGGATTTTTGCCTCCCACAGATAATCCCGCAGCTACCGAGAAAGCTTGACCTTCTCTGCTGACCGGAATTAGGTCTAATTCTGGATCATTCTTCATGAGCATGTATAACCAGTTCGTTTCACTGTCGGGTAGCCAAACCACGTGAGTTACACCGTTTTTCTTCATTTCCGCTAATACTGTCTCAGGATTGAGGTTAGCTGATTCTACCTGCGCCATTGATGACTCCTTTTATTCTGAGAGTACAAATTCAATGCTTGATTATATCTCGGCCGTACTTGATGTCAAATGAATCCCTTCAAATTTTAGTGGTATCACCATATAATCTGCCATGTCATCCCTGATTGTAGGAGAAATAATGGAAAGTAGAGACTTTATCGGATATGGTGAGAATCCTCCGGATATTGTATGGCCCAATAAAGCAAGAATAGCAATATCTGTAGTAGTGAACTATGAAGAAGGGTCTGAATATTCATTGCTTGATGGGGATACCCATCATGAGACTAATAACGAAGTTCCATCACCCGTTCCTCTAGATCAACGTGATTTGTTTAATGAATCATTTTTCGAATATGGGAGCCGTGTTGGTGTTTGGAGATTGCTAAACTTGTTTGAGAGATATGGTGTAAAAACAACGTTTTATTGTTGTGCAGTAGCTCTTGAACGTAATCCTGAAGTGGCCCGGGCAATTGTAGAGAGAGGACATGAAATTTGTGGTCATGGATATCGGTGGCAAGAATATCATTCAATGGACCGTGATTCGGAGTTAGATTCTATAAGAAGAACAGTTGAGTCACTTGAACGTACTACAGGAGTCCGTCCGGTTGGCTGGTTTACTCGCTATGGACCAAGTCTTAACACTCGAGAATTGGTTGCAGGAGAACAGGGTTTCATTTATGACAGTTTGTCTATGAATGATGATCTTCCGTATTTTGTTAGAGTAAATGAAGCTCCGTGGTTAGTAATACCTTATAGCTTTGAGACGAATGATGCCAGATTCTGGCGTGGTGGCCTAGTCAGTGTAAATGACTTTTTCGAATATCTTAAAGATACGTTTGATTGTCTGTATGAAGAAGGGCAATCATCTCCAAAAATGATGTCAGTTGGTCTGCATTGTAGAATTACTGGCAGACCTGCTAGGTCAAGAGCTGTTCAAAGATTTTTGGAGTACGCTAGTGGTTTCTCCGACGTATGGTTCGCTCGAAGAGATGAGATTGCTTCGCACTGGTTGAGTAATTATAACGGGAGTTAAGTTAGGCGAAGAGTGGCACTTGTACTAATCTGGATCAAGTGTTCCGCTTTAATGCTTCTGTTAAGATAGGCTGTAACTATTGGGAATAATCTAACGTATATGACTCGGGAGGTTTATCGATGCAAACAGCTGTAATTCCTGAGATTTCTACAAATGTGGTTTCATATTTGGATCCCACGGGCCAAGTCCAAGTGGATGAGCGACAAATGGCTGCTCGGATTAGTTCCGTGGAAGGGACGACAGTAGCCTTGTTAGACAATGCGAATGATACATCCAGTTTCTTTTTTCAATCTCTGGCAGAAATATTACAGTCTGAGTATGGTGTTTCTAATGTCATTCTAGAAAGTAAATTTACGTCAACGAAGCCAGCAACGAAGGAATTAATACAAGAAATGTCGGATAGATCTGATTTTATGGTAGCGGGTGTTTGTCTTTGAGGGTCATGTACGTCGGGCAGTATGCTCGATGGAATCAGATTTGAAGAGACAGGTAAGCCGGCCGTGGTAGTGGCAACTACCAGTTTTGTGCGACTTGCGTACTCTATTAGACGGTCTATGAATCTGGATGATCTTCCTGTAGTGGTAATATCTCACCCTTTGGGAGGCGCCGATTTGGCCGGAGAAAAAGCTTCGGAAGCGGCGCCAGAAATAATAAAAGCCGTAATTGGTATGTAGTAGCCTGACAAAGCTATCTTGTTAGTTAATTTCGTATATAACAAATCTTAGAACGGCATTAAGAGGCTTGATTATGATACACGGCTCTAAGGGAAAGATCGTTTCGGGTGTGAACACTTCTCAAGGTGTAATAGATACGATAGAACAGTACTATGAAAATGGTTGGACTGACGGATTTCCTATTGTCCCTCCAACCGAAGTTTCTGTATCGAATATGATAAATGCTTCTGGTCGAGATCCGTACGAAGTGCTGGGTGTTGTCCCTCCACGTAACGGTGTTGCTACAGTAGAAATGGTCGCTACTAATGCGGTTATGGCAGGATGCAAACCAGAATATATGCCGGTAGTACTAGCTGCTGTTGAAGCCTTGTTGGATGAAGAATTTGATGTGCAAGGTCTTCAGGCGACCAGTGATCCAGCTGCACCTATGGTTATTGTGTGTGGCCCGGTGGTTCAGGAGATTGGTATTAATCACGGTGCGAGTTTGTTCGGTCCCGGTACTAGAGCTAACGCTACTATTGGCCGTTCGTTACGCTTAATACTGATCAACCTCGGTGGAGGATATCCAGATTCTGGTGACAAATCTACATTGGGGTCCCCTGCGAAGTATTCATATTGTGTAGGTGTAGATATAGATACCCCGTGGCCTTCCCTCCATACAGAGTTTGGCTATTCCGAATCTGATAGCTGTGTAATGGTTTATGCAGCAGATGCTCCGAGAGGAAACAATCCAGGAGGATCCGGGAGTATGGAATTTCCCTTATGGATATTGGCAGATTCTATGTCTAACTTAAACCATAACATCATCCATGGAGGCCATGCAGTAGTTGTAATCAGCCCGCTTATTGCTCATGGTCTTGCCGAAGAGGGATGGAGTAAAGAGGAAGTTCAATTTTATCTATATGAGAACGCCAGGGTTCCGTTAGATCGCGTCCAGAGATACAAACAGCTTAGGTACGGGCGAGACCAGGAAGCAGGAGACCCTTATTATTGGCCAAAATGGTTAAATGTTGATGAACCAGATGTTTCAGTGCCTATAGTCAGAGATCCTCGTAACATGTTGGTATTAGTAGCGGGAGACCCTGCACGATCAAGATCGGCCTATTGTCCGGCTCGTCCATACAATCGACCAGTAATAAAGAAAATTACAGTTTAATAAAAGTCAGCGAGAGTTCTACCGAAATGGCAGTATCGTAGATCAGTGGGTTGTCCTTTACAGAGCTTCTTTTAAACCTGGTATCTCACTCGCACCAGTCGGTACGGTTACTGATGCTCCCTCAAAATCATCATCTATAGGTTCGTAACTGCCATTTAGATGTTTGCTTAGAAATGCTTCTGCTACTGCGAAGAAAGAAAGATTGTTCTCAGGTTTAACGAACCCATGGCCTTCGTCTGGATACAGTACGTAGGTTACAGGTATCCCATTTTCATTCATCGCATCTACTATCTGGTCGGATTCAGCTTGATTCACTCTGGGATCATTTGCCCCTTGGCCTATGAGCAGCGGCTTATTTATATTGTTAATGTAATTTAGCGGAGACCTTTCTGATAATAGTTTGCGTCCCTGTTCGGTTCTATGATCGCCTACCCTGGATGCCCATAATTCAATTTGCGGTTGCCAATATGGTGGGATTGAGTTGATAAGTGTTAGTAGGTTAGATGGTCCTACTATGTCTATACCGCATGCGAATATGTTCGGAGTAGCAGTTAACCCGATCAACGTGGCGTACCCACCATAACTACCACCCATTATTGCGATTTTATAAGGGTCAGCTATTTGACTGTCTATTGCCCAATTAACTGCATCTATCAGGTCATTGTGCATATTCCTACCCCATTCGAGGTTGGCCGCATTTATGAAGGCTTTTCCAAAACCGGTTGATCCTCGGAAGTTGACGCTTAGGACAGCGTAACCTCTATTGGAAAGCATCTGATGTAGTGCGCTATATCCCCATGTATCTCTATGCCAAGGTCCCCCATGGACGAGCAATACCGTTGGGCAAGGGGAGTCCGGTATTCCGCTGTCATCACTGGATCCGGAGGGCAATGTATAGTAGCTTATTAGGTCGAAATTGTCCCGAGATTTTATGGTCGTGGAATGCATAGTTGATAAATTGAGATCCGTAAGTGAATCGCGGTTCGTGAATAAGAACGAGGCTTGTTGTTCTGGTCTGTTGTATTTGTAGAAACGCACAGGCCCGTCGTCTAAGACGAAAGCGACTATCCATATTTCGTCATTAAATGACTGACTCACTATCTCAATTTCACCCTGAGATATGCTTTCTAAGTATTCAAGATCTTTCTTTACATTCTCGTCTAAGAATATCCATGTCTTTCGCTCATGAGTGAACGCTACTGCTTGTATATTTTTATTATTTGGATCCACCATAGTGTCGCTGACATCTGCATGAGGGTTTTCTGCAATAAGAGTAGTGTCACCATTTTTAAGATTTAATGACACAAGAGCTGCGGTGTCCCTGTCACGGCTATCCACTAGGTACAAGATGGTCCCTGTCTCGTCAAAACCTATAGGAGAAGTAGTTAATGTGTCTTCTATCCCTATTTTTATGAATGGCTTCCAAGAAGAATCTAATTCTTTCTCCATCAGTTCGCTGCCGCCATCTTCTGTTACTCGGGTAGCAAATCGAACGTCAAAATTGTCGTCTGTTATATATCCGGCAAATCCATCGTTTTTCTGAACTAGTGTTCTATCACCTGTATTCAGGTTAACTTTGTATATATCGTGCAACTGAGGATCGCGATCGTTAAGAGACAGCAGTAATTCATTCGGAAACTTAGGGCTTATTTCTTGAAATCTTGCTTGTACACCGTCGTAAGGTGTTAAATCTTTCGTCTCGTGGGTGTGTATGTTCACAACATACACATGCCAGTTCTCATCTCCCCCAATATCTTGGATATACGCAATATGTTCATTGGTATATGTCCATCCGTAAAATCGAATGCCCCTGTCTGAATCTTCGGTGATCGGCATTGCGGAATTAGGATCGTTTGATTTGGCTAACCAAATGTTCAATATTCCATTCACAGGCGCTAGAAAGGTAATATGTTCGCCGTTCGGGCTAATTTGAGGGGATGCTTTGTCAGGATTTCCGAACAATGTCTTTCTGGGAATGAGCCCATCGATGGCCATAAGTATTCAGCTCCACTATCTATAGTTATTTGTAAGTATTGTATGTCGTATTAGAAATCACAACTTTCGAAGTTTAGGTAATAACACAGCCATTATTAGCGCTAATATCGCGAGTGACGCTCCATTTATTAGTAATGCAGTCTTGGAATCAGTTGCTCCTGCTAATAGTCCAACTTCGCTTTGCCCTATAGGCGCCGTGCCAATCCCTATTATCCAGGATCCCATTGCTCGTCCTCGTTGTTCATTTGATACGCTTAATTGTAGGAGAGATTGGTGTAGTACGTCACTCATTGTGGCCATGATGTTGACTATGGCTACTAATGTTACGGCAACCCAGAACGTTTGTGCATATCCCAATACTATTTGTGAAATTCCAAAAAAGAACATTGTTGCCAATAATAATGCTCCAGGTCTCTTTACATCCCCTGCTATCGCTAATCCCGTGATTCCGACGGTTGCACCAACAAATCGTGATGCAGTTAAAAGTCCAAGTCCTTCTGGCCCTACGTCTAAGACCTGAAGAGCGAGTATTGGCAAGATCACCGCATGGGAAAACCCTAATATTTCAGCTCCAGCAGTGGAAATCATAAGGCTCAGTAATAATCGATTGGATCTGAGAGCCTTAAAGTAGTTAATTAAATTTTCTACTATAGTTTCTTGACGGTCAGGGGCTGAATCTCCTACTTCTACTAACAGGAATATACATGTAAGGCCAATTAAGTATCCAATGGCCATAGCGAGGAATGGCCCTGAGCCTCCTATGTACAGAATAGTAGTGCCCGCTAGAAGAGCCCCGATTAGCTGGCTTATTCTTTGCGCGAGTCCGATCAGCGCTAGTCCACTAATAGCTCTGTTTGCCCCTACTATATCGTACACATAAGCCTGCCTGGCTGTCATATACATAGCCTGGAAGGCACCAAGAAAAAATACGCCGCATAGTAGGCTAGATATCGTTATTATGTCAAAATAAACTAAACCTGATAATGTCAAAGCCGTCAGCATAAGTCCTATGACGGCGATTTTCATGAGTATGCGTCGATCATATCGATCTGTTATTGGGCCTGCTGCCAGCCCAACAATCAGGTTTGGTGCTGAACGAACCGCAAACGCGACACCAACGAGTAACGCAGATCCTGTCATATCCAACACAAGCCAGCCGATTATCACATGTGAAGTGCCCTGTCCAAATTGGTTTGCGAATGTGGAGATGAATAATGTTCTGATATCCGGATATCTTAATGCAGCTGTTATTCCTGCGAATCTAGATTGTGGTTCGTGTGAATCGCCATCACCTATAGGTGTGCTCATCGGAGTTGACCTATAGGTTCTTCATATTGTGTATTTACGGTCTTATATAAGCCGTTGGTATGGTAGAGCATCACAAGAGTCTAGCACATATTACGTAAGGATTATTAGTTTCCAATTTTACGCTTATTAATGCGTAGAAGTCTTGAAACCGTTAGTTAATTCTGGCAAGATATCGTTATGAACATCGGTGCTTTTGAAATAGTTGATGAACTTCCGGAGTTAAAAGATCCTCATGTATTTGCCATGGTGCGTCCCTGGGTGGATGTGGGTAGTGTCGGCACCCTTACATTGAACCGCCTTGAACACTTTATGGGATCTAAAGAGCTTGGGAAGTTGACTCAACCCGGAAAGTTTTTCGACTTTACTAGATATAGACCAACTATGAAGTTAGTTCAAGGTAAACGAGAAGTCACTGTACCTAATAGCAGCATCAAATACGCTTCATCAGAAGATGGTAATGATTATTTATTTTTGCATTTGATGGAGCCCCACGCTAACAGCGAGGAATATACTGATTCTATCTTAGAAGTAATCGAGTATTTTAAGGTAAAACGGTATTGTCGTTTGGGAGCCATGTACGATGCTGTACCCCATACAAGGCCGTTACTGGTTACAGGTTCGTTAGGCGAAGTCCCACAAATTAAGGAAGTTTCTAATTTCAAACTCAGACAAAGCACCTATCAAGGGCCTACTACCATTATGAATCTCGTGTCTGAGGGTATTGAGAAGATGGGGATAGAGGCTATCAATTTCATGGTGCATCTTCCACAATATCTCCAGTTGGAGGAAGACTATACTGGAACCTCGAGAATGATCGAAGTTTTATCGTCAGTATATGGGAATATACCATCAGATCTAGCCCCGATGAGAAGAGGACAAAGACAGTACCGCGAACTTAGTTCAGCGGTAGAACGCAACGATGAACTGAAACAACTTATCGAGCAGATGGAAGCTTATTACGATGCCCAGCTAGATTCTGAAGATAAACCTGAAGAGGCTTCAGGGCCAACAGTGACACTCTCTCCCGAAATTGAGGATTTCTTGAGTGAATTGGGTGGTAGACTAGAGTCCGACGATTAGACGTCGTACGCCTAATTCTAGGGGTGCTGCACAATATTGGTGGCAATGACTGGATTTGAACCAGTGACCTAGCGCTTATGAACCAAATTCCCCGACTCTCAGCCCCTCTTCAACCAACACAAAAGCTTATACATATAAGTCCGCAATAGTTCAGATACCTGCAAACCAACCGGTGAAGAAACTGGTGAAAATCAGAACCCTCTAATACCCAAGCCACAGAATAAATCCTATATGGTTAGGGTATTACCCTGTCAGTTAATTAAAACGCTGTATATCAATCTCAGGGAGTATATGAGGGTTGTATGAATGACAAAACAAATAATCTTTTAGTGTGGATTATTGTTCTACTTGGTGCTCTGGTATTTCTTGAAGTAATTCAAGTATTTATCAAATACGATGACTTTCTGAGATTATTTTAAAGACAGACTTTCGCCCCCCCGGTTGTGCTATTTCGAGATGCTTTTTCTAACTTAGTAGGTATTCCTCAAAAAAAGAAAAATTCTATGAAAAGGCATGCTTGGATAATATAAAGTTATATTAAGAATTAGACTCTATTCTATGCAGTGTAAGCTGAAAACAGGTGTGCTGGGACATATCTAGAAGGCGCTCAAATGCCTATGTAGCGTTTTAATTTTTACCGACTCCTAGTCTCTGGGTCCTCTTTCACTTCACCTGTAACTATTTGTGGCATAGGTCGCAATGACATTATTTGGTAAGCTCTATCTAGAAGAACAAACGCCATGTTAAATCCATCACCAGTGTTTTGAGACAGGCCTTCTGCCTCTAGACTACGGTACAGATACATGTAGTCTTCCTTAACCTGAAGTACATCTGGGTTAATCATAATGTGCTCGATTAAGCTGTCAAATTCCATGAGTGTTCCTTTAATCTGGGAATACTTCCCTCAAGTACGGAAGAATACCTATCTGCCTAGTCTTCACCTCATCGAATATCCTATACGCAACAAGTCCCGTCATAGCCCACTCTTTGAAGGATGATTTATAGGTTTGCAAAATGTTTCGCAGTGCAGGTGCTGGGCAGGTTATATCAGAAAGTTATCGGGGAGGACCAATAACAATTCGTATGGGATGCTTATAGAAGCAATTGCCTGCCCAGCGGGATTTACTATTTATAGTTGATATTTATTTCAATCTCTCACTAATTTGCTTTTCTATCTCAGCCACTTGATTGTCGCCTATTATTCTAAATACTTTTTGCGTTGGGTCTTCAGCGGCTACTCCTCGAACAGCCTTTCTGCCATTTTTCATGGTAACTATTTCGGGTTCAGCAATTTCTACTGTCTTTTTTAATTTCACGCTATACGCTGTCAGATTCATTTTAGTTACTCCTCGCTATATGTTTTTAGTTGCCCATACTTGAATTTATGTTTGCTTATTTAAAACTTACATAAAATTAAGCAGCCAACTGCTTGTATAAGAATAATTCTCATTTATATAAGAATAAGTCTCATTCTCATTATTGTCAACCGCTGAATACATTCACAAAGATGTAATAATTACCTAGAGTTGAGCGTGTCCATATAGAACAGATACCACCACCTGAGTCTTGATTAATCTCGTAGCCGTATCACTAAGTCCGCAATGGATAAGCTCTATGAGTATTGGGAAAATAACGGAAATGTCGTGTTTTCCGACGCTTAGTGGTGAAAAAAGTGGTGAAAAAATAGAGGGCTGGGAGATGCAGTCAGCATATATGCCAAATTCGTGCTCACATATTGGTGGCAACGACTGGATTTGAACCAGTGACCTAGCGCTTATGAAGCGCCCGCTCTAACCCCTGAGCTACGCTGCCACTTGGAGTCTTATGGCCAAACGCCAAATTCGACTCGGTATTAATAGTACATTTACGTTTACAATTGTTCAAGGTTATTTCGCCACTAGGGAAGAAATAGAACTTCGTTGCCTTCCTTAAATCATCTGTGAATGTCTTTAGCCAAATAGGAAAAGATAGTTAATAGGAATGCTATTTACGGCGAAATAGGACTAAGTCGGGGAAAAGAGTTATTCCTAAAAGGGGCAAGGGTTTATATGGTTGAGTACTTTTTTGTTTACTCTAAAAATAAATCTCCGCTTTGGCCCCCAGTTTTTCGCAATAATCTTACTTGGTCTATCTGTATTTTGTGATCTACGGCCTTACACATGTCGTATAGTGTCAGGCAAGCTATTGAAACTGCCGTGAGAGCTTCCATTTCTACTCCAGTCTTAGACGAAGTAGAAGCTGTGCCGGTTACAAGAAGCCTGTTGTCAGCGGGGTGTATTTCAATTTGCACGTCAACTTTATTTAGTGGTAACGGATGACACAAAGGTATCAAATTTGACGTTTGTTTTGCTCCCATTATCCCTGCCAACTGTGCAATGGTTATGACGTCGCCTTTTTTCATTAATCCTTGCTGTATAAGCTCTATCGTCTTCGGTTGAACTACAACATACCCACACGCTATTGCTTCTCGGTCAGTTATTGGTTTGTTTCCAACGTCGACCATATTAACAGCGCCTTGTTCATCTATATGAGTAAGGGACAGATCATTGTCTTTTCCATGGTTGCTCATCGTTTAGTACTCCTTTTAGGTCTTCGAGGAGGCTTGGAGCGATTGCCGTTACGCGTATTTGGCCTACTTGTTTGTTCTATCGTATAAATGTTCGCTTCCATATTGGCTATGCGTTTAGCGATATCGATCCCAGGAGCTCGGCGTGGCGGGGCAACTAATTGGTATCTTATGTTTCTGTCATCAAGAATTTTCTGAAGTTGGGTCCATAAGTCTAAGTTGGCCGTTCGTGAGTTTCCATTTCTTATGGCGTTTAAAAGATATCTATCACTTGAGTATAAGACAGTTGGCATTTTGGGGTCGATAGGCTTTATCCCTCTAATGGCCGCCAGTAATGTCATTCTTTGTGCAGTCGTGACTCTGTCATTGCCAGATAAGATGTGTCTCTCATCTTGATCGCTTATAACTGCAGCCCAGCCACCCCTTCCACGAGTGCCTTTGCACGCACCATGTATGGATACTTCTGTGGCTAAAGCACTACCATTGTTGGACGGATTACGTGGCATATTATGACTCTAGTAAGATATTCTTATCCACCGATTTGATACATTTCTATTTTGTTTGCGCTAGACTGTCCTGAACTATTTAAAGTTCTGTATTCAGAATATTTGTCGTCTCGCTTTTCCCAGCAAGTGGTTATCAACGCTTTTAATTCTTCAGGTGTTGCTCCATCGCGCATTGGGTCTCTTAGATTAAGACCTGTTTCCCCAAATAGGCATGTATATAATCGTCCATCAGTAGATAATCTAGCCCTGGTGCAATGACCACAGAAGGGTTGAGATACGGATGATATGATTCCGATTTCACCTGATCCGTCTTTGTATTTATATCTGCTTGCCACTTCTCCGGTATAATTTGGTGATAAGGGCTCAAGAGGTAATTCACTGTCTATTTTTCTAAGTATCTCTGATGCTGGAACTACTTCATTGAGTTTCCACGCATTCAGATTTCCTACATCCATATATTCAATGAAGCGTACTATGTGTCCTGTTCCTTTGAAGTGACGAGCTAGGTCAACAATAGTGTGGTCGTTAACATTTTTTTGCACTACAGAGTTTATCTTTATAGGTGATAAGCCAACCTGATTAGCCGATTCAATTCCCGAAAGAACTCGTTTAGTGTCGAATCCGCGGCCATTCATTTTTTTAAATAATTCGTCATCTAGGGTATCTAGGCTTACTGTTATCCTACTTAGTCCCGCTTTCTTCAAGCCCTCTGCTTGTTGGTCTAATAGATACCCATTAGTCGTCAGGGTAAGATCTTTGATCCCAGGAACCTCATTCAGGAGAAACACCAACTGTTGAAGATTATTACGCATCAGGGGCTCACCCCCAGTGATCCGTATTTTTTCGACACCTAATTCGACAAATATAGATGCGAGTCTACTAATCTCTTCAAATGAAAGAATCTCTTCCTTTGGGAGAAATTCGTAGCTTTCTCCAAATATCTCAGCAGGCATACAATAAGTGCATCTGAAATTGCACCTGTCTGTTACAGATATTCTAAGGTCTTTCAAATTTCGATTAAACGTGTCTTTAAGCATTCGCGAATTATTACTGCTCAGTAACTAAATTTGGTAGGATGTCTGATATTTTTCTAAGAGCATCGGCCCTATGGCTCAGAAGATTTTTCTCTTCCTGTTGAAGCTGAGACATCGTTTTTAGATAAGATGGCAGATAGAATATGGGATCATATCCGAATCCATTATTTCCGAGTGGCTCATATTGTATCATCCCTGATATTGAGCCAACTACTGAACTCAGAAGCTTTTCCCCTAAACAAATTGAAATCACGCATGTGAATCTGGCGGTACGAGCATGCCATGGGATTCCTTGCAAATTGTTAAGAAGCAATTCAACTCTATCGGCATCATTCTTGCATAATTCACCGCCATAACGAGCCGAATATATTCCTGGGTCGCCGCCGAGATAGTCTACTTGTAACCCTGAATCATCAGACAGCGTTATCATTCCACTCAATGTAGAGTAACTTTTAGCTTTCAGGTATGAGTTTTCGTGAAATGATAGTCCTGTTTCCTCGACTTCCTGATTTATACCGACGTCGTCCAATGACAATAGTTGCACGGGTATCGAGGATAGGAGTTGTCCATATTCATTAAGTTTGCCCTGGTTGTGTGTAGCAATTAATAATTTGATCATTTGTTTCTTAAATGGTCGCTTCAGATTCCAGATCGTATATATCTTCTGTACTTAGACCGAGCCACTCTGAATATACTTTAACGTTATGTTCCCCGATGGTAGGACCCGCATGATCTACCGCGCCGGGTGTTTTGCTAAATTTTGGGACTATACCTAGCATCTTTGTATTACCTAATTCAGGATCTTCTAATTCTATGATATCTTCTCGTGCAGCATAATGTGGGTCATTCATTATTTGCTCAGCAGTATATACTGGCCCTACAACTCCGCCGGCGGGTATTAGGTTTTCCATAATATTTTCGAGATTGAGGTTTCCGAGATATTGTTGGAGTATCTCGTTTAGGGCATCCTTGTTTTCTAATCGGGAAGCGTTGTTTGTAAATCTATCATCACTTAGAACTTCTGACATTCCCATAGCTTTCGCAAGATTCTCCCAGGTATTTTGGGATGTGGCAGATAAACCTAACCACTGTTGGTCTTGGGTTTGGTAGAGACTCCTTGGAGCCGCATCTGGGAAATCGTTACCTACTCGTTCTCGGACTAAATTTAATAAGTTGGCCATTGTGATATGAGGTATGCATAGTCGGAATAGGGGTTCAAACAGACTGACATCAATTACTTGCCCTGTGTGATCCTGACCTGAAGATGCCTTGGATTGTCTGTGGTACAAAGCCATCATGCTCGACATTGCACCAAAAACTCCTGCAATTTCATCTGCTAACGGTATGGGAGGCAGTACAGGTGGTGAATCTGGGAATCCGGTCATACTGATATAACCACTCATGCATTCTGCAATAGTTCCAAAGCCAGGGCGATCTTTATAGGGACCTGTTTGCCCAAATCCGGAGTATCTAACGATTATGAGATCTGGGTTAGATGCTAGCAATTCATCTGGACCTATACCCCAATTTTCCATTGTGCCCGGTCGGAATCCTTCTATTAAAATATCCGCTTCATTCGCCAATTTTTTTAACAAGTTTTGGCCTTTGGGGTTTGATAAATCTAGGGTTATAGATTTTTTGTTTCTGGAATGTACCTTCCACCACAATGAAACGTCTTTGTAAAATGGCCCCCAGTTACGTAGAGGATCCCCTGTTTTAGGTCGTTCTATCTTTACGACTTCCGCGCCAAAATCGGCCATCAGGCTACTAGCCGTTCCGCCAGCAACGATGATTGATAAATCTAGTACTTTAAGCCCTGCTAAAGGGCCATTGTTTGCAGATTCTTTCAATTGATTATTTCCTCATGTGTGAGCTTCGCAGAATAGTGTCATTCTATCTGTTGACTAGTAAGTTAGCTACTTTAGTGAATATAGTTTGACATTTTACTACCGGCTTATTAACTGCTATGTTATAATCTGTCCGCATTCTCAACTAGGTCGTAAATTATTTCATGCTTGAGAACTATTTCCTTCAGTACGGGCTAATTGCTATATTTGGCATAATAGCTGTTATAGTCCCGACTGGAATGTTACTAATCTCTTGGATAGCGTCTAAGTTTGGCGTTCGTCCAAATAACCCTACTCAGGTGAAGTCCGAAGCATATGAGTGTGGGGTGGAGACAATTGGTGGACGATGGAACCAATTTCATTTCCGATACTATATGTATGCAATTTTGTTCGTTATTTTTGATGTGGAAGTAGTCTTTTTATACCCGTGGGCTACGAAGTTCCTCAAGCTTCAAACCTTTGCTCTCATAGAAATGGGAATATTCGTTTTGATTCTGCTTGTTGGTTTGATGTACGCATGGCGCAAAAAAGACTTGGAATGGAGGAGGGGATGAAATGCTAAATATAGACCCTGGATCATCACCTTTATCCGATAGAACGTGGGACGTAGACCTGCATGAAGGAACATTGGTCAATGATCTAATTGCGACTTCCCAAGATAGGATACATATCCCTTCTATTGAGGTTCCTGAAGACCTTAAAGGGAATGTTGTGGTGACTTCTGTGGATGCTCTGGTGAATTGGAGTCGCAAATCTGCTTTATGGCCTGTAGCCTTTGGGCTAGCGTGTTGTGCTTTTGAAATGATGGCCACTGCGATGGGAAGATTTGACATTGGTAGATTCGGCATGGAGGCATTTCGAGCGTCACCGCGCCAAGCTGATTTAATGATTATAGCTGGCACAGTAACTTGGAAGATGGCGGTTCCGATAAAGCGTATCTACGAACAGATGGCTGATCCCAAGTGGGTTATATCAATGGGTGTATGTGCTACTAGTGGAGGACCGTACTTTGGGTCTTATAGCGTCGTTCCTGGGGTGGACCATATCATTCCTGTGGATGTTTATGTCCCAGGTTGTCCACCGAGGCCTGATGCATTGCTGTACGGAATAATGGAACTTCATGAAAAGATCAAGCGAGAACAAAATTTGAGAAAAGGATTGTCGTAGGAGCTTTTATGGTCCTATCTCACTTGTCCGGTATAGAGTTGACCGCGGCGATAGAGAAACGTTTCCCTGATTCGGTAGTTGATTCTGAAGCGTCTGCTGTCTGGGTTAAACATGGCATGATGACCGATATAGCCGAGTACTTAAAAAATGATCCAGATCTCGGGTTCGACTTTTTGAATTCTATTAGCGCAGTGGATTTCATAGAATATTTTGAAGTTGTATATCATCTAACTTCGATTGTTAATCAATGTACCACTGTAGTGAAAACCAAGCTCTATGGCAGGGAAGAACTCTCTATGCCTTCCGTATACCACGTGTGGAGAGGAGCAGATTTTCAGGAAAGGGAAATTTGGGATCTAATGGGCATACGTTTCAACGGGCATCCCAATATGAAACGTATTTTGTTGTGGGAAGGCTTTGAAGGACATCCGCTTAGGAAGGATTTTCTGTGATTCTTGGCAATTGTAGCATTGGAGAAAGATTGGTCGGTTTCCGAGCGCAACTAAGTTATACGGATTCATCGGGGTTGATCCTATGAATATGAGAACTGAGCCGATGACTGTGAATGTTGGACCTCAACATCCGAGTACTCATGGTGTGTTCAGACTTAGGATAACTTTCGATGGGGAAGAAATAGTCGAAGTGGAACCGATATTGGGATACTTGCATCGCGGATCTGAAAAGCTAGCCGAAGAACGCAATTATGTCCAAGTCGTAACTCTTACCGACAGGATGGACTACACATCGTCCATGATAAATAACCAGGCATATTGCTTGGCAGTTGAGCAACTTTTGGGAATTACTCCCCCCAAAAGAGGGAAGTACCTTCGAACTTTAGTTGCAGAACTACAGAGGATAGCGAGTCATTTGATTGCTGTTGGTTTTTTTATACAAGAGCTGGGGGCATTTGGCACTCCGCTAATGTATTCGTTCAGAAGTAGGGAACGAATACTCGATCTCTTTGAAATGCTATGCGGTGCTAGGGTTACTGTCAGCTACATGAGGCCTGGTGGTGTTTTTGCAGATACGCCGAATGATTTTTGGCCTGCTTTGGAAGCTTTTCTTGATGACTTCGCTGTTGAATTTGAAGAGATGGAACATTTACTCATGGAAAACGAGATTTTGACAGCTCGAACTAGAGGCGTTAGTCCGATCTCTCCAGACCTTGCGATAAATTGTTCTGTTTCAGGGCCAGTTCTTCGTGCCAGTGGTGTCAACTGGGATTGGCGCAAAATGAGCCCTTATGACGCTTATGATGAGATGGAATTTGATATACCAATAGGTAGGAATGGCGATAATTACGATCGTTTCTGGGTGCGTATGCAGGAGATAAAACAGAGTATGCGTATTGTTCGGCAATGTATCGACATTATTGAGCCAGGTCCTGTGCGCATAGCAGATTTACCGTTGGTTCTCAGACCAGAAGTTGGAGTGGAGGCTTACGGTCGGGTGGAGGCATCAAAGGGAGAACTGGCCTTTTATCTGGTAAGTGACGGAGGCGTTGCTCCATATCGTTGCAAAGTTAGAGCCCCGTCTTTGATTAATCTGACCATAACTGAACACTTACTTGTTGGCTGGACTCTGCCGGATATGATTGTTTCACTGGGCAGCGTGGACATAAATATGGGTGAGGTAGATCGGTGAACTGTCAGTTAGCCTCGGACAGTATATTTTATCAAAATGCTTTGTATAGATTTATATACGACACGGCAGGTACGTTGGTGCCTTGTTCGTTTTCGCATGTTATAGCAGGATTGACCATTATGCTTATGTTGGTCAACTCTGTATTACTTGGAGCAGCGTTAGTGACTTGGCTGGAACGCAGGTTACTTGGTAGATTGCACAATAGAATTGGCCCAAATAGATGGGGTCCGTTTGGATTGCTGCAGCCGATTGCGGATTTGGTGAAACTTATAACAAAAGAAGATTTAGTTCCATCTGGTGCAGACAGAATAATATTCACTGCTGTACCGCTGGTTATGATGGTGCCACTGGTACTCATGACAGCTGTAATACCATTTGCTCAGGATACGATGCTAGCGGATTTAAATATTGGGGTGTTGTTCATACTAGCTGTTAGTTCTGCTACTACAATCGGTATATTTATGGCTGGCTGGTCGTCAAACAATAGATACGCCCTTTTTGGTGCGGCCAGATCTGTCGCGGTGTTGATCAGTTATGAAGTTCCTGTGGTTATATCTTTGTTGGGTGTAGTAATGATCAGTGGTTCAATGTCACTAAATGATATTGTTCACGCCCAATCAATTCCGTTTTTGCTAGTTCAACCGATAGCTTTGTTTGTTTTTGTGACGGGTATGTCTGCGGAACTCAATCGAACTCCTTTCGATATCGCTGAAGCAGAGTCTGAGATAATCGCTGGTTATCATACTGAATATAGCGGTATAAAATTTGCTCTTATCTTCGCCACCGAAACTGGTGCTATGTTGGTAGTATCTGCTGTGATAGCTACTTTGTTCTTGGGTGGTTGGACTGGCCCGCTGGAAGATTTCTTAGGGTGGTTTTGGTTTTTATTAAAAACGTTAGCAATCATATTTGTATTTATCTGGGTTAGGGCCACGTATCCAAGATTAAGACTCGATCAAATTATGGCTTTGTCATGGAAATTCCTACTGCCCTTAAGCTTGATAAATTTGGCTATAACGGCTGTGGAAGTATTTTTGTTGAGAGATGCGTCAGGCCATTTAAGTTTGGCTGACTTATGGATAATGGCAGCCATCAATATTCCTATGGCCATCTTGTTGATCTTGCTTATGGGTGGATTATTTCAGAAGAAAATTAATTCATTGCCAGTTCGTACTGAAACGCCTATGGTGCCTGGTGTGCCCACGATTGAGGTGAAGTAAATGTATGGTTTAGGTATGGCTAGAGGGTTATTGGTCACACTAAAGAACATGACTAAAAAACCGTTTACAATCCAATATCCTGAGGAACGTGTTAAACAGCATCCTAGGTTTCGAGGAGAAGAATTCGTATGGTATGAAGAGCGCTGCACTGGGTGTGCTTCATGTGCCAAATATTGTCCTCTAGGAATAATAAAAATAGTTACATCCCCCAGTGAGAGTGCTCCAAAAGAAGGGGATAAATATAAACTAGAAGTATTCGATATAGAACTGCAAAGATGTATGTTCTGCGGCTTGTGTGTGGAGGCGTGTCCCTACGATTGCCTATTTATGGGTAGTGGCTTTGAGCAAGGTAGGTATAGTCGTGAAGATATGGTGATCCACGTCGAAGACCTCCGTAATTCGGCTAAGAACCCAAGCACATTTTATAGACCTCAGCTAGAGCAAAGCGGTTACGATCCACGAGGGGGTAGGCCATTGTCGTGGCGGGAGGTAGGACGAGAAAAATGGGATTGGCACAAACGTGAGAAAGCCGGGTTAAGATTGATAGAAACAGACATAGATAGCCCATCAGAGGAATCTAGATAATGATTCACGATATCGCTTTTTGGAGCTTATCGGTAGTCACGGTTGTGTCTGCTATTGGTGTAGTAGTGGTAAAAGATCTATTCAGGTCAGCTCTTTTACTGGCGGTAGTTTTCGTTGGAATAGCCGGTTTTTTCTTTTTACTCAGTGCAGAGTTCCTTGCGGTTGTACAGGTGCTGATATATGTGGGCGCTATATCCATTCTTTTCATATTCGCGGTCATGCTAACAACGGATATTCAAAGAGGTAATACTGCAAATAAACTGCAAATAGCTGCGATGGTAATTCCAATGCTACTTCTGATAGTTGTTTTAATTGGTGTGTTTAATTCTCAATGGGTGGAATTTGGCGCTGATAAGCAGGATACCGTTAACCTCGTTCAATCTAGAGCGGTAGGTGGAATATCTGATGCCGAGTTTGCTGCCGAGTCTATAAATGACGAATTTGTTCGACAGGCATTGCAGGATACAGATATTGCCGATTTGTTAGTTGGTGAATACGTGCTGGCTTTTGAAGGTGTCTCAGTGTTATTGTTGGCAGCCCTTATCGGTTCTTTAGCCTTAGCTAGGGGAAGAGGTAGTAGATGATATGTCTTTAGAATCTCTATTATCAGTTGCAGCTATTTTGTTCTGTATAGGCCTATATGGAGCTCTTTCTCGTACCAATGTTATTGCGGTGTTCATGTCCATTGAAATAATGTTTAATGCTGTGAACCTTACTTTTGTAGCCTTCGGACGTTACATAACGCCTCAGGCTTTTGATGTACATTTAGGCAGTTTGTTAACTGGACAGGTTTTTGTGATATTTGTTATTACGGTAGCGGCGGCCGAAATAGCGCTAGGTCTAGGTATCGTATTGGCTTTATACAGATCTACCAATTCGATTGATCTTTCGCAAATAGTTAGATTGCGGAATTAAAGATTCTATGAATATGATTGACAATGGTGCAATAAATTTAGAAGAGCAAACGCAATAATGTGGATAGAGTTTAAAACTGCTGAGAATCTTATCCTCGCTGAAATGTGGAAAGAAGTCCTTGAAGCGGAAGGATTGCCAACTCGTATACTACCTGAGGGAGATATAAGAGATTGGGGCCAGATGGAGGCTTATCGGATTTATGTGCCCAAAGGCCGTGAACACGTTGCAGAGGAAATACTGAGGAAGCTATAGATGATTAGTGAATGGTTAGTTTGGTCAGTATTTCTATTGCCCTTAGCATCTTTCTTGGTTATCGCACTCATTGTGAGGCCATTATTCAATAAATATGCAGTTGCTAGTGGACTACTTCTGATAGCCTGTTTAGGAAGTGCTTTCCTGATATCAGTGTACGTGTTATCCATATTGAGTCGTGGCGATAAAATAGTTTTCGACGCTCATGATTGGCTCGTACTAGGTTCTGCGAAAATAAGCATTGGCTTGCTCATTGACCCAGTGACAGCAGTTATGTTGGTAGTAGTAACAGGAGTGAGTCTTCTGGTTCAGATATATTCCTTGGGGTATATGAAGGGAGATGCTAGTTTCTGTCGTTACTACGCATACATGGCTTTGTTTACAGCTTCTATGATTGGTGTCGTCATAGCAGTGAATATCGTACAACTATATGTATTTTGGGAATTGGTAGGTGTGTCGTCGTATCTGCTTATTGGGTTCTGGCATGAACGGAGTTCTGCTGCAGCAGCTGCTAAAAAAGCATTTATCATTACTAGAATAGGAGACGTAGGGTTCTTACTGGCGATTATATATTTGTTTGTTCAATCAGATGCGTTCGCCGGCGTTGGTCTTAATTCATTCCATATACCTGATATTTGGGTAGCTGCTCAACCATTAGCAATTGGTGGCGCTGGATTATTAGGTGGCGTAGGTTTGTTATGGTTTACGTTAGGTATTTTCGCAGGGGCTGCAGGTAAATCCGGTCAGTTTCCTTTGCACACCTGGCTTCCTGATGCCATGGAAGGCCCAACTCCGGTCAGTGCCTTAATACACGCAGCTACCATGGTAGCTGCAGGTGTATTCCTTGTTGCGAGGTTGTACCCGGTATTTGAACAGTCTGCAGATACCTTGCTGATAATAGCTATTGTTGGTGCGGTTACAGCATTTATTGCGGCTACTTTAGGCCTAGTCATGAACGATATAAAACGGGTTATGGCGTATTCGACGATAAGCCAACTTGGGTACATGATGGCAGCGCTTGGTCTGGGAGCGTTTGGTCCAGCTCTGTTTCATCTCTTTACCCACGCGTTTTTCAAAGCATTGCTATTTTTGTGCGCAGGTAGTGTGAATCATGCTGCTGGAACATTTAACATGCAATATATGGGTGGCCTGAGAAAATCAATGCCGGTGACTTACGTGGCAACTGTAATAGGAGCTCTTAGTCTTGTGGGCATAATACCTTTCGCTGGTTTTTGGAGTAAAGATGAGATCCTAACGTCTGCACACAAGGCATCGGGCTTAGTAGCAGGTAGTATGGAGATGATCGTGTGGATTCTACTTCTAGCAGGAGTATTCCTTACAGCTCTTTATAGTGCCCGCATGATACATCTTACTTTCCATGGCCAATTTAGAGGGGGTGGTGCCAAGGAGACGTCAGATGCGGAATCTAAAGGTGTTGATCTTGGACCTAGTGTATCTACTCATGTCCATCTTGCGGAATCACCAGTTCTAATGGTTATTCCACTTGTGATTTTATCTTTCTTAACAGTGACTGTAGGTTATATATCAAACCCTCAGTGGGTGAAAAGTATCTTCGGAATACCTAAACATTGGATTACAGAGTTTTTTATTGAGTCTTTACCTGCATACCTTAATATGCACTCGCTTGCGTTTGATCCGATGGTAGCTATTATATCGAGTGCGATAGCCATAACTGGGTTAGGAATAGGTTCGTGGATATACCTGAGTTCTAGATACTCTGGCACTGATCCTGCGGAAGACCCAATCTCTAGGTTAGGCCCTTTGTATGTTTTATTAAGCAAGAAATATTTTATTGACCACTTGTATGAGGACATTATCGTGCGGAAACTATTCTATAAAGGGATAGTTTGGACTTCTGACGCCTTCGACAAATACATAATAGATGGGATGTTTAATGGTTTGGCTTTTGTATCTAAGCGACTTGGTAGCACATTAACTACGTTTCAGACTGGTCAAGTTCAGTTATATGGCATGGTGTCAGTTGTAGGTACTGTTGTTTTATTAGCCATGTACCTTGCATTCGGATTGGAAGTTCGGAACTAGATAAATGAACGAATTTAACGGATTGCTCACAGCGACGGTTTTTCTCCCAGCTATAGGGGCTTTGGTAATACTCCTAGGTCCTGATAATAGACTTTTTAGTCGCTTTATCGCTATCAGCGTTGCTGCGAGTGATTTTGTTTTAGCGATATTGGTGTTTGGCCTTTTTGATAGGACAGACACGGCGTCAAGATTTCAGTTCTTGGATCAGTGGGTTTGGATATCCTCAGATGCAATCAAATCCAGTTATTTGTTGGGGGTTGATGGGCTTAGTGCGCCGCTAGTATTGCTGACCGGTCTTTTGGGAATTTGTGCTGTCCTTGCCTCGCTCAAAATTACCCTGAGAGTGAAACAATATTTCATTTGGATATTGTTGCTTCAGACATCTGTTATGGGTGTTTTTACCTCATTGGATGTCTTGCTGTTTTTCCTATTTTGGGAAGTAGAATTGATTCCAATGTATATGTTGATAACAACCTGGGGGAGCGGTCGCCGTGAGTATTCGGGAATGAAATTCCTGATTTTTACCATAGCAGGTAGTGCCGCGATGCTCGTTGCAATATTAGGCTTGATTTTGACACAGGGTGACCATGCCTTAAATATGATAAGTACTCTGGAGTCAGGATCAGGGTTGTTGCCGACCACTGGAATTATCTCCCTGTCTGTACTATTTTGGCTTTTCTTTGTAGCGTTTGCTATCAAGTTGCCGGTATGGCCTCTTCACACGTGGTTGCCAGATGCACATACAGATGCTCCAACAGCAGCAAGCGTCATCTTGGCAGGGGTGATGCTAAAGATGGGCGGATATGGTTTGCTTAGGATAAATGTAGGTATGTTTCCCGAGCAGATTCAGAGTTTCGCATGGGTGTTGATGACCCTAGGGGTTATCAGTGTAATTTATGGTGGTATTGTGACTCTAAGGCAAACGGATCTCAAGCGTCTTGTAGCTTATTCCAGCGTAAGCCACATGGGGTTGGTTTTGGTGGGTATCGCATCGGTGGGTGCATCTTACTATGTTAACGTAACGGGCCTCACGGGAGCTGCTATGCAGCTTTTCACCCATGGAACTATAACCGGATTGTTATTTCTATGTGTCGGTTTAATTTATGATAACGCGCATACTCGGTCTATACCCCAACTAGGTGGAGTAGCCCAACGCATGCCAATAGTCGGAATAGCCATACTTATAGCAGGATTTGGCTCTTTAGGTCTTCCGGGTCTTAGTGGTTTTGTTTCGGAAATATTGGTTTTCTTTGGAGCTTTCATGGCTTTCCCCATCCTTACGGTAATAGCCGTGCTAGGAATTGTTTTGGCCGCTGGATACATCTTGTGGATGATTCAACGTGCGTTATTTGGGACACTACCTGATCATTTGGCTGATCTAAGAGACGCCGACATGGTGGAGTCTGTCCCACTGTTATTGATGATTGTAAGTATTATAGTAATAGGATTGTATCCATCAGTTTTAACAGATGTGTTCAACTCAGGATTAGAGCCAATGGTGTCCGTAATTAATAATGTTAGCTTGATAAATACAGGGTTGTTGGGTAACTGATTAGTATATGAATTTTAATGATATATATTTATTGTCTCCGCAGATATCGATTGCTGCGCTAGCAATATTGACCATATTGGCGGACTTAGTTATAGCTCGAAAAAAAGCGGTACTGTTGATCGCTTTAATTGGTCTCATAATACCTTTAGTGTTTGCTCTTTCATTGGTGTCTAGTCTTCATGTATCTCAAGATGTCGCGCTGGTCGGCCCGAGCAGTATTCTATACTCAAGCTTCAGTTTGTCTCTTTTTTCTTTATATTTTAACTTTCTCGTTCTTGGCGCGTTAGCAATTGTTATATTGGGTTCTAGTGACTACTTGCGAGATTCAGGTGTTCCGACGGGAGAGTATTTGGGATTGCTCCTGCTCTCAGCATCAGGCATGATGTTATTAGTTTCAGCTGAAAACTTAGTCACTATTTATATAGCACTAGAGTTGACTACATTACCATTGGCTGCGTTATCAGCATTCTCATTAAATGGGAAATCAACAGAATCTGGCATAAAGTTTCTTATTGTTAGTGCTCTGAGTTCTGCGGTAATGTTATACGGTATGGCGTTCATATATGGTCTGAGTGGAAGCATAACGCTCGGGGGTATATCTGAGGGATTAGCCAGCGCTTCGCTGGACACAATGGCCTACCAACAATATGGAATCCTGCTAGGGGTAATTTTACTCCTTGTTGGATTTGGCTTTAAATTATCCGCTGTTCCATTCCATATGTGGGTTCCAGATGTTTACGAAGGTAGTCCTACTCCGGTGGTTGCGTTCCTGTCAGTTGCTAGTAAATCTGTCGCCTTCGCGCTTGTTCTTAGATTTTTCTATGTCGGTTTGGGAGATGTAGATCTGAACTGGGCTGTTTTATTCGCCCTTATATCTGCTCTGTCGATGACGGTGGGCAATCTATTAGCTATCTCTCAAACAAATATCAAGCGTTTATTTGGATATAGTACTATCGCCCATGCCGGTTATATCTTAGCCGGCGTTGCAGCTATTTCGTATGTCGGGGACTCCTATATCGGGATGAGCAGTGTTCTGTTTTATCTTGTGGCATATGCTGCTGCTAACCTAACTGCTCTACTAGCTATTAGCCAAATAGGAGAATTATTAGGCAGTGATGATATAGATTCGTATGCAGGATTATATAAGAAAACTCCCTTCTTAACAGTTGCTCTAGTGATTTCTCTTATTGCGTTGATCGGTGTCCCCCCTACTGGGATATTCATCGCAAAAATCTATGTATTTACTGCTGCTGTTGATTCAGGTTTGATGTGGCTGGCGATTATAGGGGTTATTAATAGCGTGGTTTCAGCTTATTATTATGTGCGTGTGATACGCGTCATGTTCAGGGGCGATGATAGACTTAAGGAAACTGATAACATCAAGACAGGAATTTTCGTTAAATTATCTATCGTAGTATCTGCGGCGATAACCGTGTGGTTGGGCATAATGCCGAGCTGGATGTTGGAAACTGCAGAATTGGCGGCGGTTTCGCTGGTAGGCCTGGTCAATTAACGGAGAGATGTGTGCAGTAATTGACACTAAATATGGGCAGTGCTAGACTTCGCCTGCCTTTCGGCGATCAGCATACGTTAATAGGTACATGTTGGTCAGTTACTCTTGAGATAACGCTTAATTTATGAAGACAATTGGAATTATATATAATGCCAGGATTCCCGAGGCTCTTGATCTAAGCACGGCTATCGTAAATGAGTTGTCTTTGGAACAGGACAGTTGGGTTTCTCCTGCCGAGAATCTAGAAGTTCTGCGTGAGAAAATTCCGGATACAGACGTTGTTATTACAGCGGGAGGAGACGGTACGATTCTTCGCGCCGTAATGCTTACTGCGCCTAGAGATATACCTTTGGTTGGTATAAATATGGGACGTCTAGGATTTATGACAGAATTGCAAGTGGATGACGCTCTGGAAAAGCTACCAATGTATCTCAATGGTGATTGCAGAACCGAAGAACATAGTATGATTCGTTGTAAACTCTACAGAAATGGAGAAAAGGCGTCTGACGATGCGAATAATTTCCATGCGTTGAACGACGTCGTTTTAGGGCGTGGATCTATTTCTAGAGTGGTAACTATAAGGACAGTAATTGATGGAGCAGACCTAGCTTCTGTACGAGCTGATGGAATCATAGTATCGACCGCAACGGGTAGTACTGGATACAGTTTAGCAGTAGGGGGGCCTATACTGGACCCATCTTCAGACTCTATTGTTCTTAAACCGATCGCGGCTCATGTTGGTTTAGCTGCTTCCTTGGTGCTTCCAGCCGAAACGAAAGTTAACCTGCACCTCGAAGGAACACAAGAAGCAGTACTGAGCGTTGATGGATTTTTGAATCTAACTGTCGAACCAGGGGACTGGATAGAAGTGGATCGCAGTTCATTGAAAGCTAGATTTCTGAGAGCTAATCCTCCAAATCATTATTACGCAACGTTGACTCGGCGGCTGGGATTCAGTATCCGAGGACAGTAGAAGGATTCTAAATATGACAGATAACTTAAATGAAGAGACGTTAAGTACAGAACGACCATATAATGGCAAGATACTGAACTTGAGAATAGATACCATTAAATTGCCCAGTGGACGGATAGCGACTCGTGAAGTTATTGAACATATAGATTCAGTTTGTATGGTGCCCGTAGATGACGATAAGAATATCTGGTTTGTACGCCAATTTCGAACTCCTACAGGCCGCGCGTTATTAGAATTGCCCGCTGGTGGAATGGATGATGGTGAATTAGCCTCTGACGCAGCGTTACGTGAACTTCAGGAAGAGATCGGCTGTACTGCAGAGAATCTGCAACATCTATCTAGTTTCTTCCTTGCACCGGGGTGGTGTGATGAATATATGCACGCATACCTGGCGACTGGTTTGACCCCGAGTAAACTGGAAGCAGATGATGATGAAAATATACTAATTGAGAAAATACCTGTCAGTGATGTCATGAAGTTGATTCACAATGGTGACATAGATGATGTAAAAACTATTGCAGGGCTGTTGCTGGCAATGCAAGTTTTGGGAGATAATTAGATAGGAGTCTATCGTTACAGATGTTAGCTGCGTTATTTATGTAGCACTCATCGGATTCGATAAAAACGGGACGAGGTATAAATGCTTGAGCACGATGTATTAATAGTTGGGGCCGGTTTGGCTGGTATGAGGGCAGCAATCGCAGCGCGAGATGCTGGGGCGAATGCCGCGATCATCAGTAAAGTACACCCTGTACGTAGCCACTCAAACGCAGCTCAGGGTGGGATTAACGCGGCTTTGACGGACCGAGGAGACAATTGGGAAGACCATGCATATGACACCATTAAAGGTAGTGATTTCTTAGGAGATCAGGATGCAGTAGAAGTAATGTGTAGAGCTGCCGGTCAATCTCTAATAGATATGGAACATATGGGAGTCACATTTAATAGAGATGATGAAGGAAAACTGGGAACACGAGCCTTTGGGGGTCAGAGGGTAGCTAGGACCTTCTTCGTAGGTGATTTCACAGGTCAGGCTTTATTACATGTCATGTTTGAACAACTAGTAAAATCTGGTGTTCAGAGTTACGAAGAATGGTTTGTCACGTCTTTAATTATGGAAGATGGAAAGATATCGGGGGTGACAGCGCTAGAGATTCGTACTGGTCAACTGCACGCAATCAGAGCAAAGACAGTTATATTATGTACGGGTGGTTGTGGGAGATTATTTGAACCGAGTACCAATGCCCTTATCGTAACTGGCGATGGTATGGCTCTTGCATACAACGTTGGTGCTCGTCTTATGGACATGGAGATGGTTCAATATCATCCGACCACAATATCAGGAAGTGGTGTGTTGCTATCAGAAGCTGCTCGAGGTGAGGGAGCTTATTTAAGAGATAAAAATGGCAACCGATTTATGGAGAAGTATGCTCCGAATATGATGGAATTAGCATCTCGGGATGTAGTATCCCGCGCAGAGCAGACTGAAATTAACGCGGGCAATGGTATTGATGGGTGCGTTCATCTTGACTGTACGCATCTGGGTGAAAAATTCATCATGGAGAAGTTACCACAGATCAGAGAACTGGGAATAGACCTGACAGGCAAGGATATGATTAGGGAACCAGTTCCGATACGTCCTGGAATGCACTACATCATGGGTGGAATAAAAACAGATGTAGATGGTCAGACCAATATACCTGGTATATATGCGGCTGGTGAATGTGCCAATGTAAGTGTCCACGGGGGTAATAGACTTGGCGCAAATTCGCTACTCGATACGATTGTATTTGGTGAGCGATCAGGATCCCACGCAGCGGATGCTTCCAGAGGGGTATCCTTCTCTAATTTTAACGAAGACGAAGTTGTATCTCGGGAGAAGAAGCGCCTTCAGGAAATTCTAGATCGCCCAGATAACGGGGACAGGTGGAGTAGGATCAGGAGAGAGATGGGCGACTCCATGAATCGCAACGTAGCTGTCTTCAGGACAAAAGAGGGAATAGAAGAAACTATAGAAGAGCTGCAAGGATTAAAGCAAAGATATGGAAGTGTGCCTGTACATAACAAAGGCAAAGTATTTAATACTGACCTCATTTTTGCACTTGAATTAGGATTTATGATCGACTGTGCCGAAGCTATCGCTATCAGCGCGTTGGAGCGTAAAGAGAGCAGAGGAGCTCAGTTTAGACTGGATTATCCTAACAGGGACGATGACAACTGGCTGAAACATATTGTGGTTACGCAGGGTGAACTTGGCCCAGAGTTATCTGAATTGCCAGTGACAATTACTAAATGGACTCCAGAAGAGAGGAAATACTAAACTATGGATGTTACTGTAAAAATAAAGAGATACGATCCAGAATCTAATAACTCTGGTTATGTGTGGCAAGAATACCCTATTGCTATTGATGAGAATGCTACAGTGCTGGATGCCCTTATTCAGATCAGGGAAGATGATGATGGGACTTTGAGTCTGAGATGTTCATGTCGCAGCGCTATTTGCGGTTCATGTGCGATGAAGATTAACGGTCAAGGTGGATTGGCTTGCAAGACTAAAGCTTCTGAATCTATGGATAAAGATGGCGTAATCTTGGTAGAACCCGCAGGGAATATGGACACAGTAAAAGACCTGGTCGCGGATTTCGATATGTTTTGGAATAAAATCCGCGAGATTGAACCCTACTTGCAACCTGAAGGCGTGGTGCCAGAAGGGGAATATGTAGTCTCTAATGAATCCATGTTGCATCTTTCGGCTGTTACGGCGTGTATTCTCTGTGGGGCATGCGTGTCCGATTGTACTGTGCTTGAAGTCGATAAAACTTTCTTAGGACCTGCTGCATTGGCTAAGGCTTATAGATTTACGGCTGATCCAAGGGACGGTGATGAAGATGGCGTATCTCGAGATAGGTTAAAAGTTCTCGGGCAACCCTCAGGAATGTGGGACTGTACTCGTTGTAACATATGTGTGCAGGTCTGTCCTAAAGGAGTAGCTCCAATGGATAGGATCATGGCTATGCATGATCAAGCTATAGAAGCCGGGTACGGCAATAACAATGGTGCTAGGCATGCGGACGCATTCATAGAATCCGTTGGGCATACTGGTCGGCTAGATGAATTGAGGCTTCCAGTTAAGACGGTGGGGATTACGAATATCCCTGCATTGCTGGGATTTGCACCAGTGGGATGGAGAGCTATGACTCATGGCAAATTACCCCCGTTGATACATAAATCTGTAGAAGATGTTCAGATAGTCAGGAATTTGTACCGCAAACTTGAACAATAATAGTAAACGCACCATATAAATAATAATGTTGTTTACTAGGCAAATGGGAGGAAACATTGAAATATGCATTTTATCCGGGCTGCGTTTCTCAGGGGGGGGCCCCAGAGCTTTACCCATCCGCGAAGTTGATTTGCGACAGATTAGGGATTGAACTTGACGAAATTCATGCGTGGACTTGTTGCGGGGCAGGGGTTATGCAGGAGAAAAATCAACTATTTTCGGATACGTTGAATGCTCGCAACTTGGCTAAGGCAGAGCAACAGGGCCTGACAATCATGACTATTTGCAGTACTTGCCAAGGGGTTATTGCACAGGCGAATAGGAGACTGTTAGCTGATCCGGATTACTTGGCTGAAATCAATGGTTATTTAGCTGAAGAAGGTTTGGAATACAAAGGTACAGCGGAAATAAAGCATCTCCTTTGGATATTGATAGAAGATTACGGATTGGACAACCTTCTTCCACATGTGACGCGTTCATTGGGTGGGCTGAGGTTAGCACCTTTTTATGGTTGCTATATTGTACGACCGACTGAGGCGTTAGGCATCGAAGAACATCCTGAGCGGCAGACATCTTTAGAGACTCTAATAGAAATCCTAGGAGCAACAGCTGTAGATTTTGAGGGCAAAACTAAATGTTGTGGATTTCCAATATTGACGATAAACGAAAAGAATTCTATGGCAATGGTGGGTAATCATACTTCCGAGGCGAAGGATCTTGGTGCTGATGCAATGGTTACGCCTTGTCCGTTGTGTCACTTGAATTTAGATGGATTTCAGCCAAAAGCTGCTAAGCAAGCAAATCGATCGATTGATTTACCTATATTGCATTTGCCACAACTGATAGGATTGGCAATGGGTATCTCGCCTGCTGAATTGGGACTGAAAAAACACATAATAAATACGGCTCCTTTGGAACTAAAATTGGCGAGTAGCACTAGTAGTTAGTCTAATCTTCTAAGCATGTGAATATATAAGAAAGCCAGGGCTCAAGCCCTGGCTTTCTTATATATTCAGATTCATGTTAACTAATGTATTGGAAAGATAGATTCTCAAAATTGACCTCTCCAAATGTCCTACCTATAGGGAATCGATAACCCTATTCAACGTGCTGCTCGGTCGCATCGCTTGAGCGGATAAAGTTTCGTGAGGAAGATAGTATCCGCCAATATCAATTGCTTTACCTTGAGCCACGTCATTTAATTCTTCAACGATCTTATCCTGATTTTCAGACAGTTGCTGGAAGATAGGGGTAAACCGTGCTTTTATATCAGGGTCTGTTGTCTGATTGGCTAGAGCCTCTGCCCAATATAGGGCTAGGTAAAAATGGCTCCCCCGAGTATCGAGCTCTTTGACTCTACGTGATGGATTGCGGCTAAATTCCAAGTGCTGGCCGATAGCTTGATCTAGAGTATCAGCTAAGAGCCGAGCATGGGCATTGTCGAATACTTCTCCAAAGTGCTCAAAAGAAGCTACTAAAGCACAGAATTCTCCAAGTGAATCCCAGCGTAAATGGCCTTCTTCAACGAACTGTTGCACGTGCCTAGGAGCTGACCCTCCTGCACCTGTCTCAAACATTCCTCCGCCTTTGAGTAGAGGTACTACCGATAACATCTTAGCGCTGGTACCTAATTCCAAGATCGGAAATAGATCGGTCAGATAATCTCTTAATACGTTTCCAGTGACAGAGATAGTATCTTGTCCGGCTCTACCGCGTTCCATACTGTACCGTACAGCATCTACAGTTGACATAGTACGAATCTCTAACCCTGTCGTATCGTGTTCTGGCAAATATTTGTCTACCTTTTTGATCAATTCAGCGTCGTGAGCTCTATTTTCATCTAGCCAAAATATAGATGGTGATCCTGTGAGTCGCGCACGGTTAACCCCGAGCTTTACCCAGTCCTGAATAGGCTCGTCCTTAGTTTGGCACATTCGGAATATATCACCTTCCTCCACCATCTGTTCCATTAATGTAGTTCCGGATGAGTCTACTACGCGAATGGAGCCGTTCCCGGGCGCTTTGAAGGTTTTGTCGTGAGAGCCGTATTCTTCTGCTTTTTGAGCCATTAGCCCAACGTTAGAAACGCTACCGAGGGTAGATGGGTCAAACGCCCCATGTTCCTTGCAGTCATCAATGACTGCCTGGTAAAGAGTCGCGTAAGAACGATCTGGTATCATTGCAACGGTATCATGGAGCTCATTGTCAGGTCCCCACGTTTTACCTCCGTCACGGATCATAACAGGCATAGTGGCGTCAATAATTACGTCGCTGGGGACGTGAAAGTTAGTGATGCCACGATCTGAGTTTACCATCATAAGTTTTGGTCTTACGTTATAGACGTCCGCAATGTCCGCTTCTATTTCTGCGCGTTTGTCATCAGTTAGGGCTTCAAGCTTGCTGTAGAGTTCTGCTATTCCATTATCTGGATTAACGCCTAGCTCACCCATCTCTGGAGAGTGTTTTTCGAGGACATCTTGATAATATACGGACACGCAATGTCCGAATATTATAGGATCTGATACCCGCATCATTGTTGATTTAATGTGTAGGGAGAGTAGTACATCCTCTGCCTTTGCTTTTTCCATTTCCTCTTTGTAAAACTCGCGAAGTTCGCGTACGTTCATAACAGCACAGTCTGAAATCTCGCCAGCTGTTAATGGTATATCTGATTTGAGAACTGTGGCACGACCTTCACGGGTTACGTATTCGATAACGGCTGTACCGTCTTGACCTATAGTTACAGCTTGCTCACTCCCATAGAAATCACCACTAGTCATATGAGCGACCCTAGCTTTAGATACTTCTGGCCAATCTCGCATCATTCTATGAGGATTTCTTTTCCCATGCTCTTTGACTGCTGTAGATGAACGACGGTCAGAATTACCTTCACGTAGTACAGGATTTACCGCGCTACCCAAAACTTTGGAATAGCGGTCAAATATATCTTGCTGAACTGCATTTGATGGGTCGTCTGGATAATCGGGTACATCATATCCCTTTTCCTGGAGCTCCTGTATGGCGCTTTTCAGTTGTGGGATTGATGCGCTGATGTTGGGGAGCTTAATAATATTAGCCTTTGGGTCGTCACATAAGTTTCCTAGTATCGTCAAATAATCAGGTATTTTTTGGTCTTCTGTTAGTTTGTCTGGAAAGTTTGCTATTATGCGCCCAGTCAGTGATATGTCCCATTTTTCAAACTTGATGCCTGATCCTTTAGTAAAAGCCTCAAGAATTGGCAGCAGCGAATGAGTGGCAAGCGCTGGAGCTTCATCAGTCTTAGTGTAAATAATCTGTGATGATTCTGGCATATTGGTCTCCTTTGCGATTAGTATTTTTACTGGATATATCGGAGTCCTACAGTCTTTTTGTAATTATGATCGCAGACTAGGGACAATTTCTTTGAATGCTTGTATGGTTTGGGATATATCATCATCTGTATGAGCTAAAGAAGGATAATATTTTTGAGGCCAACTTTTTAAGATCCCATGCCTAAGTAGTTCAGTGTTAAATTTGTTCATTGTTTGTGAGTCTGCGAGCAGACCTTGACGATAGTTTGTAACAGGGGATTCGCTGAAAAATATATCGAAAATAGTATCGTCTCCGGAGCTTTGCACTGGAATGCTATTATCCGCGCATATTGAAACTAGTGCGTCCCTGATGGTTTTACCAGTCTTTCGCAGCTTCTCATATGCTCCAGGTTGTTTAAGTTGATCTAACGTTGCGAGTCCGGCAGCACACGCTATCGGATTGCCGTTCAACGTTCCAATCTGGTTGACATAATCATCAGAGGAAACCTCTGACTGGCTATAAACTGACATTATATCGGCCTTGCCCATAACTGCAGCCAGGGCATATCCGCCGCCCATTATTTTACCTACCGAACATAAGTCGGGCGTGACTCCGTAATGTCCTTGAGCTCCCCCATAAGATAATCTAAAGCCAGTCACAACCTCGTCGAATATTAGTGGAATGTTGTATGTTTCAGTGAGTTCTCGTAATCCTTGTAGAAATCCTGGCATCGGAGATATCACACGCTGTAAAGGTTCTACGATCACAGCGGCTAATTCATTATGATGCGATTCAATCAAAGACTGTGTTGTTGCAAGATCATTGTACTGTGATACTAGTACTAGGTCCTCAATTACCTTGGGGACTCCTCCCATATTTGCAGTAGCTTGGGGATATTCGTTGGCTGCTGAGGGAGTAACACTCATAACGGCATAGTCACTAGTTCCATGAAAGCCGCCTTCGAATTTCAGTATTTTATCTTTTCCAGTGTATGCTCTGGCGGCCCGCATAGCCTGGAAACAGGCGTCCGTCCCGCTTGTAGTGAACCTAACTTTTTCTGCGCATGGTACTGCTCTAATCAATTCCTCTGCCAGAAGTACGGCATTTTCGTTCGTAGCAAAAAATGTGCTACCGTGTCTTACCGCATCAATAACTGCTTCGGTGACGGCTGGGTGGGCATGTCCAAGGATCATGGGACCGGACCCCATCAACCAATCAATATATTGGTTGCCACTTACATCCCATATGTGGGAACCTTTGCCTTCTTTTACTAAGAACTGCAAATCATCTGAGAAACTTGTGTTACCGGCAGTTCCTCCTGGAAGGTATGATGTAGCTTTGCGAAGTAGTTCGGCTTCTCTAGGACTCCGGTTTGTCATATGTTAATCTCCTGAATCCTGAATCGTTATATATTGGGTATTAAATGATATGTCGAGTCGGTTTAGGAGTTACCTTTAGCCATGACGTCGATTAGTTCTTTCACGCTATCTGCAGAAGTTTGCAGTGCGCTGCGTTCTTCGTCTGTTAGGTTTATTTCGATTACTTGTTCTATTCCATTTGCACCGAGTTTCACTGGAACTCCCACGCATAGTCCGTTGATGCCATATTCTCCCTCTAAATATGCGCAGGCAGGCAGGATTCGTTTTTTATCCAATAAAACTGATTCAACCATTTGTGTGATAGACGCAGACGGAGCATAGTAGGCACTCCCTTGCTTAAGAAGAGCTACGATTTCTCCTCCACCTTGCCTGGCCCTGACGACTAATCTTTGTATCTGATCATCATCCATAAGCTCACTTATGGGGATGCCTCCAACTGTGGTATATCTAACTAACGGAACCATGTCATCTCCATGTCCCCCTAGTACGTATGCTTGCACGTCCTCAACGGAGACATCTAGTTCTTGGGCAATGAAAGTTCTAAACCGTGAGGTATCTAGTACTCCCGCCATTCCGAACACGCGGTTTCTCGGGAAACCACTTTTTTCATATATATTTTGCAGCATTGCGTCGAGGGGATTAGTAACGGCGATGATAATACAATTTGGTGAATATTTAACTACTTGTTCAGTCACCGCTGAGGTTATTTTCATATTAGTAAGTAAAAGATCGTCTCGGCTCATACCCGGGCCTCTAGCTATCCCTGCAGTGATTACTACGATGTCCGAATTAGCAGATTCTTCGTAACCGTTGCTTCCTGTAATAAGGGCATCAGAACCAATTACAGGTCCAGATTCCAACATATCTAGAGCTTTGCCCTGGGGGAGATCTTCAACTACATCTACTATTACTACGTCTGCATACCCTAATTGGTGAATCCTCTGGGCTGTAGTTGCTCCTACGTTTCCAGCTCCAACAATAGTCACTTTATTTCGCATATAAAAACTGCCTTCCTTTTAGTAAATTACCTTCCCGTATTTCCAGAGAAGGTAATTTGATGATCTTATTCTTCAACGTTCCCTGGTGGTGGGATATAACATTTTTCAGGTTTTGTTAAGACTCCGTTGAGAGGGTTTTGCTTATATGTGACATTTTCTTATTGTGGTAGAAAGTCTTACTACAGACTGTCTCCGTATCAGTAAATGTTTTACATGGTCAGCATATATATTTTTAACCGGATTATTATACCGCGCTATACGTACGCCGGCTACCACTAATTTGCTGCTCAGATGAGCATGCTATTTTCATTCATCTGATAGTTGAGTAAGCAGGGTGAGCGGATCATTTGTAGGGTTAAGGCAAGTATAGTTTTCACATACGTAGGCGGTAGGTTTATCGTTCTGTTGCTCTTTGCCGTCCAATAGAGGTGAAGTGATGCCGTTGTCAGGATTGTGTCTTCCAACGATTATTCTATTAGGAATGTAAGTATGGAAGACTACGTCCTTTAATTTGTCTGTGTCTTGATCCTCTTTAGCCCCAATAATAGCGATTTCTTTTGGTGTATGAATATGGAAATCCAATACTGATAACCAGTGCGCGGTTCCAGATGGAGCTCGGGCCATTAATTGGTGTAATCCTCGCAAAGGAGTTATACCTTTTTCCAAATACTCGTCATTTCCTGTGATGACTGCTACTCTGACCATCACATCAGATGCTATAGAACCACCGCACGGCTGAGCATTGTCAAATATATCGCGTGGTCGGACTACTAGCGTCTCATGGTCATGTCCCGTGTCGTAAAATCCGCCCAAGTTGTCATCCCAAAATAGATTGATCATGTTGTCAGATATCGAGATAGCATTTTGTAGCCAATAGTCTTCAAAAGTGCTTTCGTACAGTGCAATGAGGCCATCTGCTATGAAAGAGTAATCTTCAAGGTATCCTAGGAGTTTAGCTGTACCGTCTCTATAAGTTCTTAGAAGCCTCTCTTCGCTGCGTAATGTTGTAAGGATGAATTCAGAGCATTTTCTAGCGGCTTCAATGTAGTCTTCCCTGTTAAAAGCAGCCCCAGCTTCAGATAGAGTTTTTATCATTAATCCGTTCCAGGATGATAATACTTTATCGTCCAGTAGTGGATGTATTCTTTTCTCGCGTATTTCCAATAGGGTGGCTTTTCCCTTGTTGAGGATTGTGGTTAGTTCTTCGAGACTGATTGAATTGTCCGTGGCAAAGTCTACTTCTGATTTGGATATATTTAGTATATTCTGACCTTCGAAATTGCCACGTTCGCTGATGTTGTAGAATCGTGAGAATATGTCCCCTGCCTGTTCGCCCAATGCTTCTATTATCTCGCTGCGGGACCATACAAAAAATTTCCCTTCGACGCCCTCACTGTCCGCGTCTTGGGCTGAATAGAATCCACCCAAAGGACTAGTCATTTCACGGAGCACGTAATCTATCGTTTCCTCGGCTATTCGCTTGTATAAGGGTTTGTGGGTTATTTGATAAGCGTGGACATATAGTTTAGCGATAAGAGCGTTGTCGTATAGCATTTTCTCGAAATGCGGTACTAGCCAGTAGGAGTCTGTAGAATATCTATGAAATCCTCCTCCAACTTGGTCGTACATACCACCATAAGCCATCTTTTCTAGTGTGAATTCAACCATTTCAAGTGCGCGCGGATTGTAATTGTGGCTATAATAATGGAGTAAAAACTCGGGAGTCATGGGTTGAGGAAATTTAGGTGCGTTACCAAATCCGCCATTCTGATAATCGAAGTTGCTTGCTAGTGCATTATAGGCTTGGTGGAGTACGTCTATAGTCAGAGGAGTTACACCCGAGGACATACTGCCATTACGGCCCATCTGCTCAGTTAATTGTGATGTCACTCTTTCAATCTCAGATTTATTGTTTTGGTAAGCTTGGCTCACTGAGGTGAGTAGGCGTGGAAAACCTGGCATGCCGGACTGGTCTACAGGAGGGAAATAGGTTCCTCCGTAGAATGGCTTGCCTTCTGGGGTTAAGAAAACTGTCATAGGCCATCCACCGCTTCCTGTGAGCATTTGAACTGCTTCCATATACACGGCATCTAAGTCCGGACGCTCCTCGCGGTCGACTTTAATGTTGACAAAATGTTCGTTCATTAATGCGGCTATATCCGGATTCTCAAAGGATTCGCGCTCCATTACGTGACACCAATGGCAAGCAGAATACCCAATGCTTAAAAGAATAGGTCTATCTTCTTTTTTGGAGATTTGAAGAGCCTCATCACCCCACGGATACCAATTTACAGGGTTATGAGCATGCTGAAGTAAATATGGGCTCGTTTCGTTAATCAGGTGGTTAGCCAACTGTGCCTCCAAGAAAATTTGACCGTTATACTTTGTACAATGGTTATTGTTAATCATTTCTGATGACAAATCCATACCTAATGTTAGTAAGTTTACCTTTGATTTCTTTCCCTATGTTAAACTCTTTTATTACTAAGTTTTAGAGAGGTAGTTATGGCGATCCCCAAGGTAGTTTTCTTCACGAACTTGACCGGAGATTATAGAAACATGGTTACTGATCAAGTTCCTTCAGGATGGAACATTGTGTCAGAATCAATAGATTTGGAGGAAGAGCAGCAAATCGATCTGGTTAAAGATGCCGACCTTATTTTATTATGGCCAGGACGGGTATCGGATAGGGTATTGCAAGCAGCGGAAAAATGTCGCCTGATACAGCTTTTAAGCGCTGGCTATGATCGAATGAACCTGAAGTTAGCGTCAGATCTGGGAATCCCTGTAGCTAATAATGGAGGAGCAAATAGTGTCGCAGTATCTGAGCACACGATTATGCTCATATTGTCGCTTTATCGTAGATTGATACACTACTCCAGCTATGTAAAAGGCGAAGATAGCGGTCCTGCAGCAAACAGAAGGATAGACGTGTTTGAATTTGAAGGAAAAACCTTGGGGTTGATTGGAATCGGCAATATAGCTCAAAAGGTTGCAAAGAGGGCTAGAGGCTTTGACGTAGATATTCAATATTATGACAAATATGCTTCTATTTCAGTATCTGATGAAACAGCTCTTGGAGCTAAGTCGGTTGAGCTTGATGAATTGCTCAAGACATCCGATGTGGTTAGTATTCACGTTCCACTAACGAGTGAGACTTATCATATGATAGGAAAGCGTGAATTAGACTTAATGAAAACAAACGCACTCTTAGTTAACACTGCTCGTGGTGGAATAATAGATGAAGAAGCTCTGTTAGAATCGCTCCAAACAGGTGGCATTGCTGGTGCAGGGTTGGATGTTCTGGAAAATGAACCTCCTTCGATAGATGAACCTTTACGTCATATGGAAAACGTCATAGTGACTCCGCATACTGCCGGACCTACATTGGAGTCTTTGCCAAAACGAGCCATAAATTCGTTTCACAATATGCAACGAGTATGGAATGGTGAGGAACCTTTGTGGACAGCAAAATTTGACACCCCTGATTAGATTTGTAGTTGTTCTTTATAAGTCTAGCTATTATGGTTATGAATAATGTTTAGTGGAGGAACACATAATGGTAACGCAGAAATATGAACCTGAAGCCAAATATGAAGTCATTGTTACGGAAGTAGAGTTACGTAAAGACGGGGATACATCATGGCAAGCCACTATTTTCTCTCCAGATGCGAAAGGGATATTCCCTGGTTTGATTGACGTCCATGGTGGTGCATGGAATAGAGGGGAACGTGATAATGACGCGCGTATGAACACAACTTTAGCTGAGGCTGGAATGGTAGTTTGCGCTATAGATTATCGATTAGCACCAGAACATCCTTATCCAGCTCAGATATCAGATATAAATTACGCTACACGTTGGTTTAAAGAGAACTCCGATAGGTTTCAAATAGATCCGAATAGCGTCGGAGCAATGGGATGTTCTAGCGGCGGACATACAGTTATGCTGAATGCCATGAAGCCAGAGGACCCGAGATATAAGTCAATACCTCTAGCCAGTTCACACGATGCATCTTTACTCTATAGCATTTGTTGTTGGCCAGTATTAGATCCGTACGCACGATATTTATATGCTCAGGGTGCTGGTGAGGAACGATTAGTCGCATCAACAGAGGCTTATTTTCTTAACGTAGATGCGATGCACGAAGGAAACCCTCAAGAAATCCTTGATCGTAGTGAGAACGTTATACTACCGCCGACTCTAATCATCCAGGGAACGAATGATAGTAATGTACCACTGTCAATTCCACAGAACTTCCAAATATCATTTTCAAGTTTGGGTGGAGATATACAACTGGAAATGTTCGATGGAATGCCACATGGGTTTGGTAATATGCCAAGCGTGGAATCCGACCGAGCTTTGACTATGATGAAAAAATTTATTGCAGAAAAGTTGTCTCAGGTGTTGATAACGGCGTAGATGTCGAATGGATATGGACTAAATAAAGCAGATGATTCAACTGTGTGATGATTGTCGCTTTATTTAGTCTCTGATTGCATTTTAGATATCAAATCTTCAACGTTCATCGATCCTAAATCTCCCGATTCACGGCTCCTAACTGAGATCATCTGGCTCTCCTGCTCTCTATCACCAATAACTAGCATGTAAGGTACTTTCTGCATTTGAGCTTGTCGGATCTTTTGGTTCATGCGTTCTCCCCTATTGTCTATCTCCACTCTAAAGCCAGCATTTGAAAGGGTCTCTCGTATAATGTCACAATACTCAGAGTGGCGGTCTGCAATAGGAATGACAGTGACTTGATTCGGGGCCAACCATAAGGGGAAAGCACCGGCGTAGTGTTCTATTAGTACGCCGAAGAACCTCTCAAGAGAACCTAGTATAGCTCTATGAACCATGTACGGTCGCCTTCGCTCGCCGTCAGAATCCTGGAATGTCAGGTCAAACCTCTCGGGAAGGTTAAAATCAAATTGGACGGTACTACACTGCCATTCTCTGCCTAATGCATCTTTGATCTTGATATCAATTTTTGGACCGTAGAATGCTCCTCCACCCTCGTCAATGTCGTGGTCGAGTCCTCGTGACTGTAATGCGGATTCAAGGGATGAGGTTGCATGGTCCCACAGAGCCAGTTCTCCGACATATTTTTCTGGCCTTGTAGATAAGGAAATTTGGTAGTCCGTAAATCCGAAGGCACTCAATATTTCAAAAGTTAGGTCAAGTACCCCTCCAACCTCTGATTCTACTTGGTCCGGCATGCAGAAAATATGAGCATCGTCTTGAGTGAATCCTCGGACTCTCATAAGTCCATGCATTACTCCACTTCTTTCATATCTGTATACTGTGCCCAGTTCACCTATACGCAATGGTAATTCTCGGTAACTGTGAAGGCCGGATTTGTAGATCATGATGTGGAACGGGCAGTTCATCGGTTTCAAGAAATATTCTTGTTCATCAATCTCCATTGGGGCATACATGTTCTCTTTATAAAAGCCCAAGTGCCCGCTAGTCTCCCATAAATTAGACTTACCGATGTGCGGGGAATATACGATGCTATATCCATGTTTATAGTGGATATCACGCCAATAGTCTTCAACTAATGATCTAAGTACTCCACCTTTGGGATGCCATACAATTAGACCAGGTCCTATCTCTTCATGTGCACTAAACAAGCCTAGATCTTTGCCAATCGTTCTATGGTCTCTTCTTAACGCCTCTTCTAGCTTCTCTAGATGCTCATCAAGTGCTTCTTGGTTTTCAAAAGCAGTGCCATATATTCTTTGCAACATTGGCCTAGATTCGTCACCGCGCCAATATGCACCTGCAATATTTAACAATTTCATAGCTGGTATGTCTGCGGAATTTTCTACGTGAGGACCTTGGCATAAATCCGTAAAGTCTCCGTGGGTATAAATGCTTAAAGTTTCTGCGTCAGGTATGGCTTCTATTATTTCTAATTTATATGGTTGGTCGGTAAATAGGGTTGTAGCTTCATCTCTTGTTAATTCTTTTCGGATGAAAGGTTGATTTTGGGATATCGTCTTGTTCATTAACTCCTCAATTTGGATTAGATCATCAGGAGTAAATGGTTCAGGAACATCAAAATCGTAATAAAAGCCATCCTGTGTTGGAGGCCCTATGCCCATCTTGGCTTGTGGGAATAATTGCAATACTGCATCTGCCATTATGTGAGCAGCCGAATGACGCAGTTTGTGCCTTAGCATGTCAGTTTGATTGTTGTGGTCTTGATCTAACGTACCGTGGTCTAACATCATCGTCCTTGGAGCAAGAGATATCTTGTATTGTATATGATATGTTGGTCAGTGACAGTACCTGATTATACCCAAAGTGTTATAGTTTATAAGAGTGTAGTTGCTGTCAGTTTCGCACTAAATTCTGTCAGATTTTTATAATGATTACGTAAAGGGCTAAATAAATGGAACATTTACTTCAACAGTTAAAGACATTAACAGTGAAAATTGATCTGCTAGTGGAGCGTCTTTGACGTCTCTAAACAAGAACAGGAAATCTTACGTATAGAGCAGGAAGCTGGTGCCACGGGATTTTGGGACGACTACCAAAATGCCCAGAGTGTCATGCAGGTTCTGGGTAAACTTAAGGAAACTGTTTCAGTTTGGAGAGGGCTACAACGTGATGTTGAAGCAACATTGGATTTAGTCAATTTATCAATAGACGAACGGGATCATTCCTTCGAAAGCCAACTGGAAGACGATGTTTTAAGACTTAATCGTCTTATGGAACAACAGGAAGTTTTGCTCACCTTATCTGGAGAATATGACGACAGGCCTGCTATTTTGACTATCTATGCTGGAGCAGGCGGTACTGATTCTCAGGATTGGGCTGAAATGTTATTTCGTATGTACGCCCGATGGGCAGAAGATGATAAACGACCAGCACAGATTATGGATTTATCCTATGGGGATGAGGCTGGAGTCAGAGGGGCAACTATTGAAATAGGCGGCAGGTATTCTTATGGATATTTGAGCGCAGAAAGAGGGGTTCACCGTTTAGTTCGTCTTTCTCCATATGACCCAAATCATCTTCGGCATACATCTTTCGCTCAAGTAGAAGTACTACCAGCTGCTTTGGATGAGGAAGTAAACATTTCTGTCAGACAGGACGATATTAAGATGGATACGTTTAGATCGAGTGGTCCTGGTGGCCAAAATGTCCAAAAAGTAGCATCGGCCGTAAGACTTACCCATGTGCCTACAGGTATAGTGGTTAGCTGTCAGACAGAGAGGTCACAACATCAAAACCGTGAATATGCTATGCGTATATTGAACGCTAGGATTCTTGACATGGAAAACAAGAAACGATCTGAAGAGCGTTCAAAGTTGCTCGGTGATAGGGTGTCTGCGGAATGGGGAAATCAAATTAGAAGCTATGTTCTGCACCCATATAAATCAGTCAAAGATCATAGGACAAACTATCAGAGCACAAACCCAGAGGCTGTTTTGGATGGGCGTATAGCCGGATTTATAGAAGCCTATTTAATGTCCAAAGTTGGCTGATAATGTGATAGATGTTGGCTTATGCAAGGCGGAGTTCATTAGGTGTATGTTATGAACAAGATCCCAAAAAGTGACCCATCTTGTTACGTTTTGTTTGCAAGTAGGATAGATTTTCATCATTAGGCGGGACTTCAACATCAACCCTTTCTGTGATCTCCACTCCGTATCCTGAAAGTCCGACTACTTTCTTGGGACTATTTGTTACTAGCTTTACTTTGCTTATCCCTAGATCAATCAGCATTTGGGCACTAAGAGCGTAGTTTCTCAGGTCCGATTCAAATCCTAGTTGTTCATTAGCCTCTATAGTGTCCAAACCATCTTCTTGCAGTGAATAGGCTTTAATTTTGTTGTGTAGGCCAATACCACGACCTTCCTGGCGCATATATAGGAGTGCACCGGTTCCTTCTTTGCCAATCATACGCAGGGCAAGATCTATTTGTTCGCCACAATCGCATCTCATGCTACCAAATACGTCGCCTGTTAAGCATTCGCTATGGACTCTAGTCAATATGGGATCTCCTGAACTACAGTCACCAATAGTTAAAGCGATGTGCTCTCCAGGATCTATAGAACTCTTATAAGCCACAATCTTAAACTCACCATATCTGGATGGTAGTCTAGCTTCAGCTACTCTTTCGATCAAAGTTTCATTGTGTCTTCTATATGCGATGATCTGCGCTATACTCAAAATTTTCAAGCTATGTTTATCGGCAAATATCTCTAGATCAGGCATTCTGGCCATATCGCCGTCTTCTTTAATAATTTCACATACAATGCCAGCGGGGTACATATCCGCTATTTTACATAGGTCTACCGTAGCTTCAGTGTGGCCAGCTCTAGCTAGAACACCTCCGGTGTTATACCGGAGTGGAAACAAGTGTCCGGGCCTGGCTAGGTCGTTCGGGGTGCACTTAGGGTCAATGAGGGCTTGTATTGTTGCAGCTCTATCTGGTGCTGAAATTCCTGTGGTAGTCCCGATTTTGTAGTCCACTGCAATTTGGAAGGCCGTGGGTAGACTACCTTCAGTATGCTCACTGCTGACTGCAGAGATATTTAATTCTGAAAGTCTTTCAGGAGTCATCGGCATGCATAATAGGCCTTTGGCTTCTGTTATCATGAAATTGACGGCTTCAGGAGTAACTTTTTCGGCGGCCATTACCAAGTCGCCTTCGTTCTCCCTACGTTCGTCATCTACGACTATAATCATTTTCCCTGCTTGCAGGTCCAATATCGCTTCTTCAACGCTACATAATGACATGTTTATAGAACTCTCTTTCGTTTATGAGACGCTATGGATTATTTGGTCATTAGGTTCTCGACGTATTTTGCGACAATATCGACTTCTAAATTAACCAAATGTCCAATTTGTTTCCCTTTCAAATTGGTATGATCCATAGTGTATGGTATCACAGAGATTGTGAAAGATGCAGCATTTCGTTTCACAACAGTTAGGCTTATACCATCTACGGTAATAAAGCCTTTAGATACGATGTATGGCATTAGCTTTTTAGGAGATCTGATGGTTATTATGAAACAATCAGAATCACCTTTTATAGACGTAATCTTCCCTGTTCCATCCACATGACCTTGTACAATGTGTCCACCTAATCTGCCATTGGCTAATAAAGGTCGCTCTAAATTTACGACATCGCTTTGTGTCATATCTCCAAATCCCGTGCGTTTCATTGTTTCTGGTGCGAGATCGACAGTAAAACTTTTGTCGTCGATGTGGACTACAGTTAGGCATGTGCCATTTACAGCAATACTATCACCAAGGTTAGTGCCCTCTAGGACTGTTGAAGCATAAACACTTAACCCAGAACTGCTGATATCTTCGATCTGTCCAACTTCTTCCACAATTCCGGTAAACATGCTATGACCTCCTTGTAGGGTATCCGACTGTCAGCCAATCGTTACCTACCTGGGCGTATCTAGTATTTTTCAATTCATACACTTCATTCATGAGATGTACACCAAGACCCTCAACTGGTGATGGTGCATTAATACCTCCGATTATAATCGGAGCACAGAATGCATAGACCTTATCTATCAATTCGTTATCAAAGAAAGATCCTAAGATAGTTCCCCCGCCCTCTATCATTACTTTGACTGCCCCGTTATGTCCTAAGTGTTCCATTACAGATGGCAAGTGGATTTGCCCGTTCTGGGACTGTTTCGTCTGAATGATCTTTGCGCCAGCCTGTATTAGTGCGGCAACTTTTTCTGAAGGAGCATTTTCTGAGCAAAACAGTAGCACTTCACCTGGTTCAGAGAATAATCGTGAATTAGGAGGGGTCCTACCGTGTGTGTCAATTATAACTTTTAGTGGTTGATGATCTAGTGGATGCTCTTGTTGGTTCCGAGCGGTGAGCTGAGGATCATCTAATATTACTGTGTTAACTCCTACTATGATCGCATCACTAGTTCTACGTATCTCATGAACGACTGCCCGAGACTCGTCTCCTGTGATCCATTTGGAGTCTCCTGAGTTGGTTGATATTTTCCCATCTAAGCTCATGGCGAACTTAGCTATTACAAAAGGCAGGTTGGTCACTATGTGTTTAGCAAACCCTTCGTACAATTCAATTGTGTTAATGGAATCGTCAATTTCTACTGATACCCCAGCCTGTTCAAGAGTTGTTATACCATTCCCACACACTTCAGGGTTCGGGTCTAACGTCGCTATTTTTACTTGCTTAATACCTGCTGAAATTATTGCATCAGTACAAGGTGGGGTTCTACCATAATGACAGCACGGCTCAAGGGTTACATGCATGGTAGCCCCGAAAGCTTTAGATCCTGCCATTTCAATTGCCATAACTTCCGCATGGTTTTGGCCTGCGGGTTGTGTATAGCCTTGGCCAACGACAATACCATCACTAGTTATTATCGCCCCGACGGAAGGGTTAGGACTTGTGGTACCACAGCCCTCTAAAGCGAGTTTTAACGCTAGTTGCATTGGCTCCAAAATAGTATTTATACTCTTTCCGTATAATTTCTAGGGTTATTATTTCCTGAAGTCCTGATGGAATCTGCTGGGAGTTGGGTCTGTTTGCCCTTGATATTTACTTCCTAATGACTCAGAACCATACAATCGCTCTGCGGGTGTGCTCAGCTCTAGAAATGATATTTGCCCAATTTTCATTCCAAAGTATAAGCTGATTGGTAATCTCGATAAATTGCTTAATTCAAGCGTTAGGTGACCTTTCCAACCCGGATCTACGAACCCTGCTGTAGAGTGTATTACCAGGCCGATCCTGCCGAGTGAGCTTTTGCCTTCTAATCTAGCGACTAAGTCGTCGGGAAGTTCTATATTTTCGGTTGTGCTTCCTAGAACGAACTCGCCAGGGTGGAGCATGAAGGGAGATTCGTTATCGATTTCCACTCGCTCGGTCAATCCGTCCAAACTTTTCTTGACGTCTATATAAGGTTGCCGTGAATTGGTAAAAACAAGGAACTTTGAATCAAGATGCAAATCTACGCTAGCCGGTTGTATGTCAGCGTAATCGACCGGCTCAATTATTATTCTTCCGTTTTGTAGTTGCTCCTTTATAGACTTGTCACTTAGGACCATAGATCTCCTTGATTTATAACGATAGTTTGTTTATAAGCTTATGATTCGATTGTAACCTTGAGTTTATTGAGTCGCAACTGAAGTGCCATTTTTTACTGATTACTTTACACTTATCCTTGGAAATTGACGTTGCCGTTCAATAGTGATCTAGCCATGACAAATTTATGAATCTCAGATGTCCCACCGCCAATTCTGGCGTGCCTAAGCATGTGGTACCAATGAGCGATGGGCATATCTAGACTTTCTCCAAGTCCGCCGAATATTTGCATTATTTTGTCTATGCTTCTGAAACCCCATTCACCTGCGCAATACTTAACCATCGATGCCTCGACCCTAACGTCTTCTCCATTGTCAGTGCGTTGTGCGGTTTGTCTGACCAGAGCTCTAAGAGCGGTTAGATCGATATATACATCAGTGAGCATCCATTGGATTGCTTGTCTGTCAGATATAGGTCTACCATAGGTAACTCGTTGTTTGGACCAGTCTATAGCCATCTCTAGAGCTCTACTTAGGATGCCAAGAGCCATAGACCCGCGCAGTAACCGATCATTATGGACTAGCCATTGTTGTCCGAGACTGAATCCATAACCTACTTCCCCTAAAACCTGTGTTTGAGGGACTCGTAGGTTGTCAAAGTGCACGAAATGTTGTTGGGCTTTCGTTGGCATAGCCCATATGCGAATAGGGTCAAAGCTTAACCCTTTGCTGGGATTATCGACGATAAACATTGTTATACCGCCTCTTTGTCGTTTATCAGGGTCTGTTACCGCTTGAACTAATAGATAGTCGGCCGATTCTGCTCCCGATATAAACATTTTAGTACCAGTAATGATCCAATCGTCGCCGTCTTGGACAGCCCTAGTTTGCATCATTCCACCTGGGTCAGACCCTGCTTCTGGTTCTGTCTGAGCAAAAGCGTAATAAAGATCGCCGTTAATAGTGGGGTACAAGTATTTTTGTTCTTGTTCTGGAGAGCAAGCCCCAATCATGAACATGGGTACTGGAGATGTTGGGAGATGTACTATGCTTTTTTGTATCTCTTCTTCCAGTATCACATGTCCTAAAGCGCCTATACCACCTCCGCCATAAGCCTCTGGAACGAAAGAGGTATACACCCCTGTGTCTTTGGATATCTGGTGGAGATGATTCCATAGATTTTCTGGCAATGTTCCCATGATGCCCGGCACTGTTTCTAGCACACCTCTTGGCGCACCGGGGTGGTCTATCCCTTCTTGGGGAGGGTTGGCCAGATAATCTGGTTCCAACGGGATGCATTCATCCTTTACGATTTGTCGAATAGTGTTCTTAAAAGCTTCTATTTCAGGAGGTAGAGTAGGTTGCATATTTAGGCTCCGGTGTAATTAGTGTTTGCTTTTTAGGGACGGTAGGAATAGTACTAGTGGAATGGGCAAACGAATTTAAGTGTATTTATCACAAAGCGATCGTTGCTATCACCATTAGTGAACTGATCCCGAGTCATATATCCTTGGGATGCATTCTCTGAAAGCACTGCATTTATGGATTGGACAGCAGTTCCAGCTAATGATATCACCAGTATGAAAACTACTAAGATACCGATGATCTTAACTTTTAAGGGGACGTGACTAGACGTCATTTTCACACCATTAGAATATTTGAACACATTTTATAGACTTTAGGACTGTATTTCTAGTTTGTGTGCGTAAGATGAAGTAGATTATGAGTGGCAAACAATTGTCCCCATCGTGATAAAATGTTTTGTACCTAAATTCATTATAATCAGGAACTGCCTCTATAACTATGCAATATCGAAACCTTCCCAATGTAAATAGCGTCCTCGAGAATGATGCAATCCGAGAAATAGTTGCGATATATAAGCGTGACTGGATACTAGAATTAGTCCGAGAGACTATAGAGCAAGCCCGTGAAGCTATATCAAAGGGAAATACATGTCCGACTCTCTTAGAAATTGTTGCAACCGTTGAAGATAGGGTGGCGTTGCTTACTGTTCAATCGCCTATCCAGGTGATTAATGCTACCGGTGTTATCATCCATACCAATCTTGGTCGGTCTCCTCTAAGTAATCAGGCAATTGAAGCCGCAGTTGCGGCAAGCACCGGATACTCGGATTTAGAATTCGATTTGTCTAATGGTAGGAGAGGGTCGAGGCAATCCCACTTGCAATCTTTGCTTAAAGAAATTACTGGAGCGGAAGCCTCGTTAGTAGTCAATAATAATGCTTCTGCATTACTTCTGGGATTATCGGCTTTATCTGATGGCAAAGAAGTTATAGTTTCACGAGGAGAGGCGGTTGAAATCGGTGGAGGATTCCGAGTTCCCGAGGTAATGGAGCAAAGTGGGGCGAAGCTGATAGATGTCGGAACTACAAATCGCACTTATGCACGTGACTATGCGAATGCCATAAGTTCTGAAACCGGTGTGTTTCTGAAAGCGCATGCCAGTAATTTTAAGGTTGAAGGTTTTACTGCTGAAGTCGCTATTAATGAGTTAGTGGAGCTCGGTCGAGTAAATAATATACCGGTTATCCACGATGTTGGCAGCGGTGCCTTGCTTGATACAGCTAAATATGGACTGGCTCATGAGCCAACTCCTCAGGAAAGTATAGCTTCCGGAGCAGGATTAGTAATGTTCTCGGGAGATAAACTTTTAGGTGGACCACAAGCCGGAATAATCTCAGGAGACCGGTTGTTAGTAGAAACATTGTCTCGGCACCCGCTGGCAAGAGCCATCAGAATTGACAAGATGAGTTTGGCAAGTCTGACTGCTACGTTAATGCATTACCTGAAAGGAGAAGCGGAGACAGAGATACCAATCTGGAAGATGATATCTGCATGTTCAGATGAGATTAGACTGCGAGCTCAGAAATGGAAAGAATGCTTGCAGGTGGATACAGAAATTATTGAAAGCAAATCAGCGGTCGGTGGGGGCAGTTTGCCAGGAGAAACTCTCAATTCTTGGTCCCTGGCGATTGATAGTGCAACCGTATCAGGTGGTGCGGAAGCGCTGGTGACACGTCTTCGTGAGAATATCCCACCGATTATTGCTAGGATAGAGGACGATAAAGTGTTATTAGATCCGCGCACTGTTATGGAGGATGAGGAAGACATTCTAGTCGAAGGATTGCGCAGGTGTGTTGTATAGTGCAGTCAGGAATAGTTGTGGTTAGGTGCCAGCTTACGAGAGTGGAATACAGGTGGTAATAAAGTGACTGATTATTTATTAGTGCATGCAGCAGGGCAAGGAGCTTGGAGTTGGGGCAGAGTTTGGGGGGAAATGACTTCGCCCGATGAGCATCCTCCAAGGTTATACGCCTATCGTGCGGTTGGAAAAGTATTTCCTCTGGATTTGCCTGGGCATGGACTGGATTCAGATGGCGATACTAGCACAGTTCAATTTGAAGAGTGTGTCCAATCTGTAGCTAGGTCAATCGAGCGTCAAGGGTTAGTTAGACCAGTTATAGTAGCGCATGGATCATCCGCTCCGATTGTATTACAGGCATGTGCAACACTAGATCTGGAACCTTCTAGGATAATTTTGATCAGCGGGGTTGTCCCGAAAGATCAAGGGACTATCATATCTCAATTCCCTGCACTTTATAGGTATATGTTGCGATTTTCATATTTGTTGAATGGACTGGTAAGTAGAGACATAAATCTAGCAAAAAATATTATCAGTAGAGTACTGTGTAACACTATGGATGCTATGGATATAGTGCAAAGTATTGGATACTTTGGGCCATTGCCTATCAGGGTCCTAATGACTAAATTATCATTATCAATGATGAATATACCGTGCCCTGTTACCTACGTGGTATTAAATGATGATAAGTGGATCCCTCCCAAGAAACAAAAGATAATGGCGGCAAGAATCAAGGATGCCGAGGTAGTTGAAATAGATTCATGTCATCAGGTTGCATTGCAGAAACCTAAAGAACTAGCCAAATTGCTACGTGGATATGCGTAGCAATTTGGCTAGTTCTTATATATCAGATTCGAATGTTGATGAGTCTGGTTTTTGATCAGGGGAGCTGAGGGTAAATATTTATGAACTTGGGTCTTCGCACTATGCAGGCTGAGGATATTGAGGAAGTGTTATCTATAGAGAAAGAGGCATTTTCTCCATTATGGCCCGGGACTTCCTTCAAGCGACAACTTAATAACAGATATTCAGATTATTTAGTCGCCTATGATGTTCTGGCCCAAGCCTCCGTAGATTCTATTGATACAGATGAAAGCACTCTATCAGAAGGCCCATGGATAGAAACGTTTTTTCATACTATCAAGAATGTTTTTAAAAGCCCTAGTGTTGAGACTGCTGGGTCTCAAACGCTAGCAGGTTATGTTGGAGTCTGGTTTCAGGGTAACGAAGCTCACATAACGGAAATAGCCGTTAGGGAAGCATTGAGGGGTTGCGGGATTGGTGAATTGCTCTTGATAGGGAGTATCCGGTCAGCGACTAAATACGGATCTACGGTTGTGACTTTAGAGGTTCGCATTTCTAACTTTATAGCCCAAAGATTATACGAAAAATATGGATTTAGCACAGCTGGTATCAGAAAGGGATATTATTCCGATAACCGAGAGGACGCGTTGATAATGACTACGAGTCCAATCCATACTCCGGAATACCAAACTCAATTTGATTTATTGCAACAGGCCTATACTGACAGAGGGAGGAACATTTATATCTCTGAATAACGGTATTAAGGGTTTAGTTGACCACCTGATTAGGCCTTGATAGAATGGCCCGAGCGCTGCGAAATCGAGGTATCTATGTTAGTCATAGGCTTGACTGGTGGTATAGGAAGTGGCAAGAGTGCGGTGAGTGTTATGTTGCAGGAATTAGGAGCGCACGTAATAGACGCCGACAAAGTAGGCCATGAAGCCTATCAGGTTAATTCAGAGCCGTGGCAAGCAGTGGTTGATGCGTTTGGAAAAGACATTTTAGGGCCTGATGGTGATATCGACAGGAAAAAGCTTGGATCTGTAGTTTTTTCAGATGCGAGCCAGTTGGACCGATTGAACTCCATTATGCACCCTCGAATGGCAAATATGGTTAAAGGAAAAATAGGATCACTGAAGGACGATGGAGTTAGCGTAGTGGTTCTCGAAGCAGCCGTTTTGCTAGAGGCGGGGTGGGATAGGCTTGTCGATGAGGTCTGGACTGTCACCGCTCCGGCTGAAGCTGTTCTGGAACGATTGCATGCACGTAACGGTATGGCGTCTGATGAAGCGAATAGACGGATTGCCGCGCAGATGTCTACTGAGGACAGATTGAATCGGTCTCAGGCTGAAGTAAGTAATAGCGGTGATATGATATTGCTTAGCAAGACCGTTCGTAAATTATGGGAAGACAGAGTAAAAACGAAAGTTGGGAAGGTGTAATGGTAGAAGCAACTGAACCTCAATTTAAAGAATATGCTATAGAAGAATTTCTTGTTAGAAGTGAACCCTACTACCGTCCTGTCGGCGACGAAATGGAACTGTTTACAGCCGCATACGAGCAACATATACCAGTATTGTTGAAAGGTCCGACAGGTTGTGGGAAAACTAGGTTCGTTGAGTACATGGCTTGGAAACTGGGGAGACCTCTGACAGTTGCTAAAGATTCTCCGGCTCAGCCCGTTAACGATGGAGAGGTGAGAGTACCATTAGTCACCATCGCCTGCCATGAAGATCTTACAGCAAGTGACTTAGTGGGAAGATATCTTTTGGACGCTAATGGCACTAGGTGGATTGACGGACCTATGACGCGTGCTGTAAAAACAGGTGCTATTTTATATCTGGATGAGGTAGTAGAGGCTAGAAAAGATACGACGGTGCTTATTCACCCTCTTACAGACCACCGAAGAATACTACCTATAGAGAAAACGGGTTCTGTAGTCGAAGCTGATGACCGTTTCCTGTTGTGCATATCTTACAATCCTCATTATCAAAGCGCTTTAAAAGATCTTAAACACAGTACTCGCCAAAGATTTATATCAGTAGAATTTGACTATCCGCCTGCTGACGTCGAGGCAGAAATTGTTCAGAATGAAAGCGGATGCACATCTGATCAGGCAGAGGCGTTGGCCAAACTAGGCGAGAAAGTCAGGAATCTTAGAGAGCATGGGTTGCAAGAAGGAGCTAGTACTAGGTTGCTTATCTACGCAGGGCGCCTCATGACTCAGGGTATAAAGCCCAGAAGGGCGTGTCAGGTAGCGATAGTCTGGACATTGACAGATGAGCTAGAGTTGCAGAGAAGTGTTGAAGAGGTTGTGACCTCAATTTTTGAATAACTAAGAGATCTAATGTCCCAATTTAGCTTAGAGGCTCTGCGGTCAAATCTTGATAGACATGATGTGAGGCAAATTAATCCGGATGGATTAATGCCTGCTGCTGTCATGATCCTGCTGTATGATAAAGACGGTGAATACTGTGTTCTCTTGAACAAGAGATCACAACTCGTAGAACACCACAAAGGCGAGATGTCTTTCCCTGGCGGAGCTAAGGACCCTACGGATATGGATTTTCTAGATACTGCTTTGAGGGAGACAGAAGAGGAAATGGGTATCTCTAGAGCAGATATCACTGTTCTAGGGCAGTTGGACGATATAATCACTCGTAGTGATTTTATCGTTAAAGTGTACGTAGGGACTATTCCTTATCCTTATGATTTTCATCCTAGCGAGATAGAAATAGCCGAAGTAGTAGAAACCCCAATTAAACACTTATTAGATTCTCAGAGCTTAAGGTATGAATCGAGATGGGTAGACGGAGAAGCCTCAACCTCGGTATCTTACGCCTATCAGGATTACTTAGTGTTTGGTGCCACAGCTAAGATTCTTCAACAATTACTCAATATAGTTGAGGAAGGCTAATAGATGGGAGGTATTTCCTTTGACTAGTAATGGCAATAATGATATCGAATCGTCACTCAGCCAGTTTCCGCCTGCCGTGCTGGAAGCTTTTCAGGAGGCTTCCGAGTCGATGGACTCAGCGTTCAATGAAGAAGAGTTTAACTTGTGGGCTAAAGAAGGAGTGTCTATAGCCGGACAAACAGTGAGGTCTTGGGAATCAGCTGTTGAATATTATAGGGTAGGGTCCCATGTAGCACGGGCTTTGGCTTTTCCATCATTCATGCAATGGGCAAGATGCGGAACATATCTCGCCCAGGACTCTCCAGCCCTTGCGGTGGCGTTCTTTAAAGCAAGTCCATTGATAGTTGGCAATTTGAGGCCTCAGTATATTCCTAGATGGGCAGGATTAGGCCGTAGTTTGTATAAGGGAACTTGGAAATCTAGTACATTATCGGCCAAGTTTTTTGAGGTTAGTCCTGACCTTATTAGAAGTTTGCCGTTTTGGGACGTAGAAGTATTTGCGTCTTTGATAGAATCATTATCCTATAAATCTTACGATGTCAGTATGGAATGTCTAGTGCTAGGACGTGATGTTCTTCCGGCAATGGGCCGAGAACGGGAAGCTTTTCTGTCAATGTGTAGAGCTCTAACCGATAGCAACTGGAGGGAAGTAAAAACTTGTTTAGAACTTGCCCCTAGGGCGCTACAGCAAATAGACGAAGGCCAGACTGGTCGATTCCTGAAATTAGGGGAAAGACTGGCAAAAACTGGCTTGAGAGAGACAGCTAAATTCCTAGCAGATGGTACCTCTACATTAGCGCAGATTCCTCAAACATCTCAAACACATATTTTGGATTTAGCTGAAGGTTTGCTTGCAACGTCCCCTGATGCTGTAGCACCTTTCCTGAAAAGTCTTGATGTAGTTTTGAATAGAATTACTATGAACCAATTGGACACGTGGTATCAGCACGGTGTTGAAATGCTAAAAGACAATCCTGATAGTGGCATAGCATTTTTCAAGATAGAATCTACTACATCAGAATCTATGTTGGAGACACTTTCGTCAAGCTTGGAGCTTGAGAGAGTCAAAGGCGTTGTAAAGCTTTATTGTAGCGCGTTATCAGGTTCCACGATTGATGTTCTTGATACGCAGGAGTTGGTCAATAAAAACATTGGATGGATAGATGAAGATACAGCTTCTACGGACGGCACAAAAGTATTTCTACCCCCCATTGTGGACCACTATCCCCGTAAAGATGAGAACTTTTCGTGGTTCAAAGTTGTCGCAACACATCAGGTGGGACACTTAGAATTTGGTAGTTTTAACTTCGTTTTTGAAAAGCCAGCAGCATGCTTTGAAGATCAGAGGCGAACTGAGTTGGAATCAAGTCAAAGCGAACGGCAGGCAGCTTTACTCAGAGATATGGGAGACGATGCTCCTGACATAAGTGATCAGGCTCACGCTTATACCGATATAGGTAGATTCCTTAATTTATTTGAAGACCGAAAATTAGCATTTGATCTATTTACAGTATTGGAAGATTGTAGACTGGATTACCGGATTAAGATGGAGTATCCAGGTATCAGAACGGCTTCTGAGAGAGTTCAAATAGAGGCTCGGTCTGGTCGACCTGAGATACAAGAACTACCATTACAACAAGCTCTAGTTGAACTTTTAATTCATATGAGTCTTGAGCAGTTTACTGATCTAATGGTGCCAACGGAATATAAGGAAGAATCTATAATGCTTTCGCAGATATTGCATGCTCTTAGGGATGTGAGTGCGAA
>Ga0114932_10000329_pt1 | contig 55890 bp, 39 predicted proteins | sample 2SBtaG_2_FD_87286 | JGI IMG/M metagenome (GOLD analysis project Ga0114932, IMG submission 87286) | Deep subsurface microbial communities from Kolumbo volcano to uncover new lineages of life (NeLLi) - 2SBTROV12_ACTIVE470 metaG | ecosystem: Environmental > Aquatic > Marine > Volcanic ...
GAGGGGCCATCGTCAACATCGGCAGCGCGATGGGGTGGCAGGCGATGCCGCGCATGGCGGTCTACGCCGCGAGCAAGGCCTTCGTGATGGCCTGGACCGAGGGGCTCGCCGAGGAGCTGCGCGGCACGGGCGTCAGCGCGCACTGCATCTGCCCGGGCGCCACGCCGACCGAGTTCGGCGACGTGGCGGGCGCCGACCCGCTGGTGCTGAAGGCCACCTACGCGGTCGGCACCTCGGTGGACCAGGTGGTCCGCGCCACCGAGGCCGCCAGCCGGGGTCGCGCGGGCGCCGTGGTCGTCCCCGGCCTTCTGAACAAGCTCGTGGTGCTGTTCAGCGCGCTCAGCCCGCGCTGGCTCAGCCGCCTGACCACGGGCCTGGTGATGCGAGGGCGGATCCGCGCGGATCGCGCGGTCGGCTAGATCGCTAGGCCTGGGCCGCCAGAGCCTGCTCCAGGCCAGCGACGCACAGCGTGACGTTCCGCTCGGTGCAGGCGCTGCCCATCAGTCCGATGCGCCAGACCTTCCCGGCCATCGGTCCCAGGCCGCCACCGATCTCGAGGCCGAGGTGCTCGAGCAGGTGGGCCCGCACCGCCTTGTCCTGCACGCCGTCCGGGATCGACACCACGGTGAGCTGCGGCATCCGCGTGTTCGCTGCCACCGGAAGACTCAGCCCGAGGCCCTCGAGGCCTTCAGCCAACGAGGCGCCGTGGCGTGCGTGCCGCGCGTACCGCGCCTCGAGGCCCTCCTCGAGCACGAGCCGCAGCGCTTCGTGCAGCGCGTACACGCTGTTGACCGGCGCGGTGTGGTGGTAGGCGCGCTCGCCGCCCCAGTACTTCGTGATCAGCGACAGATCGAGGTACCAGCTCTGGACGGGCGACTTGCGGTCCTGCAGGGCGGCCACGGCCCGATCCGAGAAGCTGACGGGCGCCAGGCCCGGGGGCGCGGACAGGCACTTCTGGGTGCCGCCGTACATGGCGTCGACGCCGTGGTCATCGAGATCGACGGGCACCCCGCCGGTGGACGTGACCGCGTCGATCATCAGCAGCGCTCCGAGCTCGTCGGCCAGCTCGCGCAGACCCGCCAGGGGCTGGAGCGCGCCGGTGGAGGTCTCGGCGTGCACGACGGCCACGAGCTTGTAGGCGCGACCGCCCGCCGCCGCCCGCAAGGCCTCGGTCGACATGGCTTCACCCCACCGCGCCTCGACCGGCGTGACCTCGGCTCCGCAACGGCGGGCCACCTCACACATGCGCGTGCCGAACACGCCGTTCACGCCGATGAGGGCGCGATCCCCCGGCTCGAGCAGGTTGACGAGGCAGGTCTCCATGCCCGCGGAGCCGGTCCCCGAGATCGGCAGGGTCAGCCGGTTCTCCGTGCCCAGCACCGCGCGCAACATGGCCGCCGTCTCGTCCATGATCTCCAGGAAGCGCGGGTCGAGATGCCCCAGGGTGGGGCGCGACATGGCCTGCAGCACGCTCGGCGCGACGTCGGAAGGACCCGGTCCCATGAGGACGCGGCTCGGGGGATCGATGGGGGCGAAGGGACGCATGCAGAGGCTCCTCGTGGGAGCCCTGCTTAGCTCCCCGTGTCCCCGCTGTCCTCGGCGGGGCCGCCGGAGTCGCCCGACGAGCCGGTGTCTGCGGTGTCTGCGGTGTCTGCGGTGTCTGCGGTGTCCGCAGTGTCTGCGTCCGAGTCCGCACCGCCAGAACCGACTCCGGTGTCGGCCGTGTCGCCGGTGCCCTCGGACAGTTCCTCGACGGCGTTCAGGGTGAAGGTGGTCCCGGAGACGTTGACGGCCATGAAGAACGACGCCGCGAGCACCTCGAGCTTCACGTCCTGGTCGTTGGTCGCGCTCAAGCCGGCCACACCGCCGATCAGCGTGAGCGACTCGAAGGAGCCTCGGTACCGGCCCAGCAGGTCCTGGCCGTACAGAGGCGCCACGGTGTCGGGCACGTAGAGCTCCACCTCGGCCTTCTCGAAGCTGCTCATCACGGCGAAGCAGCAGCCGCCGAAGCCGCCTCGGAGCTCCACGAGCTGGCGATGCTCCGAGCCGTAGGGGTCCTTCACCACCAGGGTGCCGTCGCCCGCCAACGCGCCACCGAGCACGCCGAAGGCGCCGAACCCGAGGCCCTCGAGCCACGCCTCCTCGACCTCCACGTCCTGCAGCGACAGGGCGTCGATCTGGCTGTGGCAGGCGAACAAGAGCGCCGCGATCACAGCAGCTCCTCCGCGAGCCACGCCTCGACGTCGTCGGCGGTCTCGTAGCGCACGATCGCTTCGTCGGGGGTGACCGTGAGCCACTCGAAGGAGAAGCCGACCCCCACCCCGAGCCCGAGCTGGGCCATGTCGAACTCCACGTCGTGGGCGTTCTTCAGGTGGTGGGTGTCGGCGCCCGCGATCACGGTCAGGGCCGGACTTCGACCGCGGTAGGTGCCGAGGATCTCCTCGCCGCGGGTGTCGTCGGGCAGCTCGAGCATCACGTCGCGCCCGAGGCCGGCGACCGCTTCGACGTCCAGGCCGACCGTGCCACCGTCGAGGGTCATGAGCGCCCCGTAGAAGCCGACCTCGTCGCGGGGCACGGCCACCAGGCGGCCGCTGCCCGACACCTTGCCGCCGATCACGGCGACGGTGTCGAGCTTGCAGTCGTAGATCCAGGCCTCCCGGATGGGGACGCCGAGCAGTTCGCCGGGGTCGACCGGCGCACAAGCGAACAACAGGGGGAACAACATGGGCACGGCGAGTGTGACACCGATCGGCCGGCGGGGCGCTACGCGCTCGGGCGCGAAGCACGTCGGACCCCGTCCCCGTCGGGCGGGGAAGGGGTCCGGGAGGCGTCGACGCTCCAGGGCCTCAGAACTGGTCGGCCTCGGTGCTCTCCGCCAGGGCGAGCGTGGAGCTCATGCCCCCGCTCAGCACCTGGCTGACCTGGTCGAAGTAGCCCACGCCGACCTCGCGCTGGTGGCGCGTGGCGCTGTAGCCCTGCTCTTCGGCCTCGAACTCCGCCTGCTGCAGCTCCGAGTAGGCGCTCATGCCGCGTTCCTTGTAGCCGCGCGCCAGCTGGAACATGCCGTGGTTCAGCGCGTGGAAGCCCGCGAGGGTCACGAACTGGAACTTGAAGCCCATCGCGCCGAGCTCGCGCTGGAACTTGGCGATGGTGGCCTCGTCGAGCTTCGCCTTCCAGTTGAAGCTGGGGCTGCAGTTGTACGCCATCATCTTGCCGGGGAACCTGGCGTGGATGGCCTCTGCGAACTGGCGCGCCTCGTCGAGATCGGGGTGGCTCGTCTCCATCCACAGCAGGTCGGCGTAGGGCGCGTACGCCAGGCCGCGAGCGATGGCCATGTCGATGCCGCCGCCAATGCGGTGGAAGCCCTCGGGGGTGCGCTCCTCGCTCGTGATGAAGGGGTGGTCCACCGGGTCCACGTCGCTCGTCATCAGCTTGGCGCTGTCGGCGTCGGTGCGCGCGATCAGCACGGTGGGCACGTCGAGCACGTCGGCCGCCAGGCGGGCCGAGACGAGCGTCCGGACGAAGTGCTTGGTCGGCACGAGCACCTTGCCGCCGAGGTGGCCGCACTTCTTCTCGCTCGAGAGCTGGTCCTCGAAGTGCACCCCTGCGGCGCCTGCTTCGATCATCGACTTCATCAGCTCGAACACGTTGAGCGGTCCCCCGAAGCCCGCCTCGGCGTCGGCCACGATCGGCGCGAACCAGCAGCGCTTGGCGCCGCCCTCGGCGTGCTCGATCTGGTCGGCGCGCTGGAGCGCCTGGTTGATGCGCTTCACGACCTGCGGAACCGAGTTCACCGGGTACAGCGACTGGTCCGGGTACATCTGGCCGGACACGTTCGCGTCGGCCGCGACCTGCCAGCCGGACAGGTAGATGGCCTCCAGACCCGCCTTGACCATCTGCATCGCCTGGTTGCCGGTCAGCGCACCCAGCGCGTTGACGTAGGGCCGCTCGTGCATGAGCTTCCACAGCCGGCGAGCGCCCAGATCGGCCAGCGTGTGCTGCACGGTGATCGAGCCGCGGAGCTTCTCCACGTCCTCCTGGGTGTAGGGGCGGTGGATGCCATTCCAGCGGTTCTCGAGGGCGGCGTCGGCGAGGGGCATGGGATCTCCAGTCAAGACGGGAAGCTAGGGGAACTAGGCGGTGAGGTGGTCGTAGGCGGGCAGGGTGAGGAAGCTCGGGAAGGTGTCGGCGGTGGCGACCTGCTCGAACACCGCCCGCGCGGTGTCGAAGGCGCCGGCCTCGAAGGCGGCGTCACCGAGCTGGGCGCGGATGCTCGCCAGCTCCTCGTCGAGGACCTGGCTGACGAGCTCGCGGGTCACCACGGTCCCGTCGTCGAGCGAGGCGCCGTGCCGCACCCACTGCCAGAGCTGGGTGCGGCTGATCTCCGCGGTCGCGGCGTCCTCCATCAGGTCGTAGAGCGGCACGCAGCCGTTCCCGCGGAGCCACGCCTCCAGGTAGAGCAACCCCACGTTCACGTTCTCGCGCACGCCGTCCAGGCTGCGGGTGCCGGTGGGCACTGCCAACAGGTCGCTCGCGGTCGTGGCCACGTCCAGCCGCTTCTCGTGGATCTGGTTGGGCGTGGGCATGTGGGCATCGAAGACGTTGCGCGCGACGGCCACGAGGCCGGGGTGGGCCACCCAGGTCCCGTCGTGGCCGTCGGTGACCTCGCGGAGCTTGTCGTTCTCGACCTTGGCGATCGCGGCGGCGTTGAGCTCCGGGTCGCGCTTGATGGGGATCTGCGCGGCCATGCCGCCCATCGCGTGCACCTCGCGCTTGTGGCAGGTCTGGATCAAGAGCTGCGTGTAGGCCCGCATGAAGGGCTGGGTCATGCCGATCTGGCCGCGGTCGGGCATCACGGCGTCGGCGTGTTCCCGGCGGGTCTTGATGAAGCTGAAGATGTAGTCCCAGCGGCCGCAGTTCAGGCCCGCGCTGTGCTCGCGGAGCTCCCAGAGGATCTCGTGCATCTCGAAGGCCGCCGGCAGGGTCTCGATGAGCACCGTGGCCTTCACGCTGCCCTGGGGGACGCCCAGCAGGTCCTGCGCCTTGACGAAGACCTGGTTCCAGATGCGCGCCTCGAGGTGGCTCTGCAGCTTGGGCAGGTAGAAGTAGGGACCGCTGTCGCGCGCGAGCAGCTCCCGCGCGTTGTGGAAGAAGTAGAGGCCGAAGTCGACCAGGCAGCCGGGCACGGGACGCCCGTCCAGCTCCAGACCGCGCTCGACGAGGTGGAGGCCGCGAGGCCGGACGAGCAGCGTGGCGACCTTGTCGTTCAGCGCGTAGTGCTTGTCCTTGGCGATGCTGTAGAAGCTGATGGTCCGACGGACGGCGTCGCGCAGGTTCACCTGGCCGTGGACGTTGTTGGACCACGTGGGGCTGTTGGAGTCCTCGAAGTCGGCCATGAAGGTCGACGCGCCCGCGTTGAGCGCGTTGATGATCATCTTGCGGTCGACCGGCCCCGTGATCTCGACGCGGCGGTCCTGCAGGTCGGCGGGCAGCGGGGCCACCGTCCAGTCGGCTTCGCGGATCGAGGCGGTCTCGGGGGCGAAGGAGGGGTTGGCGCCTCGGTCGTAGTGCGCCTGCACCTCGGCGCGACGGGCCAGGGCCGCGTCGATGTCGCCCCGGAAGGCGTCGACCAACGCCGTGACGAACGCCAGCGCTGGCTCGGTCAGGATCTGCTCGAAGCCCGGCTCGTGTGCGCCCACCACGGTGAGGGTGCGCGCGCCGCGATTCGCTGGCGTGATCTCCATGAGGGTGCCTCCTCGTTGCACCTTGAACGTGACCCGCCGGGGCGGGATGGATCTACTGTTTGAGCTGTCACCCGCATGGTCTGTGAATACCTGTTCATCCATTTGCAGTGAACGCTGTCAATCTGTAAAGTGTTGACACTCGCCAAGGAAGTCAACGTGGATGACGCAGGCATGGGCGCCAAGGTGCGCGCCCTACGGCTCCGGGAAGGCATGACGCAGCGCCAACTGGCCGAGCGCTTGGAGGTCTCGGCCAGCTACCTGAACCTCATCGAAAACAACAGGCGGCCCCTGCCGGCGAAGCTCCTCCTCAAGGCCGTGCAGATCTTCGAGGTGGACCTCACCGCGTTCTCCGACGACTCCGACCAGGTGCTCGTGGACGAGCTCCGGCAGGTGTTCGGCGACCCCGTGCTGGAGGACGCCGACGTGCGGGTCAACGAGCTCAAGAAGTTCGCCCTCCACCACCCCGGCGCCGCACAGGGCCTGGTCAAGCTCTACCGGGCGTTCCGCGCGGGGCGGGACCAGCTCCCCAGCGAAGGGGCGGCGGCGCCCGAGCCGAGCGTGGAGCGCGGGCACCTGCCCAGCGAGGAGGTCAACGACTTCATCCAGGGCCACAGGAACCACTTCCCGGAGCTGGAGGACGCCGCCGAGGCTCTGTGGATGAGCGCGGAGCTCGACGCCCACGATCTCCAGAAGGGGCTCATCGACCACCTGCGCTGGAAGCACGGTGTGCGCGTGGTCTTCGCCCAGCAGGTCGACCACACCGCGCCAGTGCGCGCCTTCGATCCGGACAACCGGGAGCTCACCCTTTCGGTGCTGTTGCCGCCCCGAAGCCGCAACTTCCACCTGGCCCACCACGTGGCGCTGCTCGACCACCCGAAGCTCCTCGACAGGCTGGTGGTCGACCCCGCGCTGAGCGCTGGCAGCCGCGTGCTCGGCCGTCTGGTCATGGCGAACTACTTCGCGGGCGCGGTGCTCATGCCCTACGAGCGCTTCGTGAACGCCGCGCGGGAGGTCCGCTACGACATCGAGCTGCTCGGGCACCGCTTCCGCACCAGCTTCGAGCAGGTCTGCCACCGCCTCACCACGCTGCAGCGGCGGGGCAACAAGGGCGTGCCATTCCACATGGTGCGCGTGGACATCGCGGGAAACATCAACAAGCGCTTCACCGCCAGCGGCATCCACTTCGCGCGCTTCTCGGGCGCCTGCCCGCGGTGGAACGTGTTCCGCGCGTTCCTGACCCCGGGTGTGATCCGTCGCCAGCTGAGCGTGATGCCCAACGGCGACCGCTACTTCTGCATCGCCCGGACCCTGAGCCGCAGCCGTGGCGGGTACCGCGCACCGACCACGGTGCACGCCATCGCTCTGGGGTGCCGACTCGACTACGCGCAGCACCTCACCTACGCCGATGGCGTGGACGTGGAGCGTGGCGACAACGTCGAGATCGGCGTGACCTGTCGGCTCTGCGATCGGCCCGACTGCACCGAGCGGGCGTTCCCCGCCCTCCAGAGCCCGCTCGCGATCGATCCGAACGTGCGCATGCCGAGCTTCTACATGTCATCCCCTTGACGCTTCGGGTGGCGTCCGCACCGGCTAAGCTCCCGTCGTGGTCCTGTTCTTCGCCACCGTGCTCGCAGCCGAGCACTTCGGGGGATTCGCCTTCTACACGGGCGATCTGCACGTGCACACCGGCATCAGCGGCGACGGCGGAAGCAGCGATCTCGACAACTGCCGCAACGAGGACTGCGGCAACCTGCACGAGGTGGTCCAGCACGCCAAGGACCAGGCGCTCGACTTCGTGTCGATCACCGATCACGTGAACAACGATCTGGCCGGCGAAGCCGATCTCTGGCAGTCCGAGCTGGAGCAGGTGTTGGCCGGGAACGCCCCGGACGCTGGCTTCGTCACCATCCCTGGCGCCGAGGTCCACTTCACGATGGAGGACGGCACCCCCATCGGGCACAAGAACCTGTTCTTCTTCGGCGACGACATCCAGCTCTCCACCTTGACGATGGAGGACACCCGCTTCGACGGGGATGGCGCCGCGGTGGACAGCTGCGAGGCGATCTGGGACTGGGCGCAGCAGCTCCAGGCCGCGTGGGGCCCCGTGATGTTGATCCCTCACCACACCGCGGGCGTCAGCCCGATGCGCACCTCCTGGGACTGCCACGACCCGATCTTCCAGCCGGGCGCCGAGATCTACAGCGAGCACGGCAACAGCCTGTCGGACGATGGCTACGACCCGCCGTGGTCGAGCACCGTCGCGAGTGGCTGGGTCGACTTCGCGATCGACCCTGCGGGGCTCGCGCACCAGCTCGCGTTCTTCGGGTCGACCGACACCCACGACACCTGGCCGGGCAAGACCTGCGACTACGCCGGGCAGGGCTATGGCGGCGGCCTGGCGGTGGTGGTGCTGGAGGAGGGTGAGATCTTCGAACGCTCCGCGATCCACGACGCCGTGCTGGACCGCCGGACCTACGCCACCAGCGGACCCCGGGTGCCCGTCGTCCTGACCTGGCTTGCAGACGGCGTGGAGATCGGCGGCCTCGGGGATCACGTCACCGTGGTGGACGGTGAGGTCCTCGAGGCGCGCGTGGTGCTGCCCGAGGAGGTGGTGCCCCACGTCGTGGGCGTCGATCTGGTCACGCCGGACGACGAGCACGTCGCCACGGTGGACGGCAACGTCTGGACCCACAGCTTCGAGTCGCTGCCCATCTACGCCTACGTGCGCGTGCGTCTGGAAGGGGTGGGCTACTGGGGCCCGGAGGGCTGCGACGACGCGGGGGCATCGACCGAGGAACGGCTCTGGCTGAGTCCATCCTGGTTCACGCAGGAGCCTGCGCAGCCGGTGGACAGCGATCCGCCGCCGGTCGTGGACACCTCGGGCTTCGACACCGACCCACCGGTGGACACCGAGCCAACCGTCGACAGCGATCCACCGGAACCCATCGACCGGGGGCAGCCCGACGATGGCGTCGCGGTGGACCCCGAGGTGTCGATCTCGCCGCGGTGCGGAGGCTGTGGCGGTGCGGGCGCGGGGATCTGGATCCTCGGCCTCGTGGCGCTCTTGCGGAGACGCGAGGGGTAGCCGACCCCGAGGGACTCAGGTACGGTCCCGGCGTGCTGATGCTCGGCCTCCTCACTGCGCTCGCGGATGCTGGCCCCGGCCCGGCACCGGCCCCGTTGACGCTCGACGCCGACGAGCGCGCAGCCTTGGCCGCTGGCGACGTGGTCGTGCGTTTCCCGGACTCCGGCGAGACCGTGGGCGTCATCGACGTGGCGGCCAGCCCGGACCAGGTGGTCGACGCCGTGCTGGACCTCGGAGCACGGGTGGACGAGGTGGGGCTGTTGCGCAGCCTCGAGGTGTACCGAGACGAGGGCGACGTGCGAGGCGGGCGGTACGTGGGCGGCCTCTTCGGCATCGAGGCGGCCATCCATGTGCTGTACGAGTGCGACCGTGCCCAAGGCTGGTGCGTGTTCTCGCTCGACGAGGCCTACGAAAGCTCGGTGGACAGCGCCGAGGGCAGCTACCAGGCCTACGCGGTGGGGGATGGCACCCGCCTCGTGTTCCGAACGACCGCGGGCCAGGGGCTGCCGGTGCCGGACTTCCTCCGTCACAAGGTGCAGGCGGGGTCCGTGGGTGAACAGCTGCGTGGCATCGCCCGGCGCGCGGAAGAGGCAGGTTAGAGCTTGCTCATGGCCCCCCTGCTGACAGCTTGGCTCGTCGCGGCCCCTGTGGCGGCGCAGAGCTTGACCGACGACCTCCTCGCGCTCTCCCCCGACGAGGCCGACCGGCTCGTCTACCTCAAGGCGGCCATGGAACCGGAGCAGCCGGTCGACGCGTTCGTGGCGTTCGAGTCCGCGCGCGGCCAGCTGCGGCTGTACGTCTCCAACGACGCCGACAGCGCCGCTGTGGTGAGCTGGGCGGGGTCGCAGGTGAGCTCCTCGTGGGCCGGGACCGTCGGCTTCGCTCCCCGCAGCCACGGCGGGCGTTCGGCGCCCGAGGACAGCGTGATCGCCGCCGGCGACGTGGCCGAGTGGAACCTCCGTCCCCTGGACGGCAGCGACCGGTTCTACTCCGCAGACCACTTTGGTCAGCACCTCGTGGTCACGCTCGATCTCGTGTCGGGTGGCCGCAGCCATCGCGTGCAGCAGGACTTCCTGGTGTCGATGGACCTGAGCCAGGTCCAGTCCAGCCTCTGGCGGCAGGAGCGGGACCGCCTGGAGCGGAAGCGCACGGCGGCGGGTCGGTTGGGGGTGTTCGGCACGGTCGTGGCGGCCGCTGGCGTGTACCTGCTGGTGGACGACCGCTACGACACCCAACGGGACGGCGCGGTGGACACGAACGCGCGCATGGCCCGCATCGGCTCCGGCCTGGTGACGCTGGGCTTCGGCGCCCCCGTCGCCATCACCAGCTTCGCCCGCAAGGGTCGTCTGGGCCGCGACCTGGACGAGCACGAGGCGCGGCGCCCGGAGCGGGGCGAGGAGTGATTGCCCTGTTGGCCTGTGCGGTCGAGCCCCCTGCGGTCGTCGACAGCGCGCCGGCGGACACGGCGCCCACCTGCGCCTGGACGGGGCCGGCAGCCACGGAACCGGAGGCCGCGCCGGTGCTCCAGCTGCCTGCGCCACCGCGCAACGTCGTGCTGATCTCCATCGACACCCTGCGCACGGACCACCTCGGGAGGGGCGACACCCCCACCCTCGACAGCCTGCTCGACGCGGGGGTGCGCGCCACGAACCACCGCTCGTGTTCCAACTGGACCCTGCATAGCATGGGCTGCGCACTGAGCGGCGCCTACGGGCTGGAAACCGGCTTCCTGCCGCCGCTCGCACCGCTCGGCGACGGCGACGTCTCCCTGCCGGCCTACGAGGCCGAAGCGCCCCTGCTCGCGGAGCGACTCGCTGAGCTCGGGTTCTCGACCGCCCTGGCGAGCGGGAACCCCTTCCTCTCGGGGCACTACGGCTTCGAGCGGGGCTTCAACGTGCTGGAGAGCGGCCGCTACACGGCCGACGAGGTCACGGCCTTCGCGCTCGAGGGCCTGGACGCGCTCGACGACCACAAGCCTTTCTTCCTGCACGCCCACTACCTCGACCCCCACGATCCCTACGCGCCCCCCGACGCCTACCTCGCCGAGCTGGAGGACCTCGAGCCGCTCGGCGAGTACCAGTTCGACAGCTACGTCGGCGTGAAGCAGCTGGAAGACGACTGGGACACGCTCGACGACGACGAGCAGACCCTCGCCCTGAACCACCTCGACGTCCGCTACCGCGGCGAGCTTCGCTTCGTCGACGACCAGATCGCCCTGTTGCTGGCGGGTCTGGAGGAGCGCGGGGGGGTCGACGACACCTTGTTCGTCTTCCTGTCCGACCACGGTGAGCAGTTCTTCGACCACGGTGGCTGGGGACACGGCGAAGGGCTGTACGCCGAGGAGACCCTCGCCTTGTTCGGGGCCTCCGGCGCCGACCTGGCCGCAGCGACGTGGGACGGTCCCACCACCCATGCCGACCTGGTGCCCACCGTGATGGCGGCGCTCGGGGTCGACGTCCAGACCTCCGGCGCGGTCCTCGGTACAGCCGGCGTCCGCGCCCGGTTCGCCACGAAGTCGGCCCCCAACGCCACGGTGCAGGTGCTCGATCGGGACGGATGGCGGCTGATCTACGACTGGAGCGCTGGCACGCTCGAGCTCTACGAGCGCAGCAGCGACCCCACCGAGCAGGTGGACCGAGCCTCAGACGAAGCGGAGCGGTTGGCCGAGCTGTGGGACGCGCTGCGGCCCGCCGTCGAGCGCCTGGAGTGCCTCGAGCCCACGCTCACGGCGGTGGAGCCCAGCCTGTGAAGGTCACCGAGCGCTTCTCCGACAGGGTGCAGGCCTACGTGCGCTTCCGGCCCGATTACCCGTCCGCGCTGCTCGAGGCGCTCTGGGCACGGGCGCCGGGCGCGGCGGTCGACCTGGGTTGCGGCACGGGGATCCTCAGCGCCCAGCTCGTGGCGGCGGGCTTTCGAGTGACGGGGGTCGAGCCCAACGGGCCGATGGGCGACTGGGCCGCGGAGGCTGTGGGCGGCGCGTTCCAGTTGGTGCGGTCCACGGCGGAGGCCACGACGCTGCCTGACGGCTGCTGCCAGCTCGTCACCGCGGCCCAGGCCTTCCACTGGTTCAGGCCCCTGGAGGTGCGCGCCGAGTGCATCCGTCTGCTGGTGCCGGGCGGCGTGGTCGCCTTGATCTGGAACGACCGGGACCCTCGGCAGAGTGCCCTGCTCCGCGGCTACGAGGCCCTCCTCCAAGCCCACGGGACGGACTACGCCGACGTGGCCGCCAAGTACGTGCAACCCGAGGTGCTGGCGGCGTTCTTCGGTCCCGCGGGCCACGAGGAGCGCTTCTTTCCCCACGCGCAGCGCTTCGACCGTGAGGGGCTGCGCGGGCGCCTGGAGAGCTCCAGCTACGTGCCGCGCCCCGGCACCCCGGGCCACGCGCCGATGCTCGAAGCGCTGGACCGTCTCTTCGACGCACACGAGCACGCCGGGTTCGTCGACTTTCCATACCGGACGCGGCTGGTGTGGGGCACGCTGTCGTGATGCTGTTGCTGGCGTGCACGACCGCGGCCGTCGACACCGCGCCCGAGCTCGAAGACGCCGACGAGGTCGAGCCGGCCGCGCAGCTCGCTGCGGAGGAGGTGGGCTCGCAGCTGCAGGCCTTGCTCGACGTGGGCCTGCCCGACCCGCTCACCCTGCGCCAGGTGTTCACGTCGCTCTTCGAGTTCGCCGACGACGACTGCCCCGGGGCCGGCGGCTACGCGCTCCCGGGGGACTACGACGGCTGCGTGACCGAGAGCGGGTGGACCTTTGCCGGGGTCTCGACCCTCGTCGAGGACGCCGACACCATGCACCTCTGGAACGACTGCCTGATCGAGGACGGCGAGGGGCACCTCTGGACGGGGGGCGGGCACGCCATCTGGTCGCGTGGTGACGGCGCGGTGGGCCTGTCCATCGACGGTACCTTCGGCTTCACCGGCTACACCGGCTGGGTCGGTGCGGTGCCGAGCGCCAACCTGACCGCCTTCGGTGGCGAGCGCGAGGACGGCTGGTGGCTCGTGCTCGACGGCGGGCTGTCATATGGCGACGAGGCGCTGTGGTTCTCGGAGCTGATCTTCGACCCCGCGCTCTGCGGCGAGCGGGGCTCGGGTGCGGCGATGTGGCGGGGTGTGGACGGCTGGTACACGGTCACCTTCACGGACTGCAGCGGGTGCGGCACGGTGACCTTCGAGACCGGTGAGCTGCTGGACGGTCAGGCCTGTGTGTCGGTGCCGGCCGCGGATCTGCTCGGTCGGTTGCTGTGATCGCGCTGTGGCTCGCCTGCCAGTCGGTCCTCGAGCCGGTCGACGGGCTCTCGGGGGCGCGGCTGCTCCGACGGGTGTCGTTGGACGTGCGGGGCGTGCTGCCGAGCGCTGACGAGCTCGCCTGGGCCGAGACCGATCCGAACGCGGTGGTCGCCCTCACCGCGGTGTGGCTGGACGATCCACGCTTCGAGGAGCGCTACGTGCACCTCCTCCAGGAGCGGTGGCACACCCGCATCGACGAGTTCCTGGTGCTCTTCGAGGAGTACCAGGAGCTCGAGGGCGACCGCGAGCGTGAGTACGCCTTCGAGCGCTCCGTGGGGGAGGAGCCGCTGCGCCTGGCGGCTTGGGTGGTGGCCAACGACGAGCCCTGGGACCAGGTCGTGCTGCTCGACGGCACCGTCGCCAACCCGATGCTGAGGTCGCTCTGGCCGCTGGAGTGGCTCGGCTCCGAGCCCGATGAGGGCTGGGCCCGTGCCCGGTACACCGACGGCCGCCCGGCCGCCGGTGTGTTGGCCACCAACGGGCTGTGGTGGCGGTACTACTCGACCGTCACCAACCGCAACCGCGGGCGGGTTGCGGCGCTCTCGCGCTTGCTGTTGTGCGAGGACTACCTGAACCGTCCGGTCAGCTTCGAGGAGGCCCCCGCCCTCGTGGACGAGGAGGCGACCGCCGAGGCCTTGCGCACCGATCCGTACTGCGTGGGGTGCCACGCTTCGATCGACCCCATGGCGGCCACGCTCTTCGGGTTCTGGCCCGCCGACGAGTACAACGCGGTCGAGGTGCACACCTACCACCCCGAGCGGGAGCCCCGCGGCGAGGTCGAGCTCGGGGTCGAGATGGCCTACTTCGGCGAGCCGGTCACCGGACTCCGGGACCTCGCCGAGTCGATCGCTGACGACGCGCGCTTCGAGCGGTGCGCGGCCGAGAGCACCGCGGAGCTGTTGTGGAGTCGCCCGGTGGACGACGCGGACTTCGGGGTGGTCGAGCAGCTGCGCCAGGTGTTCGTGGACGGGGATCGGCGCATCAAGCCCGTGCTGGCCGCCACCCTCTCGACCTCGGCCTACCGGGACGCCGAGCCGCGCATGCTCGCGCCGTCCACCTTCGCCGCGGCGGTGGAGGACCTGACGGGCTGGCGCTGGACCTTCGAGGGCCGCGACCGGATGGACGAGGACACCTACGGCTACCGGGTGATGGCGGGCGGTGTGGACGGCACGAGCCTCACCCGACCGCAAGACGTGCCGAACGTCAGCTGGAACGCCACCGTGCGGCGTGCCGCGCAGGCCGCGGGCTCCACCGCGGTCAGCGGCGGTCGCCTCGAGGGGCTGGCGGTCGAGGAGCTGGCCTGGCGCCTCTGGGCCGAGCGCATCGACGACGACGAGCGCGACGCCTACGAGGCGCTCCGCGACGCGGTGGAGGCCGAGGCCGGGGCGGATCAGGCGGCCGCCAGCGTGATCAGCGTGATGCTGCGCGACCCGCGCTTCGTGACGCGATGAGCAGGCTCTGGTCCCGACGGGGTCTCCTCCAGGGCGCTGCGGCGGGGCTCGTGCTTCCACGCCTCGCCCTCGCGGGCACGTCGGATCGTCGCTTCCTCTTCGTGTTCTGCGAGGGCGGCTGGGACGTGACACGCTGCTTCGCGCCCTTGTTCGACACGCAGGTTGCGATGGAGGAGAGCGCGGTCACCGGAACCCTGGGCGATCTGTCCTTCGTCGACCACGAGGCGCGGCCCGCGGTGCGGAGCTTCTTCGAGAGCTACGGTGACCGGACCTGCATCCTCAACGGGATCGAGGTGCGCTCCATCACCCACGAGCGCTGCCGTCGCATCGTGATGACCGGTGGATCGGCGACCGACGTCGACGACTGGCCCGTGCAGCTCGCGGCCGAGAGCGACGCCCTGTTGCCCCACGTCGTGGTCTCGGGACCGTCGTTCTCGAACCGGTACACCTCGAGCGTGGTGCGCCTCGGCGAGACCGGCCAGATCCAGGGCTTGCTCGATGGCTCGGCGCTGAGCGAGAGCGACCTCGCGCTGACGGTGCCCTCGCTGGCGGTCGAGGCGCTCGAGGACGCAGCCCTCGCCGCTGCGCTCGACCGGCAGGCCGGGCGCTTCGTGGACGCGTACCGGAGCGCCGACGCTCAGCTCGAGCTGGCCATCGCGCGGGCAGACGAGCTGGCGCTGGCGCCCGAGGGCGAGCTGTTGACCACCGCGCAACGCGCCCAGTCCGCGCTGACGCTGTTCGAGCAGGGGCTGAGTCGGTGCGCCATCGTGCAGAACCGCGGGCTCTTCGACCGAGGCTGGGACGACCACTCGGAGATCGAGCGCCAGAGCGACCACTTCTCGGTGCTCTTCGAGTCCCTCGACGCGATCCTGGCCGAGCTGGAGGACCGTGGGCTCGCGGAGTCCACGACGGTGGTCGTGTTCTCGGAGATGGGGCGCGCCCCCTCGATCAACGCCACGGGCGGGAAGGACCACTGGACCTACACCTCGGCGATGCTGGTCGGTTCCGGTGTGGCCGGGGGGCAGGTGCTCGGTGGCTTCGACGAGAACCTGATCGGCACCCCCTACGAGGGCACCTCCCTGACCGCCGCCCACTTCGGCGCCACGGTGCTCGCCCTCGGAGGGCTGGCGGGTGAGGTCCCTCCCATCGAGGCGGCCCTCAGCTGAGCGGGATCGCTTCGATGCGCTCGGCGAGGCGAACATCGTGGCGGGTCAGCCCGCCCACGTCGTGCGTCCAGAGCTCGATGCCCACCCGTCCCCAGGACAGCGCGATGTCGGGGTGGTGATCGGCCTGCTCGGCGAGGCAGCCGACCTGCACGGTGAAGGCGAGCGCCTGCTTGAAGTCCGCGAGCCGGAAGGTCTTGCGGAGCCGCGCGCCCTCCACGGTCCAGCCGGGCAGGCGATCGAGCACGGCCCGGTGTTCGTCGGGGGGGAGGACTTCGTAGGTGGGCATCCCGCTGTCTAACCCTCGGACTCGATCACCACGGCGGTTCCATAGGCCAGGATCTCCGCGGCGCCCTGCGCGACCGTGCTGGTCGTCAGCCGCAGGCCGACCACGGCGTTGGCGCCGCGAGCCAGGGCCTCGGCGCGCAAGCGGTCGAGCGCCTGCTCCCGTGCCTCGGCCATCATCTTGGTGTAGTCGGCGATCTCGCCGCCCACGATCATGGTGAACACCGCCACGATGTCACGCCCCACGTGCCGCGCGCGGATGGTGTTGCCGCGGACGAGTCCGACCACCTTCACGATGCGGTGGCCGACAAGGGTCTCGGTCGTGACCAGCGGCAAGGAGTCGGGACGGTTCCGCAGGTCGGCGGACGTTCGGGCCAGGGAGCTCATCGCACCACCTCGTCGTAGGGATCTTGGGCGCTCAGTCGCTTGCGCGCCACGTTCAGGATCAAGAGGGCCGAGCCGGCCAGGGTGAGCGCGGACCCGAGGCGGATCGCCACCGGGACGTCGGGTGCCACCAACAGCTCCACGAAGCCCCAGGCGCTCAGCAGCGCCACGCCCGCGGCCACCATCCATCCAGCCGCGGTCGACACGGGGTCGCGCCGGGGCTCCAGGTCACCGCGCAGCCGATCGAGCCAGCCGTCGGTCAGGGCCTTGGCGGCGAGCTGGTCTTCGAGCTCGGCCGCCAGGTCGGGGTGATCCACGAGGTGAGCCATCAGTTCCTCCTTCTCGGCCGGCGTGCACACGCCGTCCACGGTCTTGACCATCAGGGTCGCGCGTCGTTCTTCGGTCATCGCTCACCTCGCATGGCAGCGACCAGGGCCTTCCTGGCGCGGTAGAGACGGGACATCACCGTGCCCTCCGGAACCTGGAGCAGGTCGGCGATCTCCGCGTACGCCAGCTCCTCGAAGTGGCGCATCACGAGGATCTCGCGGTGGGCTTCAGAGACGGTCTGCAGCGCGGCGTGCAAGCGGGCCTCGCCCTCGGCGCGTGCCAGGGCTGCCAGGGGACCCGGGTCCCCGGCGAGCACGCGATCCGCGTCGAGCCCGAGCACCGGTCGCCGCTTCGCCCGCCCGTCGCGGGCGAGGTTTCGGAGGATGGTCGACAGCCACGGGTAGAGCGGTCGTCGTGGGTCGAAGCGCGCCCGCGCGGCCCAGGCCCGGGTGAGCGTCTCCTGGGCGGCGTCGGCGGCCGCTTCACGGTCGCCGTAGAGCCCCATGGCGGCGCGCTGGAGGCGGGGCCGGTGGAAGGCGAGGCGGGCTTCGAAGGTCTGCATCACGCTCAACGGTACGGTGACCGGCTCCGCGCATTCCCGGAAACTTCAGCCTTGACCGGGCGCGGGCTGGTCGCGCACGAAGACCGGTGCTGCGGGCTCGCTGCGGTCGGCGTCGAGCCGGTACCCGGCCACGTCGAAGCCCAGCAGGTCCCGGGCCGTCTCCGCGCGGGTGTCGACGATCCAGCGAGCCATGCGCCCCCGCGCACGCTTCGCGAAGAAGCTGACGGGGCGGGCCTTGCCGTCCTTGCGCTCGAGGAAGCTGGGGGTGACCACCGGCACGCCGAGCACCTTGGGATCGACCGCCCTGAAGTACTCGTTCGACGCCAGGTTCACGAGCAGCGGGTCGGACAGGCGCCCGAGCCGCTCGCTGAGCACGCCCGTGACCGCGCCGCGCCAGTACGCGTAGAGGTCCTTTCCGCGGGGGTTCTTGAGCTTGGTGCCCATCTCCAGGCGGTAGGGCTGGATCAGGTCGAAGGGGCGCAGCAGGCCATAGAGCCCGGAGAGGATGCCGACGTGCTCCTGCGCGTAGGCCACACCCGCGTCGTCGAGCGTGTGTCCGTCGAAGCCGATGTAGGTGTCGCCGGCGAACAGGTCGGCTGCCTGCCGCGCGTTGTCCAGGTCGAGGCGACCGCCGAAGGCCTGGTTGCGCTCGTGGTTGAGCTCGCCCAGCTTGGCCGAGATGCCCATGAGCTTCTGCAGCTGCTTGCTCGAGAGCTTGCGCACCGAACGGTCCATGAGGTGTTCGGCGTGGCCGAGCAGGGCCGGCTCGCTGAAGCGGCTGTGCACGGGCTCGGGCAGGTCGTGCAGGCTCTTGGCGGGCGACAGGACGGCGTAGATCACGGGATCTCCGGGGCTGCCGGCCTCGTATCACGCGGTCCAGGTCACCCGGTTGCCGCCGCGCGACTTGCTGGCGTACAGCGCGGCATCGGCCCGGCGCATCAGCGACTCCCCGCTCAGGTCCGTGGTGGCGGAGATCGCGATCCCGCCGAAGCTGGCAGCGACCGAGACGGACTCGCCGTCGGCATTCATCGGTGCGTCGGCCAAGGCAGAGCGCAGCCGCTCGGCCACGCGACGGCCGACGGCGGCGGGCGCGCCGGGCAGCAGCACGGCGAACTCCTCGCCCCCGAGCCGGGCGATGACGTCGCCGCCGCGCAACAGCTCGCTGAGTCGGCCCGTCACCTGCCGGAGCACCTGGTCCCCCGCAGCCCGGCCATGGAGGTCGTTGACCCGCCGGAAGCCGTCGAGGTCGAGCACCAACAGAGCGAGCGGCACCCCCTTGCAGGCGTGTTCCACCGCCTGTTCGAGCAAGGCCTCGAAGTGCCGGCGGTTCGCCACGCCGGTGAGCTCGTCGGTCATGGCGAGGCGGAGCACGTTGCGCTGGTCGTTGGAACGGGCGAGGGCGTCGTCCCGGTCGCGGAGCTGAAGCTCCAGGTTCTGGGTCAGGGCTTCGTAGCCGGATTGGATCTGCAGCATGGCCTGGGCGGCCATCTTGAGCAGCTCGCCGGGCGATGGCTGCACGCCGAGCGCGAAGCCCAGCTCCTGTCCATCGCGAAGCAGCTCCAACCGGATGCGGGAGAGCAGGCGGCCCATCGGCTCGCCCAGGGGGAGGGCGCAGAGACCGTCTTCCGCGGCGTCGCGGACGGCGTCGACCGCGCGCGCCTGGTAGACGTCGGCGAGCAGGTCGCCGAGCCGGACGCAGTCCGCCAGGTCACCCGCACCCGTGACCCGGCGGTGGTGGGCCACCACCGCATCGATCATGTCCTGGGGGATGCCCCACCCGGCGCCGAGCTCGGCGAAGAGCTGCGTGTGGTCGTAGCCACACAGCTGCCGCTCGAGCTCCAGGCGGCGGTCGGCCGGGTACTGGCTCATGCGCTGCAGCATCTCGCCGTCCCGGGGCGAAGCCGCGGCCATCGCCAAGGTCCCCAGGTCCATCAGGAGCCCGATGGTGAAGGCCTCGAGGGGGTCGCCGTGGCCAACGCCCTCGGCCACGATGCGGCAGGCGATGGCGCGGCGCAGCGAGTGCTCCCAGAAGCTGTCCAGGTCGAACCCGCCGACCTCGAGGTCGGAGCCCATCACGCGCATGGCGTGGATCACGGCCATGTTCCGGATCTGGCGCGCGCCCAGGACCACCGTGGCCTGCTTGGCGCTGCGGACCGGGCTCGCGAGGCCGCAGGCTGGGCTGTTCGCTACCCGGAGCAGCTCGGCGGTGAAGGTCGGCTCGCGCGTCACCATGCGCGCCAGCTGCTGCAGGCTGACGCGCCCGTCGCTCGCCGCCCGGACGATCAACGTGAGGCTCGCGGGCGGGCTGGGCCAGCGCAGCTCGGCCCCGCGCAGGAGCTTGGTCGTGGGCGTGTTGGCCATCCGGAGCGCCTCCCCGAGACTCATCGGACCAACGCCGTGGCACGTGAGGGCTCAGTCGAGCGGCAGCAGGGGGGGAGCGCCGTGGCTCCCGTCGGGCGTTCGCCCTTCGGCCACCGCCACCGCGTGGCGGGCGTGCAGGTAGAAGAGCTCCCGGTAGTCGGCCTCGAGCCCCAGACGGCGCAGCACGGCGTAGATCCCGGTGAGGGCGCGGTTCAGGTAGACGACGTTCGGCGCCGCCTGGATCTCCGGGTACCGGAGGATGCGCGGCAGCAAGCGGTTGGCCTGGTCCTGGACCGTGTCCGTCGGCCCGCCCGCGGTGTAGCGGTCGGTGCGAAAGGGCGTGGTCATCACATCGCACAGCCGCCAGATGGCGTCTTCGGCCTCGGGCCGCCGCGAGCGCAGGCAGTCCAGGTCGCGGAGCACCTCGAGGGTGTCGGCTCGGCGGCCTTCCACGGCGGCCATGCCGGCGTTGGCGTACTGCGCCACCCAGTGCTCGTCGAAGCGCTTCACGCAGCCGAAGTCCAACAGGCCCACCCGCCCGCTTGGCTCGAAGAGGAAGTTCCCACAGTGCGGGTCGGCGTGCAGCGTGCGCAGCACGTAGACCATGTGGTGGAAGTTCCGTGCCAGGACCCGCCCCGCACGCTGCTTGGCGTCGTCGGTGGCGATCGCGAGGAAGGTGTCGATCGGCAGCCCGGGCAGGTGGTCCATCGTCAGGACCCGCTCGGTGCAGAGCTCCGGGTAGGTGCGCGGCACCCGCAAGCCGCGCTGGTCGCCGACCGCGCGCTGGAAGTAGGCCAGGTTGGCGGCCTCGGAGACGTAGTCGAGCTCCTCGAGGAGCCGCGCCTGCACCTCGGCGAACACGGCCTCGATCTCCGCCTTGTCCCGTCGCAGCAGCTTGCCGGTGATGAACATCGAGCGCAAGGCCGCGAGATCGCTCTCGACTGACCCGTCGATGCCGCGGTGGAGCACCTTCACCACCACGGGCGTGCCGTCCTTCAAGCGCGCCGCGTGGGCCTGCCCCAACGAGGCGGTGCCGAGAGGCTGGGGGTCGAAGCGGTCGAAGCAGCTGTCGAGGTCGACGTCGAGCGAGGCCTGCACGTCGGCCCGGATGATGGACCAGGGGACGGGCTCGGCCTTGTCGTTGAGCTGGCCCAGCGTGCGCGCCACCTCAGGAGGGAGGTCCATGCCCTCGACCATCGCTCCGAGGGTCTGGCCGACCTTCATCGCGGCGCCCTTCATCTGGCTCATCGTCTGCACCACCTTCTCGGCGTTCTCGATGTGGAGCTTCTTCAGGGCGCGCGTTCGACGATCCTCGTCCTGGAAGGCGCCCTTCACGCGTTCGGCCAGGTAGCTGGACCCGACGCGGGAGGTCAATCCGCCCAGGCGGGCCATCCGCGCGAGGCGGCCGGTGGGCGGTTTCTTGGACACGACTTGCAATCCCTAACGTCGAGGGGGTATACGCCGCGCCCCGTGAGGTCCCCGTGCCGTCCATCCTGCTGTCACTCCTTGTCTCTACCGGCTGCATGCCGGCGTTGGAAGATGCTTCCGAGACGCCGGAGCTCGACCGTTTCGCCGATGCAGACGGCGACGGTTTCGCCGTCGCGGACCACGACTGCGACGACGACGATCCCTCGATCCACCCCTCGGCCGACGAGCTGTGCGACGGCGTCGACAACGACTGCGACGGTGCGATCGACGATGGTGACGACGACGTGGTGGTCGACGCGTTGCGCTGGCCGGACGCGGACCTGGACGGCTACGGCGAGGCTGGCACCGAGGCGGACTGGATCTGCGGGGCGGCCAACGCCGACGACTGCGACGACACCGATGCCGCGGTCCACCCCGAAGCGGAGGAGGTCTGCGACGACCGCGGTGTGGACGAGGACTGCAACGGCCTGGTCGACGCCGAGGACTTCGCTGCGGAGGACGTGACCTGGTACCTCGACTACGACGGCGACGGGTACGGCACGCCCGAGGTGAGCGTGGAGCTGTGCGAGGCGCCCGACAACTACGTCGAGGACGCCACGGACTGCGACGACGACGCTCGGGACCTGAACCCGGCGCAGGGATGCTACTCGGGCGACTGGACGGGCAACTTCTCCGCGACCTTCGCGACCACCTTCGCCGGCTTCGACGTGTCCGACACCTGCAACGCGGACATCGACCTGACGATCGAGGACGATGCCGTGGTGCACGGCGGCACCGAGTGTGTGTTCAGCGGCACCCTGCTCGCCGCCACCTTCGTGCTGGTGGTCGAGGGTGAGCTGGAGAACGGCAAGCTCTACGGGAGCTTGTCCGACACCAGCCAGGGGGTCTACATCCCCTGGACCGGTGAGGTCGAGGGCGACGACCTGGTCGGGCAGTTCGAGGACTCGCTGAGCTACTGGGGCATGGACTTCGCCGTCACCGGCGAGATGAGCCTGACGCGAGACTGAGGGCGGCCCGCTGGGCTACCCCGCGGCTTCCCCCAGGATCGTGGCGAGCTTCCGCCGGAACGCGTCCAGGAAGCGCGCCCGGTCGTCGTCGTTCAGGTGGGCCTCGGCCAGGCGGTCGATCTCCACGCCGAGGCCGTGGAGGAGCGGGACGAGCGCCGTGAGCTCGGTGGCTTCTGCCGCGTTGCCCTCGAGCGCGCCGTGCACCGCGGCCACCATCTTCTGGCGCAGCTCGACCACGGCATCCGGGTCGACCGTGGGCCCGTGGGTCAGCCAGTCCATCGCCGGCGGCGGGAGCTGGGTGTGCACCGTGACCTGCGGCGCCGCCACCTCGACCGTGGGCGCCGACACCGCGATGTTCGGTGTCACCTCGACGGACGGAGCGGCCACCGCGACCTGGGGTGCCTCGACCGTGACCGACGGCGGCGGCCGGTCCAAGCCGCGGGCGATCAGGTCGACCATCGACTCGAGCCGGGCATCGAGCCCCGACAGGGTGCCCGTGACGCGCGTGACGGGGTCGTCTTCGGAACCGCCCATGCGGCGCAGCCGCACGAACTCGCGCTTCACAGCGTCCCAGCGCTCCGCTTGCTCCGCCGTGTGCACCCCCCGGAGCTCGCCGAGCTTCAGGAGGTTGGACTCCGCACCCGTGGTGAGGGTCTGCGCCTCGCCCAGGTAGTGGTCGCTGACGAGCGCCTGCAGCTCGGCGTCGTTCATGGCGGGCACGACCTTCTCGGTGAGCTTGGCCATGTTCCGGTAGCTGCCCTGCAGCTGGAAGCGCGGCTCCGTGCGGAAGCTGGCCTCCTGGGCCGCGGACCGGATGTACTCGGCGTTGACCTTCAACAGCACGTCGCGCAGCTGCAGCATGCGGCGAACGACCTCGGTCATCTCGGACAGCTGCACCGCGGACCAGTCGTGATCGAACTCCGAGGTGGGCACCTCGTCGCCTTCGGCGAGCCGCACCAGTCGGTAGAGGTCGGCCAGGCCGCGCGCCGCCAGCGGTTGCAGCGCGGGGTTGGAGGTGAGGGCGTTCTCCAGGTAGCTGAGCGCGAACTGCTCGCCGCGGCCCTCCAGCACCTCGCCGAGGTTGTAGACGTCGGCGCGGTTCGCGAGCATGTCCGGGATCTGGAAGCGGTCGCCCGACTCGGTGTACGGGTTCCCGGCCATGACCACACAGAAGGCCTTGCCACGCATGTCGTAGGTGCGCGTGCGACCCTTCCACACGCCTTCGATGCGACGTTGGGCGTCGCAGAGGCTGATGAACTTCTGCAGGAACTCGGGGTGGCAGTGCTGGATGTCATCGACATACAGCATCACGTTGTTGCCCATCTCCAGGGCGAGGTTGAGCTTCTCGACCTCCTGGCGGGCGGTCGCGTTCGGGGCCTCGGCTGGATCGAGGCTGTGCACCTCGTGCCCCAGCGCGGGACCGTTGATCTTCAGGAACGCCAGGCCGAGCCGGTCGGCCACGTACTCCATGAGCGTGGTCTTGCCGTAGCCAGGTGGGCTGATGAGCAGCAGCAGCCCCATCTGGTCGGTGCGCTTGTTCGCTCCGGCGCCGCCCATCTGCTTGGTCAGGTTCGCTCCGATCAGGGGGAGGTACACCTCGTCGATCAGCCGGTTGCGTACGAACGCGCTCATCACGCGAGGCTTCAGCTCGTCGATGCGCAGGCGGGCCTTCTCAGCTTCCAGCAGGGTGTGTCGGGCCGCTTGGTAGGCGCGGAAGGCGGGGACCTGGTCGCGCTCGAAGCTGCTCAGGCGCGCGGCGAACGCGTCGACCTGGAGCTCCAGGTGGCGGTCTCGGATGCGCGGGTGCTGGCCCAGGAGCCCGGCGACCGTGGCGCGAACGGGTGCGCTGGAGGCTTCCACCGCGACCGCGTCGCCCACCGCGAGCAGCGCGACGGCTTCGTGGCGTCCGTAGGCGTGCTGGGGGTGCTGGGCGAGCCAGGCATCCACCCACGCGGCGAGCACCGGGAGGCGGTCGTCGAGCGCGAGATCCGCGAGCCCGGTGAGCGGGCCGCGGCCGCCGTGAGTGTCCAGCCACGCGCCCAGGTCGTCGCGAAGCGCCACGGCGTCGCGGGACACCGTGAGACGCGGCGGCTCATGGCCCAGACCGTCGGCGAGCCACGCGCCCCCCGATCCGCAGAGGGCGTCGAGGCGGGCGGCGAGGTCCCGGTCGGCGCCTCCGAGCCCGGCGAGCGCGGCCAGGCTCCGCGCCTGGCGGGTCCAGCGGTCCCGTTCGTCACCCGCCTGCTGGGACCACCACAGGAGCGCCTGCGCGCGTGCCGCCGGTGCGTGCCGGAGCGCTCCGGCGCCCAGCCACAGCTTCAAGAGCTCGGAGAGGATCGCGGCCGCGTCCACGTCGTGCAGGCCCCGCTCGTAGCCTTCCTCGTAGCGGTCGCTGGCGAAGGCCCGCACCGCGTCCAGCAGGCCTTCGGTGGTGAGGGCCGCCGCCTTCAGCGTGTCCATGGGCGTGCTCTGCAGCACCTGCCAGGCCAGGAACTCGCCGCGGTAGACCTCGGGACTCTCCGACACCACCGTGCGCGTCCAGCAGGCCCGGGTGGCGTCGAAGTCCGGATCCTCGACCGGCTCCGCGAAGTCGGTGCCCATCAGGGTCACCCACATGCGATCGTCCCGGGGAACAAGCGCGAGCTCCAGCGGCTGCTTGTTGACGGCGAAGCGATGGGGACCCAGCTTGATGAGGTTCTCCCCGTCCTCGAAGAGGTCGGCCCGGTCGCGCAGCCCACGCAGGGCGTCCTGCCGGGTGGTCTTCAGCCGGCCGCGAAGCTCCTCGGCCTTGACCGCGTCGCCCAGCTCGGCGAGCTGCTCGGCGAGCTGACGGAGCTTCATCACCATGGCGTTGCCGGCGAACCAGGCGTTCAGGTCGTCTTCGTCGGAGAAGGTGCGTGCACGGCGGGCGACGCCGCCCAGGATGCGCTCGGCGGCGGCCTGGAGGTTCTGCGCCCGGCGGTTGCGCTCGTCCACCAGGCCCTGCTTCCGGGCTCCGAGGGCCGACTGCACCTCTTCCCGGCGCTCGTAGAGCTGAGGCAGCAGCTCGTCGAGCTCGCCGAAGCGTGCCTCCAGCTCCTCGAGCGACAGCAGGAGGCGCGACAGCTCGTCGTCGCACGCGTCCGGGGTGGTCGCGCGGCCCAGGGCGGCCTGGACCGCCTGACCGAAGAGCTTCAGCTGCGCCGCGAACTCCGCGCGGCCCTCGTGTGTGGCCAGCTCCTTGTAGCGAAGGTCGAGCTCGGCCCGCACCCTGTTCTGCAGGCTGAAGACCTCGGAGATGCCCTCGAGGATCGTGGTCCGGGCGACCGGGTCTTCGATCTCCAGGCCCTGCACCACCTCGGACAGGAGCGTGAGCCCTTCGCTCACCACCTGAAGCTGCTCGCGGAGCGGCGCCGCGTCGAGCCCTCGTTCGAGGGTGGGCACCGCGGCCTGGAGCTCGCCGAGCTGGCCCATCAAGGGTGCGAAGGCCTGGTCGCCGAGCAGGAACTCGACGGCGCTCGCGCCCACCCGTGCAGTCGCTTCGACCACTTCGGCCTCGAGCTCACCCAGGGCGGTGAGGTCGATGTAGCGGGTGTCCTGCAGCGTGATGAGCTGCCCGCGCTGGCGGCGCAGCCCGGTCATCGCCTTCAAGTAGGCGTGGATGTCGTGGAGGTCTTCGGGACGCAGGCGGTCGAGCAGCGCCTCCTGGGTGACCCGCGCATCGCGCAAGGCCTGCACGGCCGTGCGCCGGAGCGCCTGGACCTTCTCGAACTCGTCGACGATGAGCTCGGCGGTGCGTTGCACCTGGTCCAGAGGAGCGAGCAGCGCCACGGCCTCCTGCCCCAGCCAGCCGTAGGCGTCGCGCATCCGGGCGCACGAGCGGATCAGTTCCTCGAAGCGTTGCCGGGTGGGGGACTCGGCCCGCGCGATGCGCGCCACCGTGAGCGCGTCGGACAAGCCACGCACGAGCTCGGCGTTGCCCAGCCGCCCGAGCGCTCCGTCGGCTTCCGGGGCGGCCGCGGCGTGCTCCATCGACACGTAGGGGGTGCGCCAGATGCGCACGGGGTGAACGCGGGTGGGCTCTTCCGCCGCCTTGAACACGACCATGCGCCCGTCTTCGAAGAGGGAGTAGCCGTGGGTGTGGATGGGGTTGGCGACCGACTTGTCGATCAGGTTGTAGCTGTAGAGCACGTAGTGCCCGTCGCTTCGCCGGTTGAACACGTAGAGCACGTCTTCGCCGTTGGGCGAGCGCACGCTGCGTTGGAACTCGAGGCCGTCGTCGTCGTCGTCGAAGACCTTGTAGTCGCCTGTCTGGAGGTAGTAGCCCCCAGGGAACACGATCCCGTGGTCTTCCGGCAGCGACACGCAGGCTTGCCCGATGGCGTCGACGCGCACGACCTGCCGGTTCTGCCGGTTGTAGACCAGGTAGCGGACCTGGGGTTCGTCGAAGGGCTGGATGCGCAGCAGGATGAGGCTGCCCACCTCCGCGTAGGCGATGTCCGCGTCGTCGAGCGACTGGTTCGGATCGTCGACGGGCTCCGCGTAGATGCCTTCGCCGGTCCTGGTGTTGTCCTCGATCTTGACGGTGAGATCACCCCCCACCGTCTCCACGAAGAGCTCGTCGAGCACGTTGACGTGGGGATGGCGCCCGAGGATGTGGTCGCTTCGGCTCGTGGCCACCCACTGGAAGTCGTGCTGCCGGGGAAACACGAAGTCGCGCTCGCCGCGGTTGTCGACGTAGGCGACGTTGCCTTCGGCGTCGACGGTCCAGCGGAAGACCTTGATGTCGCTGTGCTTCTGGCCGGTCTGGAAGACAGCGAGCAGCCGGCCTTCCGCGTGCGTCAGGCTCAGCAGCTGCGGGTTCTTGTAGTACTGGAAGAGCTCGGTCAGCTCCCGGCGGAACGCGGCGTCGTCGAGGAAGCTGCCCTCGGTCGCGACGGGCTCGAAGCGGTACGCGTCGCCCTCGGCCACGAAGTCCTGGAGCGTGAGCACGTCGGAGACCCGGGTCTCCTTCTTCAGGTGCAGCGCCACGTTGTAGCCGAAGAGCAGGTGGCCCTGGACCTGCACGATGTCGCGGGGAACGCAGTTGTTCTCCGTGCGCACCCGCTCGTTGCCCAGGATGGCCAGCTCGGTCCCGCCGAAGAGCTCGCGGCGCTCCTCGTTCAGGGCGTTGGCGCGCTCGCGGAGGGCCAGCGCCTGGGTGAGCAGGCGCTGGCGGATGACCTCGTAGCTGCCGCCGGCCAGGGTGGTGTCGTCACCCGTGGTCGTCATCAGCTCTTCTCCAGCCCCGTGGCCTTGGACACGAGGCCCTCGAGGGTGCTCTTCAGGTCGCCGTCGGCGCCGGCGGCGAGCTTGGCGAGCACCGCGGAGAGCGAAAGGTCGCGCAGGTTCTCACCGGACAGCGCCTTGGACTCTGCCAGGCCCTTGAGGTCCTCGAGCAGGTTCTTGTCGCCGCCGCCGTTCAGGTAGCCGGCCATGGCCCCCTGCACGGTGTCGGAGCTGTCCACGAAGCCGTCCACCGACTCGCCCAGGCTCACCGCCTTGACGAAGCGGTCGAAGAACTGGCCATCGCCGCCGACGATCTTGATGTCGGCGTTGGTGAAGGCCTCCGCCATCACGCGGGCCTGCGCTTCGGCGATCTGGGTGCGGGCCTCGATCGCCGCCAGCTCCAGCGCCCGGAGGTTCTCCAGCTTGAGCCGGAACTCCTCGTGCTCCTTCGCGTGGCCCTTGAGCTCCTGCATGGCCTTGGTCTTCTCGGCCAGACCGCTGGCTTCCGCGGCCATCTTCTCGGCGATGGCGATCGCCTCGGCCTTGCCCTGCTCCTCACGTCCCTTGGCCTCGGCGAGCATCTGCTCACGGGTGATGTCGGCCTGGACCCGGCCCTCGCGCTGCGTCACCTCGACGCCGGCGTCGCGGACCTTGACCTCGGCCATGCCGGTCGCCTCGGTGACCTTGGCGCGCGCCATGCCCTGCCGCTCGGTGGCGTGGGCGTCGGCTTCCTTGACCTTCACCTGGGCGAGGCCAGGGGCAGCGGTCTCGGCCTGCACGCCCTCGGCCAGGCGGATCTTGGCAGCGGCTTCCTTGTCGGACGCCTCGTAGGAGGCGTTGGCCAGCACGAGCTTCTCGCGGGCGGCGAACTCAGCGGCCTTCTCGGACGCCTCGGCGGCCTTGATGTCCTTGACCAACGCCTCTTCGGCGGCGGCTTCGGCGGCGATCACGGTCACGTCCTTGTTCCGCTTGGCTTCGGCGGTGGCGCGCAGATCCTTGATGCGCTCCTCCTCCTCGGCCACGGTCTTGTCGACCGCCACGCGGGAGCGGACCACGTCGGCGATGGCCTTCTTCTCGACCTCGACCGCCTTCTCCTTCTCGATGCGCTGAAGCTCCGTGTCACGCTCCCGGGAGATGATCTCGAGGTGGCGGTCACGCTCGACCTGTTCGTGCTTGATGGCGACCACGCGCTCGCGGTCCTTGTCGGCCACCTGGACCTGGCGCTGCTTGTTGAGCTCGGCGATCTCGACCTCTTCGGTGGCCTTGACCCGCGCCAGCTCGGCCCGGCGGCTCTCCTCGGCCTGGACCTTGGACGTCTCCGCGGCCTCCCGGGCCTGCATCGTGGCGATCTCGCGCGCCTGCTTGGCCTTGGCGTCTTCCTCGCGCCGCTTCAGCTCCAGGATCTGCTCCTGGGCCTCGACGTTCTGGCGGGTGATCTCCTTGGTCTCCTGCTGGCGCAGGTCGTTGGTGAACACCGCCTGTTCGGCCGTGATCTTGGTGATCTTGCGGATGCCCTGGGCGTCGAGGATGTTGTCCGGATCGAGGCTCTCGAGGGGGGTCTGCTCGAGGTAGTCGATCGCGGCGTCCTCCAGCACGTAGCCGTTCAGGTCCTTGCCGATCACCTCGATGATCTGATCCTTGAAGTCGTCCCGCTGGGTGTAGAGCTGCTCGAACTCGAGGCGCTTGCCGACGGTCTTCAGGGCCTCGGAGAACTTCGCGACGAAGAGCTCCTCGAGGGTGGCCTGGTCGCTCGCGCGGGCACAGCCGATGGACTGTGCGACCTTGAGCACGTCTTCCTTGGTCTTGTTGACCCGGACGAAGAAGGCGACCTTGATGTCGGCCCGGATGTTGTCCTGGCAGATCAGCCCCTCCTTGCCGCGGCGGTCGAGCTCCATGGACTTCACGGAGATGTCCATGACCTCGGCCCGGTACACGATGGGCCACACCACGCCGCCGGTGAAGGTGACTTCGGGGTCGCCGCTCATCTTGTTGACGATGAGGGCCTGGCCCTGGTCGACCTTGCGGTAGCACTTGACCGCGCCCACGATGGCCGCGAAGAAACCGACTACGCCGAGGCCTGCGCCGATGAGAACGGGGGTCATTTGGAACTACTCCTGGGGTTGAGCGGGGTGACCACGAAGGCTTCCCGCGTGTCGTCGAAGCTCACGATCAGAGCCTGGTCACCACGACCGAGGGCGCTGACGTCGTCGCACCGGACCTGCACGAGCAGGCCCGCGCCACCATCCGAGACCTCGGCCTGGCCGAAGCCAGCGTCGACGCGCCCGGTGGTGATGGTGCAGGTGTCGCCGAGGAACTCGTGCCGCTTGGCGGCCGGGTTCTTGGCGTAGAGGGGGGCGAGGGGGCGCGCCACCAGGCTGCCGGTGACGGTGCCTCCGACGAGTGCGACGAGCGCGATGCCCGCGCCGACGAGCACGCCGGGGCCGGCGAAGCCGACGAGCGTTGCGCTGATGACCCAGGCGGCCAGCACCGAGAAGCCCACGAGCACGCTGAGCGGGACCTTGCCCACGCCCAGAGCCTGGACGACCTGGAGCGACAGCGGGGGCGCGCCGCCGTGGCCACCGTCGAGCGCACCGTCCAGCGCGCCGTCGGCGGCCGCATCGGCGGCGCCGTCCATGGCGGCGTCGAGGGCTCCGTCGAGGGCTCCGTCGACCGCGCCGTCCAGGGCTCCGTCGATGGCGCCGTCGGTGGCGTCGAGGATCTCCGCGTCGACCAGCCCCGCGAGCGTCAGGGCCCAGAGAGCGACGACGGGCACCAGCAACACCGTGAACACCACGGTCGGAAAGGACAGAGCAATGTCCAGCAATTCGGTCATCTCGTGTGCCGCGGTGGGAAGGTCGCGGGAGGCTGTAACCAAGCTTCCAGGTCGGATGCTGGGTTTTGCTGGGTCTACGCCTGGGTGCCGGCCTTCATTGCGTCAGCCGCTGCGTCGACGCCCGACAGGAGGTCCTCCAACACCTCGCACGGTAGCGGCAGGTGGAACAGGGATCCTTGCGCAAAGGTGCATCCCAGGCGGGTGAGCGCGGCCTGCTGCGAGGGGGTCTCCACGCCTTCCGCGATGATGGGAAGCGAGAGGCTCTGACCGAGGGCGCAGATGGTGCGCACGAACTCCTCGCCGCCCGGCTCGTCGAGCCGGATCACGAAGCTCCGATCGATCTTCAACGCGTCGATCGGGAAGCGCTGGAGGTGGGCCAGCGAGCTGTAGCCGGTGCCGAAGTCGTCGACGTGCACGCGCAGGTCGTGGGCGCGCAGCGACTCGAGGATTTCCGTGGCGCGGGCCGGCTCCTTCATCAGCACGCTCTCGGTCATCTCGAGGTGGAGCGCGCGACCGGGCAGCCCGGTGTGGCGGAGGGCCTCGAGCACGACGTCGACCAGGCTCGCGTCGAACTGCAGCCCTGAGACGTTGACGCTCATCCGGAGCTCCGCGGCGCAGGGGTGGCGTCGCCGGAGGCCGGTGAGCGTGCGGCAGGCCTCCTCCAGCACCCAGCGGCCCAGCTCGACGATGATGCCGATCTCCTCGGCCACGTGGATGAAGTCGTCGGGGGCCACACGACCGCGCGCAGGGCTCAGCCAGCGCAGCAGGGCTTCTACGGCGACGATGCGCCCGGTGCGGATGTCGACGATCGGCTGGAAGTCGAGGGTGAACTGGTCGCGCCGCAGGGCGTGGCGGAGGTCGAGCTCGAGCTCGAGCCGGGCGACGGCGGCCTCGTGCATCTTGGTGTCGAAGACGACGAAGCGTGCCTTGCCGGCGTGCTTCGCGCGGTACATCGCGGTGTCGGCGTCGCGCAACAGCGCGTCGGCCGAGGTGTAGCTCGGGTTGGAGAAGGCGATGCCGATGCTCGCGGTGGTGTGCAGCTCGCGACCGTCGAGGTGCATGGGCTCGGCCAGGGCTTCCTTGATCCGTTCGGCCACGTGGATGACGTCGGCGGTGGCGTCGATCCGGCGGAGCACGATGCAGAACTCGTCGCCGCCGAGCCGCGCGACGATGTCGCCGGGACGTGTGCAGCGCTCGAGCCGGCGGGCCACCGCCTCCAGGAAGAGATCGCCCACCGCGTGGCCCAGGCTGTCGTTCACCCACTTGAAGCGGTCGAGATCGAGGAAGAGCAGGGCGAACAGGTGGTCGGGCCGGTGCGACGCCGCCTCGATCTCCGAAGCCAGCACGGCCATGAGGTTCTGCCGGTTCGCGAGCCCGGTGAGGGCGTCGTAGTAGGCGTCGCGGTGGAGCCGCTCCTCGACCCGCTTCCAGTCGGTGATGTCGGTCTGGCTGCCGGCGATGCGCAGGGCCACGCCACCCGCGCTGCGCACCGCGGCGGCGCGGGACAGGAACCAGCGGTACTCACCGGAGCGGGTGCGCGCCCGGTACTCGCTCTCGAACTTGGGGATGTCGCCGTAGACGAGCTGGTCCAGCTCCTGCCGCACGGCGTCGTGGTCGTCGGGGTGCAGCCGCGTGAGCCACTCGTCCAGGCTCGGCGCGATCTCGTCGTCGGCGTAGCCGAGCATCTCCTTCCACCGCCGCGAGAGGTAGACGCGCCCGGTCTCCCGGTTCCAGTCCCAGAGGCCGTCGTTGGCCCCCTTGGCCGCCAGCGCGTAGCGCGCCTCGGAGTCGGCGAGCTGTTCGCGCGCGGACTGCTCCTCGGACGTGCGCTTCAGGAGCTCGGAGACCACGAGGGCGAAGGCCAGGGCGACGAGCAGCCAGGCGGCGAGCTCGAGGGAGTACCCGAGCTGGCCGGCGTCCCAGCCACGCCGCGGGGCGATGCTGACCCGCCATGCGGTGTCGACGATCTCGAAGTCGTAGGACTCGCCACCTCCCGGGAGGGCCCCCGTGATCGGGACGAAGCCCTCGGCGCCCGCCCGGCTCAGCTGCCAGCTCCAGCCATCGTCGGAGAGCTGGGCGAAGCCAGCGGCGTCGATCATGTCGCCCAGGTCCACCGCCGCGACGACCAGGCCCCAACGGCGGTAGTCCTCGTCCCGCAAGAAGACGGGTCGGTGGCCGCGGAGGGTGGGGCGCCCAGCCCGGGTCACCGGACCCTCGAGCACGAGATCCCGTGTCTCGAGAGCGTGGAGTCCCGGGCTACCCGGTGCGACGAGGGTGGTGCCCCGACGATCGACGATGCCATCGGCGGTGTGGAGCTCCGTGACGACGCCATCGGGCGCGAGCTCGATCGCGACCAGCCCGCCGGTGGTCGAGAGCAGCTGGCGGGCGAGCGAGTCGAAGGCCCGCAGCTCCGGGTCGAGCTGCACGTGCGCTTCGGTCATCTGCGCCGCCGCGAGGGCCTTCTCGACGGTCAGCGCGAGCTCGCCACCGGCCTGCACGGCGGTCATGCGAGCGCGCTCGTGCTGTTCCGACAGCCGCTGGGCGTGGTTCCGGGCCGACATGACCACGCCCAGCATCGCGGTGACCGCGAGGGCCGCGAAGGTGAACAGGTAGCGACGCACGCGTGTGGACACGTCCAGAGTGTGGGTCCACGGGGCGGGCAATGCAAGGTCGCAGTCCCGCGTAGGATAGGGCCCCCCAGGAGGTTCTCCATGCTCGTGTCGCTGGCCCTGTTCTCCGGTCTCCTCGGTTGCACGCCTCACGTGGTGGATGCTGGCCACGTCGGCGTGCAGGTCACGTGGGGCGAGGTCCAGGAGGTCGTGCACCCCGAGGGGCTCTACTGGGTGCAGCTGATCGGCGAGCGGATGCACGACTACGACGTGCGCATCCAGAAGCTCGAGGCCGACGCGAGCGCTTCGTCGAAGGACCTGCAGGTGGTCACGACCACCGTGGCGGTGAACTACCGACCGGACGCGGTGAACGCGGCCAAGCTGTACCAGGAGATCGGGGATCTGTTCGAGGTCGAGTCGAAGATCCTGGCCCCGGCCCTCCAGGAGGCGGTCAAGAAGACCACCGCCCAGTTCACCGCCGACGAGCTGATCACGAAGCGTCAGGAGGTGAAGGAAGGCATCCACTCGGCGCTGGCCGCCACCGTGGTGCCCAGCCACATCGTGATCACCGAGCTGTCGATCACCAACTTCCAGTTCGACACCAAGTACCAGGCTGCGGTCGAAGCGAAGCAGGTCGCGGAGCAGAAGGCGCTCACCGCCAAGAACGACCTGCGCCGGATCGAGGTCGAGGCCCAGCAGGCGGAGGCGTCGGCGCGAGGCCGGGCGAACGCCATGTTGGTGGAGGCCGAGGCGGAGGCGAAGGCCCAGGAGCTCTTGCGCAACGTGCTCACCGCCGAGGTGGTGCAGCTCCGAGCGGTCGAGAAGTGGGACGGCAAGCTGCCGGTCGTCGGCGGCGAGTCCGGAGCCTTCGTGGACGTCTCGGGCATCGCCGGGCTGCCGCGCAAGTAGCGGCGGGCCCGTTCAGAAGGTGATCTCGGCACCCAGCCCATAGGCGTGTGCGATGTCCGGGTCGTCGTGGCTCAGGTAGAACGACGACGACTGCACGAACACCTCGGCGTTCTCCACGATGTCGAAGCTCACGCGGGTGCGGCGGTTGTCGAAGCCCTTGCCGAGCTCCTCGTCCAGGCCGTGCACGCTGTGCCAGTTGAAGCCGATGCGCCAGATCTCGACCCCGAAGCCCCAGTCGATGCCGAAGCCGGGTTGGGCGACCACGGCGCGGTCGCGCCAGTCCCCGAAGCCACCGATCGCCAGGCCGAGGTCGATGTCCACGCCTTCGCAGCTGCCGCAGAAGTCGAGCCCCGCGGTGGCGTAGCCCTGCCAGTCGCCGTCGCGGTTCGCGCGTCCGTCCAGGCTCACGTACGGCATGTGGTCGGACTGCAGGCGCCCTCCGAAGCCGAACACCACGTCGTCGGGCATCGCCAGGCTGGCGGCGCTCACGCTGAGGGTGTCGCCGTCGAAGGGGCCGGCCAGTGCCGACGAGGTCAGGGCCACCAGGATCATGTACGCCTCCAGGGTCTCGTCGCTTCTGACACCGGGCACGGCCCGCGGCGCTACCACGGCTCGGCGTGCTGGCGGCCCCGAGGCGTTAGGTCTTCCGCATGTCTGCGACCGATCCGCTCTACGACTTCGGCGATGCTCGCTTCGACCTGGCCGACCCCGCCGATCGCGAGCTGGTGCGCTTCATCCTCTCCCAGGCGCTCTACGGCGAGGCCACCGGCGTGTACTGCGGCAAGTCGCTCTACGCGGCCCGCAACCTCGAGGCGGCCCGCTTCTACCTGAGGCAGGCTCGCCAGGAGCTCAACCACCTCGAGCTCTTCGCCGACATCTTCCGCACCCTGGAGCTCGAGCCGGTGGAGCCCCACTGGGTCATCCGGGTGCTGTCGAGCCACAACAACTACTACCCGCTGAAGGTGCTCATGGAGCACGCCATCGGCGAGGGCATGGTGCTCGACATCTTCCGCGACGTGCTCCTGCAGACCCTCGACGACGACGACCCGCGGGTGCTCGAGATCAAGAAGAAGCTCCGGGTGGTGTGCCGTGAGGAAGAGGAGCACGTGGCCTGGGGCGAGAAGGAGACCCGCGCGATGCTCGCCGAGAACGCCTGGCTGCGCTGGCCCTACTACGGCCTGGTGGAGCTGCAGCTGTCGCTCGCGCCTGTCCTGGTCCGGGCCTTCCAGAAGCGGGCCGAGGGTCACCGGGTGCTCGAGCACCTGGGGCCGTTCGTGGACCACGTGAGCACCCGTGTGCGCGCCCAGGCGCAGGACCTCGGCTTCTACCCGACCGAGAAGGTGCCCTTCTGGAAGCGCTGGGCGGCGATGGGCTGGGGGGTGGCGCTGTTCCTGCGGAGCCAGGTGGCGCGGAGCAAGCCCACGCTCGAGCGGACCTACCTCGCAGAGCTCGGGTTCGTCGAAGGCTGATCGCGCGGCCGACGGCCTCAAGCCGGCCCCGAGCCGACCGAAGCGGGGCTCTGGAGGCTCCCGCTCGTGCTCTGGATCCTGGTGTCCGCCCATGCCGCCACGCTGACCGTAGGCAGTGGCTACAGCTCCATCCAGGCCGCGATCGACGCGGCCTCCGACGGGGACACCGTGGCCATCCCTGGCGGGACCTACGACGAGGCCATCACGGTCGGCGACGACCTCGCGATCGTGGCCAGCGGGTCGGTGACGATCCGCTCGTCCGGGTCGACCGCCGTGAGCTTCGAGAACAGCAACGCCAGCCTCGAGGGTGTGACCATCGAGGCCACCAACGCCCGGGCGATCGAGGTCGAGGGCGGCGCGCCCTCGTTCCACGACGTCACCATCGACGGCGCGGGCTCCGGCGCGCTCTACGGGGGAGCGCTCTACGTCAGCGGTGGCTCGCCCACCCTCACCGACGTCCGCTTCATCGACGTCGATGCTCAGCGGGGTGGGGCGATCTACGCGGAGGACGGCAGCTACCTGAGCCTCACCGACGTCACCATCGAGAACGCGACCGCGTACACGGGCGGCGCCATCTACCTCCAGGACTCGGTGCTGGAGTTCGCCGGGCTCGACATCGACGCCTTCGCCGAGAACGCCGGCGGCGGCCTGCAGCTCCGCAACAGCACCTTCGAGGGCTCCGACCTGACCCTCAGCGCCACCGGCGAGGCGACCTACGGCGCCGGCATCTACGCCCGGGAGGACTCCTTCGTCACCATCGACGGCGGCACCTTCGAGGACTGCGTCGCGAGCGAGCAGGACAACGGCTACGCCGGCGGCGCCATCTACGCGGAGGACTCGACCGAGCTCAACCTGAGCGACGTTCGCTTCGTCGACAACGAGGCCTACTGGGGCGCGGCCATCGCGCTCGACGACGACGCCGTGGCGACGATCGTGGGCGGCGACTTCCAGGACAACGTGGCCATGGAGCGCGGCGGTGCGCTCGGCGTCGAAGGGCAGTCGGGGGTGTCCTGCGAGGCCTGCAGCTTCTCGGGCAACGTCGCCGGCCACGGCGGTGCCGTCTTCCTCGAGGACGCGGACTACGTCGACGTCGGCTCCAGCTTCGAAGGGAACATCGCCGACTCGGGCTCGGGCTCGGCCTCGGCCGAGGGCATGGGCGGGGCGGTGTTCGCCAGCGGCAGTGGCCTGCTCGCCTTCGAAGGCACCAGCTTCACGTCGAACGAGGCCGATCTCGGCGGCGGCGCGCTGGCCCTGGAGGATCTGGACGAAGAGGTGGTGGTCGACACGTGTGCGTTCGACGCCAACGAGACGGTGAGCGGCGACGGTGGCGCCATCGCGGCTGGCCGCGACGTCACCCTGACGATCTCCGGCACGAGCTTCAACGGCGACGAGGCCCTCGCGGGCAACGGCGGTGCCATCGCGTTCGACCCGAGCGACGACGACCACGTCCTGACCCTGTCGGAGACGAGCTTCCTGAACCAGTCCGCCGACGACGCGGGTGGTGCGGTGTACGCCGAGAGCGGCGACGTCCTCGTTCACGACACCACCGCGCAGCAGTGCTACGCCGGCAGCTTCGGGGGTGCGCTGGCCTTCGTGGACGTCGACGAGCTGGAGCTTCGGCGCGTCGAGCTCTTCGGCAACGTGGCCGCCGACGGGGGCGGCGGCGTGTACGAGGAGGCGAGCACCTCCGCCGACGTGCGCAACGTGGTGCTCGTCGAGAACGAGGCCGCCTACGGTGGGGGGGCCGCCATCGTGGCCGGGGTCGGCAGCGTGTGGTGGAACAACACCTTCGTGGGCAACGACGCCAGCGCCGCCGGCGGGCAGGTCTACGTGGCCGAAGGCTATGCCGAGCTGGTCTCCAGCATCTTCTACCTGGCGGTCGACGGCGGCGGCGTCTACGGCGACAGCACCGCGGCCGCGTCCAGCGACCTCTACTACAACGACGTCTACGACAACGCCGGTGGCGACTACGCTGGGGACTTCGAGGACCCGACGGGCGAGAGCGGCAACCTCGACCTCGACCCCGACCTGCGGGACTACGCGAGCGGAGATGCCTTCAGCGCGATGGATCTCCGCCTGAACGTGTCGAGCCCCTGCGTCGATGGCGGGCACCCGAGCGAGTACGACCCCGACGGCTCGGTGTCGGACATCGGCGCCTACGGCGGCGAGGACGCCGACGTGCAGGACCTCGACGGCGACGGCTGGTACGACAGCCTGGACTGCGACGACGAGGACGCGACCATCAACCCGGACGAGCCGGAGACGCCCTACGACGGCATCGACCAGGACTGCGACGGCGACGACCTGATCGACGTCGACGGGGACGGCTACGACGCCGACGTGGTGGGCGGCGACGACTGCGACGACGACGAGGCCGACGTCTACCCCGGCGCGAGCGACGCCTGGTACGACGGCGTGGACGCCGACTGCGCGGAGGACTCGGACTACGACGCCGACGGCGACGGCTTCGATCACGACGGCTACGGTGGGGAGGACTGCGACGACACCGACGGCGCGATCCATCCCGACGCCGCCGAGTCCTGGTACGACGGGATCGACGGGGACTGCGACGGGCTGAGCGACTTCGACGCCGACCGCGACGGCCACGAAGCGGAGGCCTACGGGGGCAGCGACTGCAACGACGCCGCGAGCCTGACCTACCCGGGCGCGCCCGAGATCGCCTACGACGGCTTCGACCAGGACTGCGACGGCCAGGACCTGACCGACCTCGACGGCGACGGCTACGACGGCGGCGGCAACGGGATCGACTGCGACGACACGAACCCCGAGGTCTACCCGGGCGCGGACGACGACCCCTACGATGGGCTCGACAGCAACTGCGACGGGCAGTCCGAGTACGACTCCGACGGCGATGGCTACGACTCCGACGCCTTCGGGGGCCCGGACTGCGACGACGACAACCCCGAGGTGAACCCGGGAGCGGTGGAGCACTGGTACGACGGGATCGACGGCAACTGCAACGGCGACGACGACTACGACGCCGACCGCGACGGCTACCCCTCGGACGAACACGGCGGCACGGACTGCGACGACAGCGACGCGACGGCCCATCCGGGTAGCTGGGACACCTGGTACGACGGCATCGATCAGGACTGCGCGGGCGACGACGACTTCGATCGCGACCGGGACGGCTGGCGGGTCGACGAGGACTGCGACGACAGCCGCGACGAGGCCTACCCGGGTGCGGACGAGGTCTGGAACTCGATGGACGACGACTGCGACGGATGGTCCGAGGACGAGGACCGCGACTACGACGGCCTGATCGACTGGTACGAGTGGGCCTTCGGCACCGACCAGGACGACCCGGACAGCGACGGCGACGGCCTCGCGGACGGGCTCGAGGTCCCCGATCCGGAGAGCGGAGCGGTCGACACCGACTTCGACGGCGCCATCGACCCGCTCGACGACGACGACGACGACGACGGCCTGCCCACGGCGGTGGAGGCCTTCGAGGACGCGGACGGCGACAACGTGCTCGACCGCGACGTGGACGGTGACGGCCTGTGGAACCACCGGGATCTGGACAGCGACGGCGACGGCTACCTGGACCGCGACGAGGGCGCGGAGGACACCGACCTCGACGGCGTACCCGAGTACTTGGACTACACCGGGGACTTCGCTGGCGGTGGCTGCGCGGGAGGTTTCTCGGGCCTGCTCTCGCTGGTCTTCGTGGGCGGCCTCTTCCGACGTCGCACGCTGATGCGGGCCTTCCCCGTGGCGCTGGCCGCGCTGTTCGCCGTGATCACCGTGGCACCCGCGCAGGCGGAGGGCCTGGACGCCCACGGCTTCCAGCTGCTGGGCTCCACCGGCGACGTGCTGCACTACAGCCGCCTCGCGTACCCGGACGGTGGGCTGTGGGGTGACCTCGACGCGGGCATCGTCGCCGACCACGCGTTCCTGCCGCTCACCGAGGAGCTGCCCGAGGGCCGTGAGGCGGTCATCAGCCAGCTCGCGACCACGAACCTGATGGTGTCAGCCTCGCTCGGGGCCCGCAGCCGCCTCGAGCTGGTCGCGCCCGTGCATCCCATCGCGGTCGGTGTGGACGGCACGGCGAGCGGCCTGGGCGACATCCGCCTGGGCTCGGTGGTGCCGGCCTGGAAGCCCGACGCCTGGAAGCCGGGCCTGGCCATCGCGCCCAGCGTGTGGCTGCCCACCGGGAACGAGGCCCAGTTCATGGGCACCCCAGGTGTCTCCGGTGGTGGCGTGATCACCATCGCGGGGGAGCACGGTCGCTTCGGCTGGGTCGCGAACGCGGGCGCGCGGGTGGGCCGCGTGGAGGCGGAACGGAACGCGGTCGCTGGGGCGGGGCCCCTCGCCGGCCTCGGCGCCCACTACGCGGTGACCGACGCGGTCGCCGTGACCTGGGAGACCACCGTGCAGGGGGCGACCGGCTGGGCCGATCTGCCGCTCGAGTCCCTGCTGAGCGGACGGGTGCGGCTGAAGCGCGGCCTGTTTGCGGTCGCCGGTGGCTCGGTGGGGCTCTCCGATGCGGTGGGCGCGGCGAAGTACCGCGCCATCCTGGGCGTGGGTTGGTCGAAGCGCGCGCCGGAGCTGGACGTGTTCGTGGCGACCCGCGCGGCCCCGGCCGTGGACCCCGACGCCGACCGCGACGGCGACGGCATCCGTGACGTCGAGGACCTCTGCCCCGATCAGCCGGAGACCTTCGACACCTTCGAGGACGACGACGGCTGTCCGGAGCTCGACGGGGACCAGGACGGCGTGACCTTCGAGGACGACCTCTGCCCGACCGAGGCCATCTACCCGGAGCAGGACCCGCGCTACAGCGACGGCTGCCCGAAGCTGGCGGAGCTCTCGGGGGACAAGATCATCATCACCGACGGGATCTTCTTCCGCGAGGCGAGCGCCGAGATCCTGGAGCGTTCCGCCGGCGTGCTCGAGGCGGTGTACTGGGTGTTGATGGAGAACCCCCAGGTCGAGGGGATCCTGGTCGAGGGCCACACCAACGACAACGGCTCTGTGGAGTACAACTACGAGCTGTCGGAGGATCGCGCGCGGGCCGTCGAGCGCTGGCTCATCCGACGCGGTCTCGACCGCAACCGCGTGTTCTCGAAGGGCTACGGTGAGGACGTGCCCCTGGTCGAGCACGACCACCGCGACGCAAAGCGCATCAACCGCCGCGTGGAGTTCACGGTCGTCTCGCTGGACGAGTCGGAGGCGACCCTGCCGAGCGAGCGGCTGCTCCCCGCCGAGTAGCTCAGTTGCAGGTGAGCACGTCGCCTGCGCCGAGCGCGCAGGGCAGCTTCGGCACGCTCACCTCGGCGCTCCCAGGCTCCCACACGCGGTAGTCGATCTTGCTGCTGGAGAAGACCATCGGGGGGTCGCCCTCCCGCTCCTCGGGCTTCTGGATCAGCCACTCGAGCGCGTCGCGGCACAGCTCGGCGGTGTGGGTGCCCTGGTACTTCTGCTCCACCGCCCGGATCGGGGTGACCGAGTCGGTGTCGCCGAGCTCCACGAGCGCCTGGATCATGCGGGCCAGGTCGTCCATCTCCTGGAAGGTGCGGTTGCGGATCGCTTCGCCGAAGGGCTCGACGCTGTCGTCGTCGGCCAACACGAGGGAGAGCTCGAGCACCTCGGCCCAGACGAGCGGGTGGCGCTCGTTCTCCATGTGGTCGTAGAGCATCTGCTTGAGCTGCGGGTGGGTCCAGTTGCGGAGGCCGTCGAGGGCGGCTGCGCGCACCGCGCCTTCGGGATCCTTGGCGGCGGCGGCCATCAAGAGCGGCACCACCTCGCTGGCGGGCAGGTCGGGCCGGTCGAGGCCGCGGATGCAGCGCACGCGGAGCTCGCGATCCGGGTCGCGAACGAGCGAGAGGTAGGCGCGGAAGAGGCGCGGCTCACGCCACTGCTCGGCGAGGTCGAGCGCGGCCAGGCGGACCTCCCGGTCGGCGCCAGCGTCCTGGGCGATCCAGGCCGCCTCGTCGGCGAGGTGGGCCAGGTTGCGCTGCCCGACCGTGACGAGGGTGGGCTGGACGAAGCGCGGCTCGAGCGTGCGGTAGCGAGCGACCAGGCGGGGGACGCTGTCGTCCCATCGCGCGGCGTCGTGTTCGCGGAGCAGGTCCGAGGCCTGGGTGCGCAGCCCCACGTCGAGCTCGCTCGGGTACTCGAGGATCGACTGCAGGCTCGCCCAGCCGTCGTCGGTGCCGATGGCTTCGAGCGACAACATCGCTTCGCTGCACACGTCGTTCTCGCTGATGCCGCAGACCTCGGTGAGCGCGCCGATGGCTTCGGTGGCCTTGCGCAGGCCGAGCTCGCGCGCGCAGTCGACGCGGCGGCTCGACTTGGCGCCCGCACGGAGCTCGTTGATGAGGTCGTCCGTCGAGGTCTTCTTGACGCTCGCGGCGTTGGCGGTCGCGAGCAGGGCCAGCGTGAGCATGCCGAGAGGCTAACCCGTGGGCCTCACTCCTCGTAGGCGCCGATGGCCCAGGAGCCGGTGCGGGTGTTCCCCTCGTGGTCGTCGTCGTAGCCGAGGGAGTGCTCCAGGTCGTAGCCGGCATCCTTGTGGGGCGAGCTGCTGGTCAGGTCGTAGTCGTCGTTCACGCGGTCGGCGTACTGGGGGTCGGAGCTGTAGTTGGAGCTGGTGCTGCCGAAGTCGGAGTACCACCAGTCGTACTCGTAGCTGGTGTCGCCGCTCCCGTAGACGTTGTTGTAGGCGAAGTAGCCGAAGCTCACGTAGTAGGTGTAGACCCCGACCTCGTCGCTGTTGGTGATCTGGTTGTTCAGGAACGAGCCGGTCGGGGGGCCGTAGGTGTTGCTCGTGGCGTAGATCCCGCCTTCGTTGTTGTCGAAGGTGTTGTTCACGATCCAGGACGCGTCGGCGTCGGTCACCGCGAGCGCGTAGCCCGCAGCATGGTCGATGAGCACGTTGTTGTAGAACAGGGTCGAACCGTACATCAGCCGCGCCGCTTCGCCGGTGCCTTCGTTGGTCTCGTTGTCCTCGAACCAGTTGTAGCCGATGGCCGTGTCGCTGCCCCAAGCGTAGAGGCCGGCGCCGTCGCCGCTCGAGGTGCTGGCTTCGTTGGCCACGAAGTCGTTGTGGAAGACCTCGCCCGAGGCCCACACGAGCGCCAGGCCGCCGCCGGAGTAGCTCGACAGGGTGCTGTCGTTGGCCTCGATGACGCTGTCGGACAGGGAGCCGTCCCAGTCGGCGAGCACGACGCCCCCACCATTCCCGGTCGCGCTGTTGGCTTCGACGACGAGGGCCGAGAGGGTGATGTCGGCCCCGTTGACGTAGATGCCGCCCCCGTGTCGGAGGCTGCTGTCGAGGTAGGAACCGTCGCCGCGGTTGCCGACGCCGCCGGTGACCGTGACGCCGTCGAGCAGCGCGTTGCTGGACTCCCCGTTGTCGACCGTGATGACCGCGCCCACACCCGTGCCCTCGATGATCGTGCTCTCCGCGCCGTCGGTCGAGCTGATGGCGAGATCCTCGCCGCCGTAGTCCACGTCCTCGACGTAGGTGCCCGGCAGGAGCAGGATCTCGTCGCAGTAGCTGCCGCGCAGGTCGATGGCGTCTTCGATGGAGCCGTAGGGGTCGGCCTCCCGGCCGTCGCCGTTCACGCCGCTGGTGTCGGCGTACACGGGGCAGATGTCGACGCAGTCGGCGTCGCCGTCGCTGTCGGCGTCGGCGTAGCCGTTGTCGGCGGTGCCGTCGCAGTCCTGGTCGACCCCGTCGCAGGACTCCGTGGCGACCGGGCTGATGTCGGCGTCGGTGTCGTCGCAGTCGTCGTCGTTCGTGGACTCGCCGTCGCTGGCGCGACACGCCACCACCGCCGCGTCGGGGTCCCCGAAGCCGTCGCCGTCGTCGTCGGCGTAGTAGGTCGAGCCGTCCACCGCGTCCTCGTCCACGGTGCCGTCGCAGTCCTCGTCGATGTTGTCGCAGCTCTCGTCGGCGTCGGGGTGCACGGCAGCGTCGGTGTCGAAGCAGTCCTCGCTGTTTCCGACGTAGCCACTGGGTTGTTCGCAGGCGACCTGGTCGGCCGCCGTGGTGCCGTAGCCGTCGCCGTCGTCGTCGGCGTACCAGGTGGTGGCGTCGACCGCCGAGGCGCCGTCGGTGCGGCCGTCGCAGTCGTTGTCGTAGCCGTCGCAGACCTCGTCGGCGTCGGGGTGGATGTCGCCGTCGGTGTCGTCGCAGTCGTCGTAGTTGTCGGTGTAGCCGCTGGGCAGATCGCAGGCGTCGGTGGTGCTCGTGCCGTCGCCGTAGCCGTCGCCGTCGCCGTCTTCGAACCAGGTGTCGGGGTTGGTCGCGTCGGCGCCGTCGGTGGAGCCGTCGCAGTTGTTGTCGTAGCCGTCGCAGAGCTCGGGCGCGCCAGGGTTCACCAGGCTGCTGGTGTCGTCGCAGTCTCCGCCGGTGGCGATGTAGCCGGTCGTGCTGGTGCAGCTCTGCCGGGTCATCTCGTCGCTGCCGTAGCCGTCGAGGTCGGCGTCCTCGTACCAGGTGCTGGCGTCGGTGGCGTCTTCGTCGCGCTGGCCGTCACAGTCGTCGTCGCGGTCGTTGCAGGTCTCGTCGGCGTCGGGGTTCACGCTGGGGTCGCTGTCGTCGCACTCGGCGCAGGCCGCGTAGCCGTCGCCGTCGGCGTCGGTGTAGCCCACGCTCCCGTCGCAGTTCAGGTCTTCGGTCTCGGTGCAGGACTCCTCGGCCCCGGGGTTGTAGTCGGCGTCGGCGTCGTCGCAGTCGTCGTCGGAGGCGGAGTAGCCGTCGGGCTGGTCGCACGCCGCGAGGGTCGTGTCGCTGCCGCCGTAGCCGTCGCCGTCGGCGTCGCCGTACCAGGTGGTGGCGTCGGTGGCTTCTTCGTCCACCGTGCCGTCGCAGTCGTTGTCGAGGGTGTCGCAGGTCTCGTCGCTGTCGGGCGAGACGTTGTTGCGTTCGTCGTCGCAGTCGTCGCCGTTGCCGACGTAGCCGCTCGACGCGGAGCACGCGGTCTCTGTGGCGCCGCTGTCGCCGAAGCCGTCCCCGTCGGCGTCGGCGTAGAACGTGGAGCCGTCGACGGGCGCCTCGTCGACCACGCCGTCGCAGTCCTGGTCGGCTTCGTCGCAGGTCTCGTCGGCGTCGGGGTGGGTGTCTTCGCGGGTGTCGTCACACTCCTCGCACCCCGCGTAGCCGTCCCCGTCGCCGTCATGGTTGTCGGCCACGCCGTCGCAGTTCGCGTCGTCGTCGGTGCACGACACCTCGGCGTCGGGGTGGACCGCGGGATCGGCGTCGTCGCAGTCGCTCCCGGCTGCGACATGGTTCTCGGGCGCCTCGCAGGCCCAGGCGGCCTCGCCGGCGCCGTAGCCGTCGCCGTCGCCGTCGAGGTACCACGCCTCGGTGACGTCTTCGTCGATGTCGCCGTCGCAGTCCTGGTCGGACCCGTCGCAGACCTCGACGGCGTCGGGGTGGGCTGCGGCGTCGCTGTCGTCGCAGTCGCCGTCGACGAAGGACCAGCCCGAGGGCGCCTCGTCGCAGGACACGGTCTGGAACAGCTCGGTCTGCCCGTAGCCGTCGCCGTCGTCGTCCTGGTACGCCATGCAGGTGAACGACGTGGAGGTGTCGGCCGCCTTCTCTTCCAGAGTCGGGAGGCAGGCCGTGAGCGCGAAGAACAACCATCCTGGAGTCATGGGACAAGGGTACCGGCGTCGACGCCGGTCTGCGCGCGCTACTTGCCCGCGGGCGCGCGCACCGGGAGCACCATCCGGAAGGTCGCGCCGGCCCCCGGCTCGCTGTCCACTTCCAACCATCCGCCGTGATCCTCGACAATGCGTTGGCTGATGGCGAGTCCGAGCCCGGACCCGCCCTCGGCGGCACGGGTCGTGAAGAAGGCGTCGAAGATCCTGGCCCGGTCGTCGTCGTCGATGCCCGGACCGTCGTCCGCGACGTCGAGCCGGACGTGGCCGCCTGCGGTCGAGGTGGAGACCAGGATGGTGCCGGACTCCCGCTTCGACACGGCGGCGGCGGCGTTGGTCAAGAGGTTCAGCACCACCTGGATGAGGCGGGCGTGCTGGCCGACGGTGGGCGGCACGACCTGGAGGTCGAGGTCCAGGGTGATGCCCCGCTCGCGCAGGCCCGCGGCACCCACCTGCACGGCGGCCGCGGCGACCTCGTGCAGCTCCACCGCCTCTTCGGTCTGGTCCTTCGCCGAGGCCAGTGCGCGCAGGTCGTCCACCACCTCCTCGATGCGTGTGGCACCCGCCCGCGCGTCCTGCAGCGCTTCGGTGAGGCTCGTGTCGCTCTGCTCCAGCTCGGCGAGCACGTAGTCGAGGTTGCTGGTGAGGTACTGGAGTGGGTTGGCGATCTCGTGCCCGATGCCGGCCGCGAGCGTGCCCAGCGCGATGACCCGGTCGGCGGCCGCCAGGCGGGCGGCGAGCTGGCGCTCGTCGGTGATGTCGCGGACGACGCCGACCACCTCGCCGCTCTCGGCCCGCGAGAAGGTGGTGCGGAAGGTGCGTGTGTCGCGGCCCACCTCGGCGACGTGTTCGTTCGTGCCGACCAGGCCGCTGGAGGCGGTGTGCAGGGCGTGCTCCAGCAAGGTGCGCTCGGCCTGGGTGAAGAGGCCGCTCGTGGTGAGGTCCTGCCCGATCATGTGTTGGGCGTTGCCTCCGGTCATGTGCGCCAGCGCGGCGTTCCAGAGCCGGACGCGGCCCGTGTTGTCGAGCACGACCACGCCGTCGTCGAGCTCGTTGAGCAGGGCTTCGTTGAGCCCCTCCGATCGGTGGAGGCGACGGGTGCTGGAATCGACGCTGTCCATCGCGAAGCCGGCTGCCGCCGCCAGGAAGCCGATCGGGCTCAGGTAGAGCACGGCCGGCACCACGGCGAAGGTCATCAGGACGTCGACCATGCCCGTGAGCAGCCACAGGGCGAGCCCGGTGCCCGCCAGCCTGAGGTGCGGGGAGACGAGGAGGTTGCGCGTGGCCACGGCGCCGGCTGCAAGGTGGTGGGCGAAGAGCAGCGCGATCAACGCACTCGGCCGGAGCACCCAGAGGTGGGCGCCGCCCACCAGGCCGAGTCCGATCGGCTCCAGGGTGCCGAAGGTCCAGCCCAGCAGGGCCAGGCCGGTGGACACCAGCAGCCAGGAGCTCGGGATGCGCGTCCCGCGGTCGCCGCCCATGCGCTGGGTGACCGCGATCAGCGCATGCACCATCAGGCAGAGCGCCGCGGTGTTGAGGAGCAGCCAGGGCTCGGCGGTCTCGGCGGCCTCGGACCGGCCGATGAGGAGGAAGCTCCACGTGTAGGCGGCGACGCAGGCGCAGATGTGGGCGAGCCATGCGGGTTCCGGGTCGCGCAGTCGCCAACACCTCATGGCCTCGATCACCAGGCCCGCCAAGGCGCTCCCTGCCACCAGCAGGTAGACCACGTCCTGGGGATGGAGCACCGCGCCTCCCGGGACAGCCTACCTCGCGATACCGTGCGGCGTGCTCACGACCCTCACGCTCTGGCTGGCTTGTTCCACACCCTCGGCGCCGGGGGAGGTGGCGGACGACGACGGCCGAGCCGACACGCTCGTCGTGGCCCTGCAGACCGACATCAGCTCCCTGTTGACGCCGGTGTCCACCACGGCCCAAGACGCGCGCCTCTACGAGAACCTGCTGATCTCGCTGGTCGAGCCGGTCTTCGACTGCGGCCTCAGCTTCACGCCCTCGCTCGCCAAGGGCTGGACCTGGGCCGAGGACGGGCTGTCGGTCACCTTCGACATGCGCGACGACGTGACCTGGTCGGACGGCACGACCGTGACCGCCCGCGACGTGGCGGTGTCCTACGAGCTGGTGCAGGACCCGCTGGTCGCCAGCCCGTACCTCGACTGGGTCGAGCGCATGGTGCCCGGCACCCCGGTGGTGGTGGACGACCACACGGTCCGCTTCGAGTTCACCAGCCGCTACGCCCAGACCACGATGCTCGCCCACGCGGGCATCTTCCGCATCATCCACGCCGGCAGCGTCGAGGGGGCCGACCGCGCCACCCTGCGCGGGCACCCGATCACGCGCGCGCCGATCGTGAACGGGGCCTGGGACCTGCAGGACTTCAAGCCTGGTGAGCGCCTGACCCTGGTCCCGAACCCGGCCTACAGCGGCGACGAGCCCGCTCGGCTCAACCGTGTGGTGTTCAAGACCCTGCCCGAGTACGCCACGCGCATCCTCGAGCTGGAGTCCGGCAGCGTGGACATGGTGCAGGCGGTCCAGATCGAGGACGCCGAGCGGCTCCGCGTGGAACACCCGGAGCTGGAGATCGTGCGCCGCGGCTGGCGCTCCACCGACTTCCTGGCATGGAACCGCTTCGACGCCGCCGACTACCAGGCCCGGCGGGCGGCCGCTGGGGACGCCGATGTGGACTGGGACACGGTCGCGCCTCACCCCGCGCTGTCCGACAGGCAGGTCCGTCGCGCCCTGTCGATGGCGATCGACGTCGACAAGCTGATCGCGGACCTGCTCACCGACGGCACGGGGCTGAGCGTGGGCAAGCGCGCTCTGTCCACCCTGAGCCCGGCGTTCTGTGGCGCGCAGCCCGCGGTGACGCCGCTGCCCTTCTCGCCGGACCTCGCCAAGGCCCTGCTCGCCGAGCGCGGCTGGGTCGACAGCGACGGAGACGGGGTGCGCGACAAGGACGGGCGGGCCTTGGAGCTGCGCCTGTTGACCAACAGCGGCAACCCTCGGCGCGCATCGGCCGCTGTGGCGATCCAGGCGATGTTGCGCAACGTGGGTGTGGTGATCGAGATCGACAAGCTGGAGGCGAACACCTTCTTCGCTCGGCTGCGCAAGAAGGACTTCGAGGTCGCGCTCTCGGGCTGGTCGGTGGCGCTCTTTCCCGATCCCGCCGGCATCTGGCACTCGGGCGATCGCTACGTCTACAACTACCCGAGCTACCAGAACAGCGAAGTCGACGCCCTCATCGAGCAGCACAGCTCGGAGCCGGACCCCGAGCGCGGCGCGGAGCTGCTCGCGAAGATCGGGCAGCTGGTCTACGAGGACCAGCCCTACACCTTCCTGTACTGGCGCGACGACCTGGTGGCGGTGCATCGCCGCTTCCAGGACCGGCAGGTGGACTTCCTCAGCCAGTGGGGCCACCTGAACCGGTGGTGGGTCAAGCCCGAAGACGTGAAGTACGCGCGGTGAGACAGGTCGGCTTCGCGCTGGTGGTGGTCGGGGCCGTCTTCGTCGTCGCGGAGCTGCTGTTCCGGTTGGTGCTGGGACCGCCGCCGCCGCCCGTGAAGGTGTACGCCGGGCTCCAGCAGGTCTCGACCTGGTTCACGGTGCACGAGGGTCGGGTCACGGCCACCTACGACGACCCGAACCCGGTGCCGGGCTTCTCGGCCACGGGCTCGGGGCGGGTGGCCTTCGTGGGTGGCTCGAGCGTGCACGGCGGGCTGGGCGATCTGCCGCTACAGAGCGAGTTCCCCGCCCGCGTAGGCCGGCTCACCGCCGCCAAGGCCCTGAACCTCGGGCAGCCGGGGCTCGACAGCCATGACCTGGCGCGCCTGGTCGAGGAGCTGCTGGCCTTCGAGCTGGACGGCGTGGTGCTCTACACCGGTCACAACGACTTCGGGAACGCCTACTTCCTCGCGCGCTACGGCGACGTGAGCGGAGGCGTCCAGGCGCGTCTGTTCGAGCTGTTGGAGGGCTTCCAGCTCTTCGTGCAGCTGCGTCGCGGGGTCACCGGCTGGGAGGGCGGGCGCGGCAAGGTGTTGGGCGTGGAGGAGGTCACCGGGCTCGCCGCGTTGGGTCCCGAGCAGGTGGCGGTGACGCTGCGCTACCTCGAGGCCAACCTGCGCCGCATCGCGTGGCTCTGCGACCAGGCCGAGGTGCCGCTAGCCATGGTCGTGCCGGTGTCCGACGTGACCCGACCACCGCTGGCGAACGGTTGTGACGACGCGGCCTGCGCCGAGGATCTGTACCGCGAGGGAAACGAGCTGCGCGGCCGCGACCCGAGCGCTGCCGCCGGTCTCTTGCGGCGCGCGCGCGACCTGGACGCGGTGCCGCTGCGCGCTCCCACCGCCGCACAGCAGCTGGTTCGGGACGTGGCGGTCGAGGTGGGCGCCGTGCTCGTGGACGCCGAGTCCGAGCTCCCGCGCGCCAGCGACTTCGACGGGGTGAAGCCGCGCCTGTTCGGCGACCCCGTGCACCTGTCCGGCTTCGGCCACAAGGCGCTGGGCGAGCTGCTCGCGCCCGTGGTGAGCGAGTGGGTGCCCGCGCGTCCGTGAGCCGTCAGGGCGCCAGGCGCCAGACCGACACGCCGTCCTGCCAGTCGGGCTCACCGAGCCCCCGGACGAGGGCCTCCCGGTTGACGCCAGCGGGGCCGTAGCCGACCAGCGCGCTGTTCCAGGTGAGGAACGCGACCCCCTGAGCGAACAGGTGTGCCCGGGCTGCTTCCGGCGACCCCCGATCGAGGGCGAAGCGGACGTGGTCGTCGAGCAGTCCGGTGTGGCTGACGTGGTTGTTGTCGCGCGGCAGGGCCGCGACCGCCCGCCCGTGGAGGGTCGCGGCAAGCAGGTGGCGACCGTTGGCCGTGTCCTGCAGGAACAGCGGGTAGTCGATCACCGCCCCCGGCGTGGGGTCGTCGGCCATGCGCTGGTAGAGCGCGAGCCCCGGAAGCTCCTGCACGGTGCGCGGGTAGAGGTCCGGGTGCACCTGCAGCGCGCTCCATGGATGCCAGAGTCCGATGCCGAGCGCCACGACCGGCCCGGCCGCCCTCAAGCGGTCGGCGGCCCCGGCCACCAGCGCGGCGAGGCCCAGCGAGGCGAAGAGCACGGCCCGGTAGTACATGCCGGAACGGCTCGTCGGGTAGCCGAACTCGTCCAGCACCCACGCCGGCAGCTTCACGAGCTCGCCGTCGATCTGCCAGTAGCCGGTGGTCCCGGCCAGGTAGGGGCCCCCCGCCAGCAGCAGGCCGACCGCCAGGGTGGTGAGGCCGAACCACGTACCGCGGGCCGGGACGAGCGCGGCGATCGCGCCGATCACGAGCAGCGGCACCCCCAGGTAGGTGACGTGGTTGGTCTCGAGAGGATCGAGGCGGATGTCTCCGAGGCCGTAGAGGACCTCTTCGATCTGGGCCATCTGCGCGGGCACGAGCAGGGTGCCGAGGGGCACTGCAGTGGCCGGACGGAAGGCCCGGGTCGCGCCTTCGAGGTCGCCCGCGTCGTAGTACGACTTCGCGGCCAGGAGCGCGCCACCGCTCGCCGCCAGCGCCACGAGCATGCAGAGCGCGGCCACGATGCGGCGCTTCCGGGCGACCACGAACTCCCCCAGGCAGAAGGGAGCGGCGAGGAAGGGCAGGTAGAGCGCGTAGCTGGGCACCGTGAACGCCATGACGGCGGCCACCGCCGGCGCGCCCACCATGCCCGCCCAGCGCGGCGAGCGCGCCGCCCACGACAGCGTGAGCAGCCACAGCGGCACCAGCGCGTGCCAGAGCTTGGCGGTCTGACCGCTGGCCAGCACGCCCAGCACGTAGGGGCTCAGCGCGTAGAGCAGGCTCGCGCCGGCGCAGGTGAGCGGGCGGGCGCCGGTGACGCGCTGCAGCAGCAGCGTGGTGGTCAGCGCCGCGGCGCCGGGTGCGGCGAGCAACAGCACGTTGTAGGCGGCGAGGGGGCCGAACAGCACGTTCAGGGGCACGGCGAGCACAGCCGGCAGCCAGGCGATCAGCTGGAGCTGGGAGACCCCCGGCCAGCCGATGCGCCGGGTGGTGGGCTCGAGCGCGAGCTCGCCGGTCAGCATGCGCGCGATGTGGTCGAAGCACCAGACGTGCCCGTCGTGGAAGGCGCCGACCGCGTGGTGCGTGCCGGGGTGCAGGGCGAGGGGCCAGAGCAGCCAGGACACGAAGGCGAGGGCGAGGCCGAAGGCGAGCACGGGGGCCTTCATGGCTGGGTCCTCCCGCGGAGGATGTGGCCGCCTTCCTCGAGGCGCTTCTCGTATTCGGGACGCGGATCGGGGATGGTGTAGGGCGCTTCGAGGCGCTCGTCGGTCGCCCGCAGGTGCTCCGGGGCCGTGGCGGTGCCTTGCAGGTCCCACACCACGAGCGATCCGTCGGTGGCGGTCGGTGCGCCCAGCAGCTCGACGAAGTTGTCGAGCGTCCTGGCGCGCAGGTCGCGTTTCTCGCGCACCGGCTGCCGCACCAGGTCGCGGTGGAGCACGACCCAGCGGAAGCCGTCGGCGACGATCGGGTCGCGCGCACTGCTCGGGAGGACCTCCACCGGGCGATCAGGTCGCTTGGCTGCGCCGATGAGGGCGTGCACGAAGGGCTCGCGGGTGCGCTCCTTCATGCCCTCTGGCCACAGCAAGGGCGCGTTCTCGCCCATGCCCCCGAACAGCGGCTGCTCGTGGAAGGTCTGCCAGATCACGGCCTCGGAGTAGATGCCGAAGGGCAGGTCGAGGAGTCCGCCGCCGTGCTCACCCACCCACGCCATGACCGCTGGCGGTCGGGCGTCGCGCGCGACGAAGGGGAAGATGGCGAAGCGGGCCTGCTCGACCGTGGTCACCAGCACGACCAGCAGGGGCACGGCGAGCCGCAGCCTGGGGCCCAGCCGCGCGGCGAGGAAGCCGACCGCGAGCGCGGCGGGCACCATCGCCACCATGGCTAGTCGGTAGGGGAACCAGAGGCGCTGGAAGAAGGGCAGGTACCAGTACGCGGCCATGTAGTGCGGCATCACGTGCCCCTGCACGGTGGGGCCGAGGGCGAAGAGCATGACGAGGGCGAAGGCGGGGAGCCAGCGCAGCCGGCCCGGACCCAGGAGCGCCCAGAGCACGAGCGGCAGCCCGGTGCCGACGGTGCCGAGCACGCTCGGCCCGTGCCGCTCGAGGAGCAGGTAGCCGTGCAGGGTCTGCGCCACGTTGTTGCGCACGCTGACTGGCCCCTCCCAGATGGAGCCGCCCGCGAAGCCGGTGATCCCGGGCACCTCGCCGGCCGCGGAGAGGGCGGCCATCGGGATGGCGGCGGGTGCCACGAGCACGAGGCAGGTGGCCCCGGCCGCCAGGTAGCGGGCCGCCAGCCCGCGCCGGTCGGTCGCGCGCAGGAGATCGGCGACCGCCAGCCAGCCGAGCGCGAGCGCGAGCGCGAAGCCGTAGAACCAGTAGGCGTACCCCACGAGCGCGGTGAAGCCCCCGGCCAGCAGGGCGTGGCGCCACCGCCGATCGTCGCGGAGGGCGAGGAAGTGGTTCAAGGCCAGCGGCAGGAACGGGAGGAAGGCCTGGGTGAACCGTCCGCAGGTGATCTCGAACAAGACGAGCGGGTTCAGCTCCCAGGCGAGGGTGGCGGCGAAGGCCGCCCAGGGTGCCTGGGGGAGCAGGCGCCGGGCGAGGGGGACGAACGCCAGCGCGTTCGCCACCATGAGCGCGACCACGAACCACTTCTGGTAGCCGGGATGGCCGAGCGCGAGCTGGAACGGCACCGACGCGGCGGCGTCCAGCAGGTTGGATCCGGTGTGGCCGAAGATGTCCTTGCCGAGGGGGTGGAAGAACAGGTCGGTGAAGCCGGGGTCCTGGCCGGTGAGCAGGGCGTGCTTCATCCACCAGTAGAACCAGAGGGTTCCGTACGCGTCGACGCCGTCACCCACGGTGAAGCCTTCGGGCAGCGCGCGTTGGATCCCGTACAGCGCCACGAGCACCACGGCGGCGAGCTGGAGCGTGAGGGGCGGTCGCTTCACGGGCGGGTCCCCGGAGCGCGCGGCCAGGTGACGCGGATCAAGGTGTCGAGCTCGGGGCGGGGAGCACGGAGGGCCTCGCGCTCGGCCTTGCGCCAGGCACGGCACCCCTCGGGGCTGGGGACGTCGGGAGCGTCGCGCCACCAGACCATCAGCCCGCAGTGGTCCTGGACCTCCCAGCCGAGCGGCTCCAGCGCGCTGCGGTAGAGCCTGGCACGGCCCTCCGTCACGCCCTGCCCCGGGCGAACATCCAGCGCCAGCGCGCCCACGCCGAGGCCGGTCAGGGCGGCGGCGTGCTCGGCCGTGAACACGACCTCCTGGCCGGCCTCGTGGTCGAGCAGGCGCGACGTGAACGCGTTCCGCGCCAGAGTGTTGCGCCAGGCCAGCGGCGCCCGACGTCCGGGTGGGAGCAGCACCGGGTTGAGCAGGTCGCGTCGGTGGTAGCGCCGGTGGAGGCCGACCAGGCTCGCATCGGCGCCGCGGGACAGGGGCAGCTCGAGCACCCGACCCGGCGCGAGGGCCAGCACGCGCCAGCCCTCCAGGGCGGTGAGATCCTGGGTGGTGAGCGGCAGGTTGTCGGAGCGGGCAGTTGCTTCTCCGAGCAGCAGCACGAGCAACCCTCCGACGGCGATCGGGTGCCGGGGGAGCGCCGCGGTGGCGGCGGCGGCCAGTCCCAGGGTGAGCAGCAGGCCGAAGCGTTCGGGCCAGGTGAGCCGATCCAGTGCGGGGTGGAGCTCGCCGAGGGCGTGGAACGGCAGAGCCACCTCGAGGGTGGCCTCTCCCCACTTCAAGTAGGGGCCCAGCGCGAAGACGTAGCCGAGCGCGGCCATCGCGAGGAAGGGCCTGGCCTCCTTGCGCCGCGCGGCGAAGATCGCCAGGGCGAGCAGGACCCACGGCTGCGCGTTGCTCCGATCGATCGGGCGGTAGTCGGCGAAGAGGCTGAGGTCGCCCCCGTGGGCCACCTCCATGCGCTCTCCGGCGGGCACCGTCTCCTGTCCGGGCAGCATCGCTGCCTGGTTCGCCTGAGGGTCCGGAAAGCCCTCGTAGGCCGAGACCGTCCAGGCGAGCGGAGCCGCCACCAGCACGGCGGTGAGCGCCGCGGCGCGGCTCAGCGTCGGGAGCCGCGCCAGCAGGAAGGGGAGGCTCCCGATCGTGAGGAACACCGCGGCGTACCAGTAGGTGAGCGCCGCCGCCGCCATCGCCAGCGCGGCCTTCACCGGGCGCCTCTCGACCAACGCGGCGACGTAGAGCGGAGGGAACCAGAGCAAGGCCTGCGGCGCGTGGTGGAGGTTGGCCTCGCGGAGCGTGGACTCGGCGCAGGCCCAGACGACACCCAGGAAGACACCGCCTGTCCACGAGCCGCTCAGCACCCGCCCCAGGTGGTGCCCGGCGAGACCGTTTCCGACCAGGACGACGAGCCACCAGAGGTTGTCGGAGAGCGGGAAGGGCAGGGTGAGCGCGGTCAGGGCGCCGAGCACGTGGTCGACGAGGTTCGGCACGAGCTCACCGACCGCAAAGCCCTCCGGGGCGTAGATGCCGCTGGAGTGGGGCCAGCTGCCGGACAGCAGCATCTCGGGCACGAGCCCGCGGAGCATGATGGTGTCGGTGGCGTCGACGTTGGGGTACCCGACGAGCGCCGTGGTGGGCTCCAGCGCCACCGGCCACGTGACCGCGACGGCTACGCACACGTAGAGCAGGACGGGGAGCAGGCGCCGCACCCCCCGAGGATACGTCCCCGCGGCTCCGACCTCAGCCGCGCAGGCGCTGCATGAAGAACCAGTGGTGGCCTTCGGGGTCGACCGCTTCGTAGCCGCGGTCGCACCAGTAGTCCGGGCCGTAGTCCTCCGTCTTCGGCTCGGCCGCGATGGTGGCGCCGGCGGCGCGCGCCCGCTCGCAGTGCGCGTCGACGTCGTCGACGAAGACGGCCATGGTCTGCGTGTTGGCGCCGCCGAGGTCTCTTGGAGCCGCCAGCCAGCGACGGTTGGCCCGCCCGCTGCCGGTCTGCCCGATCATGATCTTGCCGCCGCCGAAGATCAGCTGCGCGTGCTCGATCCGGCCGCCCGGGCCGTCGATGACGAGCTGGCTCTCGAAGCCGAAGGCCGCCTGGAGAAAGCTGATGGCGCCACGAGCATCGTCGTAGAAGATCGAGCTCGAGATGCGGGGCCAGCCGGTCGGGGGAGCGCGCATGGAGTCTCCTGGTCTGCGGCGCCGTATCCCCCCGTGGGCGGGTGCGCCCTGCGCTAGCTGCCCTCGCAGTACAGGGTGAGCGTGATGTCCTCGGTGTCCGTGGCGCCGTAGCAGTCCTCGGTGGTCTGCGTGACGACCATCACCGTGCTGTTCGACGTTCCGTAGGTGGCCGCGATGCCGTAGATCGTGGCGGTGACCGAGTCGCCCTCGGTGGCGTCGAGCTCCCCCGAGCTCTCGCCGCTCGTGATCGCCCAGCTGTGGGACATCGTGTCGCCGTCGGCGTCGCTGCTCGCGGACGCGTCCAGGGTGAAGGTGACGTCCGAGCAGTCGTCGCAGGTCCAGGTGTAGGAGGAGTAGCTGCAGCTGGACGACGCGGTGGTGGACTGGTCGCTCCCGGGGTCGGCGACCGGGCCGCTGTTGGTCAGGCGCGTGGTGACGACGAGCGTGACCTCGTCCTGCTCGCTCTCGTTGCCCAGCTCGTCGGACACCGTGAGGCCGAAGGTGTAGTTCCCGGTGACGTCGCTGCGCACCTGAGGGCTCTCGTCGCTCACCTCCTCGATGTCGTCGGTGGTCAGCTCGGAGTCCTTGGGGGCGCTGGTCAGCTCCCAGTCGTAGGAGAGCGCCGTGCCGTCGGGGTCGACGCTGCCCGAGCCATCCAGGTACATCGCGTCGCAGTGGAAGAGGGTGGAGCTCGACGCGTCGTAGCTCGCGTTCGCCACGGGGATGGACTCCACGTCGCCGTCGCAGTTGTTGTCCTTGCTGGCGTCGAGCTCGATCGCGTCGGGGTACACGCTGCTGTCGCCGTCGTCGCAGTCCTCGCCGCCGTAGGTCGAGCTGTCGTAGCCGTCGCCGTCGGCGTCGTAGTCGCTCAGGCCGTCGCAGTCGTCGTCGGCGCCGTCGTACCAGGTCTCGGTGGC
>Ga0114932_10000330_pt1 | contig 55708 bp, 49 predicted proteins | sample 2SBtaG_2_FD_87286 | JGI IMG/M metagenome (GOLD analysis project Ga0114932, IMG submission 87286) | Deep subsurface microbial communities from Kolumbo volcano to uncover new lineages of life (NeLLi) - 2SBTROV12_ACTIVE470 metaG | ecosystem: Environmental > Aquatic > Marine > Volcanic ...
CTAAGAAAGAAAGCTGCCTGAAACAGCAGGTACTTCTCAGAAAATCTAATCCCAGCTTTAAATGCCCGCTCTCCTCTCAAAATGAAAAGCCGCCTCAATTATTGTATTGAGACGGCCTCTTTTCTTTGAATTTGGCAATATAATTTTTGCTAAAATCGCTCAATATCAGCCGGCCACTGATCTTTGCCCGTTCTTTGAGCAATTCGTCCCAGTGCTCGGTGCCTTTCCAGAAATTCTGTTTCAGTTCGCGCATGGCTTCAGGATTAGAATGGGTCAGCGAGTCGGAAAGCCTGGTGATGGAGTCGTCCATACCAGCCACATCGCTATGCACTTCTGCAAATAATCCTTTGCGGCGTGCCCAATCGGCGGGGCGCCACATACCGGCATCGATAGCGAGTTGCGAAAAAGCAGAAACACCTACTTTTCTTTCTACGGCCGGGCCAACTACAAAGGGTCCGATGCCAATAGCCAGTTCGCTCAGCTTTACATCTGAACCATCTACGGCAATGGCATAATCTGCGGCGGCAGCCAATCCAACGCCTCCCCCTACACATTTACCCTGAATGCGGGCAATGATGAACTGGGGCGCTTTTCGCATGGCGTTGATGACCTGTGCAAATCCGTAGAAGAACTTGTATCCCTGTTCTTCATTTTTGATCGCAGCCAGTTCGTCGAAAGAAGCGCCGGAACAAAAAACACGGTCGCCCCCGGAGCGTAGGATAATCACTTTGGTATTCCTGTTCAGTCCTTCACTATGTATGTCTTTGGCCAGGGCTTCCAGCATCATGCCTGGCAGTGAATTTCTTTGCGGGTGGTAAAATTCGATGGTGGCGATGCCATGTTCTCTTTCTACTTTAACATAGCCTTCTTTGATCTCTTCTATCATAAAACATCTTTTTACAGGAACTGCGCGCAGGGTCTCTTACCAAATTTACAATTATCGACAACAACGCTGCTTCATTTTTGTTTAAAGTATGCTTAATACTTTTTCTTTACCATGGTAAGGATGGTGGCTACACCAACAGCTTCGTCGGTTTCGTCGAATATCTCTACATACCATTTAACAATTCCTTTGGGGATGTCTTCTTCAGTTTTCTTTTCCTGTGCTGTTTTTTCCTTACAGGTAAAACGCACATGAATTTCTGCACCGGGGTAAACCGGTTTGGTAAAGCGCAATTCGTCGATACCATAATTGAGCAATACGGGGTTTTTACGGTAGCTGTCTACGAAAAGTCCGGCTGCAATGCTCATGATAAGATAACCGTGCGCCACCTGTTTTTCGAACATGGTACCGGTAAAATCGGTGTCTTTGAGGTGAGCATAAAAATGATCGCCGCTGAGGTTGGCAAAATGGTCGATGTCTTCGGCGGTAATGAGTCTTTTCTCGGTTACCAGCTGATCGCCTACCTGTAGTTCTTCAAAATACAGCTGGAAAGGATGAACAGCGGGCGTACGGCCCTTTGCACCGGGTTGGTAAACATGGCTTACAGCAGTGATCATATCGGGTGAACCCTGAATAGCCAGGCGTTGCATATAGTGTTTTACGCCACGCATACCGCCCATCTCTTCTCCGCCACCGGCCCTGCCCGGACCGCCATGTACTAACAGTGGCAGGGGTGATCCATGTCCTGTGTTTTCCCTGGCGCAATCGTTATTGAGTATCAACATACGCCCGTGCCAGGTGCCGGCGCCTAACACATATTTCATTGCCAGGTCCTGGCTGGCGGTAACGATGGTGCTTACCAGCGAACCTTTACCCAGCTTTGCGAGCGCTACGGCATCATCGATAGATTGATAGGGCATTAGTGTAGATACCGGTCCGAATGCTTCTACTTCATGAACTGCCGTGTTATTAAATGGCTGTTCGTTGAGTAGTAATAAAGGGCTCATAAAAGCACCTTTGGTATTGTCGGCATCGATCAGCTCTACACTGTCGAGCGAGCCATAAATGAGCTGGGAAGAAGCCAGCAGTTTTTGTACCTGTGCTTTTACTTCCTGCCGCTGCGCTTCCCCGGCCAATGATCCCATCCGCACTTTTTCATTCAGCGGGTTGCCGATGGTAGTTTGTGCAAGCGCTTTTCCCAAAGACAGGTGAACGTCTTCCAGTTTATTTTGCGGAACAAAGATGCGCCGGATGGCTGTGCATTTTTGTCCGCTCTTGGTGGTCATTTCCCTGCGTACTTCCTTGATGAAAATATCCCACTCGGGCATATCCGGCGTTACATCTTCACCCAATACAATACAATTCAGCGAATCGGCTTCCATGGTAAAAGGAACATTGGATGCCAGGATATGCGGATTGGATTTGAGCATCTGTCCCGTGCCGGCCGATCCGGTAAATGTGATCACATCCTGCTCATTCACGTGATTGAGCAGATCGCCGGCGCTGCCGCAGAGCAATTGCAAAGCGCCATTGGGTAAAATGCCCGATGAGGCGATCTCTTTTACTACTGCTTCTGTAAGGAACGAAGTAATAGTGGCTGGTTTTACGATAGCCGGTACACCTGCCAGCAGGTTCACTGCAATTTTTTCGAGCATGCCCCAGACCGGGAAATTGAAAGCATTGATGTGTACGGCCACCCCTTCTTTTGGAAGCAGTAAGTGGTGCCCCATGAAAGTATTGGCTTTTCCCAGTGAGTGATATTCTCCATCGAGGCAATAAGGTTGATCGGGAAATTTGCGGCGGAGTGAAGCGTAAGCAAACAGGTTGCCGATGCCGCCTTCAATATCTACCCAGCTATCGGCTTTGGTAGCGCCGGTCTGGTAACTCAACTGGTAAAACGAATCGAGATGATTACGCAGGTGCAGCGCCAGTGCGCGCAGCACCAGTCCGCGTTCGTGGAAAGTCATTTTGCGGAGCGCCGGGTTGCCAACTGTTCTGGCATAGTGCAGCGCGGCGGCCATGTCAATTCCTTTTGTTGTAGCCGATGCTATTTGTTCGCCGGTAACCGCATTGAACAACGGCTGACCCTCCCCATCGCCGGGTATCCATTTACCCAGGATGTAATTTTCCAATTTTGACATACCAATCGTTTAGTCAGCAAAGCTAACGATTGGTAGGTTTTATTGCACTGCTATCAATTTTTAACGGCCCCATTATTTAAAAGAAACCAAACAATTTCTATTCTATATTGCCGATTTTAGTACTTAAATACGATTGACAGCTGTTATGAAGAACCTGTTCACCCCCTCTACTTTTACAAAAGAGGGTTGGCTGCAACTGGGACTGGTAGGTGATAAGCAGCAAAGCCTGGCAGACTCTTATAGTAACACGGGCAGTATGTATCTTACTTCACTCGTGTTTATTGCCCTGGGTCTTCCTGAAACCGATGAATTCTGGATGGGACCATTTACCGAATGGACACAACAGAAGGCCTGGTCGGGCAAACCATTCAAGAAGGATTATGCTGTGAAGTATTAGTTGAAATATGTAAGATTTTCTTTTTATTCTTTTAAAGAATTCGCCTGTCTTTTTGGATGGACTGGCAATTTTGATGTTCATTAAAACTACGAATGCTTATGATCAGTTGTAACTACCCTTCGAAGGGACGTACTTTTCTTGCGGGAAAGAACTTATTGGGGCTGCTGCTTTTTTTGGCGCCTTTTCTTTCTTCATCACAAACCTCACTTAGGTCACAGCAGAGCGAAAAGGACTTTGTGACATCTAATTTTCAATTTGCCGGGGCACAATTGAAAAAAACGCTTGCTGAAACAGAGAATGGACCCAAATCTTTTCCAAGGACTACCGACAGAAACGGAAAATTATTAGGCTCTTCGATGGAAGATTGGACGACCGGCTTTTTTCCCGGCAGCTTGTGGATGACTGCTGACTTTAATAAAGACACAACATTAGAAAGTGCTGCAATTGCGTGGACAGAAAAACTGGAGCCGCTTAAATTTTATACGAAAAACCACGACCTGGGATTCATGATGTATTGCAGCTTTGGCAATGCCTACCGTTTAACCAATAACAAAGCATACAAAGAAGTATTGATACAGTCTGCAAAATCACTTTGTACCCGCTACAACCCTGCGGTAGGCTGTATTAAATCGTGGAATACATTCCGTTCATGGCATGGCAATGCTACTTATAATTTCCCGGTGATAATCGACAATATGATGAACCTGGAGCTCCTGTTCTTTGCATCTAAAGAAACGGGTGATACCATGTACAGGCATATAGCTGTTTCGCACGCGTTACATACCATGCAGAACCAGATCAGGAGTGATTACGGCTCGTACCACGTAGTTTGTTATGATTCTCTTTCTTCCAAAGTAGTAGCGCGTGAAACGGCACAAGGATATGCTGATAACTCAACCTGGTCGCGCGGGCAGGCATGGGGCATCTATGGCTTTACCATGTGTTACAGGGAAACCAAAGACAAGCGCTTCCTGAAAACAGCTGCAGGCATGGCCGACTGGTATATCAACAATAAAAACCTTCCCACTGATAAAATATCCTACTGGGATTTTAATGCAGGAGAACCCGGTTATACGCCCGGTATCAATTCAAAAGCGCTGAAAACACAAACCAATCCCATTCTGCGCGATGCCTCCGCAGCCGCTATAACAGCATCAGCCCTGCTGGAGCTCAGTCGCTATGTAAATAACAAGAAAGCCGGTGAATACCGCAACATTGCTTTACAGATAATACATACACTTTCGGGCCCCGATTATAAAGCGGCTCCCGGTACCAACGGAGGGTTTTTGTTGAAACACTGTGTGGGCAGTATTCCCCACGGAGCCGAAGTTGATGAGCCGTTGGTATACGCCGATTATTATTATCTTGAGGCATTGAAAAGGTATCACGATTGGTACCTGAAATAATCGCTTCATTCAAATAAAACTGATCGTGCGTTTCTTTTATGTTGCCTTATTTGCCATTGCAACCGAATGTGCAGCCGCACAACAATTGGCACAATTACCTGTTTGGACAAACAACAGGGAGCAAAGCAACCAGACCGACTGGTTGGTGCGCCCTGTTCAGGAAAAAGCAACTGTTTATAATAGTCCGGATCGGCGGGATTTGATTTTGTATAATGGTCTTGTAAAAAGAACGTTCAGACTCAATCCCGGTATTGCGTGTACCGGATACAAGAATATGACTACTGGTCAGGAACTGATTAGGGCCGTTTCGCCGGAAGCACGTATTACGATCAATGGAAAAGAATATCCGGTTGGTGGATTAACCGGTCAAGAAGAAAAAGCATACCTCCTGCCTGCCTGGGTAGATGATTTTAAACGGGATGAGCGTGGTTTCGTGTTTCAACGGTTCGTCATCAGCAAACTAATTCCCTTCCTGGCATGGAAGCCTACCACCTGGGCAATGAATACAAAGCAGCCGACAGGGGTGATGGTGAGTTTCTATTATGAATCAACACTACCGGCTTTAAAAGATATTCATGTAACAGTGAATTATGAATTGTATGATGGCCTTCCGCTGATGGTGAAATGGCTTTCCATAGAAAATAAGAGTAATGCCCCGTTGAAGATAGATCGTGTAGTGAATGAAATACTGGCAACACCCGAAGAAGAAAGCGCGGTAGTAGGCAGTGCAGAAAGAATGAAAAAGCAGCAAGGCATTTATGTTGAAACCAATTATGCTTTCAATAATGCCATGCGTTACGATCTGAGCGATCAAACCCTTCACTGGAAAACAGACCGATCCTACACTTCGCAGGTGAATTATGATTATCAAACGCCCTGTGTGCTGGAAGTTTATCCTGATAAGGCTCCGGGTATTGAATTAGAACCGGGAGCAGCGCTGCATTCTGTACGTTCTTACGAATTGTTGATGGATGGATACGACAGGGAAAGAAGAGGACTTGCTGTTCGCAGGATGTACAGTACAATAGCTCCGTGGACAACAGCCAATCCCATTTTCATGCACCTGGTGAGTAAGAACGATGAACAGGTACGTACAGCCATCGATCAATGCGCTGCTACCGGTTATGAAGCAGTGATATTGAGCTTCGGCAGTCATTTGAATATGGAAGACTCTTCAGCAGAGAATATCCGCCGATGGAAAACGCTGACAGCGTATGCGCATGAAAAGCATATAAAGATCGGTGGTTATTCCCTGTTCAGTTCGCGGCGTATCAGTGATGAAGACGATGTAGTAGATCCTAAAACCGGCAAGCCTGGCGGCGCTTTCTTCGGAAATGCACCATGTTTCGGAAGCAAATGGGGATTGGCTTACCGCGATAAGATCAAATATTTTTTCACGCAAACGGGTTTTGATATTTGGGAGAACGATGGACCCTACCCGGGCGATGTATGTGCTTCTACTTCACATCCGGGACACAAGGGGCTCGACGATTCACAGTGGCGGCAAATGGAAATACAAAAAGAATTGTATCACTGGTTGAATACAAGAGGTGTTTACATCAATGCGCCTGACTGGTATTTCCTGGACGGTACCAATAAAATAGGTATTGGCTACAGGGAAGTAAATTTTTCTTTGCCAAGAGATCACCAGAAATTATTGAACAGGCAAAATATATTCGATGGCACCTGGGAAAAGACAGGCTCAATGAGCTGGGGCTTTGTGCCTCTCACAAAATACCAGGGCGGTGGCCCCGAAGCTATGCTGGAGCCGCTGAGTGAGCACCTGAAAGATTATGAACAACTCATGATGCAATACTATGGCGCCGGTGTACAGGCTTGTTACCGGGGGCCACGTTTATATGATACAGATACTACCAGGCGCGTGGTTGCAGAGGTAATCAACTGGTACAAAAAATGCCGCGCTATACTCAACAGCGATATCATTCACCTGCGGCGTGCAGATGGGCGTGATTGGGATGGGTTGTTGCATGTGAATCCGCGACTAAAAGAAAAAGGATTGCTGATCTTATACAATCCTACCAAAAAGATTATCTCCCAAACCATTCGTGTGCCCTTGTATTATACGGGACTTACCAAGACTGCCAGTATAAGAGAAAAAGAAGGAGCAGCTGGTACTTATGTGCTGAACAGGAATTATGAAGTAATATTGAAGGTTCGCCTGGAGCCCGACTCCTATTCCTGGTGGGTTATCGAGTAAGGAAAAAGTTGTATTTTACTGTTTCAATGAATGGATAGTATGGATCGGCCGGCATACGATATCAGGCACAATGAAAAGAACATGCGTTTCGAAATTACCGAGAATGGAGAAACAGCCTATCTTGAATATCGTTATTATCACGATGATATTGCATTCATGCATACCGAAGTGCCTGCTGCACTGGAAGGGAAAGGAATAGCGTCTGCCCTGGCAGTATATGCATTTGCTTATGCCAAAGAACACCAAAAACTGGTGATGGTATATTGCCCCTTTGTTGCAGGATATTTAAAGAAGCACCCGGAGTACAAAGCGCAACTCGACCCTAAGTTCATACACTAGTATATGATCAAAAACAGACTAGAGGCATTCAGCGATGGGGTCATGGCCATCATCATCACCATCATGGTACTGGAAATGAAGATTCCGCATGGCGATGATCTTTCCGTGCTGAAACCGGTATTGCCCATTTTCATCAGTTATATCGTGAGCTTTATTTATGTAGGGATTTATTGGAACAACCACCACCATATGATGCACGTGGTGTCTAAAGTTAACGGCAGGGTACTGTTGGCCAACCTGCATTTGCTGTTCTGGATATCCCTGTTCCCTTTTACTTCTGCATGGATTGGTGAGAATCATTTTTCTACCTGGCCGGTTGCATTGTATGGGTTTGTATTGTTCATGGCTTCGATGGCCTGGTATATTCTTGCCAGGATACTGATGAAATTACACGGAACAGATTCGGCCATTACGCATGCGTATGGACAGGATTGGAAAGGAAAACTCTCTTCGGCTGTTTACCTGATAGCCATTTTCATTGCCTTTTATATACCCATCATCAGCTTTCTACTTTATTGCCTGGTGGCCGCCGTTTGGATATTACCCGATTACCGGATCGAAAGATTATCGAAAGACTAATCCGTTACCATCAGCCAATAATTTACCAACCAGTAGGTTGCTGAAACAGACCTGCATCATTGTATTATGATAATGATCGTATCATAATGATAGTGCTTTCTCTTCCTATTTTTTCCGCATTAAATTTCTTTAATGCTGTAAAACCCTTTGCTGGTAATTTTTATGATATAAAAAAATATATATAGATAACCTGCTGGCATAACATTGGCATTTCCTGAAATGACATAGATGACCGGTTTTATTATGTTCCTGTAAGGCTGTTCAAACCTTACAGCGGCTAACGATTTGCTTGTATCAACAAACAATAAAATTTAAACCATACTAACATGATCCGTAGCATTACCCTTAGAACGGTTTTATTAACTGCATTGGCACTTTGTTTTATGTTGTCTGATATACAGGCTCAAAAAGCAACCGATGGTATCAATAATAACCCTGCCGATTCCCTTAACTCATCCACCAACCCTGCAGCGCCGGGAGACCCATTTGGTTTTGCTGATTTTTCCTGGGTGAATGGTAATAACCGCCAGGCTTCCAAGATTATCGACAATAAATATTTTACCGGCGACTTCACGTTCGACATGAATTATACCTATTCGAACAGGCATCCGATCGATAATACAGTGCTGGGCTCCACGGCCTTATCCAGGAATGAAGAATTCACGGTATCATTTGTAGGCGTAGGAGGCGATTTTCATTATAAGAATGTAAGAGGAAGGATCATGACCCAGTTTGGAACGCGCTCAACGGTTGTTCCACGGAATGATTACAGCGGTTACAGGGGTATGTACGACTTGCCCGATGCATACAGGTATCTCAGCGAAGCTTATGGCGGTTATCATTTTGATAAATGGCATGGTATCAACGTAGATATGGGAATATTCATGTCTTATATCGGCATGTTCTCTTATAACAATTTTGAGAACTGGAGTTACCAACCCTCTTATACTTCTGATAATACGCCCTGGTTCTTCAATGGCATACGGGTGCAGATGTTTCCGAGCGTTAAAACAAAAGTTGAATTATGGCTGATCAATGGATGGCAATCTTATGGCAAGTTCAACAAAATGCCCGGCCTCGGATTCTCTTATTTGCACAGACCCAATGGCAAAGTTTCTTTTATCTCCAATAACTATTTCGGAACGGATGTAGCAGGTATGCCCCATGTAAAGCGGATACATACCGATAATACATTCCAGCATATGTATTATAACAACCCTAAGGCATCTGGTATTAAAAGAGCAGCGTTCACTGTTACAGGAGATTTCGGTTTTCAATGGGGCAGTGATGAAGGCACTACGTTTACGCCTTTCGGAGATACTACTGCTTCCAACTTCATCAGTGGAATGGTATATAACAGGATTTGGTTTGGTAAGGATATGAAATGGGGATGGACCATCGGAGGCGGATTCCTGCATAATCCCAGCAGATACCTGGCGTTGGTGCCTCCCGGACAAGCCACTGATAAATTTGTTGCAGATGCTGTTCCCGGCGCTAAAATGGATGGATGGGATGGTTCAACCTGTCTTGATTACAATCCCAATGACTTTTTAACGATCAGACTGGAACTGGTGCACCGTTTTATGAACATCCCCTATTTCAATGGACCTGGCGGTGTTACCGGCCAAAATGGTTACCAAACGAACCCTGCATTAACGTTTAATCCTAATTCATATATATCCAATACGGGCTGGACGCCCGACCTGGTTAAATCAGAGACCAGGGGAATATTGGCATTGATTGTAAGATTTTAATCACTTTAAAAATACAAAGCCATGAAAACAATTAAATTATTACTGCTGCTTTGGATAGCAACAGTAAATATGGCAACAGCAGCATCCCAATCGGCTACCGGTAAAAAGGGAGTCTATCTTTCCCTGGAAGATTTTATCGGCCACCATGTTTCTTATGAAGGAAGTAAGAAGATCATCCTGAACAGGTTTTCAGGTGCTTCCAATATCAGGATCATTGAAAATGATCAGGCGATAAAACTTGAAAAAGATAAACTGTTCGGATATAGAGATAGTGATGGTCAGGACTTCCGCTTCTTCCATAACGAAGGGTATAAGATCATTGATCATGCAGGGCTGTTTATTTACACAGCTTATGCATCTTCAAGCGTGGAGAAAGGTAAAGGATGGGTAAAAAAAGACAGCTATTATTTCAGTGCCGGAGGAAACGGAACAATTTACCCGTTGACTATTGAAAACCTGAAAAAAGCTTTTCCGGAGAACCTCAAATTTCACGACTTGCTCGATGGCTTGAAATCAGAGGCGGATCTTGCCGGTTATGATGAATACAGGAAGATGGTAAAGGTCAATTATTTATATAAAATGTCTGTGAAAGCGCCTATTGAATAATTAAGATCCCATGTTGTTAAATGGACAGATTTTAATCATTGATGACGAACAGAAACTGAGATCGCTGTTCAACAGGATCATTTCTTTGGAAGGATATTCAGTAGCGGAGGCCCATGATCTGCTGTCGGCCAAAAAAATATTGCAGCGTCAACAGGTAGATGTCATCATTTGTGATGTACGATTACCCGATGGAAGCGGTGTTGAATTTGTGAAGTATATCAAAATGCAATACCCTGCCATTGAAATGATCCTGTTTACAGCATTTGTAGATATTGCAGATGGCATCCAGGCCATGAAAAACGGAGCTTTTGACTATGTAATAAAGGGGAACGACAACGATAAGATCATTCCATTACTGGGAAAAGCAATTGAAAAAGTCCGTCTTCAGAAAAGACTGAACAAACTGGAAAAAGAGATCAAAATGGCCTATGGTTTTGATAATATTATCGGCCGCTCGCCATTGGTCATGCAAACCATTTCAGTGGCGAAAAAAATCGCACCGTCCGATGTATCGGTGTTGCTCCTCGGCGAAACCGGAACCGGAAAAGAATTATTTGCCAGGGCCATACATTCTCATAGTAACCGGGCAGACAAACCTTTTGTAGCCATTAACTGTAGTGCTTTCTCGAAAAGCTTGCTGGAGAGTGAGTTATTCGGACACAAAGCAGGGGCTTTTACGGGTGCTATAAAGGATAAAGTAGGCTTATTGGAGGAGGCACATGGCGGCACATTGTTCCTGGATGAAATTGGGGAAATGAATATAGACCTGCAAGCTAAACTCTTGCGGGTGCTGGAACAGAATGAGTTTATTAAAGTAGGCGATACCAAATCTGTAACGATAGATATCAGGGTGATTTCAGCTACAAACCGGAACTTATACCAGGAGGTACAAGCCGGTAGTTTCAGAGAAGATCTTTTTTATAGGCTGAATGTTTTCAGTATAAGACTCCCTTCATTATTAGAGCGAAAAGGAGATATACCGGTGCTGGCAAAATATTTTGTCGAGGTATTCTCAAAAAAAATGAATAAAAACATTCATGGTATGAGCAACAGTTTTATTGAAAAACTGCAAGCCCGTAACTGGAGAGGAAATATACGGGAGCTGAAGAATATCATTGAAAGAGCGGTCATTATGTGCGATGAACCATTTCTGGGAGAAGAACATTTATCAACCGATTTTCATATGCCTCTTGAATACGCTGCATCTATTGATAATGCACTTGACCTGGAAAGCATGGAAAGGCAGCACATACATAAAATATTACATCTCACAAAAGGAAATAAAATGGAAGCTGCCCGTTTGCTTAAAATAGGTGTAGCAACATTATACCGGAAAATCACAGCGTACAGAATCACTAATAATTAAAGAGACCACATCTGGGTATTCTTATCCGGGATGTAGTTTATGATTAACATACGGGGCCGGCTTTCCAGTTGGCCCCTCTTTCAACCATATTTACAATGAAGGCCTGAGGGTTAATGAAAAGGGAATTGGTACGTGGTCAATGGTATTGGAAGTAATGAGTTCTGCAGCCCTTTTTCCCATCATTTCAAAATCGGTTGATATAGTGGTGATGCCATTTAAAATGATCTTTTTCATTTGAGATTCATTATAAGAGATCACTCCTACATGCTTTCCTACCTTCAACTTCGTAACAAGGATCTTTTCAATTAAGAGAACAAGATCCGAATCCATCAGGCTCAGGTACACGTTTCCTTCCTTGATGGGCTCGTTCTCTATTGTATGAATGACCTTATAACTGAAAGCATACTGCTGGCAAAACTTATAGAACCCTTTTAAGATCTCCTGCGGGAAATAACTGTCTTTAGGAAAGATGATCTTTATCGTATGGTATTTACTGAGTTGGGGCAATGCCTGCTCCAGTGCGCAGTAGATATCACTTTCAAAATCTTCGTACACTGAAGAAAAATTTCCCTGAACACCAGGTAGTAATTTATCCAGCAGGATCAGTTTATCTGTTGGGATCGTATTGATGATCTCGTGTGCATGTTCACCTCCTTCGATGAAATGTGGGATGATCACGTAATGGGTATAGTCGCGCTTGGCATTTTGGATCAACCGTTTAAAAAAGCCATAATCATTATTATAGATATAGAAATCAATGGAGGCAATATCTATGAGAGAATCTGCGAAAGCATCATACACCACTTTCTTGTGCGGACTCAATTTGTTAAAAAGCAGGAATATTTTCAGTTCTCTTTTTATATCGACCTTATTAATAAAATATCCTTTACCCGGAACCGAACCCAGCAAACCGATTTCCTTTAAATATTTATAGCCTTTTTCGGCAGTATCCCTGGATATTTCAAACTCGAAACTCAAATCATTGATAGAAGGAAGTAAATCATCTTTTTTTATTATACCATCGGTCACTCCCTTGATAATTGCATTCGCCAATTGCAAATACTTTGGGGTAGCAGAAAAGTAGTCGATCGAAATGAGTTTTAAAAGCGAATTTCTTTTCATGCTTTTATAAAGTTCATTCTAAAAGTATGATTTTTTTATAAACCCGGCTTATGTAGGCTAGTAGCGGATTTGCGAAGGGATCAAAACATGATGGTGCATGATGGAATCTTTTCTGTTATTACTAATTTTAAAGATCAGTGATATTATGCAGCTGAACAAAGAGGTTTTCTATTTGCCATAAGCCTGCGTTTAATCTTATGGAGGTAGGATGGATCAGGATGTATGAACGCAGTCTGGAAGCTATATTAGGACCTCTTTTTTATCTTGTATATCCTGTTTCAGGTAATAAAACCGATTGCATACAATGTTCAAAAGAATCATTGCTTCCATTATGATGCTGTCTGTTGTGCAAGGTTATGCTCAACAATGGCCTGCCATCCATAAAGAAACAAAACCATGGACGCGCTGGTGGTGGATGGGTAGTGCAGTGGATAAAGCCGGACTTGACCGGCAGCTGAAATCCTTTAATGAAGCGGGTTTCGGCGGAGTGGAAGTGGTGCCCATTTACGGCGCTATAGGATACGAGAAAAAGTATATCAACTATTTGTCGCCGCAATGGATGAAAATGCTTGACTATACGGTTAACAAAACGGCGTCGTTCAATATGGGGGTTGATATTTCTGTAGGAACCGGCTGGCCCATCGGCGGGCCACAGGTGAGCATAACGGATGCAGCAACAAAAATGATCGTTCAAATTTATACACTGAAAGCCGGAGAAACGCTTAAAGACAAGATTGTATTGAACGATGATAAACAAAAGGGCCTGCCTGGTGTATTCCTAAGTACTGTTACCGCTTATGATGAAAATGGCAAATCGGTTGTGATAACCAACCATGTTTTACCGGATGGGAGCTTGCAATGGCAACCTCAAATGGGTAACTGGAAGATTTTTGTCTTGTTTGTTGGGAAAACGCGGCAAATGGTCAAGCGTGCCGCAGCCGGTGGCGAGGGTTATACATTGGATCATTTCTCTTCCAATGCGAGTATAAATTATTTTAAAACATTCGATACGGCTTTTGGAAACTCCAATCATGGCGTTCGTTCTTTTTTTAATGACAGTTACGAAGTGTATAATGCCGATTGGACCGCCGATTTTTTTAATGAGTTTGTGAAAAAAAGAGGATACGATCTGAGGCCCTATATCAAACAACTGGTTGTAAAATCGGACGATGAAATTACTGCGCGGGTTAAATCTGATTACCGGGAAACGATGAGCGATTTGATGCTGCAGCATTTTACGAAGAAATTCACTGATTGGGCGCACAGCAAAAAAGCGTTAAACACCAACCAGGCGCATGGCTCTCCCGGAAATTTGCTGGATTTATATGCAGCAGTTGATATCCCGGAATCTGAAACATTTGGCAGCTCTGCGTTCAACATACCAGGATTGAGGAGAGACAGCGAAGACATCCGGAATGTAGATCCCGACCCCAACATGCTAAAATTTGCATCTTCTGCTGCGCATGTTATGGGAAAGAAATTTACTTCCAATGAAACATTTACCTGGCTCACCGAACATTTTAAGACATCCTGGAGCCAGTGCAAGCCCGAAGTAGAACAGGTTTTTTTGGCGGGAATCAACCATGTATTTTATCATGGAACCACTTATTCACCTGTGGATGCGACATGGCCGGGATGGCTGTTCTACGCATCAGTGAATTTTGTGCCTAACAACAGCTTATGGCCGCATTTGAAAGGATTGAATGAATACATAACAAGATGCCAGTCTGTTTTACAGAGCGGGGAACCAGATAATGAAGTGTTGGCTTATTGGCCCGTATATGATAGCTGGTCGGCTACCGAAGGCCTGGATATGCCATTTCAAGTGCATGATATCGATGTCTGGCTGCATCCCACAGCATTCTATAAAAACCTTACCCATTTACAACGTCAGGGGTATTCATTCGATTTTTCTTCAGACAGGATGTTAAAAGAAGCAAGCGTCGAAAACGGGAATATAAAAATTTCACTAAAGGGAGCTGCATACAAAACATTGCTTGTTTCAAGTTGTAAATACATGCCTGTATCTACTTTTGAACAGATCCTCCGGTTGGCTAAAGAAGGTGCAGTGATTGTATTGCAACAATTCCCGGAAGATGTGCCAGGTCTGGGTAACTTGGAAAGCAATAGAAAACGGTTAAAAGAATTGATGACTTCTGTTGCTGCTGTGCAGAAAACCAACGGCATTAAAGAAGCTTTTGTAGGAAAAGGACGCATCATCATCACGGGAGATGTTGAAGAGGCACTTAAATTTGTAAAGATTAATCGCGAAACGCTTACCGACCAGGGGTTGAAGTTCACCAGGAGAAGAATCAATAATGGTAAATACTATTATATTGTTAATCACACGCCTAAGATCATTAATGACTGGATTTCGTTAAATGCCAGGGCCGAAGCTATTGTCTTGATGGATCCGCAAACGGGAGAAACAGGACTTACTTCATTTCGTCGACAGGAAAACAATGTGCAGGTCAAACTGCAATTGCAACCCGGCGAAGCCATGATCGTTAAAGCCACCCATAGTGTGGCCAACACAAAGAGATGGCATTATTTGTCGGCTCAACAAAACGCTATTGTATTGAACAATGATTGGAAATTACATTTTACCGATGGAGGTCCGTTCATCCCGGTAGATAGAACAATGAAACGATTGCAACCCTGGACCAGGTTCACCGAAGATTCAACAACGCAATATTTTTCGGGTTCCGCTGTGTATTCAACCAGCTTCCAATTAAACACCAAGACGGCAGACGATTATTTTTTGCAATTGGATCAATTGTATGAGAGCGCAAAAATAAAGATCAATGGAAAAGATGCCGGTATTATCTGGAGCATTCCTTTCAAACTGAAAATAGGTCAATATTTAAAAGCAGGTAAAAACACCATTGAAATAGAAGTTTGCAACCTGATGGCTAATCGCATCCGTTATATGGACAGGCATCGGCTGGAGTGGAGGAAATATCATGAAATAAATTTTGTAAATATCAATTATAAAAATTTCGATGCTTCCGATTGGAAAGTCCAGCCATCTGGATTGGGCGGAGCCGTAAGGATCATTCCTGTAAACTATTCGAAATGATTTTTTTTCGATAAAACAATAATTCAATCAACCAGGCTTCTATCTGTGCAGATGAAGAAAGCACCCCTTATATTGCAACCTAATGGAATAGAACTTCAAATAATACAAACAGCCCGCCATATGAGATCAATACTCTTTTTTTGTTGCATCAGCTTTTGGTGCCTGAATGCAACATCGCAACAGGCAAAATCCTTTCATGCAGACAAAAAATTGTTGTCTGCCATTGATAAGAATTTCAAAGACGCTGCTGCGCAGTATAAACTGCTGACGGCAAAACTCCCGGAACAAAAATTTCCCAAAACCTATTTCCCAACAAAGGATCAGTATGAATTCAGTTCATCCGGTTGGTGGTGCAGTGGTTTTTACCCGGGAACATTGTTGTATTTGTACCAGCAAACAAAGGACACGGCTTTATACAATGCAGCAGAAAAAAGCATGCATTACCTGAAAAAAGAGCAGCATAACACTTCTACGCACGACCTGGGTTTTATGATGTATTGTAGTTTTGGCAATGCCAATAAGATACGTTCCTCTCAAGAGAACATCGATATCCTCATGAACAGCGCCCGCTCTTTGGCAACACGCTTTAATGCGCAGGTAGGTTGTATTAAATCCTGGGATCGTACCAATTGGAAATTTCCTGTGATCATCGATAATATGATGAACCTGGAATTGCTTTTCTGGGCTACCCATCAATCGGGCGATTCTTCTTTTTGTAAAATAGCTGTGTCGCATGCCAACACTACTATGAAAAACCATTTTCGTCCAGATTACAGCTCTTACCACATGGTGAATTACGATCCGCAGACCGGGGCCGTCATCGCCAGGAAAACAGTTCAGGGTTATGCAGATTCCTCTGCCTGGGCACGCGGACAGGCATGGGGGTTATATGGTTACACGGTGATGTATCGTGAAACAAAGAATACAACTTATTTGCACGAGGCAGAACATATCGCCGATTTTATTTTGAACCACCCCAACTATCCGGCAGATGGTATTCCTTACTGGGATTTCAATGCGCCGGATATACCCCATGCTTTGCGTGATGCTTCGGCAGCGGCCATCATGGCATCGGCATGGATAGAATTGTACCGATATACAGACAGGCAACGGGCTAAAAAATACCTGTCAGCAGCGGAGAAAGTGCTCAGGAGATTGTCTACCGATATGTATAAAGCGAAGGCAGGAGAAAACGGCGGTTTTATATTGAAACATGGTGTTGGTCACATGCCCAATAAATCCGAAGTGGATGTGCCATTGACTTATGGAGACTATTATTTCGTTGAGGCGATGGTACGGTATAAAAAAATAGACAGTGGTTTGTTTGTAAGGAATTGAAATGAACTCAATTTTATTCATTTTAAAGTGGGGATATTCTGATTAAATGTTATATTCAGCAGTCGAAGATTATATGTTTAATACGCTATATACTAAAACCCTATGTCATTTAACGAAGAAGAAAGAGTTTGGACACTATCCCAGTTCGATATTGATTACCTGGAAATTTCTGATTCATTTAAAGATTTAACAAGACTGGCTGCAAAGATCGCCGGAACAGATATTTCGTTGATCAACCTGATAGATTCTTATACCCAATGGACCATCGCCAATTATGGTCTCAATATAGAGCAAATGCCCAAAGAAGAATCTGTTTGCCAGTACACCATCAAGGTGCCTCAGCGGTTTGAAGTAAAAAAGTTATCTGAGGATGAACGTTTCAAAAAAAAGTATTATGTCGCAGGCGAGCCTTATGTTGACTATTATTTCGGTGTTCCCCTGACTACCAGTGGTGGTTTTAATTTAGGCGCTTTATGTGTCTTGGATAAAGCAGAAAAAGAATTGTCGCCTGAAAAAATTGACCTACTGAAAATAGTAGCGCGCGAAGTAGTGAGCAGACTTGAAACACTCAAAATCATTCGGGAGTTAAAAAGCAGCGCAGAGTTAGCTAAATATAACCAACAAAAGGTAGCCCATGACATAAGGGGGCCACTGGCGGGAATCATAGGACTAACCAAGATAATCAACGAGCAATCGCAAGACCTGTCTAAAGAAGAAGTGCTGGAATTTGTACAGATGATTTACAAAGCCGGCAACTCTCTGCTGGATCTTTTAAGTGAAATTTTGCGACAGGAAGACAGAGCCGAAATGAATAAACAACAGTCTAGAAAGGAGGCATACACCATAAAGTCTTTAAAAAATAAGCTGGAACAATTGTATGGTCCGCAAGCCCACAATAAAGACATTGTTTTAAAAATCCAAATCGATGCTTCATCGAATACAGATGTCCATTTTCCCAAAAATAAAATAATACAGATTATTGGCAATCTGGTTACCAATGCCATAAAATTTACACCGGCCGGTGGGAAGGTAGAAGTAGGCCTATGTCTTACTTTAGGTAAAGATTTACATAACAATTTGAAGATCGTTGTCAGTGATACGGGAATAGGACTTACAGATTCCGAAATATTGAAAATACTAAATAAAGAAAAAGAATCCACAGCAGGTACGGAAGGGGAAGCGGGTTTCGGTTTTGGCCTGCCACTGGTAAAACGATTAGTAGATGATCTTAAGGGAGAAATGCAGATCGTTTCTTCGCCAGGAAATGGTACAACCTTTACTGTTACTGTTAATGTTGAGAGAATATAACACATTTGTTCAATGTATATACGTGTATTAACTGCCTTATTGTAGACGTTGCGCAGTAGTATAAAAAAAATACAATGGCAACAATAAAACTTGGATTAAGAGAGAACTGGCGACAGTTTACCCTGCTGGTGATCATCAATGCCTTTGTAGGTGACAGGTCAGTACGAACTCCGGCCCTATCCTTTTTACCTGGGCGTATTCCGGCTCTGGAGAGATTTAGGTTATGCCATTGGCGCCATCATTACGGGCATCATTGCCGATGCCATTGGAATGAATGCTTCCATTGTTTTTATAGGCAGCCTGACTTTTGTTTCTTTGTTGATCATTTATTACAGGATGAAATGCAATGATGATGATCTTTTGAAGATAAAAGAGTGGCCGAACAATAGATTGTTTGCCAGGCATTATTAGAAAGAGATAGTACCTTGCTGAGAGAATTCTTGTTCCATTCAATCGTAAAATCTATTGTATGTTAGAGATTATAAAACAGCCCTGGCCCTGGTATGTTTCAGGCCCGCTGATAGGGTTAATGGTGCCGCTGCTTTTATTACTCGGCAACAAAGCATTTGGTATTTCCTCGAGTCTCCGGCATGTTTGCGCTGCCTGTTTTCCCGCTAATATCCCTTTTTTTAAATACAACTGGAAACAGGAAGTATGGAACTTGTTTTTCGTAGCGGGTATTGCCATCGGCGCTTTTATTACCTGGCAATGGCTGTTTGATTATAATAGCATTCATCTGAACCCTAAGCTGCTGAACGAATTGAACAGTTATGGAATTACTGATTACAAACAGGTAGTACCACATGAATTGGTAAACTGGCAGAGCCTATTTACGCTGAAAGGATTTCTATGCATTATAGCCGGTGGTTTTTTAATTGGTTTCGGAACACGTTATGCCGGTGGCTGCACTTCCGGTCACGCCATATCCGGACTTTCCAATTTGCAATGGCCTTCATTGGTAGCCACCATTAGTTTTATGACGGGCGGATTCGTAGTTGCTAATTTTATTTTACCGGTTATTTTAAAAATCTGATGATGGAAAATACTGTTGCTTACAATACGAAAGAAACTACCAGGAATGCAACACAAGCAACAAGCACTGTTGTTATTAACCTGAAATTCTTATTGGCTGGGATCTTCTTTGGTTTCCTGTTGATCAAGAGTGAAGTCATATCCTGGTTCAGGATACAGGAGATGTTCCGCTTTCAGAGTTTTCACATGTTTGGCATCATCGGCTCCGCCATTATGGTTGGTATGATTTCTATTTTCCTGATAAAAAAATTCAACCTGAAAACTATTAACGGAGAACCCATTGCAATAGCGCCAAAAAAGTTCAATAAAGGAATGATCTATGGAGGCTTGCTTTTCGGCTTTGGCTGGGCAATTACTGGCGCCTGTCCGGGCCCGCTGTTTGCACAAATCGGCAGTGGCGCCACAGTGGTTATGATAACATTGTTGAGCGCCATAGCGGGAACCTGGACCTATGGAAGGTTCCGGGAAAAATTACCACACTGATAATATAGCTACTCTAATGCAGGATTGTCAACGATAGAAGCTTGGAATTTTTTAGTAAATTTGATTCTCATGTACACCACCAGCCAAATATTGACCATTTTAAAAGAGAAAAAGGCATACTTGCAAGGCAAGTATCCGATTTCTGAATTGGGCGTTTTTGGCTCTTATGCAAGAGGGGATTTCAACGAGCAAAGTGACATTGACATTCTCGTTGATTTCAATGAAAGGATCGATGGGTTTGAATATATACGACTTGCCCACGAATTGGAGGATACATTTAACCAGAAGGTTGATATCGTTTCCCGCAAAGGCATAAAGCCTCAATACTTACCTTATGTAGAGAAAAGCCTTATCCATGTCTGAACGTAATCTATCCTTACTACTTACAGATATTAAGGTTTCAATTGAAAAAATTCTGGAGTATACAGCAGGAATGACTTTTGAATCTTATGAGGCTGATTCAAAGACAAAAGACGCAGTAGAAAGAAATTTCGAAATTATTGGAGAAGCTGCATCGCGAATTACCGATGATTTTAAAAAGCTACACCCCAGTGTTGAATGGCGTATTATAAAAGACTTCCGGAGTTTTATTATCCACGAATATTTTGGTATCAATAATCAGATTGTTTGGGATACCATTCAATACCGTTTGCCGGATTTATTGCAAAAGATTTCAAGTTTAATTTTGACCGACTAACAGGACTTAAAGCTGACACTTCCGTCCAAATGTTTTTCTGCAAAAACGGCTGAAAAATTTTTCTTATTTAGCTTCTTTTAGAGGGATATTATAACTTCCAACAACGGGAATAACCACATTGTTGGTGTTTTTAAAATTACAGGAAAAATTCCCTTTCACAATATAAGTTACGTAAGTAGCCGTTGAATCTCTTTTTGTAATACTTGTTATATTATTTACCACATTGGCTGGCGCTAATACTGTGTTGCTAAAAAGGCTGGGAATGCTATTATCTATCAAGCCAATCACTAAATCACCATTACAGCCACTCGTTGAAAGCAATAAACCCCCATCAAAAATTCTATGAGCACCCGGTTTAATGGGAGCAAAATCAAGATTGTTGCTGTAATGTTTAATATAACAGTCTAAATAATAAGCATCTACATTTATCTGACCAATATTTGTTATGTTGTAACTTTTATTTGACACACAACCCTGCTGATTAGGCAAAACAAATGTTGATACAGAACTTGTTGAATACTTTACATTCTGTATGTATGCATTTAAAAAGTAGGGAGAACTTACATTGTTATCGCTTGTTTTGCCACAGGCAACTGACACAACGGAAAATATTAAACCGTATACTAAATATCTTTTCATAGTTTGATTATTTATTTAAATCCATCTATTAACATCACTATTAAAGAATTAGAACACCTCACCTAAGTTTACATAAAACCCACTGCTGCCATTTCCAAACCCATAATCCAAACAAAGATTCGCGCCAGACTTTTTATTGAGTTTTACACGTATCCCTGCGCCATAACCCGGCAATAAAGTATTATATGGTCTGAGGTTTCCGGAAAAATGTTCAACATTAAAAAATACAACGCCTCCAAGCAATCCATTACGGGAAATGCCGTACCTGTATTCTGTTTCGAAATAAGTCATTTGTTTTCCCCTGAACCTGCTTTGTACATAGCCTCTTCCTGTGTTGTATTGATCATCCCATGCAGTACTTGGCAACAATAAATAGTTAAGATCCCCGACAAGTGTTAACCAGTTATAACTCCAAAAAGCTAATGTGTTTTTAGAACCCCTCGGGAAATTTATATACTTTCTGGCGTCAATCAAAAGAGACGCCCATTCATCATCGCTGCCCAATTCTTGCAGGTTTTGCCTTAATACCACATTTAAAAAATTACCTTTTTCAGGGTTTATTTGATTAGCCCTTGAATCATATAATAATTTAAAAACGGGACCACTTGCGGTTGCATTATTACCGATCTCTTTTTGTATAAACACATTGATCAATCTGGTTTGCGGATCAATTACTTTGATTTTCCAGAAATAATCATAATAAAACCCGATTCCGGCATAGAAATCTTTGTAGACTCTTTTTAGAATTGTTTGGTGCAGCTTGATTAGATTAAAGTCAATCGTATGATTCTGGTTTGGATCTGTTGCCCCGCCTAGACCAAAAATATCAGAAGGATAAGAAATATACCGGTTATCCGAAATGAAATTATACTTACCTCCTTTTGACCATATATCTGCATATAATGGGAAAATGATTTGATTATATTGAGAGTAAGTAAGACTGGTTGTAATAGCGGAGATTTTTGCGCCCTCTCCTTTATCATTATAATAACCAATATTGGCGCCGATCAATCCTGCAAAACCGGTTTGTAAAGTATATCCTGCACCTGGAAGTACAGTCAAAAAATATTTTTTAGTTTTTTGTTTCCCGGCAAGCGAATCAATTTTTTTGTCTGCCCTTTTTCTACTGAACACGTCTTTTAAATCTTTATCGGGAATAGTAACCGAATCTTTTCTGTTTGTAATGGGTTTCGATGAATCTGCTTGTGAAAATAAATGCTGCGACATAGTTATACAAATAACCAATAAGGGTGCAGCCTTAAGATGCATACAGGGTAGTTTAAGTGCAAAATAATTTTTTATAATTAAAAGAAGCAGGTTTTGCCTTATTTCTTTTATTATCGGCGAAGCTCCACCCACCGTCGCTGAAGCTATGGTGGGCAACGCCGCCTGGTTGTAAAGATACCGAACTCTTGTCGGGCGTTGCCCGACGAAGCCCGCCTCAAGAACAGCGTGTATAAAAAACAAAAGCCCGCCGTCACTGAAACTCTGGCGGGCGAAGTCGGGATGACTGGATTCGAACCAGCGACCTCTTCGTCCCGAACGAAGCGCGCTACCGGGCTGCGCTACATCCCGAAACCAATGATGATCTCATTCAGGGATGCTAAATTAAGATTTTCACAGTTAAGCCAGTACCTTATAGTACATTTTCTCCCAATCCTCGTTCTTCTTCAGCGCGTCTTTTACATAAATGGAATTCGTAATGCTGTTGATCACGAAGTTGTTGATGCGCTCTCCTATTTTGCTGTAAGGACGTTTGGTATCGATCAATAACACCACACGGATGCCATCTGAGTCATTCCATACTTCGTGGTTATAGGTATCGTCAAAGAAAACGGCTTTACCCTGTTCCCAATGAATATACTCTCTGTCCACACGCATACGGCACTCACCGGGTTTACCCGGAATGATCAGCCCGAGATGGGTTCTTACAATTCCTTTAAAGATGCCCTTGTGCGCAGGAATATGTTTACCTGGATGAAGGATGGAAAAAAATCCGGTCAGTAAATCGGGGATCTGATCTAATACTTTAGCAGTAGCCGGACAGCGCTCGCGATTCTTTTCTGCTTTATGTCCGAAGCCTTGCAGGAAAAAAGTTTTCCATTTATTATCGGTTGTGAGCAACGATTCAGCAGGTTGTATATCCTGGATATTGGGAAGATCGTTCTGGCTGGCCAGCAGGGCGTGCGCCTCCGCCTGAATGTTCTCCCAATTGTCCTCCAGAATTTTTGCCCAGGGAAATTCTTCTTTTGGCAGGATAGGTTTGCTGCTCACTTTTGAAAAAGGGGTCATCAAATTTCCCAATCCCATTAAAACACGATTGGCTATTTGTAAAGTGAAAAAATGCGACAGTTTTGATTGTAGGTTATTAGGCATACTAGACGTTTAAAAGGTTTCCAAATTCAGAAACAAAATTAATTTTTATTACATCTGTCAGTACCCGGGCGCTTTGCCAGTCATCCAAATTTACCAATTTATAAAATATTATACAAAAGCAGCAGACATTACACATTGTCCAATGGCGTATTGAAAATTTAAACGGCGTAAATCGGATAACTGTCTTACTTTCGCTCTGCTTTAGGGGTGCCAATAAGAAAGGCTGAGATCATACCCTCGCACCTGATCAGGATAATGCCTGCGCAGGAAAAAGTAACCGATGCTCCGCATCTCTTATTTTCTCCCTTAAAGTACCTGTTCCTTATTCTTTCATTCTTAATCTGCGGTATGATTGTTTCTGTCAATAATCAACAACAGGATCTTCCTGAGCACGCTACGGTGTTGCAGGCACTGCAATCCATGCAGGTACAATCGTTCAATGGTGTGGCGGTTGCTGTAAACAATACCATCGTCAAAAAGGAAAACTGGTCCACTCATTCATTACAACCCAACGACTCCCTGGTCTTAATACGCGCTTCACAGGGCGGATAAAAATATAACCATGAAAAAAGACAAAACACCCGTTTCGCAGGACGACCTGATCGTTCGCACGTCGCTCACCGGCTCACGCAAAATTTATGTGCCGGGCAAACTGCACAACATCCAGGTGGCCATGCGCGAAATAACCGTAGGCGATACGGTGAATCATTCTTTTGGAAAAGAAGAAACCGTTGCCAATGCACCCGTAACCGTATACGACACGAGCGGCCCTTATACCGATCCTGCAGTTTCCATCGATCTGCGCAAAGGCTTGCCCAGGCTGCGTGAATCCTGGATCATCAACAGGAACGACGTGGAAAAGCAGGATGCTTTTTCTTCCGCCTACAGCAACCAGCGTTTGAATGATGAAAAACTGAAACCGCTTCAGTTCGAACACATAGAAAAACCATACAAAGCCATCAAAGGGAAAAATGTTACTCAATTGCATTATGCAAAGCAGGGCATCATCACCCCGGAGATGGAATACATTGCCATCCGTGAGAACCAGCGCATCGATGCGATCAACCAGCACGATGTCAACAATCACCAACATCCCGGAGACAGTTTCGGCGCCAATACGCCGCTGAAAAAGATCACACCCGAATTTGTACGGGATGAAGTAGCGGCCGGTCGTGCCATCATCCCGTCTAATATCAATCACCCGGAAGCAGAACCTATGATCATCGGGCGTAACTTCCTGGTGAAGATCAATACGAATATTGGCAATTCTGCCGTTACCTCTTCTATCGAGGAAGAAGTAGACAAAGCAGTTTGGAGCTGCCGCTGGGGTGGCGATACGCTGATGGATCTCTCTACCGGCAAGAACATCCATGAAACAAGGGAATGGATCATCCGCAATTGCCCTGTGCCTGTAGGAACCGTTCCAATTTACCAGGCGCTGGAAAAAGTGAACGGAAAGGCCGAAGATCTTACCTGGGAAATTTTTAAAGACACATTAATAGAACAAGCCGAGCAAGGCGTGGATTATTTTACCATCCATGCAGGCGTGCTGCTGCGTTATATTCCGCTCACAGCCAACCGTACTACCGGCATTGTTTCGCGCGGAGGCAGCATACTGGCCAAATGGTGCCTGGCACATCACAAAGAAAATTTCCTCTATACCCATTTCGAAGATATCTGTGAGATCATGAAAGCGTATGATGTAAGTTTTTCATTGGGAGATGGATTACGCCCCGGCTCTATTGCCGATGCCAATGATGCTGCGCAGTTTGCCGAATTGGAAACTTTAGGAGAACTCACCAAGATCGCCTGGAAACACGATGTGCAGGTGATGATCGAAGGCCCCGGTCATATACCCATGCACCTCATCAAAGAGAACATGGACAAACAATTGAAAGAATGCCACGAAGCGCCTTTCTATACACTGGGGCCATTGACAACCGATATCGCGCCCGGTTACGATCATATCACATCTGCTATTGGCGCAGCGATGATCGGATGGTATGGTACTGCTATGCTTTGTTATGTAACACCCAAAGAACACTTAGGCCTGCCCAATAAAAAAGACGTGAAAGACGGAGTGATCGCTTACAAGATCGCCGCCCATGCAGCAGATCTGGCCAAAGGCCATCCAGGTGCGCAATACAGGGATAATGCACTCAGCAAAGCGAGGTTCGAGTTCCGTTGGGAAGACCAGTTCAACCTTTCACTCGACCCCGATACGGCACGCAGTTTCCACGACGAAACATTGCCGGCTGAAGGCGCCAAGCTGGCCCATTTCTGTTCTATGTGCGGACCGCATTTCTGCTCTATGAAGATCACGCAGGACATCAGGGACGCAGCAAAGCAAGGACTGGAAGTAGCAACCGGTATGGAAGAGAAAGCGAGAGAATTCAAAGAGCAGGGATCTGAGATATATATATAATTGTTTTGAAAACAACCCGACCATATGTATTGAGTATTGCAGGCTTCGACCCCAGCGGCGGAGCCGGCATACTGGCCGATATCAAAACCATTGAAGCCAATGGCGGATATGGATTGGGGGTATTATCGGCCAATACATTCCAGAACGATATCGCTTTTGAAAAAACAGCGTGGATACCGGTTGAAACGATCAAAGAACAAATGAGCGTTTTGTTCAAAAGATTTCAAACACATCATTACAAGATCGGACTCATCGAAAGCCTCGAAGTACTGGAAGAACTGGTTGTTTTCATCAAAGCCCATCATGCCGGTGCCGTCATTACCTGGGATCCTATATTGAAAGCGAGTGCAGGATTCTCTTTTCATGATCGCATAGACAAGAGACGATTACAAGCAGTGATGAAACAGATCAGCGTTATTACACCCAATATCCCTGAAGCAGAACAACTTTTTGGTGAAGGAGCAGCATTGCACCAACAATTACTGGAGAACAGTGAATACTGCGCCATTTACCTGAAAGGCGGACATGCAACAGAAGTCATGGCTACCGATACATTGTATGCAGAACACACAACCTATACTTACCAGCAACCCAGGATCGCCTACGGCGAAAAACACGGAAGCGGCTGCGTATTATCTGCTGCATTGGCCACGCAACTTGCTTTGGGAAAAGACCTGCCAACAGCCGCAGAAAATGCAGGCAGGTACACACATTTATTTTTATCCAGCAATCAAACATTGTTAGGATATCATCAATACCCGGTTTATCATGAAACAAATTAGTAAACTACAATACATCACCACATCTGCCGACCTGGCACGTATGGCCTGCGAAGCCGGTGTTGACTGGATACAGTTGCGGCTGAAAAATATTACTTATGAAGCTTACAAAACAACAGCATTGGATGTACTTGCTGTTTGTCGTGAGCACCAGGCAAAACTGATCATCAACGACAATGTATCGCTGGCGTTGGATATTGGTGCCGATGGCGTGCATATAGGAAAGGAAGACATGCCGCTGTCGAAAGCCAGGGCCATCCTGGGCAATGATTATATCATCGGATGCACGGCCAACACACTGGAAGACCTGCGAAAAATTGCCAAAGGTCCGGCGGACTATATTGGATTAGGCCCTTATCGTTTCACCACTACCAAAGAAAAACTGAGTCCTGTATTAGGATTGCAAGGCTACCACGCTCTTTTTGAACAATTGATACAGGAAGGATTGGTTATTCCACCCGTGGTGGGTATCGGCGGCATCTGTGCAGAAGACGTGCCGCTTTTACTGGAAACGGGTTTGCATGGTGTTGCTGTTTCCGCTGCTATTTCACAGGCCCCGAAAGTGAAAAAAGCCGCGCGCGCATTTGTTGAGTTGTGTAACCATCATACCATTAAAACCGTTTGAGATGAAAGATGCATTGATCATAGGCGGACAATCATTCAACAGTCGCCTCATTACAGGAACCGGCAAATTCGGTAACCACCAGTTGATGGAAGAAGCTTTGCTCGCTTCCGGAACCGAATTGGTAACGATGGCGTTGAAGCGTATAGAAAAAGACGACGACGATGATATATTGAAACATCTTCGCCATCCTTCCATACACTTACTGCCCAACACATCGGGTGTGCGCAATGCAAAAGAAGCAGTGTTCGCCGCGCAAATGGCCAGGGAAGCGTTGGAAACGAACTGGCTCAAACTCGAGATCCATCCCGATCCCAAATACCTGTTGCCCGACCCCGTTGAAACACTGGAAGCAGCAGCAGAACTGGTGAAACTCGGCTTCATTGTATTACCTTATATCCATGCCGATCCGGTGCTGTGCAAGCGGCTCGAAGAAGTAGGTGTTGCTGCTGTAATGCCGCTAGGTTCGCCCATTGGAAGTAACAAAGGATTGAAAACGATTGATTTCCTGCAAATCATCATTGAACAAAGCAATGTGCCCGTGATTGTTGATGCAGGAATAGGCGCCCCCAGTCACGCTGCCGCCGCTATGGAGCTAGGCGCCGATGCAGTATTGGTAAACACCGCCATCGCCGTCTCCGCAGACCCCATAACTATGGCCCTTGCCTTCAGGCAAGGGATAGAATCAGGAAGAAAGGCGTGGTTAGCAGGTTTGGGTGCAGTGAGCGATCATGCGCACGCCAGCAGCCCGTTCACACAATTTTTAGCAGAACTCTAAACAACCCCTATGTTCCAGGAGCAATTCGATCAATACCAGTGGGATGAGATAAAGCAAAGCATCTACCGTAAAACAGCGGCAGATGTGGAAGCTGCTTTGCGCAAAAACAAACGCAACCTGGAAGATTTCAAAGCGTTGATCTCTCCCGCAGCCATGCCTTATCTCGAAGAGATGGCCATGCTGAGCCATCGCCTTACACAAAAGCGTTTTGGCAAAACACTGCAATTGTATATTCCCTTATATCTTTCGAACGAATGCCAGAATATATGTACTTATTGCGGGTTCAGTCTGCATAACCAGATACCACGCAAAACGCTATCGTCTTCCGAGATTCAGCAGGAGGCCGGTTACCTGAAGCAACAAGGATTTGAACACGTACTGCTGGTTACAGGTGAAGCGAACAGAACCGTAGGTGTTGATTACCTGAAAAATGCTATTACTTTATTGAAACAACAGTTTGCCAATGTGTCGATGGAAGTACAGCCGCTGGAGCAAGACGAATACGAAACACTGATCGATGCGGGACTGCATACGGTGCTGGTGTACCAGGAAACCTATCATAAAGACGATTACAAACTGCACCACACCAAAGGAAAAAAATCCAATTTCTATTACCGCCTCGCCACGCCCGACCGGCTTGGCAAGGCCGGTATTCATAAGATTGGACTGGGTGTTTTGATTGGACTGGAAGACTGGCGCACCGATAATTTTTTTACCGCCCTGCATTTGCAATACCTGGAGAAAACTTACTGGCAAACAAAATACAGCATCTCTTTTCCCAGGTTAAGACCTGCAGAAGGATTGATAGAACCCAAAGTGGTGATGAATGATAAAGAGTTGGTACAACTGATTTGTGCCTGGCGTATTTTTAACGAAGAAGTGGAGTTGTCAATGTCGACCCGCGAAAATGAAAAATTCCGCGATCATATCATTCAACTGGGTATCACCAGCATCAGCGCCGGTTCTAAAACAAACCCGGGTGGTTATGTAACCGCAGTAGAATCGTTGGAGCAGTTTGAAATTGACGACAGCCGCAGTCCGGCAGAAGTAGTGCGTATGATAGAGCGACAGGGATACAAAGCCGTGTGGAAAGACTGGGAAGCTTTTGCATAATGTTATCACAAGAAGAAATAGAACGTTATAGCCGGCAACTAATATTGCCGGAGATCGGTACAGCCGGGCAATTGAAGCTGCAACAAGCCAAAGTATTGCTCATTGGTGCCGGCGGGTTAGGATGCCCTGCTGCACAGTACCTCGCTGCTGCCGGCATTGGTACACTGGGTATTGCCGATGGAGACAAAGTAGAAACCAGTAACCTGCAAAGGCAGGTGTTATATACGCGGGAAGATATTGGCCAATCCAAAGCCCAGGTTGCAGCAGCAAAAATGCGTTTGCTGAATCCGTTCATACAAGTACACGCGCATGCAATTACAGTTACCAAAGGCAATATCATATCCTTGTTTGAAGGATACGACCTCATTGTAGATGGTTCTGACAATTTTGCCACCAGGTATTTGGTAAATGATGCCTGTGTAATCACAGGCAAGCCTTTGGTCTTCGGTTCTATTTTCAAATTCGAGGGACAAGTATCGGTATTCAATTGGGGCGATGGACCTACTTATCGTTGTGTATTCCCCGAACCACCCGGAAACGATGAAGCGCCCGATTGCGCCACTATTGGTGTGATCGCTACATTGCCTGGTATAGTAGGCACCCTCATGGCCAATGAAGTGATCAAGCTCGTTACCGGAATCGGAGAAACCTTGTCGGGCCGCCTCCTGGTGATCAATGCATTGAACATGCAGCTACAGGAGTTCCGTTTTGAAGCGATTGCCGGCAATAAACAGATCAGGCAATTGAGCGATTATGTATTCGACTGTCCTACACTACCTGCCGATACCATTTCTTATGAAGCATTGCAAGCGATGAATGAAACAACAGCGGTAGAACTGATCGATGTAAGAGAAGCAGAAGAGCGGGTACTGTTTCACATCGGCGGCATGCATATACCCTTATCGACATTGCCTCAACAAGCAATGCAACTAGACCCAGCACAGACTTATATATTGTATTGCGCGTCTGGTATCAGGAGCGCGAAAGCTGTAAGCATATTAAAAGAAAAGGGCTTTAACCATGTGCTGAGTTTAGCAAACGGCATCAAAGACATTCGCTGATCGCATTTTTGATCTTGCTGAAAGCAGCCAGGGGATCAGCTTCTTCCCAAATAGCGCCCAATACAGCCACACCATCAAATCCTTTTTGAAATAATTCAGGAATATGCGCATGCGTAACACCACCCAGCGCCACAACAGCAGGTAAATCGGTTGCGGCATTATCTTTCATTGGTTGTAAATAATTGAGGTCGATCGATGCCTGGTATCCTTTTTTAGAAATACTATTGTAAAGAGGACTGATGAAAACATAATTAAGTGGATAGCTGTTCTCTTCCACTTCCCGCCAGGAATGTACAGAGGCTGACAGAGATATCGGGTATAGTTCCAATATCCGCTTCATCTGTGTTTGATCGTGCAGCACATGGTTCTTGCAATGCAACCCCAGTGAATGATAGGTAAGCACCAGGTCGAACTGCTCGTGCACTGCAATACGATGATGATACTCCGGATCAATTTGTTGCAGGTAAGCATGGTATTGATCGCTACCAAAATCTTTTTTACGCAGGTGTAACCTGTCGAGCCCCAGTTGAAACAACTGATTTACCAGCGAAGCTTCCTCCGGCACGGTATTTTCGGATGTAATAACGATCAGTTTCATTGATAAGGTAAATTTACAACCGCTTATCCTGTTTTCAAGGTAGCATTTTTCAAAAAAACTTAGCTTGAGTACCTTTCACCCTGCCAGCGCATAAAAGATGACAACAACAAACGATACAACTGTTAAGAAAGGAATTGCCGCCTATTTCAGGGAAGCATTGCAAAGCGAACACCAGGATTTTACCCAGGGCAGCATACGCAAAGCCGTATTCATGCTGGCCGTTCCCATGATACTGGAAATGTGTATGGAGTCGGTATTTGCCATTGTAGATATTTTTTTCGTGGGAAAGTTGGGCCCGGGAGCGGCGGCTACCGTAGGCTTAACAGAATCATTCCTCATGGTTGTTTATTCTGTGGCCATTGGTTTAAGCATGGCCGCAACAGCAATGGTGGCCAGGCGTGTGGGTGAGAAAAACCCCGATGGGGCAGCCAAAGCAGGTGCACAATCTGCGTTACTGGCTTTTGTGCTCAGCGTGATCATCAGCCTTATCGGTATTTTCTTCGCCGAAAAAATATTGACCCTGATGGGCGCCGATGCGCAGCTAGTGAGCATGGGCCACCGCTATACCCGTATTATGTTAACGGGTAATATTGTGATCATGCTGTTGTTCCTTATCAATGGCATATTCAGGGGCGCAGGCGATGCTACCATTGCCATGCGCAGTCTATGGCTGGCCAATATCTGTAACATCATCCTTTGCCCTTTGCTGATCCATTTCTTTGGCCTGCCCGGCGCTGCAATGGCTACTACTACCGGCCGCGGCATTGGTGTTTGCTACCAGGTGTACCGCTTATTCAAAGGGAAGGGGGATCATTAAGATCCATACCCGGCATTTCATACCCGATTGGAGCATATTGAAATCCCTGATGAATGTTGCCGTTACGGCGACCATGCAATTTTTGGTAGCGTCGGCCAGCTGGATGGTGATGGCGCGCATCACGGCTGATTTCGGTAGTGAAGCAGTGGCTGGTTATACCATTGCTTTCCGATGGATTGTGTTCTTCCTCATGCCGGCATGGGGACTCAGCAATGCGGCTGCCACGCTGGTGGGACAAAACCTGGGAGCACAACAACCGGCGCGTGCGGAAGAGTCTGTATGGAAAACCGCCCGCTACAATGCGCTCTTCATGACTTTCGTTTCCTTATTATTTATAGTGGGCGCAGAATTTTTTGTAGGACTCATCAACCACACCGATCCCGAAGTGATCAAAACAGCTGTAACAGCTTTGCGCATCATTAGCCTGGGATATATATTTTATGGAGTGGGTATGGTAATGATCAATGCATTCAACGGAGCAGGTGACAGCCGCACACCCACCTGGATCAATTTGTTCTGGTTCTGGATATTCCAAATACCATTTGCCTACTTGCTGGCTATCAATTTGCAAATGGGTCCCAAAGGTGTATTCATTGCCATTGTAGTAACCGAAACCTGTGTTACTATTTCCAGCGTATTATTGTTCCGCAGGGGTAAATGGAAGACGGTGAAAATATAAACCGGTTACTTCCTTTTCTTCTTGGGCTTCTTCAACGCCACTTGCGAAACCAGCTGGTGATCGTTGCAGTAATCCTGTATCTTTTCCAGGAAGAGCTGGCCGTAGCGTTCTACTTTATATGTGCCGAAACCACTCATCTTGAACAGGTCTTCTTCTGTTAAAGGAAGATAAGTAGCGAGGTCGAGCAAACTGCTATCACTGAAAATAATATATGCGGGTACGTTTTCTTCATGTGCCAGTTGATTGCGCAGTTTTTTCAATTCATCGAACAACGCTTTTTCGTAACTGAGTTGCTGGTATATTTCCGGCTCTTTTGCAATGGTAATGGTAAGCGGCGCAGTGAGGTAAGCTTTTTCACCTTTGAACAAAACGCCCCTGCTCTTATCTGTCAGTTGCAACACCGGGTACTCGCCGTTGCTTTGCTGCAAATAACCATAATGCAATAGTTCCTTGATGTAATGCATCCATTCTTCTTTCGATTTGTCTTTGCCGATACCATAAACCGATAACTGTTTATGCGCCTCTTTCATTTTTTCCGAATAGCTTCCGCGCAGCAAATCTGTAATGTACGCATACCAAATCGTTCCTGCACACGGGCAACGGCGCTGAGGATCTTTTGTGCCGTAACGGTACTGTCTTCCAGCAGGGGTTTGTTCAAACAGGTATCGCAACTGCCGCAATAAGCCGGCGCTTCTTCCCCAAAATATTGTAAGAGGTATTGTCTGCGGCAATTTTTGGTTTCGCAGAACTTCACCATCTGGTCGAGCTTCTGCAGCAATACCTGCGTTTGCGCTTCATTGCCTTCTACCTGGGCAAAGTTTTTCAACTTCATCACATCGCCGACACCATAAAATAAAATGGCTTCGCTGTGCAATCCATCTCTTCCGGCCCGGCCGGTTTCCTGGTAGTATCCTTCTATGTTTTTGGGAAGATCGGCGTGAATAACAAAACGTACGTTGCTCTTATTGATGCCCATACCAAAAGCGATGGTAGCAACTATGATCTTCACATCGTCTTTCAGAAAAAGATCCTGCCGTTCGTCGCGGATTTCTTTTTCCAACCCCGCGTGATAGGCTGCCGCATTGAAACCGTCTGCCTGCAATTGTTCAGCCAGCTTTTCCGTTGCCGCCCTGCTGAGGCAATAAATGATACCACTCTCCTCAGTATGTTCTTTTAAATAAGCAACTAGTTCCTGATAATAATTCTTTTTGGGTTTTACATAATAGTAAATATTCGGCCGGTTGAAACTGTTCTCAAAAACTTTTGCACTGGATAATTGTAATTGTTCAATGATATCGTTTTTGGTGAGTTCATCGGCTGTTGCCGTCAATGCAATCACGGGTATTTGAGGGAATACGGTCTTCAACTGGTTCAGCACACGATATTCCGGGCGGAAGTCGTGCCCCCATTGACTGATACAATGTGCTTCATCTATTGCAAAAAGGGAAACGTTGATATTTTTCAGGTATTGCAGGAACAACACATCGCCGCCTACCAATCTTTCAGGTGCCACATAGAGGAGTTTGAGTTCATTGTTCCTCAATTGCTCATAAACAATGGCCTGCTCGCTGTTGTGCTGGGTACTGTTGAGGAAAGCCGCTTTGATACCGTTCAGCAGCAATGTGTCTACCTGGTCTTTCATCAGGGCAATGAGCGGACTCACCACAATAGTAACCCCATCCATACAAAGTGCGGGTACCTGGTAACAAAGGCTCTTGCCTCCGCCGGTAGGCATCAATACCATGGCATCATGGCCCGACAGGATATGCGAGATGATGTTTTCCTGGTTGTGACGGAAAGATTCGTAACCAAAAACAGATTCCAGTATTTTGAGCGGATCGGCAATAACGGGCATACGCAAAATAAATACGGAATGAGACTGGAACCAACAAGTATTTATACCCGATCCAGGTATTGCAATAATTGGGTGGAAGAAAAATTAAGAAGTTTTTTCGTATTCTCTTTTTTTAATTAGCCGCACAGAGCCGGGCACAGGATTTTCCGCTTCGGCGGGAAAATCGTCCGACTGCAGCTCGATTCTGCGGGTGATATCATTCAATGCAGACAGCCGTTGAACGGTATAAGGAATGGTATCGAGCCCTGATACGAATTTCAACACATAGTTGTAAATACCAATGATGTTACCGGCCAGTAAAGTGGTGCCGGCTACTTTATTGGTGATGAAGAGCGACAGGCCGATCACGATCATCACCATCAGCTCCATGATACCAAAGTTCCAGGCTTCCTGGTCGCTGATACGTATTTGCCAGAAGCGTAAATTATTGAAATGTTTATGGATGGCTTTTTTATCGCCCGATGAAATGATGTCTACCTGCTGCTCCAGTTCGTCGTTTTTCAGTCGATTGAATCTTTTCATCTTCCTGCCATAGAAATAACTCATGGCCATTACCGGTACCAGGATGGCGAGGCAGAGCAGTACCACAGATGATTGGTAGAAGAACAGCAGGACCATAGAACCCAGGATATTGTAAACCGCTTCAATAACATACACGAGGTCGAATTCCAGGAAATCAACGAATTCCCTTGCCAGGGTAGAATGGGCGCTGAGCTTTGATACATGTGAACGGTCTATCCGGCGCGAAAGGAATTTGGTTACCAATGAGGTATAGATAGCAGAGTAAGTGCGTGTATCGTAACGATGCCGAAGGGTACCAATAATGAGCCAGGCGAAATGAACGGATGACAGTACAACCAGCCCGTGGTAACTTCCACGCATCATATCATCCACTGCTTCACCCAGGAAAAAAGGACGAAGCAAGGTACCAAGCATTTCCAGTGAGAATAATACATAGGTGAGCACCAGTTGATTCCGGTGCTTCATGATAAGCTTTCTTAATATTTCAAACCTTGACATAAGATTTCCTCCTATCTGTTTAACATAGTTTTTTTATACTGTCATTATTCCATAACAGTATAGCTGTTGTTTCTGGAATCGGCTAGGTTAGTAAGTATAGGACTGGAAAGCCGGAGAACTGTTTAAGCGGTTTTGTTTTTTTCCCTTTCGTTAACAGAGTTTCCGGGGGTACCGGTTATCCGTTTACGACAGTTTTTAGCGCCGCAGCTACAATCGAAGGGCTCCATTTGTTCGTCCAGAAAGGACGCATAGTCGAGGGTCAGCTCTTCGCCTTTGAATATAGGGCGAACTGCCACTACATTAAGACCATCATACGCGGTGTTCGGTTGGCAACTATGGTTTTGTGGAGCCCATGCAGCCGGATCATCATCCCACAGCAAAAATACTTCATTACTGAGCGGGTAGGCATAGCGGCGAAAAATTTCTTTATCAACATCCGACCAATGCTGCATGACATAACGGCGGGTAACAATGCGCTGAGCACGTGCTTCCCCCGTGAAAATCAACTCATTAGGAGCTATGTCACGAACGGCATAAATGCCGAAACCGGCAATCATACTGCCGCTTACCTTGTAGTTTTTCTGCAAGCGTAAGTGCCTGGAAAAACCTTCGGCGATCATGTGTCGCAGGAAACCGGCCTGCCCGATTCCGTCGTGCCGGAGGATATAATCGGCCGATCCCTCATAGCCATCCTGGTAAAAAACAGAGCAGGTAAAATTGATCTCCAGGAAGTACAATTCTCTTTTCTCATTCATCCGGAAATCGAGCCGGGCATATCCCACCCCGTTGAATGCTTTGAAAATACGCTGGGCAGCGTGTCGCAAACGTTGTTCAATATCCGGGTCATTACAGGGTATATTGGCTTCGGGGTGCAGTTCGGAAGTTTTGAGCTGGTAGGTCTTGAAACGGTACCCTTCGGGGAAGATGAATTCCACAGGTTTAAATGTAGTGCTGCTGATGCCATCGGTATTGGCAGCTACCAACACGGTAAATTCGCGCCCGTCAATATATTCTTCTACCAGGAGTTGCTCATATTCGCCTAAAGTATCTTTTACTTTTTGCAGCAGTTCTGCTTTGTTGTGTACCAATGAATGCTGGTCGATGCCCAGGCTGTCGCCTGCTTTGGCAGGCTTTACAAAAAGCGGGAATTGCAGTTTCTCAATAGCTTTCTCCACTTCGGCTTCCGATTCGATCAGCACATATTCGGGTGTTTTGATGCCTTCGCAATAAGCCACATATTTCATTTGCTCTTTGGGCGGATCGTACAAAGCGCTGCTCGGACCAGTGAATGGCAGGTCGAGCATTTCCAATGTATGGATCACATCTATCGAAGGCACTTCCCATTCCAGGTATCCTTCGCAGAGGTTGATGAAAATATCATAGCCTTTGTGCGATAAAGCTTTTAACTGTTTGTAAGTAGTGAGCTTGTTCAGTAATACATGATCTACCTGTACACCCGGAAGCAGGTGTGAAAGATCACGTGGCGGATCGTAATACTGGTAATCGACCGATGTGGTGGAATAGTCGGGCTGCAGTACGCATACTTTTTTCACCCGTAGTTGGTTCTGGTTCACTTGCCAATTCTTTTTCTTTCCAATGCGTCGTTGATGATCTCCATGACGAGGCCTGTAAATGATTCATTACTCAGGCGCAGAATGGCGCCGATGGAAGTGTAATCTTCGTCTTCACTCAATCCGCATTGCGCATTTACTTCCAGCACATAAAGTTTGCCGGTCTGGCTGTCCATGCGCAGGTCTACCCGCGTATATCCTGTGCCTTTTACGGCAAGGTAAGCATCGAGACTGATTTGTTTGATACGTTCCTGCAGTTGCTGATCGGGTTCCTGGTATTCATAAAAACTATCTTCGCCGGGCATGGGGGCTTCTTCTTCATAGATTTCCCAAAGGCGATCGAACGACAGGAATTTTTCGGTATCGGGTAAAGATGAATGGAATACCCTTTCAACCGGGGTATACACTTTACACAGATCGGGCCGCCGCCAGGAGCCAACAATTAGCGTAGTGAACTCAGGTCCTTTGATAAAAGATTCGGCCAGCAAGCCATCGGCAGCAAGGTTCCATCCGCGATAGCCGGCAAACATTTGTTGCACCTGGTTGTTCAGTTCTTCATAACTGCTCACTACGTTCTTGATACCCACACCCATGCTGCCGCCGGAAACAGCAGGCTTTACAATAATAGGACTGCCCAGTCTTGAAAAAATACACTCGATGCTTTGTTTGGGAGAACGGATGGCTTCCCATTTGGGGGTGGGTACGCCTGCGGCTTCGAAAGCCTGCTTCATGGGAATCTTGGAAGTGGTAACACGATAAAAATATTCGTCGGAGCCGGTGTACACCAGTCCTTTTTTTTCCAGCAGCTTTACAACAGATACGCCGGGTGTTCCATTCACTTCATCGCCATCGCATAAATTCAATACCACCGGCAGGGTTCCGTTTTTGCTCTCTTCGTATATTTTTTCAATGACGTCTGTATAATCGTTCATGGTCACCGGCTGCCACTGCCAGTTGAGTTTGAGTGCGCCAAAAGTAGCAGTATACTCAGCAATGCTTTGCGAGAAATCGTAGTAATAATCTATGTTGGCATCGTTTGTAAGCAGGTGTGGTGCCAATACCCACACTTTTAAAGGCTTGGAAGGCATTGTCTTTATTGCTTTCTTTTTTGCAGTTGATGCCTGATAAAATCGGTCAGCTTATACGGACGCAATTCATCATCCGTTAAATGAGCTGCGCCCCGGATCTGTTGCAGGCATTGTGATGAACCACAGTAACACTCGAAGGGCTGGGCCATGTTCCATTCGGTAGAAGGATAAAAAAACATCAACTCATCGCCGGGTTGAATGGCTTTCAATGCTTCCAGCTCAAAGCTGGTGGTATTGAAAAAAACATTTGGGCCGCAGCTATGGTTGATGTATTGCAGGAACTCGGGCTGCAATGTAATGTGCCGGTCAATGTCGGTTTGTACGGTGAGGTAACTGGCTTCTGTTTGTACAGAGCCCGCACCAAACGTACAAATGATATCTCCTGCATCGAAAAACCGGGTAGCGTGTAACGATCTTTGCCCTGTAAGGTTGTTGAGCATCACCTGTGCAAAACCGGCATTTGCCGGCCGCTTATCATCAGGTGTGACAAGTGGTAGAGGTATCATACTGCTGGGTTAGTAAAACAATTACATTAAAATACATAATTATCCAACTATACCTAACAATACCGGTAATTAATAGTTCACATTTTAACGGTTAATTATCAACACTATTCCTGGCCAATCAGATGGGCCTGGAAGCCCGCCTCTGCCAGCGATTGGATGATCGCGTCGGAAGATACTATGCCCTCTTTTACTACCGTTAACACTTTATCGTTGCTTTGAACGTCTACCGACCAGTTGTTGGCTCCCGCGGTACTGTTAAGAAAAGGGGTTGCTTTTGAAACACAACCGGAGCATTTGATGTTTGTTTTAAATTGTACAATTTCCATGATGGATGTTTTAATGGTGAATGATAGGATTAAGAAAGTTTGGTCAGTTTAAGCCGCAGGCTGTTGCTTACCACGCTGATGCTGCTCAACGCCATGGCGGCGCCGGCAATCATGGGGTTCAGCAGGAACCCGTTCACCGGGAACAACACACCAGCCGCCAGCGGTATACCAATGATGTTATAGATAAAGGCCCAGAACAGGTTTTGCCGGATCGTGGCCACCGTTCTTTTTGAAAGTTGTAAAGCCCGGGGAATGCTGTTGAGATCAGACCCCATCAGCGTTATTTTCGCAACATCTATAGCAATATCACTTCCCTTGCTCATGGCAATGCCTACATCTGCCTGCGCCAGCGCCTGGCTGTCGTTGATGCCGTCGCCCGCCATGGCAACCACTTTACCTTCTTCCTGCAATACTTTTATAAAAGCAGCTTTATCGGAAGGCAGCAGCCCGGCTTTAAAATGTTTGATACCTGTTTCGGCCGCCACAACAGCAGCTGTTTGCTGGTTATCTCCAGTAAGCATATACACTTCAATACCCCTGCTTTGCATTTGTTCAATCGCTTCTTTGGAGGAAGTTTTGATCTGGTCGGCAATGGCAACCACCCCTACCAGTTGTTGCCCGCGGGCAAACAATACAACAGACCGCGCCTGCTTTTGCATATCGGATGCTTGCTGGTAAAGGCGACCGGTTGTTGCTACACCGTTTTCAATCATCAGTGTATCGTTACCGGCCAGGTAGGTATGACCTTGGTAATTTGTTTTAACGCCTTTACCCGTGAGGCTTTCTATTCCGTTCAGTGATACTGCCGAAATACCTGCAGCCCGCAGATAAGCTGTGATGGCTTCTGCCAGCGGATGCTCCGATTGCTGTTCCATTGCCAGCAGCAGCGATTGAAGAAAAAGAGCATCGGCTTCATTGTCGAAAAAAATGCCGGTTACAGAAGGACTGCCTTCGGTAATGGTTCCGGTTTTATCCAGTACTACCGCGTTTACTTTATGGGCCAGTTCGAGGCTTTCTGCATCTTTGATCAGTATCTTGTTTTCAGCGCCTTTACCCACACCAACCATAATAGCGGTAGGGGTGGCGAGTCCGAGTGCACAGGGACATGCAATGACTAAAACAGTAACCGCCGATAAGAGTCCGTATGTGAATGCATTCTCTTTGGCAAAGACCATCCACGCTGCAAAAGTGAGTATGGCAATGCCAATGACCACCGGTACAAATATGCCGGCGATTTTATCTACCAGTTTTTGCACGGGCGCTTTGCTACCCTGCGCTTCCTGCACCATTTGAATGATCTGCGCCAGCAAAGTATCGGCGCCTACTTTTTCTGCTGTGAAACGAAGACTGCCTTTCTGGTTGATGGTACCGGCGTAAACTTTCGCTTTTTTTTCTTTCAATACGGGAATGGGTTCACCGCTGATCATGCTTTCATCTATATAAGAAGTACCTTCCGTTACAATGCCATCTACCGGTATTTTTTCACCAGGCTTCACCAACAACAAGTTGCCCGGTTGTACCTGCTTCACCGGCAATTCGGTCATCTCTTCATTGGCTTGAATGAGGGTGACCGTTTTGGGTTGCAACCCCATGAGTTTTTTAAGTGCAGAAGAAGTCTTCGATTTGGCGCGTTCTTCCAGCAGCTTGCCCAATGAAATGAAACTGATAACAACGGCCGCTGCTTCATAATATACATGTGGGTGTATGCCACGCCTGTGCCAGAATTCGGGATAGAAGGTATTGAATGCACTGAAGAGCCAGGCAACGCCGGTGCTCAGCGCTACCAGTGTATCCATATTGGCTTTAGCATGAAGGGACTGCTTCCAGGCATTGACGAAAAAACTGCGCCCGAAATAAAAAACAACCGGGGCCGAAAGTGCCAGCATGATCCAGTTACCATAAGGCATATCCATGAAAAACATGGCAATGATCACAACAGGCAATGAAAGGAAGAAGGACCAGGTAAACCTTTTTTTAATTTGTTGAAAATGATTTTTCTGCGCCGTTTCTTTTAATTCCTGCTGGTTGTCCTTTTCAATGATCAGGTCATACCCGATCGATTGAACGGCTTTGCGCAGGTTCTGCGGATTGGTCACCTGCGGATTATAACTAACCCAGGCATCCTGGTTGGCAAAGTTCACACCCGCGTCCTGTACACCGTCTGCCGATTTGAGTATCGATTCCACACTCACGGCACAGGCCGCACAAGTCATTTCGAGAACAGGGAAAATCTCCTTAACAGTTTGCATATCCAACGCTTTTGTTTATACAAAGTTGGCACAGGCAAACAGCCCCGTTGTTACAGAATCAGGAGCGGGGTTTATATAATTTCACGGAATGAGTTTGTCCAGCGGTTTGCGCTTGTTCTCCTTCAGTTGTTTGAAATGCGAAGGCGTTAAACCGGTGATCTTTTTAAACTGCTGCGACAGATGTTGTACACTACTATATCCTAATTCGTAAGCGATCTCGCTCAGGCTTTTCTCATCATATAAAAGCAATTCCTTTACTTTTTCTATGCGTTGCAGGATGGCATATTTTTCAATAGTAATGCCTTCGATAGAAGAAAAAAGTGCAGAGAGGTAATGATAGTCGAGCTGTAATTTTTCTGCCAGCAGGGCCGATAGCTTCAGGTTGAATGCTTCTTCCTTATTGCCATGTATGAGTTGCACGATGGTATTCTTGATCTGCTCTACGATCCTCGATTTTTTATCATCCAGCAGTTCAAACCCTATCTCTTCCAGTCCCCGTTTCAGTTGCAACAGTTGATCTGCGGAAGGAGGAACGGTCAGCGTTACTTCACCCAATTGAATATTGGCATAAGGAATGCCCGATTTGTTCAGCTCCTGTCTGACCGCCATGATGCAACGGTCGCAGACCATGTTTTTTATGTAAAGCGTATCCATGGATGATTGAAGCCACGAAATTAATGTAAATTGTACCCCCAACCGAAACCTGCACTTTTGAAAACGGTATGAAAAAAGGAGTACTCGCCCTGGTTTTCTTTTTATATTATTTGGCCGCAGCTGCACAGGTCAATGCATTTGGTCTTTTATATGGCCAGGGCAGAGGTGAAGGTGATCCTTTCACCAAACGTTATGTTATTACCAGTGTTTACCCCGGATCACCTGCGGCCAGGGCGGGCATCATGGTGGGTGATGAGATCGTGTCGGTCAATGGAACTGCGGTGTTGAATAAAACCACGGAGGAGGTAAGAAACCTGTTCGCACCAGAACGTGCAGAAATTAAAATCATGCGTAACAACGAGGAATATATCGGCACGTTTGAGAAAGCAGATTTGGATATCGATACAGCCTTTTTAGCTGATGTTGATCAGTTGACGAAACAGGCCGATAGTAATTTCAGTTTATTGAAAGGCCAGGAAAGAGAAGAAGGATTGGTATACGATTCAAAAATACAATTGGCCACCGGCTACCGCACTGTGCTGAAAAAGCACCTGATGTTCAAGCAATACGATCTGTTCGGCGTACTTTATTCAGGCGATTCGAGGCGGGAGGCGGAAAAGGTTTATAATAAATACGAGAAACAGTTGAGCTATTATTGGGGAAGCAGGGCTTATTCCCAAAAATACCGGTCCAGCGATACAACTTTTCTTCAGCAAACCTACTTCAGTAAAAAACTGCTCAACGGATACGAAATGTACAGGACCACACTTGCTGCTTATATATCCCAGCAAACGCATCAATACGAAGTAGCCCTTGTTATAGAAGGAGGCCCCAAGCCGGTTTGTACTTTCGTTAAACCAGATACTGCACAAACCGCAAGGGATTTCCGGGAAACGCTTCAATACCTGTTACTCAGTTTCAACAATAGCAAAGCGGTGGAAAATATTGCCGGCGAAGTGTTGCCGAATGATTCCACTTCCTATCAATCGAAATATTGTTTTAACCACGCCACCTCCTGTTACCTGTTGAACGATACTTACGATCAGGCAAACGATACTATACACAATCAACGGAAATACCATTTCAGTGCGGAGTACAAGTGGCTCAATGCAAAGCAGGCCGACTCTCTCTTTAATGGGTTGTACACAGCAATTTCCAATTCATTGAACGGAGGCTATGTTCGTTATGAAAAAGCAGGCGAACTTGCGCAGTTGCTGAACAAGAAAAATGTTGTTTTTGCAGCTGACAGAGATCATCTGATGCCATCAAAAGAACATTTTATCTCACTTTATCTTGACGATAATAAGAACAACGATTACACAGTAAGAATTGAAATAGAGTAAAACCTGATCAGCTTTTATATCGCAGAAAAATCTGCGGCCTTAGGAAATGCCTCTAGCACATCCCTGACGATCTGTGGTGTTGGGTTCGCCAGTTTACGCAGTTTGGTATCGAGCCAAGCGCCTTCAACGGTCAATACAGCACAAAGGAGGTCTTGTGCATTCACGATTTCATGTACAATGGTCCAGCGCGAAGCATCGGCGTTCAAACGGGCAATTTTGGCATTGATAGTGAGCTGATCGGCCAGCCTGATCTCTTTTTTGAACAGGCATTCTTCCCTGAATATGATGGGACCAAAGCCCTGCTCCTGCATGATCCGGAGCGATAAACCCGACTGCTCCAGTATCTCCACCCGCTGTTGGGCGCCGAAATCGTAATACACGCTATGGCGAACATGGAAATTAGGGTCGAGGTCGGCCCAGCGAACAGACAAGGTTTTCACAAACGGTGCCATAGCGTTGATTTTGTAGAACTAAGTTAGTTAAGAAGCCTATTGCTTTTCTTGAGATTATTTTTTAACATTACTAAAGCCCTTCCTATGAGCCATCCATTTATTTTTTGGGCAACATTCCTCGCCCTTGCCTCGTTGGTTTATTTCTGCGACAAAAAATATGGCATGCTGAGGGATGCCAGTACAGCCACGCCCCGTCCTTACAGCTGGTCGAGGGTACAACTGGCCTGGTGGACGGTTATCGTATTCTCCTCTTATATTACCATCATCCTGCGATCGCATGGAAGCCTGCCAGATTTCAACAATTCAATATTATACCTGCTGGGCATCAGTTCAGCTACCACCATTGGCGCTACGCTGATCGATGTCAGCGATCAGTCGAACCCAGCTTTGTCAAACCTTAGTCAGAATGATAGAGGCAATACTTTTTTCCTCGATATTTTATCAGACAAGAATGGCATCAGCATTCACCGGTTCCAGACCATCATTTTCAATATTGTGTTTGGTATCTGGTTCATCGGTGCCGTACTGCAACGGCTGTCAGTAGATCCACCCTGTGCCATTTGTGCCGGGCAACCTGCATCGGGCGCATGCATAACCTGTCTCAACAATTATGCAAGAGCCATCATGCCGTTCATTCCCTCCAATGACCTGATCCTGATGGGTATCAGTTCCGGTTTGTATGAGGCATTGAAGATAACCGAGAACAGGCAGCCCACTACTTCCGATGCACAACCATTGAAAGTGGCGGATGAAGGATTTCAAAAAAACAACCCTTCTGTAAAAGGCTAAACCAGTTTTATGAGCGCACTATTTATCAAGAGCCCCAATTTTACCCAGGGCCGCAAAGGGTTCAAACCCATTGCCATTGTGATCCATATCATGGAAGGCACCCTGGACGGAACCGATAGCTGGTTCGGATCCCGTTCTTCCAATGTTTCGGCGCATTATGGAATAGGAAAGAATGGAGAGCTGCATCAATACGTGAAAGAAGAAGACACCGCATGGCATGCCGGCCGGGTAGACCATCCTTCCTGGAAACTGATCAAGCCTGCGGAAGACGAAGCAGGCATGTACATCAATCCTAATTATTATACCATCGGCATCGAGCACGAAGGTTCGGAAGATACCGACTGGACAGAAGAAATGTATGCTACCAGCAGTGATTTGATTGCAGCGATTGCCCAACGATGGGATATTACACTCGACAGGGATCATGTGGTGGGCCATCACGAAATTTATTCATTGAAAGATTGTCCGGGTACCAAAGTAGACATCAACCGGCTCATTGTGCAGGCTGGTGGAGCGCCGCCCGCAGTACCGGAATGGGTAGTGATTAAAACAGGTGTTACCGGTAAAGCCACTACAAAAAATAATGTTAATATCCGGAGAGATCCGAGTACGCGGATGGCCCCGCTGGCCAGTGTTCCACCCGGGATACAACTGGCGTATGACGGGTATACTGAAGTGGGACAAAGCATTGATGGCAATAGTAAATGGTATTATACCGATGAAGGCAACTGGTTTTGGAGTGGTGCAATGAAGTAACTACAACCGTTTTGGCACGCATTTAGTAAGGATTAGGGTAGTAACAAATCAAACTCTAGCACTATGAAAAAGTATTTGATCCTTACGATGCTGGTAGTAATGGCCGGACTGGTTGCTTCAGAAGTAAAGGCTCAGCCGCCGTGGGCGCCGGCATGGGGTAAAAGAAGAAAACAGCAACAGGCATATTATTATTATCCTCGCGCTAATGTCTATTATAATCCTGTTGCCCGCCGTTATTATTATCCGCGCAATGGCGTATGGTTGAGCGTAGCTACCCCCAATTTCGGATTCTCTTTTTCCAATATGCCGCGTGAAACCGTTTATTACGACGGGCCGGATGTATGGGTAGAGAACAGGGTACATATAGAACGTTACCACGGTATCTGGCATGATGACGAATATTATAATCCTTATCGCGACCGTTACTATAATAAAAGGTATAAACACCGTCACCACGACGACGATGACGACGATGATGATGATTAGATTTTCTTTTGGATCACCCAATAATGTCCAAAGGGGTCTTTGATCTCTCCTTGTCTGTATCCATAATCATAATCCTGCGCCGGGGCAATCACCTCGGCGCCGGCTTTTTCGGCCTTTTCCATCACTGCATCTACATCGGGTACAAACAAACCGATTAGAGCCGTTACGCCATTATGCTTTGACGGATTGAAAAGATTTGATTTGCCTGTTTCTTCATGAACATGGAATATAGCGCCGTTGATAGATAATTCGGCAACATGTAAACTGCCATCGTCGTTCGAGAAACGCATCACCTCCACAGCACCCAATGCCTTTGTATAAAAACTGATATCGGTTACTCCGTTTTTGATGTAGAGTACGGGTGCAAAAGATATATGAGCAGGTGCATGCATGGCTTTATAAAGCTACAGTTCGCAGAGAATTGGTTGCTAAAACTTTTTCATTCAAATAAAATAATGTTAATTTAGGCTCGCCGTTCACCGATTGTCAACCGATTTTGACCGAGACTTGCCATGCACCATGAGAATGATGAAATATTGTGGAAAGGCCTGATGGAAGGCGACCAGGACATGTTTCTGGCCCTGTACCGGAAATATTATCATAGCCTGTTATTCATTGGCTTAAGGGAGATCAAAGATGCCCACCTGGTAAAAGACGCTATTCAGCAGCAGTTCCTCTACCTCTGGGAAAAGAGAAACAGTATCCAGCCCGCTAAAAACGTAAAAGCATACCTGGTAACTTCCTTCCTCAGAAAGCTTACGGCTGACTGGAAAAGGGCAGAAAAGACCGATAACCTGCAGGTGGCCTGGAATAATACGGCGGAAATGCCGCTGCTCACGCCGGAAGAATCCCTGATATGGAAAGATGAGCAACAGCAACTGTGCCGCCTGCTGATGGATCATGTAAATGCCCTGCCCGCCCGGCAGAAAGAGCTGATCATATTACGATTCTACGAAGGGCTCAGTTATGAAGAAATTGTACAAAGGACCAACCTCACACACCGTACTGTCTACAACAAAATTCATGAAGCTTTAAAAAAGCTTAAACTGGAATTGGAGCCTGCTAAAGAAAAAGAGCGGCTTTCCTTTGGTTTCGGCATGTCCCTGCTCTGGACGGCCCTGCTGTTTTTTTACGGATGGCAGTAGTAAAAATACTACAAAAAATGAATGGCCTGACAAGGGTAAAAAAAAACGTTTCGATACTCTTTATTATTAACGCTATATAATATAACAGCATGACGCCTGGTCAACTGGATATAGAGGATTTGCTTGCCGATGAATCCTTTATTAATTACTGCAAAAGAACTTCACAGCGCGATAGTACGTACTGGGAATCCTATATACAGGACCATCCTTACCATGCGGCAGTGGTAGAACAGGCCAGGAACCGGTTCATAGAATTATTCAATGTTCTCTGCGTGGCCGATATGGAAGAGCAGGAAGCCCTGCTGAAAAACAGGCTGGCGGCTACCGTCCCTGCTCCCGTGATATCTATAAAAAAACAGGAATCTCAACGTAAAACTATTTTTTCTCCTGCACTCCAACTGACTGCCGCCATACTGGTACTGGCGTTGGCCGTCTATTATTTTTATTTCATCGACAGTAACCGCACTCCCAGGGAAACCGTAAAGCTGTTTGCAACGGCCTATGGCGAAAGAAAAAACTTTCAATTGCCCGATGGCTCTTTTGTAGTGCTGAACGGCGGAAGCAAAGTGAAGATCACTGATGCGTATGGCCAGGAAGCAAGGGATATTTACCTGGAAGGAGAAGCGTTCTTTGATGTAAAACATAACAAAGCCCTGCCTTTCATTGTACATACTTCTGCAATGGATGTGAAAGCGCTGGGTACGGCTTTCAATGTAAAAGCATACCCGGAGGAAAAAACGACGGAAGCCTCACTGGTAAGAGGATTGGTAGAAGTTACCCTTAAAGACAAAGAGAACCATAAAGTATTGCTGCATCCCAATCAAAAAGTACAATGGCAGCTACTACAGACAACATCCGGCAACAAGCTCAACGAGCTGGCCGATGCCAATAAAAAAGCAGTTTCAGCAGATAACCTGGTACAAGGAGTGACTAAAACAGACGGGGATGAGATCAAAGAAATTGCCTGGACAGAAAACAAACTCATTTTTACCAACGAAAGTTTTGAAGACATCGCCGTATTACTGGAAAGATGGTATGGCGTTAAAATAGAATTTGCCGATGATGTGATCAGGAATTATCGCTTTACAGGAATTTTTGAAAAAGAGGGAATAGGTGCAGTGCTCAGTTTCCTGAAAGAGTCGCGGCATTTTAATTATGAGTTCATACCGGGTGATACATTGACAGTGAAGCTGTATCAATAAAAGAACACAGGGGTTATGCGCGAACATACCCCCTGTTGGTCAAAATCTTGGAACAGCCGTACTAAAAGGGGGCTGGTCCAATTATTTAATTTTTAAACCAAAATAAAGGTATGAAAAAAAGTCATGCTTATCGGTGGGGACCGCTTACGCCACCCTTAGCGAAACTGCTTAGAGTTATGAAATTAACAGGTGTTTTCATGCTGGTCGGGATCATGGCAGTCAGTGCAGGAGGCTTTTCACAAGACTCCCGCGTTTCCCTCTCTCTGAGGGAAGTGAAACTGGCAAAATTCTTCAAAGCGATTGAAAAGGAGACCAGTTATCGCTTTGCCTTCAGCAACGACATTTTACCTGCAGGCCAAACAGTTACAGTGAATGTAAAGCGCGCACCTGTATCGGAAGTGCTGAAGGAGGTACTGACCCCTACCGGGCTCAAGTACCGGTTTGCCGATGAATCCGGGATCATCATCATTTCCGAAAAAACAGGGGATGCCGCTACCAAACAGGCCCCGGTGATTCTTTTCAAGCCTGTTACCGGTAAAGTAACCGATGACAAGGGAATCCCGCTTCCAGGGGTAACCGTATTCATTAAAGGAACCAACCAGAGGACGTTGACCCAGGAAAACGGCTCTTTTACCATTGAAGCCAAACCTGGTGAAATCATTGAATTCACCATGGTGGGCTATAGTAGCTATTCCATCAAAGTGGGTAACCAGACCTCCCTGACTGTTATGCTCCAGCAAAACACTTCTAACCTGACCGATGTGGTGGTGGTGGGTTATGGTACCCAGAAAAAAGTAACGGTTACGGGAGCGGTAAGTGCCGTGAAAGGCGAGTCGCTCGTTAAATCGCCGGCTGTAGACCTTTCGAATTCACTGGCAGGCCGGTTGCCGGGCCTGGTAGTGATACAAACGAGCGGTGAACCGGGGTACGATGGTGCCAGTGTAAATATCCGTGGTGTGAATACGCTTGGAAACAGCAGCCCGTTGGTAGTAATTGATGGTGTTCCTGACAGGGATGGTGGATTGGGCCGCCTCAACCCCAAAGACGTTGAATCCATTTCCGTATTAAAAGATGCATCTGCTGCTATTTATGGAGCCAGGGCTGCTAATGGAGCGATATTGATAACAACCAGGAAAGGTGCCAGCGGTAAACCCAAAATTACTTACGACTTTAACCAGGGTTATACCCAGCCTACCATCGTGCCCAAAATGGCCAATGCGGTTGAGTATGCAAAAATAATGAATGAATTACCTATTTATAAATCCATACCGGTTAATGAGTGGAGCGCAGCATGGCAGGCTATTCAGCAAACAGGCGTGTACAAATCACCCACGGCCGGCGTTAGTACCTTAAATGCGAACTACAGTCCGGATGCCGTAAAAAAATATGGCGATGGTTCAGATCCCTGGGGATATCCGAACACCGATTGGTTTGGAGACGCTTTCAGAACCTGGGCGCCCCAGTCGAGGCACAACCTGCAGATCAGCGGTGGTAATGATAACATCCGTTATTTTACTTCCTTAGGTTATGTTTACCAGGATGCGATATATAAAAATTCAGCTACCAATTATCATCAGTATAATTTCAGGAGCAATGTAACGGCTAAAATAAACAACTACATTACTACTAACCTCGGTATCATGGTGCGCCGCGAAAACAGACACTTCCCTACTGAAGGGGCAGGCTCTATATTTCGTATGCTGATGCGCGGACGACCCACTGAACCGGAGGTTTGGCCCAACGGCAAGCCCGGACCGGATATTGAAAACGGTCAGAATCCATACGTGATTACTACCAGTGCTACTGGTTATAATGATAATCCTACTGATTTCGTGCAGGCAAACGGTTCTGTAGATATTACGAACCCCTGGATCAGTGATCTTAAACTTACTTTGTCAGGGGCAGTAGATAAGAAGACAGATATTGATAAAATCTGGCAGACGCCTTGGATGTTGTATTACTGGGATAAGATCAGCTATGAAGCCGACGGCAAAACACCCAAGTTGGTGGGAGCCGTTCGCTCTAACTTTACCGATCCAAGGCTGACCGAAATTTATCGTTCTGCTTTAAATACCAACCTCACCGCCATGCTGAGCTACGACCATAGGTTTGGTAATCACAACGTGTCGGCACTGGTAGGTGTAACAAGGGAGCAATTCAAAGGGGATAACTTCCAGGCGTTCCGCAGGAATTTTATTTCCTCTGCAGTTGACCAATTATTTGCGGGAGGAACCATACAAACAGCAGATCAGTTAGGGCCGTATGCTCTATATGATCGGGCGAGACTCGGTTATTATGGCCGTGCCCAGTACAACTATAAAGAAAAGTACCTTGCCGAGTTTATCTGGAGATACGATGGTTCTTATATATTCCCGCCCGCTCACCGTTTTGGTTTCTTTCCTGGTTTGTTGTTGGGATGGAATGTTACCAACGAGAAATTTTTCAAGGTTAAGAACATCAATTACCTGAAGCTGAGAGCATCTTATGGGCAAATGGGTAATGACCAGGTGTTTTTCAACAATCAATTGCAGGAGTATGCATTTCTTTCGCTGTTTGGATTTAACCAGTACCCGATAAACGGAGCGGTTGCTAAAACACTTGTGGAAAAATTGCTTGCCAATCCCAATTTTACGTGGGAAAAAGCCAACAACTACAATGTGGGCCTGGATGCATCCTTGTTTGACAATAAGATTGACCTGACATTTGAATATTTCTATAACAAGCGGGATCAGATTCTTATCCAGAAAACGGGTTCTACGCCGGCTTCTTCGGGTATCGGAGATCTGCTACCACCTGTGAATGCGGGACGCGTAGATAACCGTGGTTTTGAATTTGCAATAAACTATCACGGAAATTTGGCTAAAGACTTCACTTTCAAGGTGGGTGTGAATGGTGGTTATGCCAAAAACAAAGTGGTGTTCATGGATGAAGTGCCCGGTGCTCCAAGTTACCAGCGCCAGGAGGGTAAACCCATCGGTGCTTATTTGGTATACAAATATACCGGTGTATTTTATGACCAGGCAGATATCAATAAAAACACCATTGACTATAGTGGTGTAACCGGTAGCTTGCGCCCGGGAGATATGAAGTTCGAAAACGTAAGCGGCACAGGCAAAATCAATGCCGACGACCGGGTACGCCTAGATAAGAGTATTACCCCTACGTTCAACTTTGGCGCCACCATTGAATTGCGCTATAAAAATTTCGATCTCAGTATGCTCTTCCAGGGAGCCACCGGTGCATTGCTTAGGATACAGACAGAGTCTGGTGATATTGGAAACTTCCTGAAGTATTCAAACGACCATCGTTGGTCTATCGATCATCCCAGCAGCGTTGATCCAAGGCTTGCGAGTCGCGGCGACACCTATTACACGGGGGGTAATTATGGAAATAATACCTATTATCTTTTCAGCAAGGATTATATACGGTTGAAAAATATTGAATTGGGATATAATCTTCCGACAAACCTGCTTTCAAAGTATAAAATCAGTAATCTCCGTGTATTTGCAAACGGACTGAACGTACTGACGTGGCAGAAGAGCAAAATTTTTGACCCGGAAGCAACAGCCGGTGCCGGTACGTACTACCCACTGTCGAGAGTGTTGAACCTCGGCTTTAGCTTAACTTTCTAAAATGTTAATCATGAGAATGAACAAAATAACATATTCGGTTGCGATTATGGCACTTCTGTCCACGACCATTGCTGCCTGCAAGAAAGGTTTCATGGACACGAAACCATTGTCGACAATTTCTGCCGATGCAACCTGGGCGGATGGTCCATTGTCCCAGGCCTTTGTCTTCGGAATTTATTCCTACTTGGGATATGGTGGTTTTGAAGAGCAGGCATTGGCGGCTTATACAGACGAGGCCATGTTTACGCATGCAGGAAGAAATATCAATACGTTTACAGAAGGAACGGAAACGCCTGGCAATCTTGCATGGTACAGTGGTACTTACGAATGGGGCAGGATGTACAAAGCCATCCGGGAAGCCAACATTGCGATTAGTAAATTGCCTACGGCTACATTTGCAGACACCAAACTTCGCGATCAACTACTGGGTGAATCTTATTTCCTCAGGGCTTATTATTACCAGCAACTCCTGCGTTTTTATGGAGGCGTTCCCCTGGTCGACAAACCATACGAGTTGAACCAGGATTATACCATAGCGCGTAGTTCTTATGAAGATTGCGTAAAGTTCATTGTAAGCGATCTGGATAAGGCTGCCGGGTTGCTTGCCGGAAAATCAGCTCAGGCAGGACGTGCGTCTGATATAGCTGCCCTTGCATTGAAATCACGCGTATTGCTGTATGCTGCCAGTGATTTGCACGATGCCGCTACAGCCAAAGCACAGTCGGCAACGCTTGCCGCTTTTTCAAAAATTGAACTGGTGGCTTATACCACTGGTGACAGGACAACGCGCTGGAAAGCCGCCCAGGATGCCGCTAAAGCAGTGCTGAATGCTACACAGGGATACAAGCTAAACCTTGGAGCACCTGTATCCGCTGCTGAAGGCAAAATGAACTACATGTCCATCGCTTTAGGCGGACAGAGTGCCATAGGAGATAAATCAGCTACTTCGGAGTTGATTTTCCAACGTTCCTTGTCTTCGCTGTATACACCCGAAGACAACTGGCCGCTGGGTGGTACACACTACGGCATCAATAATGGTCCTAACGGTTACCACAACTGGGCAGGTAATACACCTATACAGCAACTGGTGGATGACTATGAAATGATGGATGGCAGTAAATTTGATTGGAGCAATCCCGTTGAAAGCGCAAATCCCTATAGCAATCGCGATCCCCGTTTTTATGCTACGATCCTCTATGACGGAGCTGATTGGAAACCCAGACCATTGGATGTGGCTGGTAAAGATCCTGCGAATCAAATACAGACAGGTTACTATGCCGATGGTGCTGGTGGTTTTATCAACGGTATCGATACCAGGGAGTCCCCTGTAGAAAACTGGAATGGTAGCCGTACCCATTATTATACTAAGAAGTTCATAGATCCCAACCCCGCGCTGGCCGATAACCAGTCCAATGCGCAGACCATCCCATGGCCATTCATCCGTTATACCGAGGTTGTACTCAATTACGTAGAGTGTTGCCTGGCCCTTGGACAGGAAGCGGAAGCGCAGAATTGGCTTAATAAGATCAGGTTCAGGGCGGGAATGCCTGCGATTACAGATGTAGGGCCTGCACTGGTAGATCGCTATCGCAATGAACGACGCATTGAACTGGCTTATGAGGAACATCGTTATCATGATGCGCGGCGCTGGATGATACCTGCTACAACGGTGGGTCGTGGTATTAAAACGATAAAAATAACAGCAACTCTGCAAGCGGGTAAAACGCCACTTGTTCCATATCGTCATGACAACACTGTTTACAACTATACATATACAGTAGTAAACAATACAGAAAACGAAACAAGGGTGTGGAATGATAAAATGTATTACCGCCCGATTTCAAAGGATGAGGTGAATAGGAATAACAAGCTGGTGCAAAATCCTGGCTATTAGACCTGTTACCATATTACGCTGAATAAAACCATTTAGGAGACTACAGTAGTTTAAAATCCTTTACTACTGTAGTCTCCTCCTTTTAATTTCGGCTTTCAAGGATCTTCCCGGCCATATGAAACCGCTTTATTTTTACCTGATCATTGCCTGCTGCGCGTTTACTGTTTCTTGCAGACAACAATCTGTTGCGCCACCCGATTATGAGCTGGCGGCCACTTGGGCTGATATGGCCAACTATATCACAAAAAATACCCCTTCCAATTCACCAACTTTTGCATCCCGCTGTTTTGGATACATTGGCCTTACTATGTACGAATCGGTGGTCAATGGGTCTTCCGAATATCGATCGATAGCACAGCAACTTAATAGCCTTGGCAGCCTGCCGCGACCCGATACCAGCCTTACTTTTAACTGGCCCATGGCATTGAATGCAGGCCAGGCAGAGATATTGCGGCTTATTTATGTGCAGACTTCCGACGAGAATAAACGTAAAATTGATTCACTGGAACAAACCATGCAGCAAAGACTGCAAACCATACAACCCGATACAGTTGTCGTGAACCGATCAGTTGCTTATGGCAAAACCATTGCCCAAAAGATATTCAACTGGTCTACCACCGACGGCGGGCACCGTGCTTACCTGAAGAATTTTGATAAAACATTGGTATTTGAGCAGAAACCAGGTTCTTGGAAACCACCATTATTCGCCCAATCGTTCAGCCATTTTCCATTGCATCCGCATTGGGGAAAGAACCGGACTTTTCTTGCCATCGATTCGGCAATAGAGGCACCTGCTTTTATCCCGTTTGATACTACATCCGGATCGCCCTACTACCAGCAATTTAAGCAGGTGTATGAAAAAGAACATGTTTTAACACAACAGGAAAAAGAAGCAGCTATATGGTGGAGTGATGATCCGGATGTTACTTTTACGCCACCTGGCCATTCTTATTACCTTGCCACCATTGCTGTTCGTAAAGTCAGGCCCAACCTGCCGAAAGCCGCCGCTACCTATGCACAAGTGGGAATGGCGGTTGCAGATGCTTTCCGCAATTGCTGGAAATGGAAGTACCAATTTTTTACAGAAAGAGCTAATACTTTTATTCCCGCACACATAGACGCACATTGGGAATCGTTTTGGCCCGACCCACCCTTTCCTGCCTTTCCTTCTGGCCACGCTATACAGGCAGGGGCTGCTGCAGCCGTATTGACAGCATTATACGGCGACCATTTTGAATTCATCGACAGTGCTCATGTTGGAAGACCCCGGGATGAAATCAGGAATACCGATTTCAAAGCGAGGCACTTCGCGTCGTTCTTTGCAGCGGCGGAAGAAACGGCTATGTCGAGATTTTATGGTGGGATACACACGCCACAGGATAACCAGAGAGGTTTGGAAAAAGGAATCCTTATCGGAAACAATATTAACCATTTGAAATGGAAAAAATAAAGACCAGGTGCCTGTTGTTGTTGCTGTGTATTCATACAGCCGCCTGGAGCCAGACACACTTTACCGATGTAACTGCTACTGCAGGCATTCATCATGTATTTAAGGTACATGAAGGCATGTTTGGCGGCGGTGCCTGTGTAATAGATTTCAACAACGATGGTTTTGAAGATATATACATCACCGGTGGTACGAATGACGATGTATTGTATAAGAATAACGGAGATGGCACCTTCACCAATGTATTTGAGAAGTCGGGTCTGACTATAACGAAGAATTATGTAACCCAGGGCGTAACCAGTGCAGACGTGAACAGGGATGGGTTTACCGACCTGTTTATTACCACCATTACCCGGCGCGACAGGAAGGAGAGGATACCGAGGTCCATCAACCTGCTTTTCCTCAATAATGGCAACGGCACTTTCCGCGATGCCACCAAAGAATACGGACTCGACAAGATGTTGTCCTTCAGCACCGCTGCCAGTTTCGGTGACTTTAATGCCGATGGATGGCCAGACCTCTATGTGGGTAATTATTTTAATGAGTTTGAGGGGACGTTGAGTAAAGTAACTGATGCCACAGTGGTGGGCGCCAACCAGATTGCCAAAGGATATTTATTGCTGAATGAAAATGGTAAACATTTTCGGGACGTATATGA
>Ga0114932_10000332_pt1 | contig 55670 bp, 35 predicted proteins | sample 2SBtaG_2_FD_87286 | JGI IMG/M metagenome (GOLD analysis project Ga0114932, IMG submission 87286) | Deep subsurface microbial communities from Kolumbo volcano to uncover new lineages of life (NeLLi) - 2SBTROV12_ACTIVE470 metaG | ecosystem: Environmental > Aquatic > Marine > Volcanic ...
CCGAGGTCGAGCCGTTCTACACCTCGTGGAAGGACGGTGGGTCCGGCGCGTTCGGCGACCACCTCAAAGGTCAGCGTCGGGAAGTCGCGAGCGCGCTGCTCAACGTGACGGATCGGCGTGCTGCCCGCGCTCAGACACGTTCGGTGCGCAAAGCTTACGACAAGCTGCGGCCCTCAGCGGCGGGCCATGTCGAGGACGCGATCGACGGTATGGGCGCCATCCTGCAGCGTCATTTGAACGCGTAGGCCCCCGCGCTATCACCCGGCCCGGATGCCCCAGAGCAGCGGCCCGAACGCCACCGTCAGCAACGTCACAGTCAACACCGAAATCGGCACGATCAGCCGCTCGTGGCGGCGCACGAAGCTTGCGTCTGCGGGTATCTCTTCGAGTTCATCGTATTCGGGCAGGTGCATCACGACCTGGCGGGCCAAAAGGTGGTTGAGCGCAACCGGTGGCGTGAGGTAGCCGAGCTCGAACGAGACGAGCGCTGTCATCCAGAAGTTCAGCGGATGGATGCCGTTGGCCTTGGCGATCGGATACAGCGTCACGCTCACGAGGATGACGGCGCCGTATGGGTCCATGACCATGCCGATGAGCACCAGGACGACCATCAGCATCGCCATCGCAAGCAGCGGCGAGCCCACCGAATGCGGGAACATCTCGACGATCTCGGCGCGTTCGATGACGCCGCCGAGGCACGCTGACAGACCCATGAGCATCAGCAGCGCGCCGATATGGGTGCCGGTATCCAGCGACGTTTCGGGGCGCCTGGGCAGGAGTTTTCCGGCGCGACGGCTCGTGAACTTGTCCCACGGCATGATGATGAGCATCGCGACAGGCAGGACGTACGGCGCGGTGTGCTCGTCGAGCGCGGCGTTGAGGACGAAGTAGAAGAAGGCGACGACCGTGATGGCGAGGCCGAAGTAGGGGACCAGGCGCTTGCCGGCTGCCATCGAGTTGCTGAATGCGCCGCGGCCCGGTGAAAACGCCCATGAGGACTGTCGCAGCACGAACGACACGGCGGCGAACACGAAGGTGGTCAGCGCAAAGACCCGCCAACCCCAGTAGAAGAGCTCATCGGTCGTCACGTCAAGGTTGATAGATGCGACGATAACCACCAGCAAACAGGGCGGAAGAACGACCCCGAGGCTGCCGCTCATTGCGGTCGCGGCGAGGGCGCGTTGTTGGCTCGCACCGGAACGACGCAGCTCGGTGTAAATCGTCGCTCCGAGGGCCAGCACGAGAATGCCGGATGCGCCGCTGTAGGCTGTCGGAACGGCGGCGAGGACGACGACGATGACGGCGAACACGTCCGGTGGCAGCTTCAGTGGGCGCAGCATGTCGAACATGAGCTCGCCGAGGCGCGTGTCGCGCAGCAACATGCCGGTCCAGAGGTACAAGCCGACCTGGATGTAGAGGATCGAAAACTCAGTGATCTTGTTGAGGTAGATGGCGATGCCGGCTGGGTGACCCTCGACCGCGAGGAAGTAGACGCCGCTGATCACGGCCATCCATGCGTACAGGGGAACGCACGCCAAGGCGGCGCCGAAGCTGAGCTTCTCGTCGGTGTCGGAGCGAACCGGACGCGCGATGTGCCCGAGGTTGATGAGAATCAAGACGCCCATGCCCAACGCCCACAGCACTTGCCGGTCCTTGTCGGCGCCGTCGGCGAGCGTGCGCATGTGCCACGAGGACGCCCCGATGAACGCGTTGCCGATGAGCTGAACGCCGTTGGAGATGCGGTCGCCGAGCGCGGTTCGTGGGTTGCGTAGCGAGATGTGGTGGCGGCGCAGCGTCGTGATGAACGCCGAAATCAGCAACAGCAGCACCATCACGGTGGGCGTCCAGCCGATGCCGGTTTCCGAGGCCTTCGCGAGCTTGCGTTCGAGGCGACAGAACGTGCGCAGGCCGTCGGTCATCACCGGCTTCGTCGGCACCGCTGCGGAGGCTACTGCTGCGGCTGCTCCGTCGTCGCTGGGTGGTTCGCCGGCTGCCGCATTGTCGCCAGCAGGTGGGTCGCTGCCCGATGTCGCTTCGCCCGGTTCGGCGATCTCGTCCAGCGCCGCGTCCAGGTCATCGAGCTCGTCGTCGCCGGCGCTGGCGGTGTCGGCGGGGGTTGCCTTTGCCGCTGCTGGAGCCTCAGCGGGCTTTTCGTCGTCGTCGCCGAGCTCATCGTCGAGCGCGCTGTCCAGCAGGTCGTCTTCCTCAGATGCCGCGGCGGCCTTCTTGTCCGCTTTGGCCTCGGCGGCGTCATCGTCACCGTCATCGAGCGCGTCGTCGAGCAGGTCGTCGTCATCGCCCGCGGCACCTTTGTCGCCGCCCTTCTTGGCGCTGTCGCTGTCGCCCTGCCCGGACATCGCGGACGTCTCGGGCTCGTCGGGTTCTTCTTCAACGCATCCGGAACGGGCCAGCGCATAACCGGGCCACACGCTGTCTCCCCAAACCAGCATCTGCGCGTGAAGAAGCTGTCCACATGCCAGGGTCAGCGGCGCGAGGAGGAGGAGAAGGACAGCAAGCGCGCCGCCACGTCGATGCATCGTCACTCTCCGACGTCTTCGAGCAGGTCGGCGTCATCGCTGTCGTCGACGGGCTTTTCGGGCAGCGGGCCCAGCTCGCCGGTGGGGCCGCGATAGCCTTTTTCGCGCATCCAGATGAGATCGCTTTGGTGGCGGACCATCGTCATCGCGTAGGAGTCGAGCAGTCGATACTGCTTGTGCGCCTTCTTGGACTCGAGCGCCTTGCCGAAGCCGACGATCGCGGCTCGTGTCTTTGCTTCGTCGCCGCTCGACGCCAGGAACAGCACCTGCATGGCGCGCGAGAGCCGTAGACCGGCCTTGTCGCCGATCGCGACGGACTTGGTCAGGACATCGGCGGGGTTGGTGCCCTTGGGAGCGCTCCCCGGGACGGTGCCCCAGACAACCGCGGCCATCGCGTTGGGCACGCCAAACCACTTGCCGTTGTCCAGGCATTTGGCGGTGCGTTCGACCGTCCGCGGAATAGCCATCGAGATACCGGCGCCGCCGCGTGCCGCACGGTCGTGCATGACGGCCATGAGGCCCGAGGACAGGCCGAGGAGCAGCTGAATCTCGTTTTCTTCGTCGATCTCCGGGCACTCGCCGCCGAGCTTGCCGAACGCCGACTCCGCGCGAGCGAACGCCGCTCCGAAGCGCTTGGCGGCGACGAGATGGGCTCGCTCACTGCGCAGCTGGGCATCTTTGGCTTCGTCGGCTCGCCCTGCCCGTACGGCTCCCTCGTAGGCGAGATCCGCCTCCCAGGCCTGGGCCTCGGCGCACATGCCAGCGCCCACATTGGCGATCAACGCGGCGAGGTCGGGTCGGTCGCTCACCCGCTCGAACGACGACATGAACGTGCCAAACGCACCGCCGGTGCGACATGCAAGGCCGATATCATCGGTGGCGAGCAGGTACGGGCCCATGTGGTCGGTGGCATATCCGGACATGACCGTGCCGGTTTGCCCGTACAGAAAACCGCTGCAGCCGCCGAGAAGGGCGGCTGCGAGCAGAGCGAAAACGATCTTGTGGAAGGCCTTCCCGGGAGCGGGCCGGCCGTGCGCGTTGATCACTCGAGCTTCTCCTTGCACTCCCGGGCGCCCGGGTTGCTCTTGCATCGAATCTTGCGCATCAAGCGCAGCACGCCACCGTGGTAGACGCCTTTCTTGCGCAGCTTGATGCGCGTCGCCCGCAGCTTCTCATCGTATGCGGGTCGATCCGCGGCGGCGATCTTGATCCAGTACTTGGCGGGCAGCGCTTTCTCGGCCCGGCGCGCCATCTTGAGACCGGAATCGAACTTGCTGGCGCCCCACTTGCGCGACTTCTGGCCGAAGCCAGCGGGCATGTCGGCAGTGCGCGTGATGACCTGGAACGTAAGCTGGCCAAGGGCGTATTTCACGACGCCGCCGCCGCGCTTCATGCCTTTTTGCAGCTCGAGCGGCTTGAACGCGGTCGCCGGGGCATAACACGCGTCGGCGCGGCCGTTGTTGAAGATGCCGGCGAACGTGCCTACCTCGGCGGGGACCATGGCGGCGCCGACGGTGTCGACCATCACCCGACCGGGCTTGTCGTGGATCAGCGTCGCGATGCGCTTACCGGCGAGCTTGGACATCGTGTTGTTTTTCTTGTTGCGCAGCAGCAGGTAGACGGCGCCACCCGGGAGGATCGCGGCCGTCTCGTATTTGCCCTGCACCACGAGCTTTTTCAGCTTCGGGTTGGCGAGCACACGGATGGCTTTCTTGAGCATCCGGTAGTCGGGGAGCGCGCCGATCGCCTCCAGCGTGCCGGTCGCCTTGACGAAAGCCCGGGCGCGGAGGCTGGTGAGCAACACCGACTGGCACTGGCCAGCCTTGAAGTCGTTGGTTGCGACGACCTCATTTGTGTACGCCTTCAGCTTGAAACGGACGCCCCAAGCAAGGGCCGCAGCCTGGTATTCGGTGGCGAAGCGGAACAAGTCGCCGTGTGTCCCGGACGGATCGAACACGCACATGACCTTGTTGGCTGGCGCCGCGGCTGCCGCGACCGGGACCACAGTGGCGAGCGCTGCGACGATGCATATCGCCGCGATGAGAGACTTGTTCATCGGGTTCTCCTCGGATTTGCGCGGCGGACCGTCGAGAAACGGAGCGACCGCTGCGGCGTCTGGGGCCGGTTCTTGCTACAGCAACGAAGGGCATGGCGCAATCGCTACGCCCCATTGGACGCACCAGCGTCACCGATATTCGCGAGAATCGGGATCGGTTATCAGGCTCGGACGGCGTCGTACTGTTCGCGGGCTTTTGTCTCGAGTCCGTCGTCGCCGATGTGCCGGGCGATCGCGAGCGCTTCGTTGAAGCATCGCGCGGCGTCGCCGAATTCGCCTTCATCCCGTTGCAGCCGCCCCAGGTCGAGCAGCACGACAGCCTCGCGGCGCTTGTCGTTGAACGCTCGAAATACGCGCTTTGCCCATCGAAGGTCGTCGCCGGCTTTTGCGGGGTAATCGAGGTCGAGCCGCACGCGCCCGAGCGCCGCGGTGGCCACAGCTTCCGTGTGCTGAAAACCGGCGTCGCGCAGCAGCTTCTGAGCGGTTTGCAGGCACGATTCCGCCGTTTCGAGTCGGTGGTGCAGCTGCGAGGTCTTGCCGAGGCCGATGTACGCCACGCCGAGCTGGCGGCGCGCGTTGGTGTGATTGAGGAGATGGACCGCGCGCCGATAACAGTCCCGAGCCTTGGCGTACTCACGAACATGCTGGTGCCATTCACCACGTGCGGTTTCGACATGGCCCACCAGCCGGACATCGCCGTCGGCATCGGCGAGCATCCCAGCAGCATCGAGCAGGCGTTTGTCATCGCGCGTTCCACCGAGGGCGAGAGAAGCCCGGACACGCGCCACGAGCGCGCTGGCCAGCAGGGACGGGTCCACGTCGAGTCGCTCAGCAGCGCGAATTGCCTTGTCGAGCAGCTTTGCGTGTTCGTCGTAGCGGCTTCGAAGCACGGCGACGGGTTCGAGCGCGAGGGAAGCGCGCAGGGCCCGGGTGGCGCTCTTGACGGTGGGCGGCCGCACGCGGAGCGCGCGATGCTGGATCGCGGTGAGATTGGGGAGCTCGAGCCGCAGATCGCGGAAGAATTCGATTCCGCCGGCCTTGAAGCATTCTTCGGCCACGCGGTCGGCCAGGGCGAGGTGGTAGTCGGCATGGCGACGCATGACCATGCCAGCGTCGCGGCGATCGATGAGCCTCTCGCGGGCAAAACCGGTCGCGATACGCACGACACGGTAGCGCAGATGGCCGGGGTGCTCGCCCGGTTCGTAGGCCTGCAGCAACGAGCGCTGGCGCAGCGACGCGAGGACCTCAAAGACCTGGGCCTTGGCGCCGACAGCGTCTCCCATCACGGCGACCGCGGCGTCGGACGTGAACCCGCCGTGGAACACGCTGCTGATCGCGAACGCCGCCCGCTCGCTTTCGCCCAACCGCTGCCAAGACCATCGCACGGCCGCGCTGAGCGTTTCGCGCCCCAACGCCGTGGCGTCGCGCGACTTGCCGGTCAGCTTGGTCAGCCCGCGCAGGTCGCCGGCATCGCCCGATTCGGCCAAACGCGCGGCAGCGATCTCGATCGCCTGCGGATTGCCCGACAGCGACCGCACCATCTCGATGAGGACCGCTGCGTTCTGCGCGGAGAATTCGAAGTTCGGCCGCCTCTCCTGCACGCGCGCCACTACGAGTTGAATTGCGGGCGACTCGGCCGCGTCGTCTGGGCCGTCCGGTAGAGCGATGCCCCGAAGTCCCACGGTCTCGGCCTTCATCGACCCGAGCGCCACGCGCGACGTGACCACGATCTCGAGATCCGGCGCTTGCTTGATCCACGATTCGAGCACGCGGTCGATCGAGCTTCGCGCGACGTCCAGCCCGTCGATGATCAGCAATATCGCCCCGCGCGCTTCAAGCGCTTCGCCGATCTGTTCGACCTCGCGGCTTTGCTGAGCGGCCTTGCTCGGCAGCCCGAGCACCTCCGCCACCGAACGACAGATCTCCGAATCTCGTTCGTCGCGGCTTGCGTCGCACAGCCAGACCCCGCCGGGCGGCCGGTCCTTTTCGAGCCTTTGTCGGCCGTACGCCATGGCTACTGTCGTTTTTCCGACGCCAGCTGGGCCGTGTACCGACACAAGCTGCATTCCGCGGCTGAAGATGCGGTCAACCTTCTCGAGCTCGCCATCACGGCCAAAGATCTGGTCGAACGTCGGCGGCAGGTTGCTGTGCCGGGCGATGATCGACTGAAGCGCGCGGAAGCGGTCTTCGGTGAGCACCTGTTCGGTGCCGGGCGGCAGCACGACCTGTTCGGCTGCGCTGGTGCGTGCGCGTGAGACGGCGCTGGGCGCGGAGGTGTGGCTGCGACGTGTCGTTCGCTTCGACCGCGCGCGAGAGACGACGGAATGCGGTGCTGTCACGCCGCCGGCCGATGCAACCTCTGTCTGCCGGCTGTGCGGGCGGATCTGGATCTGGCCCGAGGACGAGTCCAACCGCGACACCTGGGCAAACCGCGGCGAGCGCAGAAAGTGCGGACGGTAGTGGGCCTCGAGCCAGTCGGTCAGTTGCTCGACGGGATCGGAGGTTGCGTACCGTTCCAGCCACCATTCCAATGCCCGCGCCATGTCACCGGCGCTGTCGAAGCGGTCGTTGGGCACCTTCTCCAACGCGCGCAGGACGATGAGATCCAGCGACGCGTTGACCGCCGAGTTCTCCCAAGAAGGGGGCCGCGTGACCTCGTGAGCGATGCGCTCCATCACACGGGCATCGTTTCGATCACCGTAGAGGCGCTTATACGTCACAAGCTCGTAGAGACAGACCCCGAGCGAGAACACGTCGGATCGAATGTCGACACTCTTGCCGAGGCATTGCTCGGGTGACATGTAGTCGAGCGTGCCCTTTCGGACGCCAGGCCGCGTAAGTTCCTGCCTGATGGTCGCCTTGGCGCAGCCAAAGTCGGTGATCTTGACTTCACCTGCCCAGCTCAGCAGCACGTTGTCGGGCTTGACATCGCGATGAACGATGCCGAGCGACTCGCCCGTCTTGCCATCGGCGCGGCCGTGCGCGTATTCAAGCGCCCGGGCGACCTGGGCCGCGATATGCACCCCCGCTTCCATCGGGATGTTCTGGCGAATCCGCAACGCGAAGTCGAAGATCTCGCCGAGACTGTCGCAGTCGACGCGCTCCATCACCATCGACCAACGCTCGGCGATGCGCTCGAGGTAATGGACGCGGACGATGCCGGGGTGATCGAGCGCGGCCATCAAGCGCGCTTCGGTCACGAACATGTCGATCGACTCGCTGTGTTGCTCCAGATGCTCGTGCAGGCGCTTGATCACGAGCGAGGGTTCGGAGTCGTCGCCGATCTCGGACGCGAGGAAGACCTCCGCGAATCCGCCATCGCCCACACGGTCGAACAGCACGTAGTTGCCGAACACGGAGGCGTCGCCGTTCGCGAGCCCTTGATGGGCCGCCGGTTGCGATGTCGTAGCAGGTCCAGTCGCCAACCTTCCTCCCGGGGCAGCAATGATCTTTGCGGTTGCAACGCCAATTGTCACCACAAATGCCTGTCACGCACACGTTTTTCAACTTGCATTGGGCCGGCTGGAACACGACACTGCTCGCGCGCCCCAGTGCATGCCTGTGTGCCTGACGTCGGAGAGACCAAGATGCCCGTGTTCCATGCCGTTTCCGGTACGCCGCTCGCGCTCACCGTCGAGCGCGCGCAGATGCAGCAGCGACGTCTCCCGGTCTGGGTCGTCGCAATCGCCGTCGCGACGCTGCTGGGCGCGTGCGGGACGAGCAACACGGGGCAATTCCCCGCTCCCGGCAACACCGGGTTCAAAACGCCGGACACCAACGCGACCGACAACGGCTCCAGTACGTCGTCCGGCGGGCAGCAAGACACGGGCGCAGCGTCCAGCGGCACCGACACCGGCACGTCGAGTGGCAGCAGCGGCAACGCCGACACGAGCGGCTCGACCAGTGGTAGCGGTGGCGATACCGGCGGATCGACGAGCGGCAGCGGTGGCGACGACGCGGGCACCGGCGCAAGCAACGACACCGGCGGCAACTCCAGCGGCGGCGGCACACCCGACGCCGGTTCGAGCGGCGGCGCACCGGACAGCGGCGGCAGCAGCGGCACAGTCCAAGACACAGGGACGAGCAGCGGTGGCACGCCCGACGCGGGCCCGCAGGATTCCGGCAACGTCAACAACCCCAAGGACACCGTCCAGGACACGGGCGGCGGCGGCACCTTCGCCAAGGACGTCCCCTGGGGCAGCAAGCCCGACGCCAAGCCGTTCGATGCCGGCCTCAACTACAAGGACATCAAGGATACAGGCGTTACCGGCACGATCCCGGGGCTCTGCACGCCGAAGATCGCGCAGTACAACATCGAGGATAAGAAGACCGGCGGCAAAGTGGACGTGATCTTCTTCATCGACACGTCCGGCTCCATGTCGGCCGAGGCCAAGTGGATCAACAGCAACCTGAACAGCTTCGCGTCTTACATCGCCGCCAAGAAGCTCGACTACCGCATCGTGCTCGTCGGCAAGTCGACCGGCTGCTGCAAAGTCAGCCCGACGCTCGGCAACTGGCTGCAGCCCGGCACCTTCATGCACGTCCAGAAGGTCATCTACTCGACCGACGGCCTGAAGAAGCTCGCCCACCAGCAGTACATGTACATCAACTCGTTCAAGGCGTTCTTGCGGCCCGACGCGTCCAAGAACTGGGTTGCGGTCACCGACGATGACTCGCTGCAGATGACCTCGACGGACTTCCACAACCGCATCATGCAGATCAAACACCCGAGCAACCCAGCCGGCCCGTCCCTGTTCAAGGACTACTTGTTCCACAGCATCGTCGCGTGGGGCCCGATGGCGTTCAAGGGCTGCAGCACCGGCGCGCGTATCGGCAAGCAGTACCTCAACCTGACCGCCAAGACCGGCGGCGTGAAGGCCAAGATTTGCGACCAGAACTGGAACCCGATCTTCGCCAACATCGCCAAGGGCGTGATCAAGAGCGCCAAGCCCGGCTGCACGTACCCGGTCGCGTTCTTCAAGAACGAGACGGCGACCAACGGCTTCGACCTCAAGTACATCGCCAAGGATGACGAGTACGACATCAAGCCGGCGAAGAACAACGTGTGCCCGGCCAATGGCCAGGGCTTCGTCTACGACAAGTGGCCCAACCCCAAGAAGATCACCATTTGCCCCACCAGCTGCCAGCAGCTCAAGGGTGGCGGCAACTTGGTGTTCAACCATGGGTGCCTGTAATTGGGGGGAGCCTGTAATCCAATATTGGATTGTCTTTGCAGACGGCCGGCACAAGGGGGAAGGAACCAAATAGGAGAGGGCATTTTATGGGAGTCGCCGTTTGGTGAGTTCCGGTCCTTGCATCTCCTGATTTGGCGGACTGCCCTCTCCTAAGTGTTTCCTTCCCCCTTGGACCCCCATCCTCCTTTTACCTCACCCGCCCGCTGGGTTTTGTTTGGGCGGGGCCGCCTTCGGCGTCTGGCTTCGCTCGTTTGACGGTCACCGCGTCGATCATCGGATCGTCGAGGCTGATTGGAGGGTTTGTCGCGTTTTCGGCGGCGGATCGGGGGGCATTTTTGAGGCCATATGCCTCTGCGCGGCTCGTAGAGGCTCACAGAGCCGTTTTTGCCATGGGGCTTGGTATCAATAGCCTTGTGCCGTGATCGGCCAGTAGAACCGGTTCTACGGGCGAACGGCCAACCGACGCGCGTCTGCGACTTTCCGCGCTCCGAGTTCCCACGCGCAATCCGTCACGGCAACGACGGCAACGGCGGCTGCGAGGCGCAGCAGTGGTCGGGCACCTCTACCGCACCACAACCACGATGGCCCGGCGCTCGCCTACAAACCAGCCGATCGGTGCGCCGTCGTCTTTGATGAGTTGCCAAACGTGCCCGACAGTGGTCAGCGCCGCGTACGTGCCCGATGGCGCGATCCTGCCCATGTCGACGGCCTTCCCGCCCGCCGTGAGCCACGTCACGCGCACCGCCTCGTTAGTCAGGTTCCGGACCTCGATTCGGGTGTCGGTTGATGGCCGCTCCAAGACATAAAGTTCGCCGCGTTGCCGATGACGACGGAACCTTCCCGCCCGCGGAGCGCTTGTGCACGCGCATCGGCTGGTCCACCCGCAGCATCGTGCCCACGGTCATCGCTGTGACCTCGCATCTTCGCCACGTATGTCGCACCTGGAACCCCCGGCGTGTGCCACTGCAGCCATATTGGAAACCGGCGCAGCGAGCGGACAATCGGCGGGGGCAGCCGCGAGGCAACGTCGGCGAGCTGCGACCTCAGCAGCTTCTCGGCCGCCGGACCCACGGTCGCGTGCTCCGCAACGTCGGTCGCGATGAAGACGTCAAACCCGTGTATCTGGCGCTTGAGGTACCGTTGGCCTTGCTGCGCGACGACAATCGCACCACCCGAGGCTGCAGACCGCACTTCGCTGGCACAACAGCCCGCGCCGAAAGAGCTCGCAACCGCCACGAACGAAGCGACGGCAACGTGCGTGAGTATCGGTGTCGTCGGGCGTGTCGTGGGAGCAAGCACCCGGCGAGTCTATCAAGCCGACAGGGCGACAACCCAGCGTGCCGCAATCGCCCGTTCTGGATCGCCAGCGCGACGGGAAACCGACGTTTACGCTCCTGTTCAGATAGGCGAGCTGTGGAATCACGGGCCGGGTTATTATAGAATATAGAACGAGAGGTCGAATCTACCATCAGCGTAGTAACCTACGGCTGGAGAGGGATCTGCTGCCGGAGAACATGACATGGCACTCAGCATCAAGAACCCGCGCGCGGACAAGTTGGCGCGGCAACTCGCGGAAGTGACAGGGGAGTCGCTCACGGAGGCCATCGTTGTCGCGTTGGAGGAGCGGCTGGCAAGGGAGCGTGGGGGCAATCGGCCGGTGCCCTTGGCTGACAGACTGCTGGCGATCGGGCGGCGGGCGAGCGCGTTCGACAAAGGGTCGAGCTGCGACGGAGCGCCTGGCGCAGTCACGTACGACGACAACGGGTTGTCCACCTGATGGTCATCGACACCTCAGCGCTGGTCGCCATCCTGGCTATGGAACCTGAAGCGGCGGCGTTGTCCGCGGCGATCGAACGTGACCCACGCCGCTTGTTGTCGGCGGGAACGCTGCAAGAGGCTCGGATGGTGGTGGCCGTCCGATTCGGTGAGCCGCGAGTCGGGGAGCTTGAGCTGCTATTGCACGAGATCGAGGTCGAGGTCGTCGCTGTGACCGACGAGCTTGCGCAGTGGGCGTTCGTCGTGTGGCAGCGGTGGGGGAAAGGGCGGCACCCCGCGGGTTTGAACTACGGCGACTGTTTTGCCGCAGCGTTGGCGTTGCAGACCCGCGAGCCGCTGTTGTTCAAGGGCAAGGACTTCGCGCACCCCGACGTGACCGCTGACATCGCGCCCGTTCGGTAGGTCGAGAAGGCCAGCAGACCCATCAATCAGCCTCGACGATCCGATCATCGACGCGATGACCGTCAAACGAGCGAAGCCGGACGCCGAAGGCGGACCCGCCAGACAAAACCCAGCGGGCGGGTGAGGTAAAAGGAGGATGGGGGTCCAAGGGGGAAGGAAACATTTAGGAGAGGGCAGTCCGCCAAACCAGGAGACGCAAGGACCAGAAATCACCAACCGGCGATCCCCCATAAAATGCCCTCTCCTATTTGGTTCCTTCCCCCTTGTGCGAAGCACCTGCAAGACGCATTCCCAATGAATTCATGATCTAAGGAGCAAATTCCTTGTATCCAAAACTCTTTTGGATAGCAAAGAGCACCCCCTTCATCGCGTTGCGACGCCAAGAATCACTCTTGATCTTCACCGCCTCCGACGAAGTCGAAAGAAACCCCGGAAACGTCATACACCCGTTGGCTTTCACCGATTTCAGGATTCCAAAGGCGCTGCTCTTGAGCAGCCCGCGGTTCTTGAGGCCCGAGACCTTGGCGACCTGGTCCTGGACGAGCTGACAGAAGCTCTTCGCGCCCGTCTTGTAGTAGTAGGTCGATACGCCGTACGCGTTGCCGCCGCTGAACGCGTTGATGAACACCGAGACATGACGGTGCGAGCCAGCGTTGTTGCAGATGGCTGCGCGCTGCGCGATCGACATCGTCTTGTCGGACGTTCGCGTCATCACGACCTTCCAGTTGCCGCCGCCTGACGTCTTGGCCGTATCCTTATCGAGCCAGCTTTGCAGGTGTTTGGCGAACGACAGGTTGATGTCTTTGCCCTTTACGCCGAAATGCGACGGGCCTACCTCCGTGCCTCCGAAGCCCGCATCGACGCAGATTGTGTACTTCGGCTGCGTCTTGCAGACGTTGCCCGAACACCCACCCGTGCATGTGGAGCAACTGTAGTTGGAGCCCGCGCTGCATTTTTGGTTGGTGCCGCACGTCTTGACGACGCCCTTGTTCACCGGTTTTAGCGCGCCGCTGCATGACGCCGACGTGCCGCTGCAGTGCCGCCAATGCTCGAGCTTGCTGACTTTGCCGCTACAGACCCCGCTGCACGAGTAGGTGGTCTTCTCGGCCTTGGCGCCGCACTTGGTGGCCGATGACCGGAAGCTGCAGCCGTCGCAGCAGGGCCCACTGGTACATTGGGGCGTCTTGGCGCTGCACTTGCCCCACACGCCCTTGCTGCAGGTCCGCACGCCTTTGCCACACGAGGTCGTGCAGTCCTGGGTCAGGTTCTCGTCGGTGGAGCCGTCGCAATCGTTGTCGACGTTGTCGCATTTTTCAGCCGCGGCGCCCTTGGGAGTTGCGTTGCAGATGACGCCCTGTGCGTGGGGCGCGCAGACAAAAACGCCGGTGGCCTTGCACGCGCCCTTGCCCGCCGTGCAGCTGTCGCCAAGGCCGGTGAAGTCCTCGTCGGTTTTTCCGTCGCAGTCGTTGTCGGCGCCGTCGCACGCTTCGGTCCCAACCTTGACCGCCTTGACGCTGCACTGCGCGCCAGTGCCGTCCGCTGTGCAGACGACCTTGCCGAACTTCTTGCAGGCGCCTGAACCGCTGTCACATGCCTTGCCGAGACCCCAGAGCTCATCGGTCTTGCCGTTGCAGTCGTTGTCCGCGCCGTCGCACGCCTCGCTCTTGCCGGGGAACGCCGCCTTGTTGCCGTCATCACAATCGCCGGAGAGCGCCGCGTTGAACTCGGAATTCGGCTTGCACAGACATGCCTTCTTGGCCTTGTTGCCCCAGCCGTCCTTGTCCAGGTCCTGGTAGAGCGCCTTGCAGCCCTTGGCGTCGGCTTCGTCCGTCTGGCCATCGCCGTCGTTGTCCTTGCCATCGCAAACTTCGACCGGCCCGCCGCTGGATCCCGAACTCGACCCCGATCCCGACCCCGATCCCGACCCCGAACCCGATCCCGAACTCGACGTCGAACCCGATCCCGAACTCGACGTCGAACCCGATCCCGAACTCGACGTCGAGCTGGCACCCGATCCCGAACTCGACGTCGAACTGGCACCCGATCCGGAGCTCGACGTCGACCCACCGGAGCTCGAAGCGCCCGCAGCGGTGTCTTCGCCCGCGTCTTGGCCAGCCGTCCCTGCGTCGAGGATCCCGCCCGAAGACGACCCGCTCGCGCCTGACGAACCGCTGCCGCCCGATGCGCCCACGTCGCCGCCCGCAAACGAGGTATTGCCATCGACGTTCGCGCCCGCGTCGTGTGGGCCCTGGCTTGTGCCGCTGCCACCGTCGGCGCTGTCACCACAGCCGACGGCCACTGCAAGGCTGAGTGTAAGCAGGCCCACGCATGCGCGCGCGCGAGAACTATTAACGGTGTGCTTTCGGTCTTGCGCGCAACGCGTGGCTTTCATGGCCCGCAAAGCTACCAAACCCGCGGCTGTCGCGCTTGTGGATGACGCCTGAATCGGTTCAGCGCGGGGTCGCAAGGCCCAGATTGACCTCGAAATAGATGAGCGCCAGCACCGCGAGACCGTAGAGAACGACCGTCGCCTGGAGCGATCGATTGCTCAGCAGCAGACGGGTGGGAGATCCGGCGTCGTCGCTCGTGTTGGCCACGAGGATCCAACGAAAGATGCCGAAGACGACAAACGGCAGCGTCAAGAGCAGACCGTCCGTGCGCAGGCGCGCGATGACCGCCGGGTCGATGGCGTACAGCGAGTAGCAGATGATCGTGACACCAGCCAACGACGCGATCGCGTTGTCGAGAAAGCTGATGCTGTAGGCGCCGAGGTTGCCGCGATGTTCCGCGGCGCTTTCCCCAAGCAGGGTTAGCTCGCCGCGGCGCTTGCCGAAACCGATGAGCAACGCGACGAAGAATGTGCACAAGAGCAGCCACGCGCTGATGCCGACCTCGATCGCCGTCGCCCCAACGGTCACACGCAATAGGAATCCGAACGCGATGATGAACACGTCGATGAGCACGATGTGCTTGAGCCGCGTCGAATAAAGCAGGTTCATGCCCACGTAGAACGCCAGCACAATCGCGGTCGCCTCGTTGAGCCACAGCCCCCCAGCGATCCCGGCCGGGCCGAGCACCGCCGCCATCATCAGCGCCGTGGACTTGCTGACAGCGCCCGACGCGATCGGTCGATTCTTCTTGCGCGGGTGCAGTCGGTCACGCTCGTAATCGGCGACATCATTGAGCAAGTAGATCGCGCTCGCCACGGCGCAGAACGCCGCGAACACCACCACCGAGCGCACGAGCATCTCGGTGTTGGTCAGCTGCCTCGAAAACACGAGCGCCGCGAACACGAAGCCGTTCTTGACCCATTGGTGCGGCCGCAGCGCTTGGAGGTGAGCGAACATGGGCCGAGAGTGCGCCAACGCCGTAACGGGGGCAAGATACGGGCGCCGCTACTTCTTCACCGGCTCGAACCCGAACGCGAACTCGAAGGGCAGCAGCTTGGGCAGCGGCTGACCGGGCTTGATTCCGAACACCGCCTTGAGCAGCGATGAAGCGCCCTGCTCGTCGATGCCGCCGACCGCAAAAAGGATGTCGAGCAGCGCCTTGGAGCCGACATTGCCCACCACCGAAGCGCCATCGAGGCTGGTGACTTCGCCCTTTTCGACCTTCACCAACCCGGAAAAACCCGCGTCGAGCATCGAGAGCGTCCCCTGCGGCGTGCCAGAGCTGTCTTCGATCACGATCGAGAATGACTTGCTGAACCCGGTGAATGTCAGCGCACCACCCGATCCGCCCTTGGCGTCCACTTTGCACGGGATCGATTGCTCGGTTTCGCCGTCGGGCACGTTGTTTGCGTTGCCGTCCTGGCCGACACGCAATGTGGTCGAGCCGTCTTTGGTCACGGTCGAAAAGCCCCACAGCAGGCGTGGCATGAAGTTGCTCAGCACGCCCGATGCGGTCGGGTGAGCCGGTTTGGTGAGCTTCGTCTTGTCTTTGTTCGTAAAAAACAGCTGCTTGGGTTTGTCCTTCCAGCTCTCTTTGAAGTCGCCGAAGGTCTTATCGGCAAGCACCTGTGCCTGTTTGTCGCGTCGGTGCCAGAAATGGCCGGTGTGGGTCTGTTCGAGGTAGCCGAACGGGTAGCTGGTCAGCGTCTTGGGCTTCTTCTCCGACAGGATGGCGGCCGGGTAGCGGTAGTCCTTCTCCTGCGCTGCGATGAGCTCCATGACCTTGGCGGTGATCCCGTTGGCCTTTTCGATCAGCGCCTTGGCCGTCTTCTTGGCGTTGTTCTTGATGTTCTCATCCGGTGCGACGACCGGCGACGCCTGGCGCGACAACTGCACCGCCTTGTGCCACGGCCGCATGGCTGCGACTGCGCCGTACAGGAGCTGGGTGTGTTCGATGCGCAGCACGTAGATTTGCAGCCCGCGCCGCATCTCGTTGAAGAGTCGCTTCTGTTGAGCGGTGCCGTCCGAGAGGCTCGCCGGGATGCTGCCCAGGAGGGCCTGGTACGCCGTGTGCATGGTCGCCAGCATGTCGAAGTCCTTCTTCTTCCACGCAGCGAACGCCTTGTTGTCCATCTTCAACACCTTGGGAAACGCCAGCTTCGGTCTTCGCGCGAGAATGCCCGCCTGTTCACCGATCTCGTCCTGGGCGAGCTCGCCGGCGAGGTAGAAGACGATGTCCGGGTTGTCCTCGTAGTAATGCTTGGCCTGTAGCTCCGACCACTTGTACAGCACGTCGGTCAGGTCGCCGCCCGGCCCGCTTGCCCGGCCCCCGAAGTGCTTCATCGCGTCGAGGTAATCTTGCCAGCCCGCGCCATCCCACGCGGCCGTCATGACGTAATGGTCGTACAGCCAATAGCCCCATTCCCGCCCGGTCGTGAACGTGATGTGCCCGGTGACGTCGTACTTGGGCAGGACCTTGGTGATGTCGTGCGCGCGCGACCATCCGGTGATCGGCAGCGCGAGCGGCATGTTGTTGTCAAAACCGAGCCACCACGCGGTCTCGGGGAAGTAGACCTGCTCGCGCTTGGTGCCGCCCTGCCCCGACGCAGCCTTCATGAAGTCCTGCTTGGCGCTGAAATCTTTGCAATCGTAGACCGGCGCAGGGTGGTCGAGGTCGTAGAACATCGTGGTGTGCACCCATGCGCCGAGCTCCTTCTTGGCCTTGAGCGGCAGGTGATAGAAGTAGCCGCCCTTGTCGTCGTGCAGTGAACACGTCGTATGAATCCAGGCGTAGGGTTTGACCGGCGGCTTCTGGCTGCCGAGGTGGTCGACCGCGACGTCCAGCCACTTCATCACCCGCGCGTCTTCGGGTTTGGTGAACTCGCTCGTGCCGATCTGGAATGTGATGCGGCGCACGCCCGTCTTGAGCACCTCGTCGAGCCCGATGCGAATCTGCTTGTCGTCCGCGAGCACGTTGCCGCCGCCGTCCTTGCGGCTTTCGAGGATGAGCTTGAAGTTGTTTTGCTGCTGATCGGCGAACGAGACGACAAAGCCCGCCTCGATCCCGTGGTCGCGCGCCTCGTCGACGATTCCCTTGTAGTACGGCACCCACTTGGCCAGCGGCACTGTCTTGAGCATGTGAAACGTGAACGTGTTTTGGCGGTTTCGGGCGAGCCAGCGGACGTAGCGCGACGCCATCTTGCGGAACTTGGGATCGTCTTGGCGCAACAAGAAGTCCGACGCCGGCGTTGGGTGCTGGGTGTGCTCGTGCAAGCCGCGGACGGAAAATCGCGGCTTTTCGACCTTCGCGCCGGGGTAGAGGGGCAGTTTCAGCGTCGGGTTGCTTGGGAAAAAGGACTCTTCGGGATGGATGTAGCGGGCGCCGATGTCCCACGCGATGCGGTACAGGCCCCACATGCCGGCGGCTTCGTTGGCGGCCGTGACGTGCAACCCAGCTTTGCTGTCGCCCTCGAGCCACTTGTACTCGATGAAATGGCCTTGCTCTCCGGTCTTGGCGGCGTTGCTCTCGTTGGGCGTCACGACGATGACGTGGTCGGTCTTGGCGTTCGACACCGCGCCCTTGATAACGCTCGACGCGGTGGCTCCGGTGATCTTGGCGAACGCCTCGCTCAGGTCTTCCGCGGCGTGTTGCAGCCCGGTGCCGGCGTTGGCCGGGATGACGACCTGGACATTGACCTTGCCGTCCTTGGCGACGTTGAGCAGCTCAGCCAGGGCCTTCTTACCCTCCGGCGTGCAGCCGCCAGAAAGCAGGATCACCGCGCTGCAGAGCATCCCCACGGACACAACGAGGTGCTTGCGACGCGGACAAGTAACTGCGGAATTTTTCATGGTGACGTCCCTTTCCTGCGCGCTGGCCCTTCCTTCCGAACGCTCTCCCGGCGTACCTTCGGCGGTCCTGCGACTCGATTTGGTCGCGTCTTCGGCAGTCAAGGAGAAGTTATGCCAGCGCTCGGTCTCGAAACCAAAGTCGTTAACGCCGAGGTTCGGCAACGCACCGTGCAACGCTTCGCCGAGCTCGGGATCGCCCTTCCCAAGCTGTCATGGCTCGAAGATCCGCGGCGCATGCCAGCTTCTTTACGCGAACGGGTGGCCGAGGCCGACCCCGACGCCCCCGATCCGCTCAACCTGTTTCGGATCCATTGGTACAACAGCGCAGACCGCCGCGGACTCGCCGACGTTCCCGGCCATGTCGTGCTTCCGGAGTCGTTTACCGGCGTGAAGGCGCCCATCATCGTCGCTTTCGGCGAACGATTCCCGATGATCGCGGCCCACAAAGTGCTCGCTGCGTACGGATGCCTTGCTCCCCGCATCATCACCGGCCAATTCGACCCGACCAAACACAAGGCTATCTGGCCGTCGACCGGCAACTACTGCCGCGGCGGCGTCTCGGTGTCGCGGATCATGAACTGTCGCGGCGTCGCCATCTTGCCTGAGTTGATGAGCCGCGAGCGCTTCGACTGGCTCGACGAGTGGGTGCTCGAGGCCGACGATGTCGTGAAGACGCCGGGCAGTGAGTCCAACGTCAAAGAGATCTACGACAAGTGCAACGAGCTGTCGGCCGAACCTGACAACGTCATCTTCAACCAGTTCTGCGAGTTCGGCAACGCGCTCGTCCATTGGTTGGTCACCGGGCGCGCGCTCGGTCACGTGTACGAGCACCTTTCGGCCAGTCATCCCGCCGCGGCCGACCGCGGACTTTCGCTGTTTGGATACGTCTCAGCCACGGGCTCGGCCGGCACACTCGCGGCAGGTGACCGACTGAAGGACGACTTCGGCGCCAAGATCATCGCGGTCGAGGCCACCGAGTGCCCCACGCTGCTCAACAACGGGTTCGGCGAGCACAATATCCAGGGCATCGGCGACAAACACGTGCCGTACGTGCACAACGTCTTCAACACCGACCTGGTTGTCGGCATCTCCGACGCGGCTTCCGACAGCCTCTGGTACCTGGCCAACCACCCCGACGGCCTCGCCTACCTCGCACAACGACGCGGCGTACCCGCGGATGTGTTGGCCAGCTTTTCGTCTTTCGGGTTCTCCGGCTGGGCGAACGTGCTCGCCGCGATCAAGACCGCGAAGTATTTCGATCTCGGGCCCGACCAGGCGCTCATCACCGTCGCGACCGATGGTGCGGCGATGTACGGCACCGAAAAGCCGAAGCTGCTCGCGAAGCGGTTCGGCGGCCAGTTCGACACTGTTTCTGCTGCACAGGCGTTTGGTCAGCATGTGTTGGGCCAGGGCACCGGCGACATGGCTGAGCTTTCCCACCGCGACCGGGAACGCATCTTCAACCTCGGCTACTTCACCTGGGTCGAGCAGCAGGGCGTGTCGATCGAAGAATTCAACGCGCGCCGCGATCCGGTCTGGTGGCGGCGATTGCGCTCGGCCGTTGTCGCCTGGGATGCCATGATCGACGCGTTCAACGCGGACACGGGTGTCTTGGAGCGGACATGAGCGAACATCCCTTCCTTGCACACCGCACGGTGTTGTCCGCGTGGACGCGCGCGGTCGATGGCGGCATGTCGGGAGCGGAGTTCGAGGCGCTGGTTCTCGGCCTGGATGACGCTGTCAAGGCGGTCGACGGTCGCGGGATCGTGCGTTCACCGACCGTTTCCTTCGCGGCCGACGCCATCGGGGACGGGATCGCCGTGATCGGCAAGCTGGAGGCCTCGTCGGTCTCCGGCTCGCACAAATCGCGGCATCTTTTCGGGCTGATGGTCGGGTTGTTGGTCGACGAAAAGCTCGCGGGTGCCGGTGCCGGTGATGAGCGCGCCGGGCTCGCCATCGCCAGTTGTGGAAACGCCGCCCTTGCCGCTGCGGTGATCGCGCGCGCCGCCAAGTGGCCCATTGCGGTCTTCGTTCCGCCGGACGCTGCGGAGAGCACCGTCTCGCGTCTTGGCGCCCTCGGCGCCGAAATCGTCGCTTGCGAACGCCGCCCCTCCGAGCCCGGAGACCCCTGCGTCTTGCGTTTTCGCGAGGCGGTTGCGGCCGGTGCCATCGCTTTTTGTTGCCAGGGCACGGACAACGCCGAAACCCTCGACGGTGGCGCTGTGCTTGGGCGGGAGTTTGCCCAGGATCTGCTCGACGGCGACGAATCGGTCGATCATGTCTTTGTGCAGGTCGGCGGCGGTGCCTTGATGACCGGTGTTTGGCGCGGCATGCGGCACACGTTGATCGCAGCTGGCGCAAACCTGCCTCGCTTTCACGCGGTGCAAACTCTCGGCGGCTACCCGCTCGTGCGCGCCTGGCGCATCGCGATCGACGACGTCACGGCGCGTCTTGCAGGCGGTCTCGCGGCGGCGGCGGTCGATCCTCGATTCGCGGTCGAAGCGGCGGCAGGCAAGGCAGCGGCGCACAGTCGCGCGTCGATCTACCGACGCATGGCCGAAGAGCCCGAGTGCTACATGTGGCCGTGGCACAACGCCCCGCGCAGCATCGCGTCGGGCATTCTCGACGACGAAACGTACGACTTTGCCGACTGCATCGAAGCCATGCTCGAGTCGCGAGGCGTCGCGCTGGCCGTGTCCGAAGAGGCGTTGACGAAGAGCCGCGACCTCACCGAGTCGGCGACCGACGTGCCCATCAGCTACACGGGCGCCGCAGGTCTCGCGGGCCTCCTGACCGCGGTGGAGCTCGGCATCGTGCGCCCAGGTCAACGAGTCGGCGTCATCCTCAGTGGCGCTCGCCGCTAGCCGTGTTCGGCAACGCTCCGCTCATCAAACGAGCTCGTCCATGAGCAAGGGGATTCAGACAGTCGCTCTCGCCGCGAAAAGCGTCGTTTCCGCGCCTCACCTCAAAGTCATGCAGCGCTCAACGTGCAGTTTTCAGGACTGATTCGAGTCTTCCCAAACGCCGCTAGCGAGGCGTTTCGTCAGGCGCTGCCAGCGAGTGGTGGTGCCGCGTAGCGGGAATGTGAACCAGCCAAAGGCGAGGACGAGGAAAACGAACGCAAGGCTGAGGAATGTCTCGAGCCGCGTGCGGAGCCCGTCGAGCTGCAGGTTGCCGGCGTCTACACCAAGGAACATGTCCGTCGCCTTGCCATCCGCGGTGAGAATCGGCGCGTAACCGGACAGCGCCAGCCCCCATTGATCGGCCGCGAACTTCTTGTCGGACTGCGGTCCGCCTCCTTCCGCTGTCTGCAGCATCGCCGGGTAATCGTTGCCGTCGTACTCGAGCCCGACCGGCGAGCCTTCTTCACGCGGCTGGATCGTGCCGTCGCCGTTGTCGTCCTCGTCCAACGGCTTGTCGTCCGCGACGAAGATGAACACGCCGCGCTTGGCCGTTTTGCGGAGCACGTAGCACGCCTTGATGTCCGCCGAGTCCTGCGCGCAGGCCTTCATCTTCTCAACTACCGCCCGGAATTGCGGCGTTTTCATGACCGCCGGATCCCGAAACGTCGCGAGGACGCTCGCGTCGAGATCGCTGGCGGCAAGACGCGCCAATCGGGTCACTGCCGGTCGGACTTCGTGCAGCAATGCCGACTTGGCGAGCTCGAAGATTCCCGCGAATACGCCCGCGAGCAGCAGCGCCGAAACCGCCATCGCCAACGCGACGTTGCGCGCCCATCGCCGCCGTCGACCCGGGTTGGCGATGCCGTCGAGCACCTCGTCCATGTTTGCGGGTCTGTCTCCGGGCCGCTTGGCCATGCAGCGCTGAATCAACCGGGCGAGCTCTTTGTCGACGCCTTCCGCGATCGCGCTGACGTCGGGCGGTGGCGTCGTCTCGTGGTGACTCTCGAGCTCTTCTATCGTCCGCGCCGGGAACGGTGATTTGCACGTGAGCGCCACGTAGAGGATGACACCGAGCGCGTAGATATCGGTCCTCTCGTCGCCGCTTTCCTGGCGCCATTGTTCCGGCGCCATGTACGCCGGCGTGCCCCTTCCGGCGCTGGTGACGCCCCAGGGCGATGCGCTGTAGTCCTCGGTCGGGGCCGCCCCGTCCGAGACCGAACCAGCCTGCCCCGCGATGCCGAAATCCATCACCACCACGTGCCGCTCATCGTTGACGAGCATCACGTTGGCGGGTTTGAGGTCGCGGTGGACAATCCCCGCCTGGTGCGCGGCGCGCAGGCCCTTGCAGAGCGGCACCGCGATCGCACGACACTCGGCTGCTGTGAGCGGCTTGCGGCGGATCCGGGTCATCAGCGTCTCGCCTTCGAGCAGCTCCATGCTGATGTAGTGAACACCGTCGGAGTCGCCGATGTCGTAGGTCCGCGCGACGTTGGGGTGGGTGATCGCGTGGGTGACGGCCGCCTCTTTGCGAAACAGCTCCAGCTCTGCGATCGCGGTCCGGTCGCTGGTTTCAAGCCGTTTGAGCGCCACCTGGCGACGCAACAGCAGGTCTTCGGCCAGGTACACCTCGGCCATCCCGCCTTCGCCGAGCGATTTGATCAGCCTGTAGCGCCCGTCGAGCACGCCGTTGTTCGCATGGAAAGGACGCCCCCCTCCGCGCGCGATCGGTGACTTGGTGTCAACGGTCGCGGCTGCCATCGCGTCTTTGAGCTGCACGGACTCCTCGTCTTGCGCCCCGTGGGGATCGCCGTGCTTGTCGTCGCCGTGCTTGTCGTCGCCGTGCTTGTCGTCGCCGTGCTTGTCGTCGCCGTGCTTGTCGTCGCCGTGCTTGTCGTCGCCGTGCTTGTCGTCGCCGTGTTTGAGGCTCTCCGCCGCGCTGTCCCCATCGACCACAGCTGCGCCAGACTTGCGCCGGGGGGCAACCGCTCCGCTGCGGTATCGCGGCCGTTTCTTCACGTTGCCGCGCGTGTCGCGGGTCGGCCCGTCAGGCGCGATCTCGGGCTCCTTCTCGTCGCTCATCGCTTTGTCACCCCGTATTCACAGACTTCGCCGATCATCGCTGGTCATTTGCGCGCCCGTCTGTCGATGCGTATCGTCTTGCAACCGCGTTCGCCGCATTGCAACCGCGCCGTGTCAGCCCAGGAAACCCCATGTTGCGCAAATCGCTCATCGGTCTCGTGCCGGTCGTCCTCGCCATCGTCGCCTATGCGTCGCCCGTGCAGGCCAAACACATCTACACCCTCAACATCGGCGCCACGAACCCGATCCTGGACGACGGCAACGACTTCCAGGGCGGCATGGGCTTCGAACTCAAGGCCGGAATGCCGATTCCGTTCCCGTTTTTCGACATTGAGCTGGAAGCCAAGATCGGTCGTCACGGTTGGAACGGCAAGGGCACCAACGGCAACGCTTCGATGTTTCGCGGCTCGGTCGGCGCGCGTGGCGGCGTCAACTTCGCGCTCTTCCCATACGGCTTCGTCCACGTCGGCTACGGCCGCTTGAGCGACTGGGTGTACGCCAAGGAGCCCGTAGCTGGCCCGAACCTTGAGGTAGGCATCGGGCTGGACGTGACCGCAATTCCCTATATGCGCATCGGCCTGTTCGGCTCGTACAACCACATGATGCTGGGCGACACAGGCTACTCGACCGGTCTCACCGACGACGACATGCAGTGGTTCTCCTACGGTCTCGCGCTGAGCTGGACGGGCGACGGCGGCGATGACGACTGAGGCCGTCACGAATTGCGCGACGAATGTGACGGAAATGCCGCGCTGCGGGTATTGAATAGACGGGGCGCCGCTGCCGTCGTCCCTGCAACGAGGTGCCCCATGAACGTCCGCTCTACCTTTGCCAGCCGCACGCAGCGCGCATTTGTCGGCCGCGTTGCCGTCGCCCTGCTGGCAATCAGCACCTTTGTCGCTTGCGGCACCGCCGGACTTGGCGGCAATGCCGTGTTCGTTATCGCGGAAGGCTGGGACGAGGACACGACGATCCCGATCGCGCTCGGCTCGGTGTTCTCCGCGACCGCGCGGGAGGCAGACGCGTTTGGCAGCGCGCTCATTGTCGACTCCGAGAACGCGGCAATCGTCAAACACACGGCGTCTGATAGCGACACGTTCGAGGCTGTTGGCGTCGGCACAGTCGCCCTCATCGCCAAGGACCAAAGCGGTTCGGAGGTCGATCGCATCACCGTGGAAGTCGCCGCGCCGAATCGTGCCGTCGCCGCTCATTGGACCGATGCATCGATCGACGCCAAGTCGGAACTGGCCAGCACCATCGCGGCTGTCGGCGGGGGCAACGTGCAGTTGAAGGTCCGCGTGAGCGACATCGCGGGGCGTGATCTCCGCCATCGCAAGCTCGTCTCGCTCGTCGTCGATAGCGGAACACCTCTGACCGTCGATCCCGGCACCGAGACGTCGTTCAACGTCGGCGCGGCCGGCGTGGGCAAGCTGAGCCTGAAGGTCAAAGTCGCCAACGGCGCGCCGATCATCAAGCCGATTACCGTCAACATCGTGGACATCTCGGACATCTCCAAGCTCGACGTCGCGGCGGGACCGGTTGTGACCGTGGGCGGCGATACCAAGCCCGGTACCAGCACGTCGGGCTCCAGCTCGCAGATGTACCTGGTGTTCGCGCGTTGCCAGGATCCGGGTGGCGCACGCGTCTATGGCTGCAAGCCCAAGTGGACCAAAGTGAGCGGCGACTCGGGCCTGACGCTGCCCGCGAGCTCGGCCAGCGAGTTCAACTGGATCCCGCTCGAACCGGGTCAGCAAGCTGCTATCAAGGCGACGCTGAGCGGCATGAACGCGACGAAGATCGTGAAACACGACTAATGTCTTTTCTCAGCTCTTGATGCCCTTGGCCGCCCAGTCCGGACGCGGCAGCGAAAACGGCTCGCGCGTCTTGCCAAAAGAGCTGCCGCCTAGCCGAGACAGGGGCCGGAGCGTTTCGATATCCACCGCGCTTGCAGCGGCATCCCACACCGAATCGTCGATGTGCCAGCGCACGACTTCGCCGATGACCAGGCCGTTGAGCGCCTTGGGACGGCCCAACATCACGACTTGTTCGAGTTTGCATTCCATCGCGACTCGGCACTGGGCGATGCGCGGCGGCGCGACCACTTCGCTCGGCAACGTGCTGAGTCCGGTTTCCGATACCTCGGAGACGTCGGGTGGGTATTCGGCCGACGCCTGGTTGACCTGCGCGGCGAGATCCTCGCTCGGGATGTTGATCACGAACTCACCGCTCGCCTCGATGTTGCGCAGCGTGTCCTTCTTGACGAGCTCCCCGTCCAGCTTCCGGTGGCCGATCGAGAGCGACACCAGCGGCGGTCGACTGGAGATACCGTTGAAGTACGAAAACGGCGCCACGTTCAGCACCCCAGCGTCGTTGAGCGAGGTCACGAACGCGATCGGACGCGGCACGATGGTGCCGATCATCAGCAAGTAGATGTCGCGGCCACGCAGCTGCGCGGGGTCGAATGTGGGCATGGGTGTTCCTGGTGGCTGTCAGGGCGGGGGCGGTGCGATGAGACCGGGCAGATGCTCGGCTGACGGCGCCGTCGAAGGTATGGCGCGCAACGATGGTTTCGATTCGCTGACGCTGCTGTAGAAACGCTGTGTCGGATAGGCGAACTCGACCCGTGGTTCATCGCCAAATCGCGTAAGGATGTCGGTCCAGATGGTCGATGCGCTGGACCGCCGTTGTCGGGCCGAACACAGGTAGCGCACATCAAGCCGCACTCCGATGTCGACGACGGTCACCCACACGATCGGCGTGAGATGCTTGTAGTGGACCATGTACTTGGGCGCTGTGTGCTTGAGTTGCTGGGCGACCTCTTCCTGCGTGTCTTCGGACCGCGCCCAGATGATCTCGGTGAGGACGTTGCGCGCCCGCTGCCAGTCGCTCTCGAAGGTCACGGTCACCGCGATCTCGTTCCAGATGTACTCAAAGCCTTGCGTGTAGCTCTTGATCGATGTGTTGAAGACCACACCGTTGGGGAGATGCACGATGCGGCCCGTGCTTTGGTCGTCGTGCACCCAGTTGCCGATCTCGAGCAGGCTGAATGTCCAGATCCCGACGTCCACGACATCGCCGGCGGTTTCGCCGACCTGGATGCGGTCGCCGATGGCGAACGGCTTGCGCGCCACGATGAAGAGCCAGCCGGCGAGGTTGACGATGGGGTCTCGTAGCGCGATGGCGAGGCCCGCCGATGTGATGCCCAGCCAGGTGCCGATGTCCGCTTCGTCGCTGATCCAGAGGGGGAGCAGCATCATCATCGCGACGAGACCGAGCCCGTAGCTGACGAATTTGCCAACGAGATAACGGCGCGCCGGATCATCGACTCTGCGCAGCAGCGTCCGTCTTAGCAGGCGCCGCAGCAACAGGAACGCGAGCGCAATAATCAGGGTGTCGAGTACAACGCCGAGCGCGCCGCTGTCCGAGCCGATGGTGGCGTCCAGCCAGCCTGCGATGCTCCGCCAGTCGTTGTGTTTTTCCATCTCGGAACGACGATAGCGCCGCCCGCAGCGGTGTCGAAAAGATGACCGGGGAAAGTCGGTTCCCCGCGGTTTGCTACGGCGTGAGCAGTGCGCGCGCGACGACCTTGTGGGTCATCAGCTTCTTGAGGAACCAGTGGCCGCGTCTGCTCGACGTCTTCGCGGCGAGGCGGGGCGCTTTCCAGCGGCGGTTGCTGGTCATCGACCACGGCTGCAGCTCTTTGGGGCGGATGCGGGTGTTGCGCGCGATGACCCCCGACAGCGTGGCTTTCTTCTCGAGCAAGCGGGCGAGAGCTGGGGTGAGCGCGCGCTGGTACCAGAAGCGGTCTCCGTCGCGCAGACGCGTGAACTGGTCGCCCATGATGGCCGCGCCGAGCTCGCCGGTGATGGCGCCCGGCAGGTGGTCTTCAGCGAGCACCGCGGTCCACACATCGAGGCGGTTGAGCTTCTTGTACGCTTTCTGCAGGGCCTTGGCGATGTACTTGTCCTTGGTGATCTGTTTGAACTTCTTGACCTTCTTGAGGCCGTAGGCTCTGCGCGCCTTGTTGTAGTGCGCCAGCCCGTGGTCGCGGCCGCGCTGCAGGTTCAAGGACGCGAGATCGATGCCGCCGGCGCCGGGCTCACCGAACAGGAAGCTGCGCAGATCGGCGACGAGCAGCAGGTCTGCATCCTGCGCGACCTTCTTGGCCAACCCGCGGAAGATGGGCTCGAGTCCGCCTTCATCGACGAGGCGCCACGGACGGAAGAACGCATTCCGCAGCGGGACGTGGCCGGCGTTGATCGGCTTGCCGTTGCGGCGCAGGCGCCAGAGCGTGCCGCTGACCATGCTGTGACCGAAACGGTACGCGGCGGTCGAAAACACGTTGGTGATGCCGGCGTTCACCGACGACTTGTAGCCCGTGTACGCGCCGGGGCCGTAGTCGCCGAGCAGCAGGGGCAGGAACTCGCGGTACGTGATGATCTGGATCTCGGCGCCGACGAGGAGGCGTGAGGTTTGGTAGATGCGCTCGCCGCTCCACTTGGGGGCGTATTTGCGCAGCCGGCGTGCGATGCGGTTGTGTTCGCGGACAAAGAGGGTGTGCAGCGCGGTCAGGCCGACCTGCTCATTGGCGCGGACGTCGCCGCACAGGAAGAGCTCGTCGCCGGTGCCCCCCGCGTTATCGAACGCGGGCGTGTTGTACATCGGGAAGCGGCCGTTGTGAGCGGTGCGGAGCATTCCGCTGCCATCGTTGCGGCGCAGGGCATGGGCGCGCTCAGCCGATGAACCGTAGACGTTGCTGGCGTCGATGTACGAGGTGATGTCGTTGACCTGCTGGCGCGGGTTCTTCTTGCTTGTGCCCGTCCCCGCGAGCCACTTGGACCGCGAGAACGCGAACTTCACCTTGCCGGTCTTGTTGGGATCGAACCACGGATCGCCCTTGGGCACCTTGATGTCGAACGACTCGGCCGGATCGGCGCCAGGTGTGAGGTCGATGTCGTGGTCGACGAACTGGCCCCACTGCCAGAACATGTCCGTCAGGTAGCGTGTATTCGGAGCCGGGTAGGCCTGCTGCGCCAGGGCGTTGCTAACGGCGCGCGGGTTGGGGCCCAACTTGTTGCCCGGCTTGCTCTTCTTGTCTTTGTAGCTGGCCGGCGTCTTGCGAAGCAGCGCGCTGCCAGCTGAACCCCAGGTCTTGTTTTGCACGTTGTTCCACGTGCCGTTGTAGTTACGGAACGGGAACGGCGCCTTGGGTGCGGCAAACGCTGTGCCGGCGACGAGACAAACCGCCGCAAACGTCAGTGCCACTGTGGCAGGTAGATCAACGCGTCGGGACGAAGCGAAGGTGGACGGGGTAACGCCCAAGTCGAGCTCGACGGTATGGGTCGCGATGCGCATCCTGGCCTCTCAAAAACGCTGCGAATACCTCTCGCGGATTGCTGAGTCGGTTCGCTTTGTGCTCGTGTGGCGGCGGTGCGGCGCCGTGGTTTTGGAGGCGAGAGGGTAGCACGCGCTCACGGCGCAACACCGGCGTTTGATTTACAAACGTCTAGTGGCTAAACGACAGTTCTGAAGTGGAACGCGACCGCAGTATGTCACAGTGTCACAGTGTCACAGTGTGACCAACAGCATTTTCGCTAATCGACCCGGTATGGGCGCAGTTCGTGTGAACACGCGCACGGAATCGCCGTTCAAACGTGGTGCTGCTCCTATGTCGATGTTGGAAAGCGGATCGATTTGGTCCGATCCAGTGATCGATCACGGTCGAGATTGCGCCTTCACATTCCTTCGCAACTTGGCGCCCGCATGAACGTCTGATTCACTCGCAAACACCACTGCTGCAGGGCGTTTTCATCCAAGTGGTGACATCAGACACCACCTCTGAGACGGTTTTCGGCGATTTTTCGGTCACACCGGTCGCGGTCTGGGCAACGACGTCCTCGGTTGTCGGCGTCGCCGGGGCGTTCTTCACGTCCTCGAGATTCATGACCTGGATGCCACAGCCCGTGTTTCCGGCCTTGTCAGCGCGCATGACGAACAGCTCGCGGGCCTTGTCGGCGGTGAAGCTGCTGCTGCGACCGGTCATCACGACCCCCTCGCCCATCTTGCGCGCCGCGAGGATCTGTTCGCCGGATTTGCCCCCGAGGTTGTGCCACCACAGCAATTTGCCGGTCGTGTCTGCTTTCATGAGGTAGCCGTCTTCGAAGCCGAACCCGAAACTGCTGGTGTGTCCGGCGACGAGGAATCCGCCGGCGACCTCGAAGACCGCGTAACCGCGCTCGCGTTCCTTGCCCCCGTAGTGATGAAACCACTGCAACTTGCCTTTCGCGTCGGTCCTGAGCAGGAACGTGTCGGTCTTGGCGGCGGCGAACCCGCGCGTGAAGCCGGTCATCATGAAGCCGCCGTCGTCGGTTTGGATCAGGCCGCGCAGCTCGTCATCTTGCGGGCCTCCGTACGCCTTGGACCAGGCGACGTCACCGCCGTCGAGCAGCCGCGTAAGCCACACGTCGTCGTGCCCCTGCGAGTAACTCTCGGTCGCTCCGCCGAGCATGATGACGGCCGTCTTTGTCGTCTTGTCAGGCAACGGCAGGACCACGAAACCCGCGTCACCCTCGAGCGCGCCACCAAACGTCTTTTCCCACTGCATGGCGCCTGTGGCGTCGGTACGCACGACCATCATGTTGTGGTTGTCGGGGGTGCCGGGGCCGAAGTTGTAGGTGTCGGCGACGACGATGTAGCCATCTGCAAGCGCCCCGATGGCCAAACCGGCGTCATAGCCGTTGCCGCCGAAGGTCTTGGACCACTGCAGCTTTCCGTCCTTATCGGTCTTGACCAGCCATGCTTCGTTGGCCCCCTTGAAGCTGCCGGTCGTCCCGACCATCGCGATCCCGCCGTCGGGTGAAACGGCGATGCCGGTGATCTCGTCCTTCTTGGCGCCGCCGTACGTCCTGGCCCAGCGAACCTTGCCGCACGACGTCATCGAAACGAGTAGCCCGTCCCAGTCGCCCTGCCCTGCGCTTTCGGTGTATCCGGCGACCGCGAGCGTTCCGTCGGGCATCACGGCGATGGCCTGCCCCTCGTCGTTGCCTTTTCCGCCAAAGCTCATCACGAAGCGGTCGGATTTGCCAGCGGTTGATCCCGCGTCGTTTGCGCGGGTGGCGTCGGGTTCGGTGGCGTCTGCGTTTGAATTCGCGTCTTCGGCGAGGCCCGCGTCGGAGGTGCCCACGTTTTCCGCATCGTCGCTGCACGCGGCGAACGAAAGGCTGAGTAGGCAAGAGACGGCGATTGTGGCGAGGGCGCGGAACATGGGGCCAAGCTACAGCATCTGCCTGGGCATTTCCGATTTTCACTACCGAAAGTCGCGCGAACGGACAGGCGTTGTCTCCAGCTCGGGAACCCAGAGCTCGTCGGCGACGAGGTGCACAACCCCTTGCTGAGATTGCAGCTTGCCGGTGATGCCGAGGAACGTGGCTGTGCGCGCAAGCACCGGGTATTTATCGAAAATCGTCTGCCATACCACGAGGTTCACAAACCCGGTTTCGTCTTCGAGCGTCATGAACGTGACGCCCTTGGCGGTGCCAGGCCGCTGGCGGGTGATGACCATGCCTGCATATTTAAGACGTGTGCCGTCGCGCATCCGGTTGACCGTGGACGCGTCGGGAAGCCCTCTCGATGAGAGCACCTGGCGAAGTTCGCGGAGGGGATGCCCGCGGGTGCTGTGGTTGCTCCTCTCATAGTCCCACTTGATATGCTGAAATGAGCTGAGTTTTCGGAATGTTGGCGCCTGTTCTGGGCGGTCGAGATCGAGCGTTGCCTGGCGATCTTTGAGCAGCCCCCGGACCTGCCAGAGAGCTTGACGACGCGTCACGCCGAAGCATCCGAGCGCGCCGCATTCAGCCAGAGCAACGAGCCCTTTTTCGGAAACTCCTGCACGACGAACAAGGTCCTCAAGGCTTGAAAATACGCGCTTTTTCCGCGCCTCGAGGAGGGATATGCGGGCGCTCTCGGGCATGCCTTTTACGTAGCGGAGCCCCATGCGGACCGCGAACTGCGGCTCGGTCACGTCGAAGCATTGAGGATGCCGCGACTTCGATGGCCGATTGGCGTTGGGACCGCGAGGCAGGAGCTCCAGGGTGCAGTCGTCAGCGCTGATGAGCACGTCGATCGGGCGAATCGTGACGCCGTGCCGTTTGGCGTCATCGACGAGCGTGGCGGGCGAATAAAAGCCCATCGGCTGGGAGTTGAGCAGGCCACACGTGAAGATGTCGATGTGATGGGTGCGCATCCACGCGGTCGCGTAGCTGATAAGTGCGAAGCTCGCGGCGTGTGATTCGGGGAAACCGTACTCGCCGAAGCCGCGGATTTGCTCGAAGACGCGTTCGGCAAACTCGATGGCGATGCCCTTGGCAACCATGCGGGACACCAGCCGCTCGCGGTGTTGTTCGATGCGCCCGCACCGTCGCCAGGCCGCCATGTCACGCCGCAGCTGGTCCGCTTCGCCGGGGGTGTAGTCGGCTGCGACCACGGCGAGCTTCATGACTTGCTCTTGAAAGAGCGGAACACCAAGGGTTTTTTGCAGCACAGGCCGCAGGCAGGGGTGGGGATATTCGACCGGCTCTTCGCCTCTTCGGCGACGCAAATAGGGATGAACCATGCCGCCGGTGATCGGCCCCGGGCGCACGATGGCCACCTCGATGACGAGGTCGTAGTAGGTCCGCGGCCGCAGCCTCGGCAGCATCGACATCTGCGCCCGGCTCTCGATCTGGAAGACGCCGACGGTATCGGCCGCGCAGCACAAGTCGTACGTCTTTTCGTCGCCGGCCGGGATCGTCGCCATGGAGACATCGAGCGCCTTGTGCGCGCGCAGAATCGAAAAGCAGCGGTCCAGGTGACTCAACGCGCCCAGGCCAAGCAGGTCGACCTTGAACAGCCCGAGCGCTTCGACATCGTCCTTGTCCCACTGGATGACGGTCCTGTCGGCCATCGTCGCGTTTTCGATCGGCACGAGGTTATGTACAGGTTCGTGACCGAGCAGGAACCCGCCGGGATGAATCGATAAATGGCGAGGCAGGTCGAGGATTTGGTTGCTCAGCCGCAGCAGCCAGCGGTGCTGATCCGTGTCGGGATCGAGGCCGGAGTTGGCAAGCGCTTCTTCGCCAGGGCCGTTGTAATGACGGACCATCTTCGACAGCCGATCCAGCGCGGTTTCGGGCATCCCGAGCGCCTTACCGATGTCGCGCACAGCGGACTTGGTGCGGTAGCGGATGACGTTGCAGACCATCGCGGCGTGATCGCGACCGTACTTGGTGTAGGTGTGCTGGATGACCTCCTCGCGGCGCTCGTGCGCGATGTCGAGGTCGATGTCGGGTGGTTCCGCGCGCTCCTTGCTGATGAAACGCTCGAAGAGCAGGCCCATCCGCACCGGATCGATCGCCGTGATGCGCAGGCAGTAGCAGACGATCGAGTTGGCCGCCGAGCCGCGCCCCTGGCAGAGAATTCCGTTGGCGCGACAGAACGAGACGATCTCGTGCATCGTCAAAAAATACCCGGGGTAATCGAGTTCACAGATAAGTTTTAGTTCACGTTCCAGTTGGTGGCGGACTTCTGCTGAGAGCTCATCGTCAGAATCGACCTGATATCGAAACCTTGCGCCCTCCATCGTGAGGTGTCGCAGGTGCTCTGCGGAGGTGCGGCCGTCCGGCAGCCGTTCAGACGGGTAGCGGTAGCGGATCTCGCCCATCGAAAAGCCGCAGCGAGATGCCACCTCCAGCGTGTTCGCCAGCGCGAGTCGGTCGTCGGCATAGAGCTGCGAAAATGCGTAGGGCGCCTTGATGTCGTGCTCGGCATTGGGGCGCGTGAGGTTGCCGGCGTTGTGGATCGTCACGCCGTGGCGGATGCAAGTCAGCACATCTTGCAGCGGTCGGCGCGATGGATTGGCGTAGAGAATTTCGTTCGTCGCGACGCGAGGCAGGACGAGGCGACGAGCGCGCTCACGCAGGAGAATTTCGGCGTCGAGCTCTGCTGCGCGACGGTGCCGCGTGAGCATGGAAAAAACGTGCTCGGAAAAGGCGCATTTCAGCATCTTTCCGACGGAATCGATCGTTTGATCAGTTATTCGCGGATCGACAAGCAAACTTTCGTCTCCGCCCCACAGGGCGCAGAGCCCGGCGGCGTGTTCACAGACCTCGCGCCACGAGACAACCGAGCGTCCTTTGGGCGAGCGGAGGCGGCCCTTGGTGACGAGGCGGCAGAGGTTCTTGTAGCCCTCGCGCGTCATGCAAAGCAGTACGATCGTCGAACACTCTTCCGGTTCGGGCAGGCGCCAGTCGGGATCGACGTCGAACGGAGAGACCGTGATTTGCGATCCAACGATCAGGCCAAGGCCCAACTCACGCGCTTTGACGAACCCGCGAACAACCCCCTGGACCCCGTCGCGATCGCAGAGGGCGAGATGCCGAAGCCCGAGATGATGGGCTGTCTCGACGAGCTCAGCCGGGTCGCAGGCGCCTTCGAGAAACGAATACGCAGACTTGCAAAAGAGAGGGGCGTACATGCCGCCAGTATATCAGACAATTGTCTTATAAACTATGCATGCCGTTCCAGTCAGGCGAATGGCTACTACCCCTGCAGGATTCCGGCGGCTCGTGTGCTGACCCCGGCGCCCCACCAGGACTGGCCCTTGGGGACTTTCATGCCGCTGACCGGCTTGGCTTTTCCGGTCTTCTCGTTGATCGCGTAGACGACTCCCGAGCTCGAAAAGCCGTAGAAAACGCCGCCCCACCAGGCGAACCCCCACAGCGACTTGGCGTTTGTCGACCCGATCACCTTGAGGATTTTGCCGGTCTTGGGATCGACCTTCACGAGGCTGTCGCCGCCGGTCGAGAAGCCGCCCTTGTTGACTGTTGCGAAGGTGCCGATTCCTTCGACGGAGAACGCGTCGCCCGAGCTCTGCCAGCCGCCGCCATAGCTTCCCAGCTTCTTGATTGTCGCCTTGCCGGCGTTGACCTTGATGTGGTTCCACGTGCCGCTGTTGGCGATGCCGATCAGCGCCTCGTCGTTCTTGTCGACGGTCCCGAGCGGCACGAAAGTCAGGCCGTTGAAGCTCTGTGGGAGCTTGGCCAGCCAGGTGCACTTGGCCGTGATCTCGCTGCAAACGAAGACGTCATTGAAGGTGATGGCGTAGAGCACGCCGTTCTTGTCCAGGGCGATGTCGGTGACCGATCCGAAGCTCTTGTTGAAGGAGAATTTGCCGACCTTTCCGAAGGTGAGCGTGCCGAGGTTGAGCTTCCACAGCGTGCTCGATGTGTGTGCATAGAGCGTTCCGACACCCTGCGGGCCGACCTGGGTGATGTCTGGCCCGATCGCGCCCGTGTCTTGAACGCCGCCGGCATCGATCCCCGTCGCGCTATCCATGCCGGTCGCCGTGTCCGTGCCGCCCGATCCGGTCGTCGCGTCCGCCGTCGCGCCAGCGTCGTTCAGTGCGGCCGTGTCGTTCACTTGCGCACCGCTATCCGCGCCCGTCGCCGCGTCACTTCCGGCGCCCACATCGTGCGATCCGCCCGAGCCGTCGCCGCTGGCGTCGACAACCGTGATTGTGTCGCCGGATCCGCCCAGCCCGGTTGTTGCCCCCGCCGGATCGCTGCAGCCGGCCGCCGCTGTGAGCGTTGCCAAACCGAGCGTCATGCCCAACATCGCTCGCCGGACGTCGCGCTGGAAAATCGCGGTCCGCGACCCTACCATCCGGCACCACTCTTTCGTTTCGGTCATGCGGTTGTCTCCGTAGCCGAGCCTGAACCAGCCGAGGTCCCATGCCCCATCCGCAGGTCGATGCTGTCGCCGCCGACGCCCGTTCTCGAATGGATGAGGCGGTCGCGCAACTGTGCCAGTACCTTCGCGTCCCCGCTATCTCCTGTTTGCCCGAGCACGCCGCCGATGTCCGCAAGCTGTGCGACATCGTGCGCGACGACCTCGAAGCAGCCGGGTTCGACCGCAGCCGGGTCCTGGACGCGCCGGGTGCCCTGCCCCTCGTCGCCGCCGAATGGCTCCACGCCGGGCCCGACAAACCGACCGTCCTCATCTACGGCCACCTCGACCTGCAGCCCGTCGAGATCGAAAACTGGCACACACCGCCACATGAACCCGTCATCAAGGGCGAGCGTCTCTATGCGCGCGGCGCCGCCGACGACATGGGCGGCTGGGTTTCGCACCTCGTCGCGCTCACGTCGTGGATGAAGATCACGGGCTCGCTGCCCTGCAACGTGAAGCTGATCATCGAAGGCGAAGAAGAGATCGGATCGCCCTGTCTCGAACAGTTCATGGACTTGTATCCGGCGGCTTTCGACGCGGACGCCATGGTCCTGACCGACTGCGAAAACCCGTCGACCGAGGTCCCCGGGCTCACCGTCTCGTTGCGGGGGCTCATCGAGATCGAGGTCACCTGCCAAGCGCTGCATGCCGACGGTCATTCCGGGTTGTGGGGCGGCGTTGTCCCCGATCCGTGCATCGCATTGTGTCAGCTGATCGCGCGACTCGTCGATGACGACGGACGGCTCAAAGTGGGGCGTCGTGAGATCCCCGAGTCCGCGCTCGAGATGGCCCACAAGGTGCCGATTTCGGCCGACGTGATCGCCGACGGATCGCACATGATCGACGGCGTCCGCCCGCTCCCCCTGCGCGATGTTCCCGCGCCGATTTGGATGTGGCGCCAACCGGCCATGACGGTGTTGTCGACGACGCTGCCCGCGCCGGGCAAAGAGAAGAACGCCGTTCGCAAAGCCGCGTCCGCGAAGCTCTCGGTGCGTCTCGCCCCCGATCAGACGGCAGTCGAGATGTTCGCCGCCCTCAAAGCAGCGCTCACGGTGGATCCCCCTGGGGGAGTCAAGGTCACCGTCGACCAGGTGCATGATTTCGGCGAAGGGTGGCTGTACGAGCCCAAGGGCCCCGCGTTCCCGGCCGCCGACCGGGCGTACCAAAAAGCGTGGGGTCATCCGCTCGCGCGCATCGGCGTCGGCGGCTCGATCCCCTTCGTTGCGCTATTCGGACGTCGATTCGGCGACTTGCCGCTCATTCTCAACGGCGTCATGGATCCCAAGACGACCGCGCACGGGCCGAACGAATCGATGCACCTGGGCGTGTTCGAGAAGGCGATCGTCGCCAACGTTTATTTGCTCGATGAGCTGGCCGCGCTCGGCACCGAATTGGTTCGAAAGGCCGATTGATCCGACGAAGATCGCCGCTCAAACCGACGTGCCAATCAGCCGTTTCCGCGCCGCTTCGTGATGTCGTCGCGCAGCTGATCGGCGCTCGATCCAAGGGTCTGCGTGCCTTCGATCAGGCCCTTGCGGCGCGCCTCTTCGAGATCCTCGGGCAGCGGCTTGTGCTCGGTGGGCCGTCGAACGAACAGGCGATCCGCTGAGGCCAGGAGGTCTTCCACAGATTGGCGCTGCGTCTCGGGATCCAACGGCACTTCGAACTGATCGCGGGCGCCCAACTTGGCGTTCGGTCGCCGTGCAGCCTTCTTCTCGCGAGCCCCGGCAACGTCACCATCGTGGCGAACCTGGTGGGTCTGAGCATCTGCGACTTGGCGGCGAATGAGGTCGCTGGTCGACGCCCTGACCAGCTCTTCGCGTGACAAGCGGGCGTTGGGTGCTGATGGCGCAGGAGTGGATGGACGCTGGACGCGCTTTCGCGTGCGAACCGTCTCATCAAGGACGTCGTCCAGGTCCAACTCAGGGTGCGATTCGGTCACGTCGATGAGGCCGCGCGCGAGTCTTTTGAGCTGATCGCGGACGCTCGGCGTGTCGGTTGCACGGGCCGCACGGGGCGGCGTGGGCGGCGCGGGAGCTTGTGGCGCTGCCCGCGGAGGCCGGATCCGGCGCCTGCGGTTGCGACGGGAATCCCGCGGGTTTTCCGGCGATGGGGGAGGCACCAAGGCCTGGTCGCGGCGGGCCGTCATCGTCGGGAGTTCGGCGATAGCCTCTGTTGCGAGGGGCGCACCAAAGGGCACGTCAGAGTCTTCGGCGCGCGATGGCTGATGTGCAGGTCTGGGTGCCTTCGCTGTCGCATTGTGCTCGCCCGGCGCAGGCGGTGGGTGTTGGCGAACCTGGGCGGTCCTGGCCTCGTCGAACCGGTGAGCTGGTCGCTCCACGTTCCGCGGAGACGCTCCGACCGGCATCAGCGGGCTCATCGCGGGCATCGTCCGCGGGGCTCCGTCGACTCGGCCCGCTCCGACGAAACCGCGCTCAACCGCCGCCTGCGGTCCGCTTGCCGGCCGGAACCGGGTCGACCGTCGCGGTGTCATTGCACCTCGCTGGTCATCTCGGACTACTGCCGTCGACTTCTCATGGAAGTGCTCAACTGCAGACGGGTCGGGTTCGTCGACGAACGCCTGCTTGGTCGCCCGGTCCAACGAGACACCGGATCGGACGAGCTGGACGACGCGCATCATCTGTTCGGACTGGGCGGCAACGGTCCGGTCGACGCGTTCATCGAAGCTGGTCGGGTCAACGGTGACAGGTTCGGGGAAGGCAAAAGAGGCAGGGCCTCCACGTCGTGCAACCACCGCCAGCGCGTCCCGGATGTCGAATCGGCGGCGCAGGAATTTCCGCAGCGGTTTGGCACCGCCATCGCACACGGCTTCGACCCAGCGGACTCCATAGCCCGCGTCGCGGTCACGCATCGGCGGCACGACGTGGACCACTTGTGCGAGGATCTCGATCGGTGAGGAGCGCTTGTTCGCGAACAGGACCTCGAGGAATTCCCCCGGCTCGGGCGCCCGATAGCCCACGAAGAACGCGCCACCCGCGCTGATATTGCCGATGACGCCCTCAAACACGGCGCCTTCGCGGCGGCACTGCACCAAGTCTCGGATCTCGTCGCGGCGATGTTGGCGTCGGTTGCGTATCATGAGCGGAGCTGCGTCGGTCGCCGCTGTGCCAGACCGGTGGGCGACGGACGCGCCTGGTAACATGATACGACTGCGCCGCTGCACGTCGAGAACGTTTCTCCGGGGACACGTGAAGTTTCCACCGCTGTTCGCGGTCAGTCTGCCAGTCGGCGACGCAGCAGCGCCATTGCCGACCACGCGGCGAGTCGCTTGAACCTGCTCCTGTCCAGGCCCGGGAAGAGCCTGGTGTGCGCCGTCGTTCCGCCAGGACCGGAGACCGCGAAGCAAACCGTCCCGACGGGCTTGTCATCGGAGCCGCCCGACGGTCCGGCGATTCCGGTGGTCGCGACGGCATAATCAGCGCCGGTCACCCGCCGCGCGCCCTCGGCCATTTCGCGCGCCGTCTGTTCGCTCACTGCGCCGTGCTCGATCAATGTCGTTTCGTCGACGCCCAGCACCCCTTGCTTGGCTGAATTCGCGTACGTGACGAAGTCGCCGAGCAAGGTCGCGCTGACGCCGGGGACATCGGTCAGCAGGTGCCCGAGCAGTCCGCCGGTGCACGATTCGGCGATGGCCAAAGTCGCGTCGCGGTCTTGCAGCAGCGCCACGAGCGCTTGCGCGTAGGTTGTGCGTTTGTCCGCCGCGAAGATGCGCCACGACAGCGCTTCAACGAGGTGTTGCACGAACAAATCGGCGCGATCGGCCCGGTCGGCGCGCAACGGTCGGACTTCCAGCCGGATCTCCGGAAAACTCGGCAACGAGCGAACGGCCACGGCGTCGTACCCGGGCAGCTCGCGCATTCGGGTTTGCAGCGCAGACTCGGTGATGCCAAAGACCCGCACGCACCGTTCGTCGACCGGCGCGGCTACGATCCCGGCGAGGTCGAGCAACGTGTCGAGGTGGTCGGCGAGCATCCCCGCGAACTCCCGCGGCGGGCCTGGAAAAGCGGCGACGTGTGACGCGCCGGCCTGGATCGCAAAGCCTGGCGCGGTCCCGTAACGATTGGCCAGCGCCACGCTGCCGGCCGGGATCTCCGCTTGCCGCAGGTTGATCTCGACAAAACGTCGTCCGAGGCGTTCGTAGCGCGCTCGAATCCCGTTTTCCAGCGCGTCGTCGATCTGCAATTCGGTCCCGGCCACATCGGCCATCGCCTTGCGGGTGCCGTCGTCATCGGTTGGGCCAAGGCCGCCGCTCGTGATGACCAGCGCCACGCGCGAGGCCAGGTCGCTCATTGTCGCCATGACGGTATCGTGGTCGTCGGCGATCACCCGCATTTCGCACAGCGGCACCCCGCGTCCGGCGAGCACTTCCGCGAGGGCGTGACCGTTGGCCTCGCGCGTCTCCCCGCGCAGCACCTCGTCTCCGATGGCAACGAACGCTATGGCCATGCCGGGAGCGTAGACCAACCAAGCCGCGATCTCCTACCCTCGGCCGATGCAAACAACCGTGGACCAACGTCTGCAGACCATCTGCCTGCTCACGCTGACCGCCATGGCGACCGGCGGCGCGCTTTTCTGGCTGCGGCCGGTGATGATTCCGTTCGTGCTCGCCCTGCTGCTCGCCTACATGTTGGCGCCCATCCAGGAGCTGCTCGACGAGAAGGCGCGCTTGCCCCGCTGGCTCGCCCTGATCCTGACCCTTGCGATCGGCGGCGGACTGCTGTTTGCGACCGGCGCGTTGGTGTCCGGCTCCGTCAAGCAGCTCGCTCGCAACTCCGCGTCGTACCAGGAGCACCTCAAGGAGCTTGCCTCGCAGGTCGCGACTGTCTTGCGCGGATGGGACGTCGAATTCGGCGTCGAAGAGCTCGAATACCAGCTTGGCAAGCTGCCCGTCGGGTCCTGGGTCGTGAAGGTCACCAACGCGCTGGTGGACCTGGTCTCCAACACCTTCCTGGTGCTTGTGTTCGTTATCTACCTGCTCGAGGGCGCGGGCCGTGGACACATCGACAGCCCCATCTGGGACGAGTGCGACCGTCAAATCAAGCGCTACGTGAACCTGAAGATCCTGCTCTCCGCTGCCACCGGCGGCCTCGTGGGCGTCATCTTGTGGATCATCGGCGTCGACCTCGCGATGGTCTTTGGCGTGCTGGCGTTCGTGCTCAACTTCATCCCGAGCGTCGGCAGCGTGATCGCTACGCTGCTGCCCATTCCGCTGGTTGTGGTGAGCCCGGACTTCACCTGGACGACGTTTACGCTTGCCATGGTGTTACCAGGCACCGTGCAGATGGTCATTGGCAACGTCATCGAGCCCAAGCTGCTCGGCGACAGCCTCGATCTACACCCCGTGACCGTGCTGCTGGCCTTGATCCTCTGGGGCATGTTATGGGGCATCGCCGGCATGCTGTTGGCTGCCCCGATGACAGCAGTCGCCAAGATTCTCATGTCCAACCTCGACTACACCCGCCCGGTCGCCGAGGCGATGGCGGGACGCTTTGCAAGCCCAGCGCCAGACGCGGGCCAAGGACCAGATTGATGCGCAACGTCACGTTCGAACGCGGCTTTATCAAGCACCCCGCAGGCGCCGTTCTCGCCAGTTTTGGCGATACGCGTGTGCTCTGCACCGCCACGCTCGAAGATAGCGTGCCCCGCTTCCGTGAAGGCAAAGGCGGCTGGGTCACGGCCGAGTACGGGATGCTTCCCGGCAGCACCAACAGCCGCAAGCGACGCCCCGGCGTGAAGAAAGACGGTCGCAGCGTCGAGATCCAGCGGCTCATCGGGCGAAGCTTGCGCGCCGCCGTGAACATGGAGCTGATGGGCGAGTACTCGATCTGGATCGACTGCGACGTTCTGCAGGCCGACGGCGGCACGCGAACGGCGGCCATCAGCGGTGGTTGGGTCGCGCTGCACGACGCCTTGACCGAGCTTGGCCGGCGCGAGGGCGGAAAACCGGCGAGCCACTACCTCGCAGGACAGGTCGGCGCCGTCAGCGTCGGCGTGGTCGACGGCAACGTCATCTGCGACCTCGACTACAAGCATGACTCGCGGGCCGAGGTCGACATGAACGTCGTGATGCGCGACGGCAACTTCGTCGAGGTCCAGGGTACCGGGGAACAGGGCGTCTTCAGCCGCCAGCAGATGGACGCCCTGCTCGACTCCGCGGCGGCCGGTATCGACGTCATCATGGCCGCCCAGCGCGCCTCGCTCGGGATCGATTGACGTGGTGACGACTTGGCTCAATCGGCGCCATGGATTCGTGGCTCTGTTCGGCGGTGTCGCGGCGATTGCAGCCGTCGTCGCAGCGCCCCTCGCTTCGGTGCACGCGCATCCATTCGATCTTTTCGGCGCCGGCGCGCGCGCGGCGGGTCGCGGTGGTGCGATGGCGACGATGGCCGACGACCACACCGGCCTGTACTACAACCCCGCGACGATGGTCCGAGGCAAACCCGGCGTCACGGTCGGCGGTCTTGTGGCCGTTGATGACGTCAACATTCGCCTGAAAAACCGCCCGGCTGGCTATGATTTGCCCGACCTTGGCGAGGGCAGCGCGGCCATCCCGTCGAAGTACCGGTTGCGCGAACGCCGCGACACGACCGACTTGCAGAACACGTACGGACTGGTGTTTGGCGGAACGGTCAGCCTCGGCAACCCGGACCTTCGCATCGGCGCGTCGGTCATGCTGCCGGCGACCCGCATCGCCCGGCAGCTCTCGCGCTACTCCGACGAGCGCGAGCAGTATTTCAGCAACCAGCTGCACTTCGAGTTGTTGGGCGAGCGCAGTCAGCACCCGGTCATCCTCGCCGGGATCGCCTACCGCTTCGGCGACATCATCTCGGTCGGCATCGGCGCGAACGTGCTGCCCGGCGCCGACACCGTTTCGACGGTCTACCTGGCCGACGCCGCCAAGCAGGACGAGATCGACATCACCGTCGAAAACGACCAGGTTGGCCGCGTCGCCCTCCATGCCGGCGTGCTCGTCACACCGACCAGGGATCTGAGCCTCGGCGTCTCCTGGCGGGGCGAAAACTACTTCCAGCTCACGCTGCAAAACGACATCCAAATCAAGGGTTTCGAGGGCGACAAAGAGGACTTCCCGGTCACGCAGAAGACCACGGTCGTCGCCAACTACACGCCCGATGAGCTGACTGTCGCAGCAGGTTGGAGTCCAGGCGCGCTGTCTCTCGCGGTCGACGCGGTGTGGATGCGGTGGTCCGGATTCCGGGACAACCAGGGCGGCTCCAACAACGGCTTCGAAGACACCATCAGCGTCCGCGCGGGCCTCGGATACAAGCTTGATGACGGCAAGCGATTCCGCCTTGGCGTGGCGTGGGAGCCGTCTCCGGTGCCCGCGCAATCGGGCCGCACCAACTTCGTGGACAACGATCGGCTTGTCGGTTCGATCGGCGGTGGACACGTGCTGGGCCTCTTTGGCCGCGACCTCGAACTCAACTGGTTCGTGCAGGTCCACAACCTGCTCGCGCGCGACGAAAACAAGACGAAATCGGATAGCTATCCAGCGTGTTCGGCTGGCGAAAAGAAGCTCTGCGACGAGCTCCCAGACGACACGCCCCGCGCCGACACCGGCCAACCGACGGACGCCCACAAGGGCTTGCAGACCGGCAACCCCGGCTTCCCGGGCTGGCAATCGTGGGGGCGGCTGCTGGCGTTTGGATTCGACCTGACATGGCGGTTCTAAGCATGCTTACGAACGCGATGAAACGTTGTCCCATTCTTTGCTGTAGCGGTCTTTGCTGTAGCGGTCTTTGCTGTAGCGGTCTTTGCTGTAGCGGTCTTTGCTGTAGCGGTCTTTGCTGTAGCGTTCTTTGCCGAAGCGGTCTCTTTCGAGCGTTCGGGTCCGCTGCCATGACCGCCGTGTTGATCGCCATGTTGATCGGCTGCGAGCCGGCAGCGACGGACGCGGAATTCGGCGACCAGGTGACCGATGCGGGCGGAACAGGCGGTGACGCCACGGCAGGACCCGATGTGAAAGCCGCCACGGGCATGACCGGGCAGTGGCTTATCGCCGTCGATTGGTCGACATGCGTCAGCTTTGGCGCCGCACCTTTCGAGCTCCGCACGCGCAAACTCCTGCTCTCCGACATCACGCACAAGGGTCACAAAGTCCTCGAGAAACGGCAGGTGTGCACCGTGGAAAACACCAACCTAATCGGCCTCAAGACCGTCGTGCCCAAGCCCGTCGCGCAGGGACCGGGCGTGCTCGACGTCAAGGGCTCGGTGATGGGCCAGGGCGAAGGCGCGGCGTACTCTTCGGGCGCCGAAGTTCAGCTCTGGGGCGCCAAATTGAGCGATCCGCTCGCCGATCTCATGCCGACGACCTCCGACGCGTCCAACCCGGCTCTCGCCGACACCGACAACGACGGCAAACCCGGCGCCACGCTCGTCGTGCCCAAGATCTGCGAGATCTATGTCACGCAGCGCGCCATCGCGTCACTGATCGGCACCTTCGACAAGGACGGCCGCATCGTCGGAAAGGGCCAGCACACCACCGAACAGCACGTGCTCAAGGCGACCAAACCCATCTGCGCGCAGAAATACACGACGTCGCCCAACGACCCGCACAACAACTTCGTCATGCAGCGCGCCGATAGCGTTGCCGGCGCCGATGCCAACAAGGACGGCAAGGTCGACTGCGAGGAGATCGCCAAGATCCAATCCAAGCTCATCAAGTGGGCCCAAGCGGACCACGACCGCTGCCCGCAACCGTAAGCTTCGTCTACAGGCGCAGTCCGATGCCGCCTTGCCACGTCATCTTCGACGTGTCGCCCCACCAATACACGAGCCCGGCCGTTGCGTAGGCGACCTTGATGTCGACGAGCGCGCCAAGCGTAAACGGGTGGTACCGCATCGCGGGGTCTTCATGGATGCCGCCGAGGTTGTACGCGCCTTCAAAGAACGCCCCGATCGGCCCGCCGGTGCTGATTCGCAATCCGGCGTCGAGGTTGTCGAGCTTGTCCGGTCCGTCGCCCGGTTGACCGAGCTTGTCAGCGCGCGGCAAGAGGCGTTGCTGACGGACCCGACCGAAGACCGCGATGCGCGCGAAGTCGTCGCTGATTGTCGGGCCGATCGACAGCTCACCGAGCCAGCCGCGGGTGCCCTGCCCGAGCGCTTCGAGGTCGCCGCCAAAGCCGATTCCAACCCATCCGAACAGGTTGGCGCGGGCGATCATGCGCGGGACGACGCGTCGTTCGTCGAGAGGTGACGGGCCCATGACGGTCTGGACCTCGTAGTGCGATTCATCTTTGCGCGGCATCACGACCGGGCCTTGCACGATCTCGCGCAGGTTCTCCACGAAGCGATCCCGACGCGCCCGGGGCATGGGGAAGAGCCGCCGGTCGTCGAGCGCGATGTCGCCGCCACGCAACGGCGCAACGACTGTATGCGGCTTGATGCGGTGACGTGGCGTGTGACCGGCGCCCCTCATCTCGAGCTCGTAGTGGCCGGCCGGAATGCCGAGCATGCCGCCGATTCGATGCATTTCGTCGGTCCGCGGTGCCTGGCCCATGCGCGCGGCGTTGAGCAGGTGTTCGGCCCACCCGATGGTGTCGCCATGGCGCAGGGCGGAGCGCGCGGCTGCCGTCTCTCCATGAATCTGGCGCGCGTATACGCTGACCGCGCTGGCGTGGATCCGCTTGACCGCTTCGGCGACCGCCTCGCCCCGAATGCTCGCCGCGGTGTGCCCGGGATGGGGTTGCGTCCCGTGCTTGTCTTTCCACCACTGCGCCCGATGGTCGATCGCGACCGAAAACGGAACGGTCACCGATCTGTCTTGCCAATGAACCTGGGCGGTTCCGTCGATGGTATAGCGCCATCGACCGTGATTGACCGATCGGTCAAACGCTTTGGTGCGCGTTTTCCTCTTGATGCGGGTCACGAGCTTGGTGGACTCGATGGGACCCGCGGAGGGTCGGCACAACCGCTTGAGCGTGGTCTTGGCTTTGCAGGCGATGGCCGCTTTGTTGCCCTGCCCGCTGACCTTGCACGTACGCGCCTCGACCACGTTGCTGAGCTCGCATTCCCAGGTCTGCAGGTAGTCGGTGTACGTGTGGTGATAGCGCCGCTTGCGCTTGATGACCTTGCGCTTGCCGACCCGCTCGGTTTCGGTGCGGAGGTTCTCGTCGTAGCTGCACTGCCGCAGGACCACGTCGACGACCGCGTGATGGGGCGATGCCACGTTGGTCTTGAGGCGCCAGCGCAGGTTGTCGATGACCTCGGGTTGGCAGTCCGCGCCCTGCAAACGGCCCGGCGTCCATTGGATGGGAGCCCGCGGTCGCTTGGCGGCGAGACGTTTGCGCTCCTTCGCGCTCATCAGCGAAATCAGCAGTTGTCGACCGATGCTGCGATACGCGTGTTGCAAGGCCGGGTGTCCGTCGACCGTTTGCGCGCGTTGATCGAGCCAGGCGGCGACTTTGCGTTTGAGCACCGCGAGGTGTTCGGCGCCGTTTCCGGTGGCGGCGACCGCTTCCCGGCCCATATCGAGCGCTTCGAACGGTCGGCCGGCGGTCACGAGCGCGTCCGTGACTCCCCAGATGCCCGCCAGTGCTTCGATCGCGATCGGTTGCAGCGTCGCGGCGAGACGTTTGCGCCGAGTGGCATCAGCTAGTGGATCGGCTGTCGTTCCGTCCGCGCGGCGCTTGATGACCGGCTGGCCGTCTTTGAGCTCGATGGGGTCGTTGGTGGGCAGCTCGAGGGCTTTGCGAAGGGTGGCGATGCGCCCGACGAGCCCGATGATCTTGTCGATCTTCGCTGGCGCGCGCCCCCCGTAGTCGAGCGCGGCTTTCATCGCGTCCTGGATGCATGCGCCGACATGGCGGTCCACAGCGCCGCGTTCTTCCAAGCTCAGGCGCCGCAGCATCCCCTTTTCGCCGAGGTAGATGGGCACCAATGTCGACAGCGCGCGCACGCCCTGGTCGCGCGACGCATGGCGGGCAAGCTTGCAGCCGGCGGCGATTCTCGGGCCGATGATGGCACGCATGGCGGTCGCTTCGGCGCTCAGGAGCTGGTCGCGGTCACTGCGGGACATGCGCTTGCGCTCGAACTTGCGGGCGGCGACGTACGATTCCACGGCTCCCTGGGGATCGCCGCGCTGCATCGCACCCTGCCCGGCCGCGTAATAGATCGAGGTGTTGCATCCGGCTGCAGCCAGGCCCCCGATAGCGACGGCCAGCGCCCCCATCGTCCGTGTATAACGGCGCAGCCGAGCGCTCACTGCCGCGGTCCTCGGCGCTTGGGCCGCCACGCCACGATCAGACCGAACGACTGCTCACCGAGGTCGCGCCAGGTGCCTTTGTCGTCGCGCGAGTAGAGCGTTGAAGTCGTCAGTCGCACCCCGACGGACAGCGCTTTGTAGGACACCGCGACGCGCAGGCGATGCCCGAAATGCTCCAGGTGCAGCCCGTTGAACGTCTTGCCCCACGTCACCGGCACCATCGTGTACCAAATCGATGTGTGGACCGGCGCGTGAAACCCCGTCAGCAGGCGGAGTCCGGCGAGCATCGAGACGCTTGGGCCCTGTTTCCACCACGCGCCGTTGGGCCCATTGCCCTCCACACCGCCGGTCGCGATGAGTGTGCCGCTGCCGAGCGCGTACCAGGCCGCCAGACGTCGCGCGGCGCCAAGCCCCGCACGCCAGCTCAAGTAGCCGTCCGAAAACGATGGAGCGGTGAAGGCCGGCCCGCCCGTGTAGCCCAGGGACAGGTCGAAGTAAGGGCCTGCTCTGCGCCCGGTGGTGCCCGCGTGGAAGTCGATCCAGGCCGAGGTCTGCAGCTCGACCAGCGTCCCGGTTGGCCCGCCGAGGCGTTCCGGATCGCTGACTTCCATCCTTGTGCCGACGACGAACGGCGCGGTAGGCGACACGGCCGCTTCGCCGAGGCCCATGCTCGCCGCGAGCAGCCACGCAAGGAATCCTGCTTCCATGTCCGAGATTTAGCACGCTGTCTCGCGTTGCGACACCGATCGCGCAACGGTACGCTGATCGAGCCCCCTGCCGATTTATCCTACGTCGCCGAGCGTCTCCGCGCTGCCGACGCGCCCGACCACGGAAGACGCCGTGCGCTACAACTCCACCGCCGCCCTGCTCTTCGCGGGATGCCTGGCTGCGACGACAGTCCTGACCGCTTGCGAGGTCCGACCTCCGACCGCCGAAGACGAAGCAGATGGCACCGCCGCCGACAACGACGCCGCAGCCAACGATATCGGCAAGACCACGGACGCCGGCCCGACCGACGCAGGAGGCGTGCAAGACGTTGGCGGCGAAGATTGCCCCGGCGGACCGTTTTGCCCCTGCAGCGAAAACGCGGAGTGCGACAGCGCGATCTGCATCGAGACGCCCGAGGGCAAGAAGTGCGCCAAGAAATGCATCGACGCGTGCCCCGGCGCGTACGTCTGCGCCCAGGTCACCGGCAGCGGGGACGTCAGCCAGATCTGCGTTCCCCGGTACGGACGGCTGTGTGATCCATGCTCGGAATCCAAGACGTGCGAAGGCCTCGGCCTGATCGGCGCGTTTTGCGTCGACTACGGATTCGGCGGCGCGTTCTGCGGCCTTAAGTGCAACGCGGACAAGGACTGCGGCGCCGGCTACGAGTGCGTCGAGGCGACCTCCATCGAGGGCAAGAAGGCCAAACAATGCGTGCGCAAGAAGGATGGCTCCGAGCCGGCTGGCGAGCTCTACGGCACCTGCGAGTGCTCCAAACAAGCGACCCTGCAGTCGCTCAAGACCACGTGTTTCTTCGTGACCAAGGACGACAAGGGCAATGTCGCCGGAAAGTGCTCTGGAGAACGCCTGTGCGAGACCGCGGGCCTGTCCAAGTGCAAAGCGCCCGCCCCAAAACCCGAGACCTGCAACGACGTTGACGACGACTGCGACGGCAAAACCGACGAGGAAACGTGCGACGACAAGAACGCGTGCACCGCCGATTCGTGCGATGGCAAGAAGGCCGATCCCAAGACCGGCAAAGACGGCTGCGTACACAAAGAGCTCAACAGCGAGTGCGACGCTGACGGCACCGTCTGCACAAAGGGCGACACATGCGTGGGCGGCGTGTGCAAGGTCGGCAAGAAGGTCGACTGCGACGACGGCAACGCGTGCACCAAGGACGCCTGCGACGACAAGACCGGCTGCAGCAACAAGTTCAACGACGGCGGGGCGTGCGACGACGGCAACCCCTGCAGCGAAGGGGCCGTGTGCGCCGCCGGCAAGTGCAAGTCCGGCACCCTCAAGAAGTGCGATTCGGGCAACGCGTGCGTCGACGGCAAGTGCAACTTCAAGACCGGTAAGTGCGTGTTCGACGAGGTCGGCGACAAGACCGTCTGCGACGACAAAAACGCGTGCACTGTCCTGACCGTGTGCACCAAGGGGCTGTGCAAGGGCAAACCGAAGGACTGCGACGACGGCAACAAGTGCACCGACGAGGTATGCGACAAGAAGAAGGGCTGCCAGGTGCAAAACAACGTCAAGGCCTGCGATGACGGCGACGCCTGCACCAAGGACGACACCTGCCTCGGCGGCAAGTGCAAGGTCAACAAGGTCAACTGCGACGACAACAACGCCTGCACCAAGGACTCATGCGACTCCAAGGCGACCGGTTCGGGCACCGGCGGCAAGGGCGCCTGCAAGAACGTCGCGATGACCGGTGGCTGCGACGCCGATGGCAACGCATGCACGGTCGGCGACGTCTGCGAAAAGGGCGTCTGCAAGGTGGGCAAGAAGAAGTCCTGCGACGACGGCTCCATCTGCACCATCGACACCTGCGACGCCGCATCGGGCGTGTGCAAGTTCAACAAGACCAAGACCGAGGGCCTGTCGTGCAACGCGGACAGCTCGGTTTGCACCGTCGGTGACACCTGCAAGAACGGCCAGTGCGAGTCGGGCAAGAAGAAGGTCTGCGACGATTCCAACAAGTGCACAATCGACGCGTGCGATCCCAAGGCTGGCTGCAAAAACATCAACAGCGACGGCCCGTGCGATGCCGATGGCGACGCGTGCACGGCCGGGGACAAGTGCGACAGCGGCAAGTGCAAGGCCGGCGCACCGAAGAAATGCAACGACAACTCGCCGTGCACCAAGGACAGCTGCGACAAGTTGACCGGCAAGTGCGTCTACGACGGCAGCAACTTCGAAGGCCAGCCGTGCGACGCGGACGGGTCGATCTGCACCGTTGGCGACACCTGCAAGAAGGGCTCGTGCGAGCCGGGCAAGAAGAAGAACTGCGACGACCAGGACCCCTGCACCGACGATGAATGCAACCCCAAGAAGGGCTGCAACAACACGCACAACTCCGGTCCCTGCAACGCCGACGACAACCCCTGCACAAAGGGCGACAAGTGCGTCGACGGCCAGTGCAAGGTCGGCCAGAAGACCGACTGCAACGACAAGAACCCGTGCACCGTCGACAGCTGCTCGGTCGCCAAGAAGGGCTGCGTCTACGACGGCAAAGCCAAGAACGGCCAGGTGTGCGACGCGGACGGCAGCGTGTGTTCCGAGGTCGACAAGTGCGTCGACGGCCAGTGCAAGGCGGGCACGCTCAAGAAATGCGTCGACGGCAACACGTGCACCGATGACGCGTGCGACAAGAAGAAGGGCTGCACCTACACCAACAACACGGACCCGTGCAGCGACGGCAAGACCTGCACCATCGGCGACCGCTGCAAGACCGCGCCCAACGGCGTCGGCAAGTGCTATCCGGGCAAGGCCAAGGGTTGCAACGACGGCAATGTCTGCACGCAGGACCAGTGCGATGACTCGACCGGCAAATGCACCTACATCGGCAAAGCCCAAGACGGCGAATTGTGTGACAAGGACGGCAGCTTTTGCACCGTGAAAGACAGCTGCAAGGACGGCGAATGCAAGGTCGGCAAGCTGCAGAATTGCGACGACGGCAACGACTGCACCAACGACGCCTGCTCCCCCAAGGCGGGCTGCCAGAACACCGTGAGCGACGGCGCCTGCACCGACGGCAGCAAGTGCACAACCAACGACAAGTGCAGCAAGGGCAAGTGCGTCACCCAACCGGTTGTCTGCGACGACACGAACCCGTGCACGACCGACACCTGCGATCCGAAAGTCGGCTGCATCAACAAGGTCGACCGGCACCTGAAGAAGTGCGGCGACTACAAGATCTGCCTGCAGAAGACGTGCACGAAGGCGGTCTGCGGCGACCTGACCGTGCATGCGGCGGTTGAGAAGTGCGACAAGGGCAACCTCAACGCCAACGACTGCAACACGGTTCTTGGCAACGATAGCTGGGGCATCCTCAAGTGCGGCAACGACTGCGTCACGTGGGACACCAAGAAGTGCCACGACCTGTCGTGGATGGAGCGTTCGGACGACTGCAAGGGCTTCAAGGCGAGCTCGATCCACAAGGGCGTCCGCTGGGCCATCAGCAAGAGCGCGCTGTGGGACAAGACCAAGAAGTACGAATGCCCCAAGGGCTACCGCTGGATGACGACCGCCGAGGGCAAGAAGATGTTCACCGGCTCACCCAAGGGCGGCGAGACCTACTGGAACGAGTGCGGCTGGTACGGGCTCACCTACAAGGGCGTCGAACGCAAGCTGCTGCGGTTCTCGGACTCCGCGAAGACCAACGCGTACAAGCACATGGCGTTCAACGAGGGGGCGACCTTGCTCTACGACAAAACCGCCAGCTTCTTCGCCGGGATCGTCTGCATCAAGGAATAGCCCGGCGATTTAAGCCTTCGTTGATTGTGCGCTATTCGAGCTCAAGGCAAACGCTGCCGTCGCCGATCGAAAACGACGCGCTGATCAGCGCCGAGTACGTCAGCATGGCGAGGTGGGCGCGGGCGGTCTGGGTCACGCCGGCACCGTGGCACCCGCGTGATGGCGGTCAAAGCCTCACGAGGTCGGGGCCTTTTCCGGCGAGAACCTGGTCGATGGTGCTCTTGACCGGCGCGGTCGCGAGATGGAATGGATCGCCGAAATTCGCCCTGTTTTCTGTCAGCGGGCCCGCCCAGTCGAAGTCGTAGGTTGGCGCAACCTTGGCAAGCTCAGATTTGAGCGAGTCCCAGTGCTTGTCCAGGCCTCGCTTCTTGCGCATCGCTGCCACGTCCGCATGGGTCGGGTTGAGCACGAGCTGCAGCTTGATGCCCTTTTCCTTGCAGTGAGCGGCCACTTTCCGGAGCTCCGCCATGATCTTCGTCGGCTTCTTGTAGTGCTCGCCCGTGATGCGGTCCCACGCTTCCAGCTGGTGTTTCCAGAACTCGTCGACGTTCATCGGCGGCTTCTCGCTGGTTGCGAGCGCCTCGGCCATGGCGTGGCCAACGACTTTTGTTGTCGCGCGTGTGATCGATGGGCTCAGGTAGTACTGGACGGGCTGGTCGAGCAACTGGCGGGCTTTTTTGGCCGGATTGCGTTGCATCGCGTCGTCGAGAATCGCGAGGTTGAGCGCAAGATAGACCCGCTCGACCTTGCCGAGCTCGACCGCAAACCAGAACGCGTCAAACGCATCGAGGGAGGTGCCGCCGCCAAAGCCGAAGTTGAATGTCTGTTTGCCGAGCGCTTGCTCAAACGGCTCGATCGGCCAGGCATCGACCCGCGAGTCGCCGAGCAGAATCACCGGCTTCGGATCGGCCCTATACTGCGCGAATTTCCAGTTGAAATAGTTGAGCTTCGCCGTGACATCGCGCTTCTCGAGCCCCAGGTCAAAGACGCGGTTGGCGTCGTAGGGATCGACGACGAAATTGACTCCGAACAGGGCGACGATCAACAGACCGACGAGCACACCGTTGACGATGTCCATGCGCCGGGACCGGGACGCGGGCGTGGAGCTGTCCGCGGGGGTTGCAACGTTGGTGGCGCTTGAATCGGTCATGAACTGGAGCGACTAGAACTGGAAGTAGATGAACTGCTGCTGGCCGTAAAACCCGAGCAAGATGGTCGCGAGAATCAGCGCGTCATTCCACGCGAGACGCAAGACCTGGGCGTGGCGCGTTTTCAGGTTGGGCCATCCCTCTTCTTCGCCGAGTTCACGCAGCCAGACGAACGCTACGAGCGCGAGGGACAGGACGAACTCGAACGGGGTCAGGCCGATGGCAACCACGAGCGATTGATAGAGGGGTCGCACGTCGAGCGTCACGGCCGAGATGAGCTGCGCCTGCAGGCCGGTCATGGACTCGACGATGATGGTGATCGCGTCGGTCACCGAGTTGGCGCGGAAGAAAATCCAGGCCAACAGCGCGAGGTGGAAGGTCGCGAACACCCGCCAGACGCGTTGCAGCAAGGGGCGGGATGCGACGCCGGTGGCTTGTCCGACCTGGGCGCGCCAATTCGCTGAGACGATGGCGAACACCAGGTAAAAGCCGTGCAGCGCGCCCCAGACCATGAACGTCCAGTTGGCGCCGTGCCACATGCCGCTGACCACGAACACGATGAAAAGGTTGATGTACCAGCGCGATACCGAGACACGATTGCCGCCGAGCGGGATGTAGACGTAATCGCGGAACCACGTGGACAGGGAGATGTGCCACCGCCGCCAGAAATCCGAGATGTTGGTCGCGAGATACGGTCGCTTGAAGTTGGTCATCAAGTCGAAACCGAGGATCCGCGCGGTGCCGATGGCGATGTCCGAGTAGCCCGAGAAGTCGCAGTAGATCTGGAACGCGAAGAAGTAGGTCGCGAGCATCAGCTGCAGCCCGTGGTAGTGCTCGGGCGCGTTGTAGACCGCATCGACGTAGACGGCGAGACGGTCCGCGACGACCACCTTCTTGAAGAAGCCCCAGATGACTTGCCGCATGCCGGTGGTCAGCCGCTCGTAGTCGAACGTGACCTCTTCGCGGAACTGTGGCAGCAGACGTGTCGCGCGTTCGATCGGGCCGGCAACAAGCTGCGGAAAGAACGCGACATACAGGGCGAAGCGGCCGAAATGGCGCTCCGGTTGCAGCTTTCCGTTGTAGACGTCGATCGTGTAGCTGAGCGTCTGGAACGTATAAAACGAGATGCCGACAGGTAGCAGCACCTCGAACGCGGGCACGTCGTAAAAGACATTGAAGCGGTCGAGGACCTCGCGCACCGAGTTGTTGACGAAGTTGAAGTACTTGAACGCGAACAGCAGGCCCAGGTTGGTCACCAGGCTGAGCGCGACGTACTTGCGGCGGCCCTCTTTGTCGGGCAGCGACGCCATCCGGCCCGCGGCGAAGTAATCGATGACGGTCGAGCCGATGATCAGGACGGCGTACTCCGCCTTCCAGCACATGTAGAAGTAGTAGCTCGCGGCGAGCAGGAGCTTCCACCGATGGCGATGCGGCAGGACGAAATACAGCCCCGCCACCAACGGAAAGAAGATCAAGAAGTCCAGCGAGTTGAAGAGCATCGATGGGAGCTTGGAAGGGGTGTGGCTGGGCGCGCGGCGCGCGATGGTAGCGGCTGGTTACGGGACGCGAAAGAGAACCGCGACCGGGGTCAGCCAAGGGCTCTTGATACGTTTGTCGTCAGGCGGCGTGCGCGGGATCAGAGCGCGGCGGGGTCAGCCCTTGCGACCGTCGGGCTTTTGCACCTTGGCGAGCGCAGCCTCGGCTTCGGCCGCGTCCTTGCCCCACGCGATAACGCGGTTGCGGCCAGCAGCTTTGGCGAGGTACAGCGCTTTATCGGCGCACTCGACGAGGTCGGCGAGCTTTTGCGCGTCCTCGGGAAATGAAGCGACGCCGATGCTCGCGGTGACGCGGCCCGATGGCTGGTTCATCCCGAACTCAAAGTCGTGTTTCTCGACACCGGCTCGCAGCGTCTCGGCCACGCGGATGGCGCCCTCCTTGGGCGTATCGAGCAGCAGACCGATGAACTCTTCGCCGCCATATCGGGCCAGCACGTCGGTTTCGCGCAGCTGCATCAAGAACGTGTGCGCCAAATCCTGCAGCGCTCGGTCACCCGCCTGGTGGCCGTTGGTGTCGTTGTAGTTTTTGAAGTGATCGACGTCGGCCAGCACAACTGAAAACGGCAGCTTGCGACGTTCGGCGCGCTTGAATTCGAGCTCCAGAGCCTCGTCGAAGTGGCGCCTGTTGAAGACGCCGGTCAGCCCGTCTGTGGTCGCGATGCGCTCGAGCTCTTCGTTGAGGTCTTTGAGCCGGTCGTTCGCGCCAGTGAGCTGCTCGTTGACCTTTTCGAGCTCGTTGTTCTTGCGCCGCACCTCGGCGGACCGCTCCTCGACCTTGCGCTCCAACGACTCGGTGTAGGTCTGCAGCTCATCGGCCATCGTGTTGAAGTCGACCGCGAGCCCGCCGATCTCGTCTCCCGCTACGACCCACGCTCGCGTATCGAGATGGCCACGCGTGATCGACTCGGCCGATCGCGCCAACTCGTCGATCGGGTCGACAACGAGCCGGGTGAGGGCAAGCCGCAACGCCATCGCGACCGTCAACGTGAGCAGGATCGCCATCACGACGAAGACGCTGATCACATTGCGTATTTGTGCCTCGACCCCGGTGAGGTCGTAGCGCGCGACGAGAGTTCCCCACCGCAACCCGGACACAGCGGGCATCGACACGTCCAGGACGAGGGTTCCGTCGTCGAGTCGATGTCTGAGCCACGCCGGGACCTTCAACTTGCGCGCGCGGTCCCGAAACGCCTCGTCTGGCAGGGTCGGCAGCGCACCAACGGTCTTCTTGCCGCCCTTGTGCAGGTAGGCGCCGGTGTCCGAGTGCGCGACCAGCTTGCCGTCTCCGTCCAACGCAGCCACCGAGATCAGGGCGATCGCGTCGTTGCCCGTGGTGCCGGCTTCTCCCAGGTAGGCATCGATGCGATCGAGTGCGTGGACGGCGAGCGCCCTGGCCGCGGGTACAGCGAGCGTCTTGAGGTATGCAGCCGCCCGTTCGCGCGCCTGGCCGTGGTAGAGGTCCGAAAATTGTTTGCCGAGGAACACCGACGCGCCGCCCAGCAGCACGAGCACCGGGATGGCGGTGGCGATCGCCAGCTTGGTGCGAATGCTGAAGCCGCGCGGCTGGTCCGCCAAACGCCGATCGCGGAGCTTGCTGAGCTCCTCGTCGGTCCGGAAAATCCGGCTGGAGCGGCTGTTTCGGTCGCTCATGGCGCCGCCCCCACGGGCGCCTTCGGGCTTGGCGGCGCGACGGCGTTCGCTGACTTCGCGATGTTCGGTTTGGTCGCGGTGTTCGGTTTGGTTGCGGTGTTCGGTTTGGTCGCGATGCTCGGTTTGGTCGCAATCTTGGGTTTGGTCGCGATGTTCGGATTGGTCGCGCTGTTCGGATTGGTCGCGATGTTCGGTTTGGTCGCGATGTTCGGTGAGCTCGCTGTCGTGGGCGTTGGCGCGGTTGGCTGGGCAGCGAACACGGGGCGCTTGGCGTGGTAAGCCTCTTCAGTGTGCGCCTTCTCGCCGAGTTTCCACGACCGCCAACGGGCTTTTTCGACCTGCTTGAGCTTGGCGCGCACCTCGTCGTATTGCGAATCATCGGCCGCGACCCAGCCGGTCAACCCCCGCGCTTTTCGTAGCGCTTCTCGACCGCGTGCAGTTTGCGTGTTCAGCGTTCCGAACGCCGCCGCGATCTTCCGGGCCCCCGACTCGGGGACTTGCTCACTCACGCACAGCGCGTCGTAGGGGATGCGGCCGGCCTTGTGGAGGATCCGCAGGTTGCCGACCCCGATGACCTCGCCGTGGCGCGCCGAGTTGAGGGTGCCCGAGCTCACAGCAGCCGCCTTGACGTCGCCGTTGAGCACCGCCTGCACCGAC